>Ga0247718_1000076_pt1 | contig 21020 bp, 13 predicted proteins | sample 21E_DmetaG_FD_189045 | JGI IMG/M metagenome (GOLD analysis project Ga0247718, IMG submission 189045) | Soil microbial communities from hillslope of Landscape Evolution Observatory, University of Arizona, Oracle, AZ, United States - 2-1-E_D | ecosystem: Engineered > Artificial ecosystem >...
GCGTCGCCGCCGACGACCGGCAGCCCGCGGTAGGTGCGGTGGTAGCGGACGTAGTTGAGCCCGCCGGCGCCGGGAACCACGGCCTGGCGGACGAAGCTGTCCTCGGGCCCCTTCGCCAGGGCGTCCAGGCCGCTGTCGGCGGCCCGGTCCGCCACGGTGGCGGCCAGCAGCTGGGGGTCGGCGGCCGCGGCCGCCGGTTGACTGTCCGGCACGGTCTTGGCTTCGGTCGTGCCGAAGCCGACCGCGAGTGCGGCACCCGTGGTCAGGGCCACGACGCCGAAGGACGCGAGTTTGCGTCTCACGAAGGCTCCTAGGGGTGGGTGGTGGTGATGGGGTGGAGCGGGTGGTGCCGATCGGGTTTACGACAGTTATCTGTTTAGATTCCTAACTGACGTTCAGTCAAGGGATTCGCATATGTAGATCTCTAGACGGTTTCCTCCGTCCGCCGCCCTTGGGCCGGTCCGCCGGCACCGCGACGACTGCACGACCCGCGCCGAGCGGGGGCCGGGCTGCCGGCCACCGCACCGCCTGAGCCACCCCCTGAGCCGCTCCGGCGACGCAGCACTATGGAGCTGGCACCGCGGCGAGAGCGAGGATCTGCGGCACCAGCCACGGCCCTCGGTCGCCACCAACACACGGACCCGCGGCGCGCCCGCGACGGTGCACGCGGCGGCGCCGGCGCCCTCGGGGAGGGCCACGCACGAGTTCGCCACACGGACGATCTCGGCGAGGTGCTGTCAGCCGACGAGGGGCGGCAACCTGCCGAAAGCCGACACCGGAAGCACTTCCTGTCAGGACGACAATATGGGTACGGTGCCCCTGTGTCCGACGGTTCGTGGGTCCCTCCGGCGGTGCTCTTGGCGGTGGATCTGGTCATCCTCACCCTCCGCGAGGGACAGTTGCAGGTGCTGCTCGTTGAGCGAGGCATCGAGCCGTACCGCGGTGCGATGGCACTTCCGGGCGGCTTTCTGAGCCACGCCGAGGAGGAGTTGCCGGCCGCGGCCCACCGGGAGCTGACCGAGGAGGCGGGTCTGACGGCAGAGCACCTACACCTCGAGGAACTGGGGGTGTACGGCGCCCCGAAGCGGGATCCGAGAGGCCGCGTGGTGTCCGTTGCCTACCTGGCGATCGCCCCCGGGCTTCCGGAACCCAGCGCCGGGACCGACGCCTCGAACGCGTGCTGGACGCCCACCGACCTGGTTCTGTCGGGAAGGGAACGACTGGCGTTCGACCACCGCCGGATCGTCGCCGACGGCGTGCACCGCGCACGGCGAAAGCTTGAGCACACCGCGCTGGCCACGGCGTTCTGCGGGCCGACCTTCACCATCTCCGACCTCCAGCACGTCTATGAAGCGGTCTGGGGTCTGCGCCTCGACCCGCGGAACTTCTACCGGAAGGTGCAGAGCGTCGACGGCTTCATCGTGCCGGCAGGTCCGACCAGGAAGAGCGACATCGGTCGGCCCGCGCGGCTGTTCCGTGCTGGCCCGCACCGGACGCTGCACCCGCCCATGACCCGACCCACCAGCCCGACAGACAGGGAGACGGCGGAACCATGAACACCGGCGTTGTCGTGATCCTTACGGCCCTGGATCTGGAGTACCAGGCCGTCCGGAAGCACCTGACCGACCTGCGGCTGCACCGGCACCCGGCCGGCACCCGCTTCGAGGTGGGCCGCGTGGGAGGGACCAGTGGCCAGGTGGCGCTCACCCTGGTGGGCAAGGGCAACCATCCCGCAGCGGTACTGGCCGAGCGGGCGATGGCGGAGTTCTCCCCCGCCGCTGCGCTCTTCGTCGGCGTAGCCGGAGGCCTGTGGCCCAACATCCGGCTGGGAGACGTCGTGGTGGCCAGCAAGATTTACGCGTACCACGGGGGCACCAGCGAGGACGACGGATTGAAGGCCCGACCGAAGGCATGGGAGATTGCCCACGAGGCCGACCAACTCGCACATCACGTAGCGCGGTCCGACGAGTGGAGTCGCGGGCTCCTCGCGGCCCCCGTTCCGAGGGTCCACTTCGGGCCCATCGCCGCCGGGGAGGTCGTACAGGACTCGGCCGTCTCCGACCAGGCGCGGTGGGTGCGCCAACACTACAACGACGCTGTGGCGATCGAGATGGAGGCTGCCGGCGTGGCCCAGGCCGGTCACCTCAACCGTGCCCTTCCCGTGATCGTCGTGCGCGGGATCAGCGACCGCGCCGACGGGAGCAAGGCGACCACCGACGGAGCGAACTGGCAGCCGCGAGCCGCAGCCCACGCCGCAGCCTTCGCAGTGGCCCTGGCGCAGGAACTGATCACCGAAAGCACGACGGGTGCCAACCGCCCGATCCGAGCGAACGGGAGTGAGCCAATGAGCATGACGAACCGGAACATCGCCACCGGAAACGCACGGGTCGGAGTGCAGGCTGGACAGATTCACGGCAATGTCGTCGTCAGCTCCGCCCCCAACGAGCCGGTCGACCTTGCAGTCGCCATCGCGGACCTGCGCGAGGATCTCAAGCGGGCTCGCGGTGACGGCCAAGTCGATGAGGAGACGTACGCGGCCGCGACTGCGGAGCTGGACGTGGCGCGGGAGTGCGTCCGAGAGGACACCCCACGAAGCAGGAGCACCCTGGTGGTGGCACTGAAGCGTCTGCGCGGCCTGTTGGCTGACGTGACGGAGCTGGCGGCGCGGCTGGCCACGATTATCGCGGTCGCCAAGGGGCTGGCGTGACGACGCCGACCGCGAGCAACATCGCACAAGGGGATGCCCGGGTCGGCGTCCAGGCACAGGACATCATCGGCGACGTCATCCAGGCGCAGGCGATCCACTTCGATGTTCACTATGAGCTGCCGCCGGATGCCTCCCCCGTCGACAAGTTCCGGATCGGCGTCAGGTATCTGGACGGCCGCATGCGGGAGCGGGCCCACGCGCTCATCGAGGAGGCCGCGGCGCAGGGCTACCGGACCAACGAGGTCCACTTCCATCGCTTGCTCGCCCTGCTGAGCGGACGGACGTTGCGACAGTTGGCGAGCGCAGATTTCGACCGACTCACCGCCATCTGTGCCGACATCTCTGCGCTTGATCGACCCGACGAGTGGGGCGGTGGCCTCCGAGTGGTTCTTCGCCTGCTCGGCTCCTTGGACACCGTCGAGACGGAACGAATCCTTAAGGAGGTCGACGCCCTGCCGCTCGACCAGCGCGACAAGATTTACGACCATCTCGGCGTGTTACTTGAGGGTCCCATGGTGGACCAGATGTGGCACCGCTCCGTCGAGCAGGCGCGAGCGGCCCGCGCGGAAGGGGGCAGAGAGGAACGGATCTGGAAGTTCTTCCATCCCACACCGGCGCGCCCACGGGTGCGTCCGGTCGCGTCGGCGTCGATCCCACTGCGCGAGTGGATACGCATGGTGATCGGCGCGCCGGTATTTGTGCTCGCGGCGGGCAATATCGGCGCATTGCTACTCCGCCGTGGCTCCTTACCCGGGATCGTCGGCTACGTCGCCTGCCTGGTCGGCCTGGCCGCCTTCGCGGTCGGCGGCGCGGACCGGCACTCTCGTCGGATGCGGCTGCGGGCCAAGGACGCAGAGTTGACCGTGCCGGTCCGTCAACGCGCCGAGGCGCCCGAAGGTGGCTTCGCCAGGGCGGTGGACCGGCTCTTCACCAAGTACTTCAGACGGTACGTACCAGCAGGGACGGAGCGCTCCTACTGGCTCGCCCAGACCGCCGGCATCCGCCGGCACCTGCGCGATGAGCTGGTTCAGATCTACCGGGAACAGCGCATCGAGGCGGAACAGATCGCCTGGTTGATCCGCTACCTGGTGGGCGACGTCCGTCGGCGGTGGGAGTACAACACGTTGACGGCGTACCGACACCGGCTCCGCACACCTGTCGTGACGACTCTGCTGATCCTCGGTGGGCTGGCGGGGATCGCGGTCGGGAGCTACTGGGCGGTACCGGCGGCCGTGCTGCACTCGCCGCTGCCTGGCGCGGCCTGGATCCTACTCGCGGCGACATCCGCGGTCCTCACGGTGCGCTCCGGCTTCCGCCTCGTGGCCGAGCGCCGAAGGGTGGTCGCCGAGAAGTCGGAGCGAGCCGAGCAGTGGGCGGCGCGCTGGCAGGCGTTCGAGCGTTGGCAGCGCAAACTGGCGGACAAGCCAACGGACACGGAGATGGCGACCTGGCTGGAGTGTGACCGGAAGCTCCTGGTCGACCGCGCGATGCGGCAGGCCCGGCTCCGGCCCAGCCAGGTCATCGCACACGCCTTCATCGAGGCCCCGGCGGCCCCCTACAAGCGAGCTCGATACCCCCGGGGACCGTGGCGGTATTCGCGGTATCATCTGCTGCTCTTTCTGCTCACCGACGACGGCGTACGGCAGGTCAACATCGACCTGGATTTCCAGGCCGGGACCTTCCGAACGACGCAGCGGCTGAACTACCGCTTCGACGCCGTAGCCGCGGTCCGCATAGACGGCATCGCGGCCCAGCGGCAGACCTTCGAGCTGACGTTGTTCAACGGAGACCCAATCTCGGTCGAGGTCATCGAGTCGAGCACTGAGGGCATTCGTCCTGACGAGGATCCCTCCGGGCTCGCCGACCTGTCGCTGGACGCAGCCGGCCTCGTCCAGACCCTGCACGTGTTGGAAGGGATCGCCGCCGAAGGGAAGGAATGGGTCAGGCACCGGCGCCGCCGGGCCGACAATCGACTCGCTGAGCTGAGCGGTGTGCTGCACGACCTCGCCGATTGACCGCGTCGACTCGTCGAGAGCCATCCATCACGGGCCTCGCCGCACGCCACGACCGCAATAGAGAGAGGGTCGTCCATGCCGGGACGGATGCTGGTCACCGGAGCCAGCGGCTACCTGGGCAGCCGGGTGGTGCGGCACGCCGCGGCCGCCGGCTGGTCCCCGGTCGGCACCTACCTCGCCACGCCGGCCGACACCGCCGACGAGCGGCTCGACATCCGCGACCCGGACGGGGTCAGCCGGCTGCTGCGCCGGGTGCGGCCCGATGTGGTGCTGCACGCCGCGGCCGGGCGGGACCGCAACGACTGGCGCAGTAACGCCGACGGCGCCGCACACGTCGCGGTGGCCGCCGCGGCGCTGGGCGTCCGGCTCGTGCACGTCTCCACCGACGCGGTGTTCTCCGGCCGCGACGTGCACTACGACGAGACGGCGCTACCCGATCCGGTGAACCCGTACGGGGCCGCCAAGGCCGCCGCCGAGACCGCCGTACGGGCCGTCGCGCCCGACGCGGCCGTGGTCCGGACCTCGCTGATCATGGGGGACGGGCACGGCGGCGCCGAACTGCTCACCCACCGGCTGGCCGCCGGCCAGTGGCGCGGCGCCCTGTTCACCGACGAGATCCGTACGCCGGTGCACGTCGACGACCTGGCGGAGGCGCTGGTCGAGCTGGCCGACAACGGTCACCGGGGCGTGCTCAACGTGGCCGGCGCCGATGCGGTCAGCCGCTACGAGCTGGGCCTCCTGGTGGCCCGGCGGGACGGACTGGACCCCACGACGCTGCCCGCCGCGCGCAGCGCGGACACCGGCCTGCCGCGCCCGCTGGACGTCCGGCTGCGCCTGGACCGGGCGGCGGCGCTGCTGCGGGTACGCCTGCGCGGCGCCCGGGAGTTCCTGGCCCCGCCGCCACCACCGCCCGGCCGGATCGGCACGGCGGTCCGCCGGTAGCACGTGCCCGCCGGAACAACCCGATCCGAGCCGGGTGTCCGCCGCGGCGCCCCCAGACGGGTGTCCCCACGCGCCGAGGCGTCAGCCAGTCAGGTGGGTTTCCAGCGCGGCGGCCTGGGCACGCATGATCTCCGCGCGGGCGGTCTCCCCGGCCCGCTCATAGGTGGCGGCGGCCGCGCGCGACTCGGCCACCTGCATCCGCACGATGCGCTCCACGTCCGCATCGCTCAGCGTCCGGCGGGCGACGTCGGCGGCGCCGGCTCCGCGCGGAGTCTCGCCGATCGCCAAGCCGTGATCCGCCGAGGTCGGGCGGTCGACGGCTTCGGCGTTGTCGATCGCCGCCAGCGCAGACCGCAGCGCCGACACCGCCGCGCGGTCGCGTGCCCTCATCGCGGCGGGCAGCGCCTTCCGCAGCCGCTCGCGCAGCGGTGCCGGGGACATCGGGTGCTCGGCGGAGTGGGTCGACACGTGGACACCATACCGGCGCACCGCACCCCAGCGGGGTGGAGCGAACCGGCCGACGCGGTCGGCGTAAGGGTGTCCGCCAGCCGTACAGGAACGCGCTTCGTGGGCCGTAACGGGCAGCGCAACCCTTCGGGAGATCATCAACGTTCCGACCGCGGTGGTCACCGTCCACTGTGGGCGCGCTTGCGCACATCGGCGCTGGTGCCGCCCGGGTCCGCCGCACCGGTCGCCACTGCTGACACTCCTCTGGTCAACCCCGTGTCGGCGGGTCCGCCGGTCCCCCCCGCCGAAGTCGCCCACGTCACCGCGGCTGAGCCAGCGGCTGGCGGTCGTCGCGGGGTTGGTTGCTCCCGGGTGCAACCATGGCTCAATGCGCGATCTTCCGTGCCCCTCGGCGCCTGTCCGCTTCCCGCTCCTGGCGGCCATCGGCGTCAACCTGGGGTGGCACCTGGTGCTGTTCGCCGCCGCCGTGCTCCTCCCACCGCTCGACGTGGTCGGCCCCGTTCTGGTCAACCTGGTCGCCTGCGCCGTCCCGCTCGCGGTCGTGGCCGCCCTGCGGTGGTGGCGGGCGCCCTGGCTGGCGTCGTGGTGGCCGCGCCGGCCCTGGCTGTTGGCACCCGCCTACCTTGTCATCTGCGTCGAACTCCTGCGCGGCGTCGAGGTGACCGTCGAGGCGGCGGCGGCCAGCGCCCTGCTGATGGTGTCCGTGGGAGTCAGCGAGGAGCTGTACGCCCGGGGTGTCATGCAGGAACTGCTGCGCGCGTTGTCCCCGCTGCGACAGGCGGCGACTGTCGGCCTGCTGTTCGGACTCGGACACGTCCTGTCCGGTGTGTTCTTCGACCGCTCGATGGAGTACATGGCCTTTCAGGTCCTGCACGCCTCGGTCTTCGGCTTCCTCCTGGCCGCGCTCCGGCTGCACGTCATCTCCATCTGGCCGCTGGCCCTCCTGCACGCGATCAGCAACTGGGTCAGCGTGAACAGCACCGGGGAGTTGCCGGTGTGGTGGGAGGCGGCGCGCCTGGTGGCGCTGTTGTGCTACGGAGTGCTGCTGGTCCGGATGTGCTCGCGCGACGACCCGGCGGGCCGTGACGGCGCATCGGCGTCACCGCGCAGCGGGGTGGCCGCCTCATCGAACCCACCGCAGGCGGGCGACGAACCCCGGTCCGGGTTCACGTACGACGTCTCCCTGCTCCGCGCGTGACCGCTCCGCGGACTGGGCTGTCCAGGGCCGGACGCCGGCGGGTCAGCTCGCACCGCGGCGGCGCGCCGCGTCGGCCGGACGACCGGCGCGGTCGTAGGCCCGTGCGATCCGGGTGCCCAGACCCGGACCAGCAGATGGCCCACGGCCGGCGAACCGATGGCCAGCTTCTCGGCCTCGCCGAGCAGTCGGGTGGCCGCCCCGGTGTCTCCGGTGGCCAGTTCGGTCTCGGCGAGCCGTTGCGCCGACAGGGCCGCGCCGGTCGGGCAGCCGGCCGCCAGGTGCAGGCGGACCGCCGTGGGTTCGACGTCCTGAACTACTGGGTCGACCTCACGGCGGCTGGAAAGGTTTTCTGGCTGGTCGACGCGCTGACCGCCGACCACGTGGTGGTACGCACGCCGGACGAGTGCCTGGGCGACCGGCTAGACGCCGGGTGGTGAGGTCCGCGACACGGTCGAAAGGTTCGCCGGGGAGAAACGCGGCCGGTGGGCGTGCGGCCCGGTGACGGCGCCGGAATGCCCGGCTGCCGGGACGCTCACCCGCGCAGGTGCGCGTTGAGCCGGGCGGCCTGTCTCGTGAGGTGATCGCGTTCGGGGAGGTTGGGCGCCGACCGGGCGGCTTCGGCGTAGAGCCGCGCCGCGGTCACCGGGTCACCGTCCCGTTCGTGCAGGTACGCCGCGGCGGCGGTGTGGCGGGGCAGGGCGGGGTCGAGTTCCGCCAAGGCGGCCAGGCCGGGCCGCGGGCCGTCGGCCTCGCCGACCGCGACGGCCCGGTTGAGGCGGGCCACCGGGCTGTCGGTGAGGCGCACCAGTTCGTCGTACCACTCGACGATCTGCACCCAGTCAGTCTCCTCGGCGGTGCGGGCGTCGGCGTGCAGCGCGGCGATGGCGGCCTGGGCCTGGAACTCGCCCAGGCGGTCGCGGGCGAGAGCCGTCTGGAGCACCTCGACGCCCTCGGTGATCAGGCGGGTGTCCCAGAGGCCCCGTTCCTGCTCGGCCAGGGGCACGAGCCTGCCGTCGGAGCCGGTCCGTGCCGGGCGCCGGGCGTGGTGCAGCAGCATGAGCGCGAGCAGGCCCGCGACCTCCTCGTGGTGGGTCCGGGCCGCCAGTTGGCGGGCGAGCCGGATCGCCTCGGCGGCGAGGTCGACGTCGCCGGAGTAGCCCTCGTTGAAGACCAGGTAGAGCACGCGCAGCACGGTGGCGACGTCCCCGGGCTGGTTGAACCGGACGCCCGAGACGGTTCGCTTGGCCCTGCTGATTCGCTGGGCCATGGTCACCTCCGGCACGAGGTAGGCCTGCGCGATCTGTCGCGTGGTCAGGCCGCCGACCGCGCGCAGCGTGAGCGCGACGGCCGAGGCCGGCGTCAGGGACGGGTGCGCGCACAGGAAGTACAGCCGGAGCGTGTCGTCCACCGCCTGGGCCGGGCCGGGCTCGGGCTCGGTGTCGACCAGCTCCTCCCGACGCCGTCGGGAGGAGTCGGCGCGGGCGGCGTCGACGAACTTGCGCCAGGCGACGGTGACCAGCCAGCCCTTGGGGTCCCGGGGCGGGTCGTCCGGCCACACCCGCACGGCCTCGACCAGGGCGTCCTGCACGGCGTCCTCGGCCACCGCGAAGTCGGCTCCGCGGCGGACGAGGACACCGATCACCGCGGGCACCAGCTCCCGCAGCGGCGGCTCGTTCACTCGGTCACCGTGGGCGGCTCGCCGTAGAACGGGCGCACCTCCAGCCACTCATGGATCGGCTTCCCACCCGCGCCCGGAGCGGCGGACAGCTCGCCGGCCAGCTCGATCGCCCGCTCGTAGGTCTCGACGTCGATCACCATCCAGCCGGCGATCAGGTCCTTGGTCTCCGCGAACGGACCGTCGGTGACGGGCGGCCGCCCCTCGCCGCCGTAACGGACGAACGCGCCCTCGGGGGACAGCGCCTGACTGTCGACGAACTCCCCGGTGCCCTCGAGTCGGGCGGCGAAGTCACGCATGTACTGCACGTGGGCCGTGATCTCCTCGGGCGTCCACCGCTCCATCGGCACGTCGTTGACCGGCGCCGGCGCACCCCGGTAGTGCTTGAGCAGCAGGTACTTGGCCATGATGTTCTCCCTGTGTCTCCGGCCCATTGTGGCCGTGTTCGCTCCGGGGACGGAGCCACGTGGGGGTTTTCGACATCCCTTCGCGCCATTTCCCGGCGAACTTTGCCGGCCCGCCTCCCGCGGCGGCGTTCGCGGGCGGGTCCCGCGCAGAGGTTTGCCCGACAGTGACGACAGGTGATGATTGGTGGATGCCGCGCCCGGTCCGGCTGGCGCCGTCCGGGCGTTCCTCCGGTCGGTGCAGGGGTCTCCTGTCCGGTTCCACTCGGCCCGCTGGGACGACACCCTGGCCGAGGTTGAGGCGGCCTCGGTGGTCAACGAGCAGTTCGCCGGCGCACCGGCCCTTTCGCCGAGGCCCTCTCGGCCGTGATCGCGGTGCACCAGACAAGGGGCTGTCGCTGGCCCGCGGCACCCGGACCGTGGCGCCGCGCCGTCGCCGTCGGTCAGGGGCTCGGGGTCGACACCGCCGGCGGGGCGACGGCGCTGTACAGGGAGGCCCGCGGCGACGCGGTGGCGCTTCCTCCGCCACGCACAGTTCTCGATCACGATGGAGATCTACACGGTGGTGTCGTCGACGGCCACCCGGCAGGCGTTGAAGCGGCTCGGGGAGGCGTTGGAGCGATGAGGGGCCTACCGCTGACTCCGCTGCTGTACGCGGTCCGAATCAATCATGCGATGCCCGGGCCAATGGGCTGACCAGCGGTGTGGTGGACTTCGGGTTACAGCATGCGAACACCCATGCGCGGGTGAGCGGCCCCGACCTTCGGCTTCCGGTGGCGAGGGAGCGTCGGGGTGTCACCTGAGGTGGCGAACCGGAGTGGGCCGTGCGGTCGAACAACGGCAGCAGTCCGGCGAGGGCGGTGGGTGCACGGCCGTAGAGATCGCTTGTTCCTCGATCAACTTCACCGCAGATCCGCGGCTTCCACCGGCCCACTCGGCGACCGTCTCGATGTCGGACCGACCCCGTGCCGGAACTCCGACCCGAAGAAGGCTTGTCCATGAGCGTCCGATGAGGAACCATAGCCGCAACACATAGCGCAATGTCATGGCAGTCACACACACCGTAGCGTCGACTCGAGCCGCTCGCGGCGTTGGTAGTTCGGTCAGTGGCCGCGGACCGTGGCTCCTCGTCCGGGCGTCCCTAGTGCCGTGAGGCACCGCCAGGGGGTTGTCGTGGTCCGTCGCGTTCATTCCCGCACCGAACCGGAACGAGACCACCAAGACTGGCAGGCCCTGGTGGCGGTGTCGGGACCGTTTCTCACCCTGCCGGTCCTTACTCGGGTGTGGCCGAGCCTGGAATCCATCGATCCGGCGTGGTGGGCGATGATGCGGGTGGCGCGCGCCGATGGCGACGTCGACCCGGATCTGTGGATCGAGTTCCTGCTCCGCCGCTTCTGCGGCTGGGGTGACCTGCTGCGGCGCGACGGCATGGGGCTGCTTCGACAGGTGATACCGGAGTACCACACGTCAGTGGAGCCGGATTTCGTCCTGGTAGACCCGACCACTGACATCCCGCGACTGCTGGGCATGACCTTGAAGCCCGGACGTCATCCCGCCGCCCGTGCCACCGCGGACGCATGGCCGGCCACCCCGGTCGACCGGGTCGCCCGGCTCTGCCGCCATCACCGGGTCCCGTTGGGATTGGTCACCGACGGCCGGTGGTTCGCGCTCGTGGTCGCTCCGCCTGGATCCGCGACCTCGACGGCGGTGTTCGACACCGCGACGTGGCCGGAGGCCGCGGACCGGGTGGTGATCCGGGCCTTCTACTCGTTCCTGGAGCGACGGCGGTTCTTCGCCGTTCCCGACGACGAGACGCTGCCTGCTCTGGTGCGGGAAGGCCTGGACCGGCAGGCCGAGGTCACCGGGGTCCTCGGCGACCAGGTCCGCCGTGCGGTGGAGATGCTCGTCGGCGCCATCGGCTGGGACGATCTCCGCGCCCAACGTCACGGCCGATCGAGCCTGACGACGGTGAGCGCCCACGACGTCTATCGGGCCGCCACGATCATGGTCATGCGAGTGGTCTTCCTGCTCTACGCCGAGGAGCGCGGCTTACTGCCCGCGGACAACGATCTCTTCGCGAGGTCGTACTCGGTCCGACGGCTCGGCGAGGAGCTGGAACGGCGCCGGCAGGAGAGCAGCGAGGAAGATCTTGAACAGTCCCGTAGCGCGTGGCTGCGCATCCTCGCCCTCTGCGACGCGATCCATTGCGGCGTACGTCATGAGCGGCTGTCCCTGCCGACGTACGACGGACCGATGTTCGATCCGACGACCCACCCCTGGCTGTCCCAGATCTGGGTCGATGACCGGACGGTGCTGCACATGTTGCACGCCGTACAGTACGTCCAGCTCGGCCGGGAGAGCCGGCGACTCTCGTTCCGGGCGCTCGGCGTCGAGCAGATCGGCCACGTGTACGAACAGCTGTTGGCCTTCGACGCGCGCCGGGCCTCCGACATCGTCGTCGCTCTGCAGTGGGGGCGTCGCGGGTCGACCGCCGAGGTAAGGCTGGCCGAGCTGGAGCGTCACGACCGGCCACCGCGATCCGCGCAGGAACGGGCGGCGGCTCTGGCGCGCGCGTACGGCGAGAAGGCGACCGGCTCCATCCGCGTGCTCGCCAAGCGGCTGACGCCGCCGCAGGGACCGGCGCTCGTCGAGGCGCTCCGTTTGCTCTACTCCGCCACCGGCGGCGACCGGGACCTGACCGACCGGCTGTTGCCGTACGTCGGCGTGCTGCGCCGTGATCTGCGGGGGCTGCCGATGGTGATCCCGGAAGGGGGGCTCTACGTCACGGCCTCGGCGACCCGCGCGAACACCGGCACTCTCTACACGCCCGCGGACTTCGCGGCGGAGGTCGCCAGCGGCGCTCTGGAGGACCTGGTCTACCGGCCCGGGCCGGCCCAGACCTCCGACCGGTCGCGGTGGCGCGTGCGGAGCAGCGCCGAACTCCTGGCCTTGCGGGTGGCGGACATTGCCGTCGGCTCGGGGGCCTTCCTCACCGCCGCCTGCCGCTATTTGGCCCGACGCCTGGTGGAGGCATGGGCGGCTGAGGGCGACGCGCGAGCGCGGGAGCTGGTCGAGCGGATCGAGCGGGACGGGCCACCAGACGACGTAGAGGCCGACCCGCTCACAATCCGCGCTCGACGCGCCGTCATCCAGCGGTGCCTGTTCGGGGCGGACATCGACCCGATGGCGGTGGAGATCGCGAAACTGAGTCTCTGGCTCATTTCGCTGGATCCGGCGAAGCCGTTCACCTTCCTCGATCATCACCTGGTCGCCGGTGACTCCCTGCTTGGTGTCACCTCGCTGGCCCAGGTGGAGGAACTCCACCTGGACCCTGCCGCCGGTCGAGCACTGCGCGACCGGTGGCTCGGCGACCCCGGCCGGGGGGTGCGCGAGCTGGTGGCGCAGGTCGCGCGGATCCGGCGCGAGCTCGCGGACCAGGCCGACGACACGCTGCCCGACGTCCAGTGGAAGGACCGTCGCTGGCGCGAGGCCCAGGAGCGGAGCGCCACGGCACGGCTGATCGCGGACCTGGTCGTCGGGGCGGCACTGCACAACGCCGGCCAGCCGGATCGGAGACTGAACCGCGATGTGGTGGCAACGGCTCACCTCGCCCACCGGATCACCACCGGATCCCCCGGCGCGGTCGACGACGCTCGGGAGCTGGCGGACCGCTGGTTGTCCGCGGACCTTCCCGCCGGCGACGCGCCGCGGACTCCGCTGCATTGGCCGCTGGTGTTCGCGGACGTGTTCGAGCAGGGCGGCTTCGACGCGGTCGTCGGAAACCAGCCCTACCTGGGTGGTCAGAAGATCACCGGAACACTTGGCCTGCGGTATCGGGAGTTGCTGGTCCGCTGGCTCGGCGGCGGCGCGCGTGGCAGTGCCGATCTGGTCGCCTACTTCGTGCTCCGCAGCCACGAGGTCCTGACCGACGAGGGTGTCACCGGGCTGATCGCCACGAACACCTTGTGGCAGGGCGACACCCGGGACGTGGCCCTGGCTCGCCTGCTGGCCCGAGGGGTGACGATCCGCCGGGCCACCAAGAGCCGCCCCTGGCCGACGCCCTCGGCCGTCCTCCAGGTCTGCCAGGTCAAGACCGCCATGCGGCCCGCGTCGTCCGATGCCGTCTGCGAACTCGACGGCGCTGCGGTTTCCGGAGTCACCGCCTCGCTCGACGCCCGCTCGCGGGTGGGTGGCTCCCCCGCGCGGCTGGCGGCGAACCGCGCCACGGCCTTCCAGGGATCGATCATCTTGGGCCAGGGCTTCACCATGGAGCCGGAGCCGGCGCGCCAACTCATCGAAAACGATCCGCGGAACGCCGACGTGCTCTTTCCCTACCTCAACGGAAAGGACCTGAACTCCCGACCGGACTGCTCAGCGAGCCGCTGGGTCATCAATTTCCATGACTGGCCGCAGGCGCGCGCCGCAACCTATCCAGACTGCTACCGCGTGGCGGAGCGGCTGGTTAAACCCGAGCGAGCCGGAAACCACCGACGTAGCTACCGCGGGTGCTGGTGGATCTACGCCGAAAGGCGGCCCGCACTGGTGCGTGCCCTCGCGAAGCTGGACCGGGTTAGCGTGATCACTCTCGTGAGCAAGATCGTAATGCCAGTGATGGTGCCCACCGGACAGGTGTTTTCGCACATGCTTGGCGTCTTTGCGACGGATGACGCGGCGATGCTCGGACTGTTGAGCAGCGCGGCGCACTACTGGTGGGCGATCGAACGTTCCTCGACGTTGGAGACTCGTGTCCGGTACACCCCATCCGACGTCTTCGAGACCTTCGCCAGGCCGGAGTTGACGGGCGGGCTGCGGCGGCTGGGCGAACGACTCGACACGTACCGGCGGGAGCTGATGCTGGCGCGGCAGGCCGGGCTCACAGCGACCTACAACCTGGTGCACGACAAGGGTGCGCACGACGAAGACATCGCCGGGCTGCGCCGCATCCACGTCGACATCGACCACGAGGTCATGCGCGCGTACGGCTGGACCGACCTCGCCCTCGACCACGACTTCCACGACACCCGACAGGGCACACGGTTCACGGTCGGGCCCGTCGCCCGCCAGGAGATGCTGGACCGGCTGCTGGAGCTCAACCACGCTCGGCATGCCGAGGAGCAGCGCCGGGACGACCGTCCCCGTCAGCTACGTCTTGACGAGGATGGGGGCGATCCGCCGCCGTCGCGGCGGTGAGTAGCTCCGCCTGAACCAGCGTGGCAAGCTGTCGGCACTTCGTGGCGTTCTTGAACAGGCTGGTCACGTAGTTGTCGCCGAAGCAACGCTCGACGTAGCGGATGAGGTGCGCCAGCACGCTGTCCACCGCGGTCGGCACCGCCGCCAGCGCCTGGCTCCAGTCCCCTGACGGCGGAGCGCCGGCACGGCGTAGCTCGGCGAAGACAAGGTGCGCGACGAGGCGGTCGCCCTGCTTCGCCACCGCACGTTCGCGGCCGGTGAGGCCGCGCTGCCGGCGCTCCAGCTCCGCGTCGACCGCGCGCAGGACCTGCACCGCGTTCCACACGTCCTGCGCGGTGAGGTCCCGCCGGAAGATCCGCTTGTAGTAGGTGTCGGTGGTCTCCAGGAGCTGACCTCGGTTGCCCTTGGCGATCACCGCGAACGCGGGATCGTGGTACGCGCAGGCGAGGGCATCGGCCGCGTCGACGACCGAGCAGCCGTCGTCCCGTTCGGGTTCCTGCTCGCCGCGCTTGATGACGTACAGCTTTCCCAGGCTCAACGCGAAGTCCTGCCGCAGCCGGGTCTGCAGGTTGTCGAGGGCCACGAAGTCGCGGGCCTGCACGGTGTTCTGGGTGTTGGTGGCCCTGGTGACCTGGACGCCGAAGTCCGGTGGGCAGTCGGTCAGCGAGATCAGCCGCACCCACACCTGGGCCCGTTCCACGGCGTCCGGGTCGAGTTGGTGCGCCTCGGCGATGCCGGCAACGGTCTGTGCGCCGTTGACGACAGTGACTCCGGACAGCGCGAACTGGCCGAAGGTCCGGTTGGCCGCGCTGACCCCGGTTTTTCGGATGCTCTCGCAGAGCACCGTGATGCCGTTGTTGAAGTACCAGAAGCGCTCGCCGTTCGTCTTGAGGGTCTCCACGAGCGTTCGGTTCACGGCGGTCGCGCCGAGGGCACGACGGATGTTGCCGTCGAAGAGCCGGTCGCCGTGCGCGGCGTGCCAGGCGGCGATCTGGCTGGCCGACGCGGTCCCGTAGAACGCCTGGTACGGCTCGGCCAGGAGTCCCCAGTTCTCCAGCACCACGTCGAGATCGACCTTGCCGCCGGCCACGTCCTCCGCGAGGAAACGATGGACCTCGGCCAGGCCCAGCACTCTCAGCTCGATGATCTCGCCGGGTTCGTTCATCTCACGAAGGACATCGTCGAACGCCTGCTGGACTTCACGGCCGAGGCGGGAGCCGCCGGTCGACACCACCACCAGCGTGATCCGTACCCGGGCGTCTCGCAGCGCCGCCGACACCTGGGGCGCGAAGGGCTGCATCTTGGCGTTGAACCGGTCGAACCGCTCATCGGTCAGCGCCTTGAGCCCTTCGATGAACTTGTGGGCGTCTCCGAGGGCGATGCTGGCCTGACCGCCATGGTGGTGCCACTTCGACTGCACCAGGATGATCCGTTGTGGGGACTCCTCGACGCAGATGGCATCGATGCCACGATCTCCGAAGCCGTCCACGACGGTGACCGCGGCGGCGGCCGGGTCCCGGCCGGTCAGCATCCGCACAGCCAGGGCAGCCAGCCCACGACTGAGCAGAGCGTTACGCTGATCTTGAGAGCGTACGTCGGAGAGGTCGAGTTCCCCGGCGAGGTCCCGTTCGATCGCGGCGGCCACCTGGCGTACGTGCAATGCGGTCACGAAGCTCCGATCACGGGCGGGTCCGTGCGTCGACGATCAGCGGCGCGATGATCGGACTGGGCGCGTGATGCCAGGAGACGGCCAGCGCCTCCCGGGCCCGGGTGCAGGCCACGAACACCAGTGAGCGCTCCCGCTCCAGGACGGCGCGACGCGCCGGTTGGTCGTCGCCGGCACCGTTGAGCGCACTCGCTGGCGGCACAGCACCCTCCCGCAGGCCGGCCACGGCCACGCACCGGTACTCCAGGCCCTTGAGCCGGTGCAGCGTCATCACGTGAGCGCGGCCGACAGGCGGAACGCTGTCACCGGAGACCACCACCACAGGTATGCCCTGACCGGCCAGCTCCTCGGCGGTCCGGCTCGCCAGCCCTCTGGTCCGGACCCCTACCGCGATCTCCTCCCACGGCACGCCCGCGTCGTGCCAGGTGATCACTGACTTGGCCAGCCCGACGAGTTCCGCGGCGGATGACGAATGCCCGGACACTCGCGGGGCCGGGCCGTGCATCAGCGAACGGTATCCGTCCAGGGTGTCGGTGCCGACGTCCAGGTCGTCATAGTGATGGCCCCTGAGCAGGGCGATGCCCGCACGCAGGATCTCCCGGGTGGTGCGGTAGCTGATGGTCAGTCGCCGGGAGCGGCCACGGGTGTGGATGCCCTGATGGCTCAGGGCCGCGGCCCGTGCGTAGATCCGCTGGTGGGCGTCGCCGACCAGGAACAGGTCGTCAGGTGCGATCGGAGCCACGGCGCGCAACAGCCGCCACTGGACCGGGGTCATGTCCTGCGCCTCGTCCACCACCACGTGCCGGTACGGCGGCGTGGTCCACGCCGCGACGATCCCGGTCGCGGCGGCGGTGATCTGCGGGAAGGTGCTCGTGCCTTGCCTCGCCAGGCTGGCGGTGAAGCTGTGCACCGCCGCCCACACCGCCTTCTTCTGCGCGGTCGCCAGGGGACGGAACCGGCCACGCCGCACGGCACTCAGGTACTCCGCCTCGGTGGTCAGGCCCTGGTCGAGAATGACCCGCTCCCACTCGTCCTTGACCAGCGTGGCGTCCAGCTCGCTGCCGGTCTGTGCCAGATGGGCGGTCAGCGCGCCCAGGCAGGCGTCATCGGCGAGCGGGCGCACCGTTGCCCCGGACTGCTCGACCAGCCGGCGGGCGAGTTGGTCGGTGGTGAGCACGTCCACCCGGTCGAGGAGCGCCTCGCCGGCCAGGCGGCAGAGCAGGTCACGCAGGGTACGGGCCAGGGTGGCGCCGAACGTCGTCACGAGCACCCGCTCGCCCGGCGATGCGGCGTCGGCCAACGCCTTGGCGCGGTGTACCGCGATGACCGTCTTGCCCGTACCGGGTCCACCCGTGACTCGGACCGGCCCGGAGTAGGGCTTGGTGGGGTAGGCCAGGCTCCGCTGGGTGGGGTGCAGGTAGGTGCGCCAACGGTCCATCGGCCAGGCGAGTGCGTCGGCGAGCTCGGCGGCGTCGGTGACCACCAGGTATGCCGCCTGGTTGGCCGGCCGGCGGAGCGCGTCGGCGACATCGGCCGGTACCGGCCCCGAGTCGGCGGCGGGCGCGACGATCGCGGCGTAGACCTCGTCGGGTGTGCGGTCCACCAACGACAGCAGGATGTCCTGTTGCAGGGCGGGCAGTGGCTCGACCAGGTCCAGCAGGGTCGCCTCGTCGGTGACGTGCCGCAGGGCCGGCACCACGATCGCGGGGATGCCGAGGCGGTCGAAGTCGCGGTCGGAAACCTGGGCGAACAGCCGTACCGCGGTGGTGGGCGCCTCGGCCACCACCGCATCGACCTTCTGCTCGATGCGCACGGTCTCCAGCATCTCCACCGCGCCGGTGACCGCGTTGACCGTGCAGCTCAGCTGCTCGGCGTGGCGGTAGGCGGCGTCGTGCGGCAACACGGTCTGCACGACGTAGGTTTCCGCTCCGACGTGCACGAGGACCGCCCGCAGGTCATCGGTGACCCGGGCGACGCGGACCCGGGAGTCGCGGGCGTTCCTGATCGGCTTGAGCCGCACCCCGGAGGAGTGCGGCTCGGTCTGCAGTTTGATCAGGAAATCGACGATCCGGCGCCGCGCGGATCCGTCGAGGTTGGCGAGCGCACGGTGCAGGGTGTCGGCGAGCACGACGGTCATGCCCATGTGCTGGTGGCCTCCCCGTGGCAACGGTCGGGCGTCGGACGCTGACGACCAGTAAAGCGGAGCGGTTCAGATGCGGACAAGGGCACCGTCGCGCCGCAGCGCCCGCAGGTGCTCGGCGGCGCGGCGGGCCGCGGTGCCGCCGTGGACCAGCACGCCGGCCTCGATGTTGTGTTCGATGCCGGAGCCGGTCAGGTTGGCGCTGCCCACCAGCAGGGCTTCCTCGTCGACCACGGCGATCTTCGCGTGCATCTTGGCGCCTTCCGGTCGCCGACCCACCGACCAACCCCAGACCTCCACGCCGGGAAGGTCGGCGAACGCCCTGGCCGGTTCGTCGCCCTGGATGGCGCTCCCGGCGCCGTGCAGGGTCTCCACGATCACCCACACCGCCACCCCACGGCCGAGCGCCGCGGTGATGGCCCGTCTCAGCGGCTCGTACGGCCTGGCCGCGTACGTGGTGAGGATCAGCTCGCGACGTGCCTGCGCGATCAGGCCGGTGAGCACCTGAGCGGTCGCCCGGACCGGCACGTCGAAGGCGAGCGGACCGGTCCAGACCAGCTCGGCGCGGACCCGGGCCGCCTGGTGGGCGAACCCGGCGGCAACGCCGTACAGGTAGGCCGCGGCTACGGCCGCCGGCACGGCGGTGGCGGCTGCGAGGACCCGCTCCGCCGCGACGGACCTGACCGGGTCCACGAAGGCAGCCAGGTCCGACGCGCTTTCCCCGCCCGCGATGACGGCGGCCAGCCGTCGCAGGTCGTCGGCGGGCACGGCGCCCGCCGCGGCGAGCACGGCCGCCTCGAACTCGGCGGTCCCTGGTGGGGTAGGGCTCATGCGTCCGGCACCAGAGCCAGCTTCTCGTCGTCGAGCGGCACGACGAAGCGCCGGTCGAGGAACCGGTTGCCCCGCTCACAGGTGGTCTCGGAGACGAACAGGCAGACATGGCAGGCGGCACCGTGCAGGAAGTCGGCGGGGAACTGCGGCAGCCGCTCCGCGCACAGTGGATCCGACGAGCACCGCTTCGCGTCGGTGAGGGCGCGACGGACCAGCCGCTCTAGCGCCTCCGGCTCGGCCTGCGACACCAGGCCGCCCAGGGTCCCCTCGGCGTCCGGGACCGCGGTGTAGATCAGGATTCCGGCGCGCGGGTCGTCGGGGTCGGATGAGGAGTAGATGCGTTCGGAGAGGCTCGCCGAGCTGTAGCCGCATTCCAGGGCGATGGTGCGGATCAACAGGTGGGACAGGGTGTGCAGGGCGATGTAGCGCGCGCCGGGCCACCCGTAGAGCGGGTCGAAGTCACCGGACAACCGGTCGGAGTAGCGGTTGTGGCGGAACCGCTTGAAAGCCTCCCGGTGCGCGATCATCGCCGCGGACTCGGCAACCGATTCCTCCCAGCCGGCGACCAACGCCTCGTTCACCCGAAGGAAGATTCCCTCACCGCGGACCTCGCTGGCCGGCACCCAGCTAGGCGTGCCGCGGCCGAGCGGCACCCGTTGGACCAGGTCCGGATCGTCGGGGTCGGGCGCGTCCAGCCGGGTGAAGCCAACCAGCGCCCGCACCTCCCGCAACCGCTCCACCAGCAGCACGTCGGAGAACGGGTCGCCGGGCAGCGGCGGCAGCCCGTCCGGATGCCGGCGCACGGTGAAGTCGATAGTGGGCTCCGGCACGCGCGGCGCCGTGAAGATCTGCCACTCTGGGGTACGCAGATCCGGATACTGAGTCGGCGCGCCGGAGTCCTCGGCGGCGGCGTAGCGCCGCCGCTCGACGGCGTCGAAGATCTCCTGGTCGGACCACTCCCGCAGCCGGGCGAACAGCGGTGCCAGCATCGGCATACCGCGAAACTGCGCCAGCGTGGCCAGGTTGGTCACGGCCTGGAGGTTCTCCCAGTTGTCCGTCACCTCGTCGTCGAGCCGGCCGGATGCCGGTTTCGGCACGGCCAGCGCGGACAGGGTCTGCGGAAACCACTGGTTCGACGCACCGGCGATGAGCAGCCGCGCCTGGGCCGCGCAGGGGTCGAAGGTGCGCAGGTGCGGGTGACGGCCGCGGCAGGTCGGCAGGTTGGCCTGCCCACGCGCGCCCAGGGCGTCGCTGAGATTACGCCTGGCGCCGCAGCTCGTGCACTCCAGCCGTACGTTCGCGCCCTGGTTGCCGCCGAAGTCGTGCATCTTCAGCCCGGGGTTCGGCGCCGCCGGGCAGTCTGCCCCGAGGTGGGCGAACTGCCGGTACGGGAAGTCGTCGAGGTGACCGTTGGTGCAGGCGAGCAGGAACCGCGCGGGCACCGCCGGGGGGCGGTTGCGCCGGCTGGGGCAGCGGGTGTGGAAGAAGTGAGCCTGGTCGGGGCGGCGGGGTTTGTCGTTGACGAAGGTCCACACGCTCGGGTGGTACGGCCCCAGCTCCTCGCAGGCGGTGCAGCGCAACCACTGCGGGAAAAGGCCGACCGGCACCCCGATCCGGGACGCCGGGCCGGTCGGGTCGTCGTCTCCCGGTTGCCACGGAGCCGGTCGCAGCTCGGTGATCGACCGCTCCCGCAGCAGCGCCTGGACGGCCCGCAGCAGCCGCGGCTCGGTGAGCCGTTCGTAGTCGTGGTCGTAGCGCCAGTCGTCGAGGCCGTTGACCAGCAC
>Ga0247718_1000078_pt1 | contig 20860 bp, 20 predicted proteins | sample 21E_DmetaG_FD_189045 | JGI IMG/M metagenome (GOLD analysis project Ga0247718, IMG submission 189045) | Soil microbial communities from hillslope of Landscape Evolution Observatory, University of Arizona, Oracle, AZ, United States - 2-1-E_D | ecosystem: Engineered > Artificial ecosystem >...
GGTCGTGGAGCACCCGGTGACGGAAGGGGGCCAAGGCCTTGCGCCAGGGGGCGGGAGGCTCGTCGGGGGCCAGAACGAGGGAGAGGTCCTCCACGGTGGGCGCGAGGGCGGTTGCCACCCGGGTGACAACAGGCGTTCCCTGAAAGGGAGTGAGGCCTTTGGGGGCTCCGCCGAAGCGGGAATTGGCCCCTCCGGCAAGGAGGATCCCGGTGCGCACAATCGGGCATTTCCCTGAACGGATAAGGACGTTGGCGAAGGAAAGCGCCGCTAAACTTAATACCCCCCTGGGGGACGGTCGGCTGTTGCCGGAGGCTTTGCCGTGCGTCTAAAGCTCTCAGTCCTGCTCGTTGCCCTCGCCCTGTCGATTTCCCTGCTCCCCGTGACAACCGTGACCGCCGAAACGGGCGCGCGCGGCACGAACCAGGGCACGCCCCCCATCTACGAGAAGTCCATCTCCTTTACTGGCCGCACCGACGGCTCCGTCCAGGGCACCTTCTCCAACTACAAGCGCACGGTGGACGTGAACATCGTCGCGAAGGGGAGCGGCGCCATCGTCACGGTGGAGCTCGTCCCCCAGACGCAGCCCACGCTCTCCTTCGAGCTCACCTACCTCGTCGTGGGCACCGAGTCCGTGCTTCTCGACGTCAAGAAGCCGAGCGTGAACCCCAAGCCCGACCAGACCTGGAAGATCGAGATCGACGCCTACGGGTTCTCCCAGTCCCGATCGAGCCCCGTGAGCACCGAGTCCATCACGGTGCAGGTGTTCCCCGTGGACAGCTTCACGGAAGAGAACGTCGTGAACGCGCTCATGCCTTGACGGGCTTCCGCGACGTTGCGGGCGTCCAGGACGCAAGGAACACTCCAGCGAGGATGAGCGCAGCCCCCGCGCCGAAGCGGGGGTTCAGCGACTCCTCCTGGTAGGCCACCGCGATCGCGAGCGCGATGAGGGGCGTGAGGAGCGCCACGAAGCTCATGCGCGTCGCGGGCCAGCTCTTGAGCAGCCAGAAGTACAGCAGGAACGTCACGACGGACCCCGCCACCGCGAGGTACAGGATGGCGCCCCAGGCAACGGGCGTCTCCGGGAACCGCGGCACGCCCGAGTGGAGGAAGGCGCCGAGGGTGAGCAGCACGGCACCCACGGCCATGGCCACCGCGTTCAGGGAGGCGGGATGCACTTCCTGGCCCCATTTTTTCGTCGCGACCGAGGCCGCCGCCGCGAACACGGTGGAGGCCACGATCGCAAGCATGGGGAGCACGGCCTCGCCGAGGCTCAGGGAGTCCCAGAACAGGACGACCATGCCGCTCACGCCGATGGCGATGCCTGCGAGCTTCCTCCACGTGATGCGGTCCGAGGGCAGGAAGAAGTGCGCGAGCACCGCCGTCGAGAGCGGCATGATCGCAAAGAGGACGGCGGTGGTTCCCGAGGGGATGTACTGCTCGCCCCAGTAGATGAGGCCGTAATCGAGACCGAAGAGGGTCACGCCCACGAACACGCAGAGCGCGAGGGGGCGGCCCGAGGTGGGGATGGGGACGCGGAGCGCGAAGGCGACGAGGACGAGAAGCGCGGCGGCCATGAAGAAACGGATGGCGGCGAGGAAGAACGCATCGGTGCCGGGCTCGTAGCCCACGCGGATGGCGCGCCAGGTGCTGCCCCAGATGACGACGCAGGCCACGAAGGCGAGAACCTTCAGGCTCGCGGGGGAGGGCTTCATGGCGGGGCCACCGGGGCCCCGGCCTTAAAAGCTTTCGAGGGGCGGCGGGAGGGCCCACCGTCCCTGGTCGAGAGGGTTAGTGCTGCTTGTTGTTCTTGCCGTAGGACTGGACCTGGCGGCACCAGGCCTCGTAGTGGCCCGCGATGTTGCCGTCCTTGACCCACTCGAAGGGGTTGACGCGCTCGCCGGGGGCGCCCACGTTCTTGATGCACCAGCCGGCGTCGGGGTCCTCGGTCCACTCGCCGCCGTGCATGCTGCGGAGGGTCTCGCCGAGGTAGGCACCGAAGGTGGTGACGATGTTCTCCTTGGCCTCGGGGGCGGCCTGGGTCTTCGCGAGGCCGAGCACCACGTCGAGGGTGGGGAAGGCTTCGACGCCGCCTGTGAGGGGCTTGCCGAAGACTTCCTGGCTGAGGATGGGGGCCTGGTAGGCCTTCTTCTGGAGGTAGCTCGCGGTGGGCGCGGGGTCGAACTTGGCGTTCTTCGCGTTGGAGCCGTTGACGGGGATGATGGGGTTCATCGACCCCCTGCTCGGCCGCGCCGGTGGATATAGGGGCCCGGTGGGGCCCTTCGGCCCCTCCGGCCGTGGGGGACCTTGTCCCCGAGGCGCATATGTTCATTACCCCTCAGAGGGGTGCGCGGGCCGTGGCCGACGCTCGCCGCGCGCTGCTCTGGACCTGGGCCCTCGTGTCCCTCGTGCTCACAGCCTACACCGGCATCGTCCTGTTCTACAGCGACCCCGCCCCCGGGAACCTCCAGGAAATGAGCCACGGGGACGGGTCAGCGTTCACGTCCTGGACCCGGGTCGTGACGATTCCCGTCGGCGCCGATGGTCCCCTGAGCTTGCAGACAAGCCCGCGGGGGGACGACCTCCGCACCCTCGAGGAAACGGGGGACGTGGTGGTGGCGCGACCCGACGGGAGCCCGGGCCCCCTCATTGCCAGGGTGGTGGCGTTCGTGCGCCCCAACGCGACCACGAACGGCACTTTCGACGTGCCCGCCCTCAACCTCACGAACGTCACCTCCTTCGTGGTGCCCAACGTGGGCCTTCCCGACCCCGCGACGGGCCAGTGGACCCGGGGGAACCTCACCGTGAACCTTACCGGGATGGCCGCGCAGGAGGGCTACATCCTGAAGGCGGACGGCGCCGGCGAGCCCATGGTGTTCAACGGGAACGCGACGCGCCTCACCGCGCCCGTGCCCGAGGCCGCCATCACGGGGAAGGTGCTGTTCTTCCTCGACGGTTGGACCCAACTCCTGAAGGTTTCCCTCAGCACCGTGTCCACCGCCATCCCCATCGTGCTCCTCATCCTCACCCAGAAGCCCAAGCCCGCGCCGCCCGGCTTCGACGTGCAGACGCCCATCACCGGCGTGCGCTGCGTCGAGTGCGGCCGCACCATGCCCAAGGAAGCCACCTTCTGCTTCGGGTGCGGCGCCTACAAGCGCTCCTGACCGCGGTCGGTGAGGGATAAGCCCTTTTAGGAAGGGCCGTGCTCCCAAGGACGATGGCCACCACCGCGGACCCGCTCGTGCGGCTCTCCGCCGTCTCGAAAACCTTCGGCGAGGGCGCCACGCGCGTGACCGCGCTCCGCGACGTCTCCTTCGACCTGCACCGGGGGGACTTTGTCGCCATCACGGGCCCCTCGGGGTCGGGGAAGAGCACCCTCATGAACCTCATCGGGTGCCTCGACACGCCCTCCACGGGGCGCCTCCTCATCGCGGGAGAGAACACGGCCGCCCTCGCGGACGACGCGCTTGCGGAGCTGCGGGGCCGCACCATCGGCTTCGTGTTCCAATCCTTCAACCTCCTCCCGCGCCTCACCGCGCTCCAGAACGTGGCGCTCCCCTTGAGCTACGCGAGCCGCCTGAGCCCGCGGGAGCGCACGGAGCGCGCCGCCGCCCTCCTCGAGCGCGTAGGGCTAGGCGACCGCATGCATCACGTCCCCGCGCAGCTCTCGGGCGGCCAGCGGCAGCGCGTCGCCATCGCTCGCGCCCTCGTGAACGACCCGCCGCTTCTCCTCGCCGACGAGCCCACGGGGAACCTGGACACGGAGACGGGGCGGCGCGTGATGGAGATGTTTCACGACCTGCACCGAGAGGGCCGCACCATCGTGCTCGTCACCCATGACCGCAAGCTCGCCGAGGAGACGCAGCGCGTCATCCCGCTGCGGGATGGCCGCATCATTCCCTCCTCGCAAGCGGGGGCGCCCTGATGGATCTGCGGGAGGCCCTCCGGATGAGCGCGGCGAACGTGCGGCGCCACAAGCTGAGGTCGGGCCTCACGACCCTCGGCATCATCTTGGGCATCGGCGCCGTCATCGGCACCTTCACGATGGGAACGAGCTTCGAGCAGGGCTTCATCGAGGCCTTCAACGGCATCTTCAACCCGGACGGGATGCTCCTCCAGCCTGGCGAGGTGCGCGCGAGCGCTTCCCAGAACGGGTTCTTCACCACGCCCATTCCCATCTTCACCGATAGGGACGTGAACGAGACGGCGAAAGCGGCAGGCGTCGCGGCCGCCTTCTCGATGGATCTGCTGCAGACGGATCCGTCGGACGGGCTGCGCGTGGGCAACCGCAGCGTGCCCAACCCCCTCGTGTGGGCGACGGACCCGGGCGCCATCGGGCCCACGGGGTACCGGCCCGTTCCCACGGGGCGCTCCATCGAGGCGCCCGGTGAAGCGGTCATCGATCACCCGCTCGCGCTCGACATCGCGGCCCTCAGGAACGGCTCCCGCGTCGAGGATGCCCTCGGCGAGCGCCTGCTGTTCAAGACGGCCTCGGGCCGCACCTTTGAGGCCACCGTCGTCGGCATCCTCAAGGAGAGCCCCCAGGGGAGCCTCAGCAACTTCGTCTTCGTGCACCGCGAGCCCTGGATGGTGAAGGTGCGCCCGCCCCCCTCGGGCGGGGAACCCGTGCCCGTGCACGAGGCTCTTGTCGTGATGGCCGAGCCCGGCCGCGGCGCCGATGCCATCAAGCCCGGCGTCCTCGACTACCTGAACACGCGCAGCGATGCCCGCGAGTACCTGGAGCGCGACGCGCCCACCCTCGGGTTCGTCACGCTCACGCAGGCCGACATCACGAGCTTCATCCAGCAGCAGATCGGGCAGTTCGGGGGCTTCATCGGCAGCATCGGCTTCATCTCCCTCCTCGTGGGCAGCATCGGTATCGCGAACACGATGCTCGTGAGCGTCACCGAGCGCACCCGGGAGATCGGCGTCATGAAGGCCACGGGTGCGAAACGGAAGGACGTGCTCCAGCTCTTCCTGGTGGAGGCCTCCCTCCTCTGCACCGTCGGCGCGCTCCTCGGCGTTCTCCTTGGTTACCTGCTCGGGTATGCCCTCACGCAGTACGGCTTCTTTGCGAACGAGAACCTGCCCCTCGTGTTCCGGTGGGAATGGGTCCCCCTCGCCGTTGGCGCAGGCGTCCTCACGGGCCTGCTCTCCGGCCTTTACCCGGCGTGGCGGGCCGCGAGCGCGAACCCGGTTGAAGCCCTCCGGTACGAGTGACCCGTCGCGCTCAGCCTACTGGCTGCGGAGCACCACCACGATTCCCACGAGGATGAGCGTGCCGCCCGCAAGGGTGTACAGGGTGAACTCGCCCGGGTAGGAGCCGGGCCAGAAGTGGTTCGCGATGGCGACCCCGACGACGGTGAGGACGGGCGCGAAAGCGGCGACGGTGCTCGTGACGGCCGCGTCCACGTGCCGCAGGCTCTCCGCGAAGGCACCGTAAGCGATAATGGTGTTCACCACGAGGAACAGGAGGGCCACCCACGCCCACCACGGCGCCTCCGCGGGCACGAGGACGCCCGCCGGAAGCGTGAGAACGGCGCCCGAAGCGTACACCACGAGGAGGATGCCGGCGGCGGAGTGGTCGCGGCCCAGGCGCTTCTGGAGGACGGCGTAGAGGCTCCAACTGAGAGCGCTTCCCATCACCATCAGGTTCCCGAGAAGGGTGTCGCTCGACCAGAGGCCCTCCAGGGATTCCCCGTTCCACGTCACGAGGAAGACACCCCCCAGGGTGATGGCGACACCGATCACGCGGAGGGGCCCGACGCGCTCGCCAAGGAAGAGCGCGCTCCAGGTGACGAGGAAGATGGTGCCCGTCTGCACGATGAACTGGGCCGCCGTCGCGGTCGTGTACTGGAGGCCTGCGATGTAGAGGATGTAGTTGCCCGCGAGGCCTGCCGCCGCCACCACCATGAGGAGGGGGGGCCGCCGCAGGAGCTGCGTCTCGGCGCGGCCCTGCCACCACAGGAGGCCACCGAGGATGAGCGCGGCCGTGACGAAGCGGAACCAGGAGATGAAGTAGGGGCTGATGCCGTCCAGCGCGATCTTCCCCGCAATGGGCATGGTGCCCCAGAAGGCGGCGGTGACGAGGGCGAGGAGGACGCCCGTTCGCTTGGACACAAGCCCCGGGAGCGGGTCCCCCTGCATAAACCCGCCCCCGGGGCAGAAGCTTTTTCCCTCCTTGGGAACTGAGGGAGGCCATGACGCCGGAAACGGTGAAGGACCTCGTGTGCGGCATGGACCTCGGCACCGTGCAGGAAGCCGTGGACCTTGGGGCGGAGACGGCGGAGCACGCCGGGAAGACCTACTACTTCTGCTGCCCCATGTGCAAGGAGTCCTTCCTGAAGAAGCCCGCCGTGTTCATTGCGCGGGGCGAGGGAAACCCCGGGCTTACAGGCAGCCACAGCCACTGATCAAGGGGAGCCTGGCGGCCCAGGGGGAGCGCTCGCGGGCAGCAGGATCGTGAACCGCGTCCCCTTCCCCACTTCTGACTCGCATCGAATCGTTCCGAGGTGGCTTTCGACGATGCGCCGCGCGATGGCGAGCCCGAGCCCGGTCCCCTCGGGTTTGGTCGTGAAGAACTCGTCGAAGATGTGGGGGAGGATTTCGGGAGGGATGCCCTGCCCGGTGTCCTCCACGACGAGCTCCGCGCCCTCCGCGTGGGGGGCTACGCGGAGGGAGATGATGCCTTTCTCCCGGGTGGCGGCGGCCGCGTTCTCGAGGAGGTTCAACACCACGTGCTGGATTTGGGCCGCGTTCAGGAGCAGGGGCGCCGTTTCCTGGAGGTCGTGGTGGAGGAGCCGCGGGTCGGTGGGCCGCGTGACGCGGAAGATTTCGAGGGCGCGGGCGACCACCCCGTCGAGGGGGAGAAAGTGGCGCTCGCCGGAGCGTTCCTGGCCGAGCCTGCGCAGGTCGCCCACGAGACGGTTGATGCGGTCGATGCCGTCCAAGGACTCGGCGCAGTGACGGGAGAGGGCCTGCAGGAGGGCCTCGTCGAGGAAGCGTCCCTGGGAGCGCGCGAGGACCCGGTCCACCATGTACACGTGGTTCCGGATGAACGTGAGGGGGGGTCCGGATCTCGTGGGCGACACCGGACACGAGGGTGCCAAGCGCGGAGAGCCGCTCGCTCTCCCGCACCTGTTTGCGCGCCGCCTCCAGGGCTGCCGCCTGGGCCTCCTCGGCCGTGACGTCCCGCAGGAACAGGGCGGTCCCTTCCCGCGTCACGAACGCGTGGGTGGACAGGGCAAGCCCCGTGCCTGGTGGGCGGAGGGTGAAGCGCTCCGGCGTGCGGGAGGCCGTCACCCGGGCACAAGCGGCCGCTAACTCGGTCTCCGCGAGGGCGGGGTAGAGCTTCCAGAGGGGCGCCTCCGTCTCGGGAACCGGTTCGGCGGAGAGCCGGGCGAGGAGGGCCACCGCTTGGGGGTTCCGGTACAGGATCTCTCCCTCGGCCCCGAGGGCGAGGAAGGCGTCGGGAAGGCTCTCAAGAAGGGTGCGGACGCGGCCCGCTGCTTCCTCGCGGAGGCGTGCCAGCTCCAGGTTGACGGCCACGCGGGCGATGAGCTCCTTGGCGGCGAAGGGCTTCACGAGGTAGTCGTCCGCGCCTGCGGTGAGGCCCTCCACGGCGGCCTCCTGGCCGGCCCGGGCGGAGACGAGGAGCACGGGGATGGTTCGGGTGTCGGGGTTCTCGCGCATCGCGCGCAGGAGCCCGAGGCCGTCGAGGCGCGGCATCATGACGTCCGCCACCACGAGGTCGGGGCGCTTGGCGTGGAGGGCCTCGAGGGCGGCCAGGCCGTCGGGGGCCGTCTCCACCGTCCACCGTTCCCGCAGGAGCTTGCTCACGTAGTCGCGCATGTCCGCGTTGTCGTCCACCACGAGGATGCGGGCCGGGGTGTCGAGGCGGGGCACCGTGACGGGCGGCTCCCCGGCGGCCGCCTCGCCGAGGTTCCACCGGAGGGCCTCCTCGCGGTAGGGCGCCGCACCTGTGGCGGTCGAGGCGTTGGTGCGGGGTGCGCCGATGCGTTCGGGCGGCAGGTGGCTCACGCCGCGGGGGAGGGTGACGGTAAAGGTGCTGCCGCGGCCCTTTCGGCTGCGAACGGTCACGCTACCGCCGTGGAGGCGCACGAGCTCCTGCACGAGCGCGAGGCCGATGCCCGAGCCCTCGTGGGTGCGCGCGGCGGCGCCTTGGATGCGGTGGAAGCGCTCGAAGAGGCGCGGGAGCTCCGCCTCGGCGATGCCTTCTCCCGTGTCCTCCACCTCAAGCACCACGGTGGCTTCTTGGGCGCGGAGGCGCACCGCGATTTGGCCGTGGAGCGTGAACTTGAACGCGTTGGAGAGGAGGTTCAGCACGATTTTCTCCCACATGTCGCGGTCCACGTACACGGGCTCCGCGAGGGGGTCGCACGCCACCTCGTACCGGAGGCCCGCGCGCTCCACCGCGCTCCGGAAGGAGCTTGCGAGGTCCGCCGTGAGGGCGGCGAGGTCCGTGGGCTCGTAGCTTGCCTCGGCCCGGCCCGCCTCGAGGCGGGAAAAGTCGAGGAGGGTGTTCACGAGCTTGAGCAGGCGGAGGCCGTTGCGGTGCACCATCTCCACGCGCTCCCGCTGGACAGGGGTTAGGGGGTGAGTGCGGTCGGAAAGGGCATCCTCCAGGGGCCCGAGCTGGAGCGTGATGGGGGTGCGGAACTCGTGGCTCACGTTGCTGAAGAACGCAGTCTTCGCGCGATCGATCTCAGCGAGGGCTGCGGCGCGGCGGCGTTCCTCCTCCAGCGCGCGGACGTTCGCGAGGTTGGCGGCGACGTGGCCGGCCGCGAGCTCGAGGAAGGCGCGGTAGTCCTCGTCGAGGGTTCGGCGCGCGCTCACGCCGGTCACCAGGACCCCTGTGACGCGGTCTTGGGAGGCCGAGAACAGGGGAAGGGCGAGCGCGGTGTGCGGCGCTTCCGGCCAGGGGCCCACGGCGAGCGGGCCGCCGTTTCTCGTGGGGAGGTCCGAAACGAGGACGGGTTTCCCGGTGCGGATCACTTCGGCGAGGGGCCAAGGTGTCCCTGCGGCGTGCTCGTCCACGGTGACCGTCGCGGGGCGAGCCCGGGGGTGCCCCTCCAGGCCCGTGGCGCCCGCCAGGGTGGCTGTCCTCCCTGGGTCGTCCACGAGGTAGAGCAGGGTGAAGGGGAGGTCGAGGACGTTCGAGGAGAAGCTCCGGAGCGCGTGCTCGCACGCGGCCTCCACGGTGACCACGTCGGGCGACGGGTTGCCGAGCTCGCGGAGGGTGTGGAGGCGGCGTTCGCTCAGGACCCTCCCCGTGGTTTCCGAGCAGGCCACGAAGACGCCGCCGATGGCGCCCGTCTCCTCTCGGATGGGGCTGTAGGAGAAGTCCATGTACATCTCCTCCGTGTAGCCGTGGCGGAACATCACGAGCTGCTGGTTCTCGAACCAGACGGGCTCACCGGTGGCCATGACACCCTCAAGGAGCGGGCCAATCATGTGCCACAGTTCGGGCCAGCAATCCTGGCAACGGAGGCCGAGGGCGCCGGGGTGCTTGTTTCCGAGCACCGGTGCGTAGGCGTCGTTGTAGAACTTGATGAGGCCCGGCCCCCACAGGATGAGCATGGGTTGGCGGGCGTTGAGGCAGATGCTGAGGGTGGTCCGGAGGCTCTGGGGCCACGTTTCGGGCGGCCCGAGGGGGGTGGAGGCCCAATCGTGCGAGCGGACCCGCTCGCCCATCTCGCCGCCGCCCGAGAGGGTTTCCCCGAGCGCTGTCCTTCCCCTTGCAGGTGCCCCCGTCACGCGTCCGTCGCCCCCGATTTTCCGCGTATCCGCCCCGGGGATGATAACCCTTCTCCCCTCCTTGGGTCAGGAGGTGCCTGCGCGCTCCACGGGGGCGGAGTCGAAGGCCGCAAGCACGTCCTTCGCGAGCGCCCTCGGGTCGGTCTTCACGACGCGGGCCTCGAGCGTCTTCGCGAGCTTCTCCGCGTTCTTCACGAACAGCTCGTCCTCGGCCTCCAAGAGGATGAGGGTGGTGGCCTGGAGTGACGGGAGGGCCGTGAGCTTGCGGGCCTCCTCCAGCGCGTACTTCATGGCGCGATCGGGGTGTCCGGCACCGTCCACGCCGTTCACCGTGTAGGCCTCGGGGAGGCCGTCCGTCACGAGGTACACGAGGGCGCGCTCGGCCTTGCCGGCCTGGATGAGGGCGGCCGCTTCCCGCAGCGCCCGGCCGTGGTTGGTGAAGCCCCGCGGCTTCGTCTCCCACATCTCCTTGAGGCCCACGCGCTCCACGCCCGTGTCCATGGCGACGATGTCCACGAGATTCCGGGGGTTGTCGCGTTTCACCGCGTGCCAGAGCGCGAGGGCGGCGCGCTTCGCGGCCAGCATGCGGTTGTTCTCCTCCATGCTGAGGCTGCGGTCCACGATGAGCACGACGTGCAGGCGGGTGCCGCGCTCCTCCCGGTACACCACCACGTCGTCGTCGTAGATGTGGCGCTGGTGGGGGTGGCGGAGGCGTGCCCGCAGGAGCGTGCCGTGGGTGTCCATGTGGGAGAGGTCCTGGGTGGAGCGCATGGGCTCGCGCACGAAGAGGCCGGTGCCGTCGGCGTAGGAGCCGCTGCGCCCGCCGCGACCGGCGGCGAGGCCGCGGGACTCTTCGGCGAACACGATGTCGGCGAAGCGCTCCACGAGGCGGCTCGTGGCCGCAAGCTCCCCGTTCTTTCTGGTGAGGAGCCCCGCGCCCTCCAGGTCCGCGAGGAGCCGGTCCTTCACTTCGGCCACCGGGTCCTCCCGGGCACGCCGTTCGAGGGCGCGGACCGCTTCCTCCTGGCGCCGCTCAAGCTCGGCGAGCGACTGCTCGCGGGCGAGGCGGCGGGCCTCCTCCGCTTCGGTGAGGTCGTTGAGGCGTCGGGCCATCTCGTGCTCGCGCTCGGTGAGCTCGCGCTCGCGCCGCGCGGCCTCCTCCGCGAGGGCCTCCTGCATGAGGCGCCGCGCCACGTCCTCGTAGTTCTCGAGGCCGAGGAGGCGGTTGCGGAAAGCCCGGAGGCGCTCCTTCGTGGGGAGGGTGCGGAGGCGGGAGTCCACGGCGCGCCGCAGGTCGGGGCTCGTGAGGAGCGCCGTGCCGAGGCCGGCCTCCACCTCCATGAGGACGCCGGACCCGCCGCGCACGGGCACGGCCGCGGTCCGGCCCCTTACGCGGGGGCGGCGCACGCCGAAAAGCCACGCGATGAGCCGAAAGGGCAGTGTGAGAAGCCACCAGAGGGCGCGGAGGGCCTTCATCACCCACGCGAAGACGCGCTGCCCCAGGGTCATGCGTTCCTTGGGCGGGGCGCTGAGCACGAGGCGCGCAAGCTCCGCCCGCGCCAGCTCCTCCCGCAAGCGCTCCTCGTGGCTGCCGCGCTCCCGCTCCAGGCGGGCAGCCTCCTCGCGGCGGCGCGCCTCCAGGGCGGCAAGCTCCTCGTTGTAGGCGCGCTCCAGGGATTCCCGCTCGCTCCGGTAGCTCGTCTCAAGCCGCGCCTTCATGGCCGCGGCCTGCTTCAGCAATGAGTCGCGGAGGCGGCGGAGGGCTTCCGCGACGCGGCCCCCGCTCTCGCGCTCCTTCTCCGCGATGAAGCGGTCGAGGGCGGCGGGGCCCTCCTTCGCGATACGGATCACGAGCTCGCGCCGCTCCTCCGCGGTGAGGTGGAGGGGCTCGCGGTGCACGCTGCAGTCGGGGAGGGTGACGTCCGTCATCTCAGGCGCCTTCCTCGAACGCCTTCGCGGCGTCGAGATACTGGAACACGCTCGCCACCACCGTCGCCTTCTGCGCGTCGGGGACGGGCCCATCGCGGGCGAGGACGAAGTCGGCGAAACGCTTGAACTTGGGGCTCGCGCTCGTGGCGAGGGCGGCCTCCACGCGCTTCGGGTCCTTCACGACGTCGCGGGCCTCGCGCACGATACGAACCCCCTCGGACTTGTCCTCCTTGAGGGCGGTGGTGAAGAAGAGGCACCAGTAGCGGACGGCGCTCTCGTTGTGGGCCTCGGGGAGGTGGCGCTTCAGGAAGGCGTCCACGGCGCCGAGGTTCTGCTGGAAGGCCTCGCTGCTGCGGCCTCGCACGCGGCCCCGCAGAGCCTCGCGGGCGCCTGCGTCGAAGTCCTGGCGGGTGACGACGGCGCCGCCCCGCAAGAGCGTGAGGGCCTGGGCGCGGGTCACCATGTCCACCATGGTGCGGTTGCTGCCGGCCTCGGCGAGGTCGGGCACGCCCTCGCTCGTCGCGCGCCAGCGCTCGGCGAGGCGCACGGCGGCGTCGCGGAACACCTCAGGCACCACCACGGGCGCCGTGCGGGAGCGCAGCGCCTGGTTCACGATGGCGAGGTTCTTCTCATGATCCTCGTTGAAGGGCACCACCACCGTGACGAGGCGGCCCGTGAGCGGGTCGTTGATGTTGTCGAGGTCGTCCGCGTTGCTCGTGGTGACGGCCACGAAGGAGGCGGGGAAGGTCTCGCGGCTCTTCGCCGGGGACACCGTGTTCTCCTGCAGGGCCTGCAGCAGCACGTTCTGGGTGCCGCGCGGCAGCTTCCCGAGCTCATCCACGAGGAGGACGCCGCGGTGGGCCTGCATGAGCTTCCCGGGCTCGAGCACGAGGGGCGAGTTCGGGTCGCCCACCTCCTCGAGCTTCGCGAGGTTGATGGAGCCCGTGAGGTAATCGGGGAACACTTCGGGGGAACCCTGGATGCGGGCGAAGCCGTGCCCTTCGCGGAGACGGAGGCGGCGCACGGGCACGTCCTTTGGGCTCACGGCGCGCGCATCGTAGTCCCCATGCGTTTCGAGGCTCGCCTTCCCGTAAGTCTCGCGGCAGTGCGGGCACGGGGGCACAGTGCGGCTCCATTCGGCATCCACGAGGCTCAGGGGGTCGTCGTGGACGGGGCAGGTGGCCACCGCGAACACGTCCCGCGGGTAGAGGGCGGCGATGTCGCGCGCGAGGCTCGTCTTCCCCGAGCCGGGAGGACCGAGCAGAAGGAGGTTCGATCCCGAGAGGAGGGCCGTCGTCACGTTCCGAAGCGTCTCCGCGTCGAGGATCGCGTTGGGGTACAGCTGCTGCAGCGCCTCCTCCTCCGTGTACCCTGACTTCAGGGCATCGGAGAGACGCTGGAGCACCTCGGCCCGCAGGCGCTCCACGGGCCGCTCAGGGCGGAGCTTCTGGTCGGTGAGGAACTGCGCGGTGAGATCGCTTCGGGCCACGGCCGGCCCATGGCTCCCCCGGCACTTGAGCGTTGTTGGGCCGCCTCACTCGGGACCGTGGCGCGGCCGGTCCGCCGGGGGCGCCGGTTCCTCGGGGGAGCGCGCCTGATACCGTGCCGGCCACCCCTCGCACGGGCCGAGGAGGCCGTGGTTCTGGAGCGTGCGGAGGTGGTAGCTCACGGCGGACTGGGTGATCCCGAGGCGCCGCGCAAGGTCGCGCTGGGTGTGGCCGCCGGGCTCCTGGAGCGCCTCGAAAATGGCGCGGCGGGTCGGGTCCCGCAGGAGGAGCAAGCCGGCAGGCGCCACCTCGCGGGGGCCTGCGGGGTAGTAGGTACGGTACTTCCCTTCGCGCTCGGACGCGACGGCGCCGCACGCCTCCAGAATGGAGAGGTGGTAGGACACGAGCTCCGTGCTGCGTCCCACGCTCTCTGCGAGGGCGGAGACGTGCTGGCCGGGGGTTCTCCGGATTTCCTGAAGGAGGCTTGCGCGGAGCGGGTGGTCGCTCCGGTCCTCGGGCGGCGCGGGTCGCCAGGCGAGCGCGACGGCGGGGAGGAGCGCGGGCGCGGGGGCCCGGAGGAGGGTCATGGCGAGCACGGTCAGGAGGACGCTCGCGAGAAGCAGCCTAGGCTCCGCTCGACGCTTGATCCAACCTACGACCTGGTGGGCCACCCTTACACCCCGGGGGGAGGAGGCTATCCCGGAGCTTAGACCTTCCCGTCGGGTTGTTGATCTGTCAACCTGTTCCCGGAGAAGGCTTGATGGAGGGGGTCGCCCTACTCGCCGCCGTGGCGGCCCCTTTCTCCCGGACGAGCTGGATGAACGTCCTCATCTATCACCTGCTCATCTCGGTTGTCAACCTGCTCCACCTCCCCCGCGAGAAGGGGACCTTCGTGCCGCGCCGCTCCGCACGTCTCACGGTGTACACGAAGCACCTCGACCACTTGCGCCTGCTGAAGTCCAAGTTCGAGGGGGCCACGGAGGCGGAGCTGCAGGCCTATCTCATCGCCGTGAAGGAGATGCTGTTTGAGATCCAGTTCCTCCTCGAGCAGGAGGATGGGCTCAAGCGCAACCCCGACTTCGCGGAGGACTTCCGCCGCCTCATGAACCTCGTCCACAACCTGGGCAGCGTGGAGGACTTCAAGGAGGCCGCGGACCTCGCCTACAAGCTGAGCGTTCTCCTCCCCTTCTACGAGGACGATGCCACCCTCGAGATGCGGCGGGCGCAAGCGGCGGAGTTCAACCGGATGAAGGGTCGCAGCGACTGATCCGACCCGTTTCGGTGATTGATCTATGAAATGGGGGAACTCTCCCTTTCCCTCTCGGCGGGGCGCGACCCGTCAATGCCGCCCGGGGTCGGGTGTGGGGGTCGGGCCTTAAGCCTTGGGGTTCGGGATGATGCTCATCGTGGCCACGACGCTCTCGAGGGGCTCCCCAGCGCCGAGCTTGTCCGGCGTGGTGGTGCCGTGCTTGCGGACCGTGACCCGCCCGTTTGCGAGCATCCAGCGCCCGAGCTCGTCGGGGTACCCTTCCTCGTAGATGACCTCGGTGACGCCCGCGTTCATGATCATCTTCGCGCACGTCACGCAGGGGAAGGTGGTGGTGTAGAGGACGGACCCGTCGATGGAGGTGCCGAAGCGCGCTGCCTGGATGATGGCGTTCTGCTCGGCGTGCAGGCCCGTGCAGAGCTCGTGGTGGGCCCCGGAGGGGACCTTCAGGATCTCGCGGATGCACCCGATCTTGTCGCAGTGCTCGAACCCTGCGGGGTTCCCGTTGTAGCCGGTGGCCACCACGTGGTTGTCCTTCACGATGACGGCGCCGACGCTCCGGCGGTGGCACGTGCTCCGCGTGCGCGCGAGGCGGGCCATCTGCATGAAGTACTCGTCGAAGCTCGGGCGCTCGACCATGTCCGGCGCCATCGCCAGGGGGCCAATTAAGCCTTCGCCCCGGAGATCGCGCGGAAAAAGGGAAAAGCGAGGGGGGCCCGCCCGCCTGGCGGGGGCACCCGTGGGGCTGGCGCGGCTTCCCGCCCGAACCCTATTAAGCGGCGGTGCGATTCGGGGCCTCATGCTCCGCGTGAGCGCCCGCGCCCTCATCCACCCCACGGAGGACCCTGACCGCGTGATCAAGGCGGTCCAGAACCTCGTCTCGGACGGCACTCTCACCGTGCAGGATGGGTGGGTGTACGTGACGGGCGGCACCCTCGCGCAGCTCGCGGAGCTCATCCGCAACCACCAGATTCCCGACACGGCCCGCGGCGTGATGCTGCGGGGCCGCCGTGGCGAGGAGAAGGTGAGCCGCTTCATGATGGGCAAGCAGGCCGCGCTCATGGGCCGCCCCAACTTCGGCGGCGTGGACAGCCCCCTCGGCAGCATCGAAATCACCCTCGAGGCCGACGAAGGCCCCGAGCTCGTGCGCGCCGTGTACGAGGCCGCCCCCGACACCACCGTCTCCCCCGAGTGGAGCCGCATCCCCTACGACGAGCGCCCCGAGGACGTGAAGCGGAAGCCCCTCGCGGCCCCCGTCGCGCCCACGGGCGAGAAGGTGGCCCTCAAGCAGGCGCGACAGGTCATGCGCGCCGACGAGGTGGACACCAAGGAGGAGGGCGGGTGGGAGACGCTCGAAGAGGCCGATTACGGCGGGGATGAGGGCGAGGGCGAGGACGACTCCCCCGAGCAGCGTGGGTGACCCGCGGACTCATCGCGGTGGGGTGACGTGCTCCCCGCTTGCCCCCGGCGGGGCCCTGCAACCCCCGGAAGAGAACCGCGACGGCGCGACGGCGCGACGACGCGACGGACGCACGACGAACGCATCGGATTGCCGTTGGCCGCGTCGTGGCTTCGTGGTTCACCCAGCCGCCGGGCGGAACCCCTGGCTCAACACCTGAGGTACCGCTCAAACGCCTCACGGAAAGTGGGCGTGAACTCCTCGGGCTTCTCCCCCACCCACGCGATGAGGTCGTAGAGGTCCACCCATTTCCCTTCGGCGATCTCGCCAGGATCGGGCGTGACGGGCCCGCCGTGGGGGACGCTGTAGAGCGTGACGAACAGGCGCTCTTCGTCCCCGTCGTAGAGGAACTTCAGTTCGCGGCGGGGCTTCCCGTCCACGCCCAGCTCCTCCTTCAATTCCCGAAGGGCGGCCTGGTCGTAGGTTTCGCCCGCGTCCACGTGGCCGCTCGCGCTGGAGGTCCACTTCCCGGGCCACAGGGGCAGGTGCGCGGCGCGGCGGTGAATGTAGAACTCGCCGTCGTCGTTCACGAGGAGGAGGTGTACAGCCCGGTGGAGTTTCCCTTCCCGGTGGCACTCCTCGCGGGTGGCCTGGCCGATGACCTCATCGTGCTCGTTCACGACGTCCAGGAGCTCCATGGGTGGGGCGATTGCGGGGCCGGGCTTAAGGGTTCTGGGGCGTTTTCGGGCGCTCCGCTGCTCCGCTGCCCTGCTGCTCCGCGTTGATCCGAGGCGTCGGGGGCCAAGATCAACGCGGAGCAGCGATGCTGGACGACCCGCAGGTCGTCCGCCTCTCCCTCGCTTCGCTCGGTGCGATGCAGCGGTGCAGCGGAGCGTGCCGCCGGCCCACCGCGTACCTTCGCGTTGCCTCCGCCGCTTCGCGTGAACAGCGTGTCGGGCCGAAGAAAAGGGGGAAGGGCGGGGCAAGCCGCCCAAAGCGGAGCTCAGATCCCGAAATCGAACCGGATGTCGAGGGCCTCGATGAGCTCCTTGTACCGGTTGCGGATCGTGACTTCCGTGACGCCGGAGGCCTCGCTCACGTCCTTCTGCGTGCGGGGTTCGCCCGAGAGGACGGAGGCGATGTAGATGGCGCCCGCGGCGACGGACTTGGGGTCCTTGCCGCTTGTCACCTCGGCCTCGACGGCGCGGCGCACGAGGTCCATGGCCTGGAGTTCCGTCTCGTTTGCGAGCTTGAGGCGGCTCGCAAAGCGCGGGATGAAGCTTGCGGGGAGCACGGGCTTGAGGACGAGCTGCAGCTCGGCGCTCACGACCTTGTACACGCGGCCGATCTCACGCTTCTTGGCCTTGCTCACTGTCGCAACCTCTTCGAGGCTGCGGGGGACGCCCTTGTTGCGCATGGCGGCGTACAGGGAGGCGGCGGCGACGGAGTCGATGCTGCGGCCGCGGATGAGGTTCTTGCTGGCGGCGGCGCGGTAGATGCGCGCGGCCTCCTCCTGCACCTGGCGGGGCACGTCGAGGCCCGAGCCCATGCGCTTGATCTCACTCAAGGCTTGGGCGAGGTTGCGCTCGGCGCCGCGCTTGAAGCGGGCGCGGCGGTCCCACTTTTGCATCCGCCGGATGCGCGTCATCTCGGCGCCGACGATGGGCTTGCCGTGGGCGTCCGTGCGGCCCCACATGACGGTGCCCATGCCGAGGTCGTGCTGCATGATGCTGAGGGGGGCGCCGGCGCGTTCCTTGGTGGCGCGCTGCTCAGCGTCGAAGGCGCGCCAGTCGGGGCCCGTGTCGATCAGGTTGTCTTCGATGACGATGCCGCACTGGCCGCAGTGCACTTCGCCCCGTTCGAAGTCCTGCTGAATGCGCGTGGAGCCGCATTCAGGGCACGCTTCCTTGGTCTCGCTACCTGTTGAACGAACTTGTGCCAAGCCTTCTACACCCCGGTTTATAGAAATCGTCCTGTTGAGCATCAGGCATTAATGTGTCGTGAGTGACGCGGAGATAGCTCCCTGCCTCCTCCGTCGCCACAACAGGAAAATCGGCGTCTGAGTGCTTGCTTCGCGGCTTGCTGCGGGGCCCTGCGCCAAGGGCTCCCGTTGACGGGGAGCGAGCCCCCGTGGGGCGCTTCGTGAGGCAAACCCTTTAATGCACGGGACTGGATTTGCCGCCCGGTAGGTTGCATGGCGGAGCCCGCTCGCCCCATTCCCGCGCGCAAGGAGTACGTTGTCCGGATGCGCCGTCCCTGGCTTGCTCTCCTGCTTCCCCTCGTGGGCGCCCTCTATTTCGCGTACGTGTTCGCCCTCGCGGCCGGTAGCGTGCCGAGCTTCGGCATTGGCCTCCGTGAGTGGGTGTTCGGCGGCCTGGCCCTCTTCGCGATCCTCACGCTGTGGGCCGTTCTCCTCCTCTCCCGCCGGGGGCCCCCGAAGCCCAAGACGCCGAAGGTGAAGAAGGAGAAGGCCAAGGCCGCTCCCGCGCCCCGGCCCGCCTCGCCCGAGGTGCCCCAGACGGCCCAGGCGCCTGTTGCGGCGCCCGTGGCCGCCGCGCCCCAGCGCTCCGACGAGATCCTGTACCTCGACGAGGAGTACAAGGGGAAGCGCGTGCTCGAAGTGTCCATGCCGCCCAAGTCGCTCTACCGCGGCGCGGTCTACACGAAGACCTACGTGCAGGTGGCCGACGACCTCGTGGTCCGCGTCGAAGACCTCGTCGAGCAGAACCCCTGAGCGTTATTTTTCGCCTGTGAGGCTCCACAGGAGGCCGAGGGTCTTCCCGGCGTCCTTCAGGAAGGCGAGGCGCCCCGCTGCTTCGAGCGGCGTCTTCGCGGGGGCCGTCGCAGCCTCCTCGACCACGCTGAGGGCCTTGGGGAAATCGAAGTTGTCCTCGAGGGCGGCGCGGAAGGGGCCGCAGTAGGCGTCATGGGCGGGGGCCACGAGCGTCGTGGCCTGCTCCTTGAGGGCGCGGAGGCCGTCGCGCCAGCGGCCGAGGCGGGCCTCGGCCGCCTTCACGTCGTCCTCGCTGTACCGCAGCGTGTCCCCGTAGGGGGCGGCGAGGAGGAAGAGGCGGAGGGCCTCGGGGTCGTGCTTCTCGCGCAGGCTCCGGACGGTGACGAAGTTCCCGGTGGACTTGCTCATCTTCTCGTCCTTGAGGGTCACGAACCCGTTGTGGAGGAAGTAGTTGCAGTACCGCTTCCCCGTGGTGGATTCCGCCACGGCTGTCTCCGACTCGTGGTGGGGGAAGATGAGGTCGAGGCCGCCGCCGTGGAGGTCGAAGGTCTCGCCGAGGTATTTCGTGGCCATGGCCGCGCACTGGATGTGCCAGCCGGGCCGCCCTTCGCCCCAGGGGGAGGCCCAGGTGATGCCGAGGTCGCCCTTCGCTTTCCAGATGGCGAAATCGAGGGTGTGGCGCCGCTCCCGAGGCTTGTCGTCCCCGCCCGCGACGGCCACCTCCTTGAGGGGTTGGCCGAGGAGCTCGCCGAAGTGGGGCGCGCTCGTGACGTCGAAATACACGTCGCAGGTGTCGGCGCTGCAGTCCCGCGTGTAGGCGGCGTCCTTCTTCAGGAGCGTCTGCGCCATCGTGAGCATCTCGCCGATGTGCTCGCTCACGCGGGGGTAGCGGTCGGCGCGCAGCACGTGGAGGGCGTCCATGTCCTCGAAGAAGTGCTGGATGTACAGGTCGGCGTACTCAAGGGGCGTGAGGCCGCGTTCCTTCGCGCGGAGGCTGATGCGTTCCTCCACGTCCGTGAAGTTCTGGACGTGGACCACACGGTGCCCCGTGGAGCGGAAGTACCGCTTCATGGTGTCGTACACCACGTAGGAGCGCGCGTGCCCGATGTGGCTGTAGTCGTAGACGGTGGGGCCGCACACGTACATCCCGACGTGGCCGGGACGGAGGGGAACGAAGGGTTCCCGCTTGTGCGTGCGCGTGTTGTGGACGATGAGGGGCATGGGATCTAACCTTTCTCGAGGCCGCCGATGGCGAGGATCGATGCGGGCGCGCCCCGGTGGCCGGGGGCGCCGTGGAACATGGGGAAGGTGGTGAAGCGCTCGGTGAAACCGCGGGTCTTCAGGAGCGCGCGGCCCATCCGGTTCTCGCCCCGAAGCGCGAGGTCGGCCCCCGTGACGCCTTCGGCCGTGAGGGCGGCAAGGGCCGCATCGAGAAGCGCGCCCGCGCCCTCCTCGTCCTCCGGGTCCGCAAGGACGCCGGGCCCGATCTCGGTGCCCGTGGCGGAGGGTTTCGCGACGATGAAGCCGCGAGGCTGGCCCTCGCGTTCGAGCACGAAGCTCGTGCGGGGATAGTCCTCGAACAGGCGCTGCAGGAGCGCCGTCCGATCAAAACCAAAGCGCGGCAGGTCCAGGGGCGCGAGGGCGGCGGTGTCCTCGGGGCGCGCGAGGCGGACGCCTCGGGGCGGCGGGGCCGGGTCGTGCTCCGCGAGGTCGATGCCCCACGCTTCCACGGGGGCGCCTTCCTCCACGAAGCCGAGGCGGCGGTACAGGGTGACGGCCTTGGGGACGCTGTAGAGGCCCACGGTGCGAACGCCACGCGCCTGCAGGTCCGTGAGGGTGCCGCGGAGGAGCGCTTCCCCGACGCCTTGGCCGCGGGCCGTGGAGCTCACGGCGACGTTGCCGATCCAGGCGAGGGGGCCGTAGCGGAGCCAGGTGAGGACACCAAGGGGCGCGCCGTCCCGCTCGACGAGGTGGCCGCCGCCGTGGTCGAGGATGCGGTTGAGCTCGGGGGCTTCGAAGGTCCAGCCTTCGGCGGCGGTAAGGGCGAGGGTGAAGGGGACGTCGTCGCGGGCGAGGGGGCGGACGGTGAGCGTCAGAGGTCCCCCTCCTTGTACAGGTGGAGGGCTTCCTGCTCGTCGCAGAGGTGGTGCCCGAAGGTGATGAACTTGGGGTCGCGCCGCTGGTTTTTCAGTTGGCAGGGCCCGTACTCGTCGTCCTCGGCGCCGTACCAGAAGCGGCAGGCCTTGCACTGGAGGGGCGCAAGGTCGGGG
>Ga0247718_1000079_pt1 | contig 20738 bp, 25 predicted proteins | sample 21E_DmetaG_FD_189045 | JGI IMG/M metagenome (GOLD analysis project Ga0247718, IMG submission 189045) | Soil microbial communities from hillslope of Landscape Evolution Observatory, University of Arizona, Oracle, AZ, United States - 2-1-E_D | ecosystem: Engineered > Artificial ecosystem >...
GTGTTCCAGGCTGGGCCGCTGCAGAAGGAGCTGCGGCATGACCCCCCGTCCGCTCACCATCACCGGCGGCAAGCTGGTTCTCCCCACCGGCGCGCCGCTGCCGGGCGCTGTGCGCATCGCTGATGGCCGCATCGTCGCGCTCGGGGCTATCAGCGCCGAACCCGGTGACGACGTGCTCGATGCCAAGGGCGCGCTGATCACGCCGGGTCTCGTCGACCTCGGCGTCTTCGCCATCGACAAGCCCGCGTTCCACTTCGGCGGGATCACCCGCGCCGCGCTGATGCCCGATCAGGGCCCACCGCTCGATCACCCCGCACGCGTCCGCTTCGCCGCGCAATCAGGCAAGCCCGACATGTGGGTCCACCCGCTCGGCGCCGCGACGCGCGGCCTCGAAGGCGTCGAACTCGCCGAGATTGCGCTGATGCGCGATGCGGGCGCCAAGGCCGTCGCGACCGGCCGCCGCTGGATCGCCGATTCGGGCGTGATGCTGCGCCTGATGAGCTACTGCGCGATGCTGGACCTCGTCCTCGTCACGCACGCCGAGGATGCCGGGATTGCAGGGACTGCCGTTGCAACCGCCGGAGAAATGGCGACCCGACTGGGCTTGCCTGCCGCGCCTGCCGAAGCAGAATCGCTCGCCGTTGCCCGCGATCTCGCGCTCGCCGAACTCACCGGCTGCCGCCTGCACTTCCGGCAAGTCACGACCACTGCCGCGCTTGATCTGGTGCGCGCAGCCAAGGCACGTGGGGTGAAAGTGACCGCAGGGGTCACGCCCGCACATTTCATGCTGTCCGATCTCGAACTGGCGAATTTCCGCACGTTCTGTCGCCTCTCGCCCCCGCTGCGCAGCGATGCGGACCGGCAGGCGGTGATCTCCGCCATTGCCGACGGCACGATCGACGTCATCGCCTCGGGCCACGATCCGCGCGGCGCGGAAGACAAGCGCCTGCCTTTCGCCGATGCCGAACCCGGCATGGCTGGCGCCGAAACGCTGCTGCCACTCACGCTCACGCTCGTCCGGGATGGCCACATCGACATGGCGCGCGCCTTCGCGCTGCTCGCGGGCAATCCCGCCGCGCTGCTCGGCGTCGAGGCCGGCAAGCTCGAAGCGGGTCTCGAAGCCGATCTCGCGCTGGTCGAGCCCGAGCGGCCGTGGATCGTCGACCGCAGCAAGATGGCGGCCACCGCCGGCAACACTCCGTTCGACCGCCGCCCGGTCGAAGGTCGCGTCACCGCGCTGTTCAAGGGCGGAAACCGCATCGCCTGAAACAAAACCGGCCCGCGTCCCCTTGCTGGGAGCGGGCCGGCGTTGATCACGAAACGCTGAGGTTCAGCGCTGCGCCATCCGCGTCGTGGCCGGTCGGCCCTGCGGGGTCACCATCGCCGGATCGGCCATCACGAGGCACACACCGCCCTTGGCCTTGACCGACTGGCACATCTGCCGGGCCGAAGCGAAGCCGTTGAAGCCGACGGCCTGGACGCGCCAGAACTGCCGGCCGTTCACGGTGACCTGCGTCGTCTGGCTGTGATAGCCAGCCAAGCTGCGATTGCGGGTGGAGAAGTGTTTCCATGCCCGCTGTGCGCCTTCGGCCGAGGAGAATGAACCGAGCTGGACGACATGGCTGCCGTGCGCCGGAGCAACAGCCGGCGCCGCTGCGCGGAGGGTGCGGGCGCCGCGCACAGGCTGGACCACCGGCTGCGAGACTACTGGCTGGACAGGTGCGGGCGCCGCTGCCGACGGTGCGACGTCGATGGCGGCAATCTTGGCTTCGATCGGCGCGCTCGACGCATCCGAAACGGTAGGGGCAACGGCATCGGCCGGCGGCGCGGGCAATGCGGCCGCAGCGGCCTTGGCAAGGTCAGCGCCGTCACCGTTCGCGGCCTTGTCGGTCGCGGCCATGGCCACGGCCTCTTCGGCGAGCTGCTGCGGCGCCGGGAAGTTCGCCAGCGCCAGCGCGGTCGGCTGACCGCCTTCGGCCGTAGCCGGAGCGCCGAGCAGCGTGGCGACGCGGCGGCGGGTGTCTTCTGGACGCGCCATGAATGCCCAGGTCTGCAGGCGCTCGGCAAGCTTGTCCGCCGGCACATCCTGCTGGGCCATGAGCTTGGCTTCGCTCCAGCTGCCATCAAGCGCATAGGCATAAGCAAGGTTCTGGCGCACCTTGGGCGTGTTTTCGCCGGCACGCAGCGCTTCGGTCAGCGTGGCGATGCCCGTCTGGGTCTGCCCGGCCATCGCCATGGCAAGGCCGTAGTCCGCAGCCGGAATGCTGTCGCGATAGGTGTTGAGCGTGTCGACGGCTTCGTTGCCGCGGCCCAGCGCCACATCGGCCAGCGCAAGGCTCAGTGCGGCCTTGCCGCTGTCTTCACCAAGCTGCATCGCTTCGTCAAAGGCCTGACGCGCGGCTTCGAACCGCCCCGCGCGCAGATAGGCCGAGCCCAGCAGCGTACGATAGGAAGCGTTGCGCGGATCGGCGAGCACGGCCTGTTCGGCCAGCGCGATCGCTTTTTCCAGGCTGCCCTTGCCCAGCGCGGTCTCGGCGCCGGAGGCAAACTTGGCATGGGTAGGCCCGGCTGCAGCGCAACCGGAGAGAAGACCAGCCGCCAAGGCGGTGGTCACGCAGATCCGGGCGAGCCTCAAAGTGGCCTTCCGATCGGTCTTGCTGTCATGGGCGATGGTCATGGCGTGATGTCCCGGTTGGTATGCGGCTTCAGGAGCGGAGGGCGCGGCGGGCAAGGTCGTCGAGACCCGGCTTGGCTTCGAGGAAACGGTCGAGGGCTTCGACCACGAGTTGCTGGGCACTGCGATTGTCGAGCGTGCAAGCAAGGCGCAGGCGAAGATGGCGGGCTGCATCGAGACGCAGCGTGAAAGCGGCCTTGCGCCCTTCCTTGAGCGCAGTGCCACGCTCGCGGCGGTTGGCGGACGCGGCAGCCGCCGGAACGCTCAGCACATCGGCAAGGGATTCGATCCGTCGCAGCACTTCGGGCTGCGAAGGCTCGGGCAGCGGGTCAGCGGCGATCGGGACCACCGCGGCGGCGGGGGCGAGGTCTTCGCCGTGATCGTTCCAGCCGAGATCGTCCGCATCGAACGGAGGTGCTTCGGCAGTGGCAACCGCGTCGCCGAAGCCCATCCACTGCCGATCCTGTGCAGTCAGCGGCAGAAGTTGGGGGCGCATCGCCGGGCGTGCCGCGCCCTTGCGGGCGAGCAGGCTCGGGCTCAGCGAGGCGAAAGGCTTGGGTTCGCTCATGCTGGCGCGTCCTTCGCTCACGAGCCGATCACGCGGCGACCGAAACCACCGGCGGGACGGGCGGCGCCGGGCATGGCGGAGATGGGGTGGCCGGGCTGCGGGACCGCGAACACGGTGCGGCGGAAGTTCTTCTCGAGCCGCTCGGAGACATAAGTCCACAGCTGCGCGACTTCTGCCGCCGACTTGCTCGATGGATCGACTTCCATGACGGTGCGGCCATCGATCATCGAGGCGGCGAAATCGGTGCGGTGGTGCAACGTGATCGGCGCAACGGTGCCGTGCTGCGAGAGCGCGACGGCGGCTTCCGAGGTGATGCGCGCCTTGGGCGTCGCTGCGTTGACGACGAAGATCAGCGGCTTGCCCGCGCGTTCGCAAAGATCGACGGTGGCACCCACGGCGCGCAGGTCATGCGGGCTGGGGCGAGTCGGCACGACGATCAGTTCGGCGACCGAGATCACTGACTGGATCGCCATGGTGATGGCAGGCGGCGTATCGATCACCGCAAGCTTGAAGCCTTGCTGGCGCAGCACGGCAAGATCGCTGGCAAGGCGGGCAACGGTGGTCTGGGCAAATGCGGGGTACTCCGCCTCGCGCTCGTTCCACCAATCAGACAGCGAACCTTGCGGATCAATGTCGATCAGAACGACCGGACCAGCCCCTGCGCGCTGCGCCTGGACGGCAAGGTGACCGGACAAGGTGGTCTTGCCAGACCCTCCCTTCTGCGATGCCAAAGCCAGTACGCGCAAAGTAACCCCCCTATGGGCAAAACGAAAAGACAGCTTGGTCTCTTGGTGGGGGATCGCAGAAGACCCTCAAATTTTGGTTAACATCGGCGTCTCGGGAGCAGGTGATTCTGCGCAAGCGGCCGCTTGAAGGAGTTTCAACCCGCTGTCTTTTCAGTATTAACCAATTGCGCTAACAACTCGGAATAAGAATGCGCACCTGTGCGATGCGTAGTTGCCCTTGCACACCGCAGTGCAGCACGGCATCGTTAACTCTGCTTTTCAGGCACTTTTGCATTTGGGGAGATTCGACCGGACATGCGCGGATTTGCTCTCCTTGCAGCAGCGATGCTGGGCTGTTCGGGCCTCGCGGCTGCAGTTTCGGCGCAGGAACCGCCCCGCACACTGCCCGCACCGCCCGATGCTACAACCGCTGCTGCGGTGCGTGCCGGCGTGGATGCGTGGTCGGCCGGGAACTATGAAGCGGCGGTGAAGGCGTGGCAGGCACCTGCCGCCAAGGGCGATGCGGACGCGCTGTTCAACCTCGGCCAAGCCTACAAGCTGGGGCGGGGCGTGGACAAGGACCTCGCCAAGGCAGAGGGCTATTACGGCAAGGCCGCAAGGCTCGGGCACATCTCCGCCTCGGACAATTACGGCATCCTGCTGTTCCAGACCAACCGCCAGCAAGCCGCGATGCCTTGGCTGCAGTCCGCCGCTGACCGGGGCGAGCCGCGCGCGATGTATGTGCTGGGCATTGCCTCCTACAATGGTGACTACGCGCCCAAGGACTGGGTCCGCGCCTATGCGCTGATCACCCGCGCCGCCGCCGCCGGCCTGCCGCAGGCGACCGGCAGCCTTGCCACGATGAACCAGACGATCCCGCTGGCGCAGCGCCAGATGGGCGTCAGTCTCGCCAACGAACTCGACCAGAAGGCCGCCGAGGCGCGCGGACGGGAACTTGCGGCGGCAGACCTCGGCAGCAATGTGCCTGCCGCACCGGCATCAAAGGCTCCCCCTGGCGCCATCGAGACGGTCGATCTGCCGCCTTCGACGCCTGCGGAGCCGGTGGCTTCCTATCTGCCCCCGCCGATGGAACCTGCTCCCCAGCCGAAGCCGGCGCCACCGAAGCCCGCCCCGGCCAAACCTGCACCGCCGAAGCCGGCTCCGGTCAGGGTTGCGGCGCCAGCTCCGGCCCCGATGTCCAGCAGCGGCACCTACCGCATCCAGCTCGGAGCCTTCGGAGTGAAGACCAATGCCGATGCGCTGTGGACGCGGGTGCGCGGACGACCCGAACTTTCCGGCCATGCGCGACAGGATATTCCCGGCACGGTGACCCGCCTGCTCGCCACCGGCTACTCGCAGGATGGCGCCAATCGGGCTTGTGCGGCGCTCAAGGCCGGAGGTCTTGCATGCCTCGTGGTGGCGCCCTGACGCCCAATGCCGGAAAGGATCGGCGCGCTTGATTTCGTGCGCGGGGTTGCCGTGCTCGGCATCCTCGCGATCAACGTGACCGGTTTGTGGGGACCGCTGCTCGCCACGTTCAGCCCGGCGATGCCCAGCCTCGAACCCGGCGGCGCAGTCTGGTTCGCCGCTGCCTATGTGCTGTTCGAAGGCAAGATGCGCGGCCTGTTCACGCTGCTGTTCGGGGCGAGCATGATGCTGTTTGCCGATGCGGCCGAGCGGCGCGGTGCCAATCCCGACCTCATGCAGGTCCGCCGTCTGCTGCTGCTCATGGCCTTCGGCTATGCGCATTTCGCGCTGCTGTGGTGGGGCGATATCCTGCTGCCCTACGCCGTATGCGGCATGCTCGCCTTCAGCCTGCGCCGCCTCGCGCCAGAGCCGCTGGCAGCCGCCGCATTGCTGCTTTTCCTTGCGAGCCATGGCCTGGAGATGGTTGGCGATCTGGCCTCCATCGCGGCGGAGAACCGCGTGCTTGCGGGCCACGGCGCGCCGGCCGAAGTGGCCGATCAGGCCGCGATGATGGGCCGCATCGCCGCCTCGATCACGGCGGACATGCAAGTCCTCCACGCTTCCTTCCTCGACGCCGTCCGCATCCGCTTGACGACTGCCCCCGCGCTCCCCATCGCCAATCTCGGCGCGACGTTCTTCGAGACCTTTCCGCTGATGCTGCTGGGCATGGCGCTACTCCGGCTCGGCCTGTTCACCGGCGAATGGGAGGGCGGCAGTCTGCGCCGCATGGCCCTGTTCGGGATCGGCATGGGCGGCTCGATCAGCGCGGCGCTCATCGGCTGGGCAGCCACACGGGGGTTCCCGCCCGCGATGATGTTCGCGCTGATGGGGTCGCTCGCCGCGATCCCGCACCTTGCGATGACGCTGGGCTATCTCGCTGTCCTGCTCCTGCTGTACCCGCGCCTGAAAGATACCCCTGTCGGCCAGCGCCTCGTCGCGGCGGGCCGCTGCGCCTTCACCAACTACCTCGGCACCACCTTCGTGATGTGCGCACTCTTTGCTGGTTGGGGCCTCGGCCTCGGCGGTGTGCTGCCCCGCGGCACCTTGCCGGTGGTGGTTCTTGGCGGTTGGGCGCTGATGCTGGCCTGGCCGCAGTGGTGGCTGGCGCGCTTCGGGCAGGGGCCGCTGGAAGCCCTATGGCGCAAGCTTACCTGGCTGGGGGTTCCCCGCTCGCCGACGATTCCACCTGCGGCCGGTGCGGTGTAAGGATCAGCACGCCGTCCTCCACACGCCACCCCTTGAGCCGGGTCAGGACGTTCATGCCGATCACGTTCGGCCCGCCCTCGCCCGGCATCACGATGGCATCGAGATCGCGCGCCACCACCGAGCCGAACCGCAGTTCGTCGATCCGCGCCGGAGCGGCCGGGACCGTACCATTCGCGGTCTCGACCACGGCATCCGGGCGCAACCGGTCCGGCTCGACTCCAGCCGCCTCCGCCACATCGCCCGAAAGAGCCGTCACGGTCGCGCCGGTATCGACCATCAGCCGCAGCGGCACACCATTGAGCTTCGCCTTGATCCAGTAATGCCCGTCCGCCGAGAGCGGAATGCGCGTCTCCCCGCCCGATACGGTCTGCGCCGGGCCGCCCACGCTGTGCAGCGCCGCATCGAAGCTGGGGTCCATCCGCACGAAGCGCATGACCGCGAGCGCGAAGACGGCCAGCATGAGCAAGTTGCCCGCAAACCGCACCGCGCCGCCGATCCGCACCCCGCGCGAAGCCACGGCCCCGCCGACCACCACCAGCAGCAGCGCCGCGCAAGTGGCGGCAAACAGCGGCGAAAGATACCCCAGCCAGGGCGCTTCACGTTCCAGCCAGATGTAGATCTGCGTCATGCTGCAAATCCTAGCCGAGCGAACCTTGCTGCACCATTGCGCCAATTGCAGAGGCCCGGATCGAACCCCGCTTAACCATGCCCGTTAAGCCCCGAAACACCCGCCGTCCCTAGGCGGGACGGCCTTGCAATGAGGCTCGCGCGGGCTCGCGTTTACGCTATTTTGCAACGCGAAAGGAGCGCGCAGATTCGTCATGTCCGGCCTGAAGTCCCCCCTCGATCTCGTCCGCTCCCGCTGGGTCAGCGCGCCGCTGGGTTTCGTGGCCATGTCGCTCGCCTCGCTGCTCGCGTTCAATGTCGGCAAGGATGTCGCGCAAGTCCTGTTCGGCGGTTCGCAGGCCGAAGCCCATGTCGCTGCTGTCCCTGCCACCAAGCCACTCGCCAAGCCCGTCACGCTCACGCCCGCCTCCGCGCCGGTGAACAGCGCGTTTGTGGTCAAGTCGATCCTCAAGATCGATGAGCCCATCAAGTTCGGCCAGTACTTCTGGGACGAAAGCGCCGCCGCCACCGGCCCCATCGTCGTCACGGTCGATCTCGAGGCGCGCACCATCTCGGTCTTCCGCGACGGGCACGAGATCGGCGCCGCCGCCATTCTCAAGGGCTACGGCGACAAGCCCACTCCCACCGGCGTGTTCCCGATCAGCGAGAAGGACGCCGACCACGTCTCCAACATCTACGAAGCGCCGATGCCCTACATGCTACGCCTGACCAATGACGGCGTCTCGATCCACGGCAGCAAGGTCGAGCGCGGCTATGCCACCAACGGCTGCATCGGCGTGCCCGACGGTTTCGCCAAACGCCTGTTCGGCGTTGCCAGCCTTGGCGACAAGGTGATCGTGACCGACGGCAAGCGGCTCGGCGTTGGCCAGCCGATCATCGAGAACGCGGCGCCCGCGCCGACGGGCCAGACGGTCCTCGCGCGGCAGGATTGATATAGATCGTTTTTCGCCTGTCCTTGCCGTGCCATCAGGCGCATGAACGACGCAAGGAGACGGCAGCATGCGCCCCCACGATGAACGCCACCTCGTCAGCCGCATCGGCTGGCTGCGTGCTGCCGTGCTCGGCGCCAATGACGGGATTGTCTCCACCGCCAGCCTGATCCTCGGCGTCGCCGCCTCGGGCGCGGAGCGGCAGGCCTTGCTGGTCGCGGGCGCCGCGGGCCTTGTCGCGGGCGCGATGTCGATGGCGGCGGGCGAATATGTCTCGGTCTCCAGCCAGGCCGATACCGAAGCGGCAGACCTCGCCCGCGAACGCGCCGAACTCGCCGCCGGTCCGGTCCACGAAGCCGCAGAGCTTGCTGCGATCTATGAGGCGCGCGGCGTCGATCCGGTGACGGCAAAGGAAGTCGCCCGCCAGATGATGGCCAAGGACGCGCTTGGCGCCCACGCCCGCGACGAGTTGCATCTCAACGAGACGACCGCCGCGCAGCCCGTGCTTGCCGCGATGGCCTCCGCAGCTATGTTCACCGGCGGCGCGCTGCTGCCGCTCCTGCTCGCCGCGATCCTGCCGCTAGGGCTGATGGTGACGGGCACCGCTGGTGGCTCGATCCTCTTCCTCGCGCTCCTCGGCGCATTCGGTGCGCGCGCGGGCGGCGCGGCCATGGGCAAACCGGTGCTGCGCGTCGTTGTCTGGGGCGCGCTGGCCATGGCGATCACTGCCGGAATTGGCCGCATGGTGGGGACCGCGGTCTAGGTGGCAGGAACTCTCGATATTGCCGGGTTCGCGGCCGCCGTCCTGCTGATCGAACTGACGCCGGGGCACAACATGGCGTGGCTGGCGGGCCTTGCCGCAACCGAAGGCAAGCGCAGCGGGCTCTCCGCCGTCGCCGGGATCGCGCTGGGCCTCCTCGCCAATGGCGTGCTTGCCGCGCTGGGCCTTGCAACATTGCTCAAGGCCATGCCTGCGCTGCTTCACGGCCTGCGGATAGCAGGCGCGGCGATGATGGTCTGGCTGGCGATCGAGGCATGGCGCGGCGCGGAGAAGGCCCCGCCGCCCACCGCCACGCGCCGCGCTTTCGCCACCGGCGCGCTGCTCAACCTGCTGAACCCGAAGGCCTACCTGTTCTTCGTGGTCGTCGCGCCGGAGTTCCTTGGCGGCCGAACGCTCGGCCTCGCCGAAGCGCTCACCCTCGCGCTCGTCAGCACCGGCATCGCCACCCTGATCCACCTCGCCATCGTGCTCGCCGGGAGCCGCGCGCAGGCCTGGCTGGCAGACCCTGCCCGCACCAAATGGGTGCGGCGGGGGTTTGCTGTCGTGATGCTCTGCGTCGCCGCCTCGTTCCTCGCGATCAAATCAGGCTAGGCCACAACACCCCTCACCGTCGCCCCGTGCTTGACACGGGGCTGGGCTTTTCTTCCAGCGCCGCGCCCGAAAAGGAAAGCCAAGGCCCGTGTCAAGCACGGGCCGACGGGATGGTGGAGAGGTGGTCAGCGCATCAACGCGGCGCCATCCTGATCCCGCCATCCAGCCGGATCGCCTGCGCGTTGAAGTAGGAGTTGCGCACCAGTTCCATCGCGAGGCTGGCAAACTCTTCCGGCAGGCCGAGCCGCTTGGGGAACGGTACCGAGGCATTGAGCCCGGCGCGCACCTTCTCCGGCACGCGGCCCAGCAGCGGCGTATCGAAAATGCCCGGCAGGATCGCGTTGACGCGAATGCCAAGGTCCATCAGATCGCGCGCCATCGGCAGCACGAGGCCGACCACGCCCGCCTTGAGCGAACCATAAGCCACCTGCCCGATCTGCGCATCCTGCGCCGCAACCGAACCCGTGAGGATGATCGTCCCGCGCTCGCCGTCCCCTTCGAGCGGCTCGGCATGCGCCATGCCCAGCGCCGAAAGGCTCGCCACGCGGTAGCTGGCGATCAGAACGCCGTTCGCGGCGAAGGCATAGTCCTCGGTCGAAAGCCGCGTGAATTCGCCGGTTTCCTTGTTGCGGCCCACGGTCTTGCCCTTGCGGTGCACCACCGCGCAGTGGACGGTGATCCGCTCCTGCCCATGCGCGGCGCGCGCCTTGGCAAAGCCTTCGACCACCGATTCCTCGCTGGTGATATCGACATGGCAGAACAGCCCGCCAATCGCCTTGGCCACTTCCTCGCCCGCCTCGTCGTTCACATCAAAGATGGCAACCTTCGCGCCCGCCGCCGCCAGCGCATAGGCCGTCGCCCGCCCCAGACCCGAAGCCGCGCCGGTCACGACGGCAGCCATACCCTGTTCGATCTTCATGGCATCGTTCTCCTTTAACCGCGCGATTAAGCCGGTGTGGGAGAGGGTGCAAGTGCCACAAGTGCTAAAAGCCCTCTCCCCTTGAGGGGAGAGGGTTGGGAGAGGGGGCCTTTAGGGCTGGACGGACGAAGGTTTTTGCACACGATGGCCTGTGCCTACTCGTCATGCTTGCCGACGCTCCAAACCTTGATAGGCATTAGGGATGGCAAGCACGTATTACTTCATGTCTGCTCCCAATGAGCATGGGGTCTTGGAGTGGTTCCGATCACAAACCGAGACTGCGGAGGAATATCCAAACGCAGACCGGACCTTGCTGTTTTATCGTGAGCACGGCTCCTTGGCCGAGAAAGAAGATGGCAGCCCTGACCCGACGGCATCGCCTCTCGTTTCGATATACGCCCCTAAGGTCCGCAAATCTGCGCTTTGGACGATTGGGGAAGTTCATTTTCTGTGGAAGGGCACCAAACGATTTCCAGCTCTTGAGCGCATGCGAAAGCGCTTCCAATCATGGCTGCGCGAAAGACCAATCGCCTGGGAGAGAAGGTACGATACCTTGGAGGGCCATGGCTACTACTTGGAGGGGAGTATCCGGAACTGGGCCGAGACCATCTATGCATTTCCCGAAGGCAAAGCCGCGTTCGAAGCAGGCCAGTATTTTGTCTCCCAACATGACAATGAGTTTGTGTTGGACCGAGTTTGTCGAACGCTGCGGTTAAGAGGCATCGACTGCGGTTAGACAGGTCGCGACCTAGATGAGGTTCGCGTCGCCAATCCGACCATCCTCGTCGTCCCCCTAAAGCACATCAAACTCATCCCCCAGCGCCGCCCGCAGCTTGTCCAGCGCCTGCGCTTTCAGCTGGTGCACGCGCGGCACGCTGACGGAGAGGACTTCCGCGATTTCCGCGAGGTTCAGTTCCTCGACGAAATAGAGCTGGATCACCATCTGCAGCCGCTCCGGCAGGCCTGAAATCGCCGCCACCACCGCCGCGCGGGATTGCTCATCGGCCAGCAATTCGAAGCTGTCCGGCCGGTCGTCGGCGAAGGCCATGTCGCTGTCGGAATAAGTATCGTCGATGGGTTCGAAGCGCATCGGCTCGCTCGCGGCGCGCAGTTCGCCCAGCGCCGCGGTGGTCATGCCCATCGCTTCGGCGAGTTCGTCCTCGGTGGGGACGCGGCCCAGGGTCGTCGTCAGCGCCTGCGCCGCGCCCGCCAGCAGGCGCCGCCGGTCGCTCGCCGCGCGGGAGAGGGGCGTGGAGCGCCGCACCAGATCGACCATCGCGCCACGCACGCGCAGCTTGGCATAGGCGGCAAAGCCGTCCTCGGTCGGGCCGCTGTGCTTCTGCGCGCATTCGGTGAGCGCGACGAGCCCGGCCTGCACCAGATCCTCGATCTCGATGCCCGCCCGGCCCGATCCGTGGACGTGCCAGGCAAGGCGGCGCACCATCGGCAGGAAGCGGCGGATGCGGTCCGCCGTCCCGCCCTGATAGGCGCGCGCGGCGGCAAAGCTGCGGTGGTCATGGTTCATGCGGCAAGGTCCTGTGGAGGCATTGCGGGTGGGTCTTCAGCCGCGCCCACCACCTCGATCACTTCGATCGGCTGGCTGGGCGGCAGTTCGGAAATCGAAAGCACCGCGCATTGCGGCGCGCGCTGGCGCAGCAGCGCGGCAAGCGCGCGGCGGGCGCGGGGCTGGACGATGAGCGCAACCGGCGGCGCGCCAGGCCCGCGCTCGGCGATGATCGTGGCAATCCGCTCGCCAATGGAGCGCGCCAGATCGGGCTCGATCACCGGCTGCCCGGTGACGGGATCGTGCATCCCGCCCACGATCATCTGCTCCAGCGCACCGTCGAGCGTCAGCACGGCCAGCCGCTCGGAAGGGCCGCAGATGCGCGAGACGAGCAGCCCGCCCAGCGACGCGCGAACGAGATCGACCAGCTTGTCGAACTCGCTCGTCTGCAGCACCGCTTCGGCGAGCGCGGAGAGGATCGGCAGCGGGTGCGCGATGCTAACGCCGTCTTCGAGCAGCGCATGGAACAGCCTCGTCATCGCGCCCAGCGTGATCGGCGCGGGGTGGACCGTCTCCACCAGCCCCGGCGCGCGTTCGCGCACGCCATCAAGGATTGCACGGACTTCATCCGGCCCGAGCAGCGCCTGCGGCCGTTCGCCCAGCACCTGGTTGAGATGCGTCGCGACAACCGTGGAGGCATCGACGGTGAGGAAACCCTCGGCAATCGCATGGTCGCGCTGGCCAGGCTCGATCCACAGCGCGGGGCAGCCGAAGCTGGGGTCCACGGTCGCCTCGCCGCGCAGGCTGTGATCGGGATTGGCCTCGCCCGCATCAATGGCGAGCACCTTCTCGGCCTTGATGCTCGCTCCGCCCAGCGCGACGCCGCCCAGCACGATGCGATAGGCATCGGGCAGGAGGTCCAGACTGTCGCGCACGCGGAACTGCGGCACCACGAAGCCGAAGCTCTGGCTGAGCTGCTTGCGCACCCCCGTGATGCGCGCGACGAGCGGCGCGCCGCGCTTCTCGTCGACCAAATGGACAAGGCCGTAGCCCAGCTCGATGGTGACGAGCGTGTGGTCGGAAACTTCCTCCAGCGTGATCTTGGCGGGGTCCACCTGCTCCACCACCACCGGCGGCGGAACGGCCAGACGCGCCTCGCGCTTTCTCAGGCTCCACCAGATCCACCCGGCCATGGCGGCAGCGGGCATGAACACCATCTGCGGCATCGCCGGGATCATCCCGATCACGCCGAGAATGACGGCAACCGGCAACCACGTGCCGGGAGCGGCAAACTGGCCGCCGATCTGGCCGGCAAGATCGCGGGTATCGGAAACGCGCGTCACGATCACGGCGGCAGCGATCGAGAGCAGCAGCGAGGGCACTTGCGCCACCAGCGCATCGCCCACCGCCAGCGTGATGTAGCGGCTGGCCGATTCCTGCGCGGTGAGGCCGTGGCTCAGCATCCCGAGGCAGAAACCGGCGATGATATTGACGCCAAGGATCAACAGCGCGGCGACGGCATCGCCCTTCACGAACTTGCTGGCACCATCCATCGAGCCGTAGAAATCGGCCTCGGTCGCCACTTCGCGCCGCCGCGCCTTGGCTTCGTCCGCCGTCAGCAGGCCTGCGGCAAGGTCTGCGTCGATCGCCATCTGCTTGCCGGGCAAGGCATCGAGGGTGAAGCGCGCGGAGACTTCCGAAACGCGCCCCGCACCCTTGGTCACGACCATCAGGTTGATGATCATCAGGATCATGAACACGAACAGGCCGACCGCGAAGTTGCCGCCGATCAGGAATTCGCCGAAGCTTTCGATCACATGCCCCGCCGCCGCGCCGCCTTCGTGGCCCTTGACCAGCACGATGCGCGTCGAGGCGACGTTGAGCGCGAGCCGCAGCAGCGTCGCGAACAGCAGCACCGAAGGGAACGACGAGAAATCGAGCGGCTTCAGCGCGTTCATCGCCGCCATCAGGATCGCGACCGAAAGCGCGATATTGAGCACGAAGAATGCGTCGAGCAGGAACGACGGGATCGGCATGATCATCAATGCGATGAGGATCAGGATACCGCCGGGGAGCGCCAATGCGCCGGGCTGGCCAAAGCGTTTCAGCATGGCCGGTCAGATCCCCAGGCTGCGAAGCTGGCCATAGGCCGCGCGGACATGGGCAGGGGCCGCACCCGGCTGCGAGAGCGCAAAGGCCTCGCGCAGGGTATCGGCCATCGAGCGCGTGGGCGGCGCATCCGGCGCATTGGCCGCCGCGTTGAACGCCTGCTGGATCGGGCCACCTTGTGGCGCCTCGGAGGTGTAGGCCGGCAGCGGCGCATCGGGCGCGTTCATCGCGCTCGCCATCCGGGTGCGCAGCAGCTCCATGACCTCACCCACCGAGCGCGCGCCGGAAGGGCCGAAGAACACGCCCCGATTGGCCGCCGCCGCCTTGGGCAGGAGCGCTGCCGCGCTTTGCGCGGGGTTGGACGACAGGGCACCAAGGAAGCGCCCGGCGCCCTCCGCGCCGAGGAAATGCGCGAGATAGAGCTCGCTCGGATCGGGCTCGCGCCCCAGAATGCCGGAAAGGAAATCGCGGTTGTCGCCCGCAAGCTGCCCCGCCATCAGCGCCGAGAGCTCCGGATCGGACCGCAGGGCAAGGAGCTGTGCGCGCGATGCCGGATCGCCCGCTCCGGCAATGCCCAGTTCGGCGCCATGCTTGTCGAGCATCGAAAGCCAGGTCTGCCCGGTGAACTGGTAGAGCCCCGCCGCGCTCGAGGTCGCCGCGCGCGCATTCGGATTGAGCCCGGATTCGAGCTTCGCCTGCGCCATCAGATAGGAAAAGTCGGCGCCGGTCGCTGCCGCGGCACGCGCAATCGCGCCCTTTACATCCTTTGGGCGCACGTCTGGCGCAGGGCGCGGCATGGCCGAAGCGGCAATTGACGAAGGTTCGCTCACTTGGGTCTCTTTCCGGACCGCCTGCACGTGGCGGCCGGAAAGAGTTCAGCAAACAGCGTGCCAAATCAGCGCGCGCGGCCGATCCGGGCATGGGCGGCCTGCGCGCGATAGAGCGCCGGCTGGCCGGTCAGCGCATCAAGCCGCGCCGAAACATTGGCTGCAATCAGGTTGCGAACGCGGCGGTTTGCCTCGTTCACGCGGCGCGCAGCCTCCAGCAGACCGCGGCATTCCTCGTCGATCGCTTCGGGCGCGGTCATATCGAGACGGCCGCACAGCGCGTTCTTGTCGACCGCACAACCCATGATCGCATCGACATCGAGCCCGGCAAGCGCCTGCCGCTCGTCTTCCAGAACGGCCAGCATCTGCCGCAAGGTATCGCGCAGCTGGGTGGGGCGGCGGATCGGCTCGACGGTATTGATGGCAGCGCTCACTTGGGGCTCCTCAGCAGCATCCCGGCCGCGATCATCGCATCGGCGATCTTGGCGGGGATGACGGGGTATTTGCCGGTTTCGATGGCATGGCGGATCGTCTCTACCCGCTCCTGGTCGACCGGGGCCGCGCCTGCCTTCACCGCATCGCTGGTTTCCACCTGCGGCGCAGCGGCAGCAGCCGGCGCCTTGAGTGCTTCAACCGCGGCTTCGGTCTGTACAGGCTTGCCGCCGGTCCCAACATTAGTGACCTGCACCGCGCTGACCGGGCGCGACGCACCGATTTCAATGGATGACATGGTCCGCTCCTCGCGTTTCCTGCAAACCAGAACGGACGTTGCAGGGAGAGTTTAAGCCAGGGCGGAAAAATTTTGCCGGGGGCGGCAGCAGCGCGCAGGATTCTGCCGCTTGCGGTCTCAATCCACGGGCAGCTCGACCAACCCCGGGCGCACCACGCGGGCGCGCAGCGGATCGGCCTTGGCCGAAGTGCGCACGCGGATCCACGCGCCCACTCCGCCCGCCTCGAGCGCCTCGCCGGGCTGCGAGACCGAGAAACCGTTGCCAGCAACCATCACAGTCACACCTTCGCCCCGCGCCACGGCCATCGCCGCCGGAGCGACCGGGGGAGCGACCCGCGCCGTGCTCACCGGCACGAACACCCGCCAGCCGCCTGCATCGGGACAGCGCACCAGCACGCTGGTCTGCGCGTTGCCGTACCAGGAAAGCGCGAGCGGGGCACTGCAGGCCGCCAGCCGCAGCCGCCGGTCGACTGGCTGCGCCGCGCCGCCCGGCACGCCGATCTGCTGCCCGGTAAAGGCTGCAACCGCCGTATCGATGGCGGCGAGATCGGTGAGCGGTGCCGCCAGCGCCGGCAGCGGGGCCAGCGTGAGCGCGGCAAGAAGGGCGGGTCGAAGGGCAGCCATGGCAAAGCGCTTTCGCAAGAGGAAGCAATGGCCACAGCGCTGCAATCATCGTGCCACCTCACTCCGCATCATAGGCCAGGACCACGCTCGCGCCGTCCTCGCGGCCCGGCTCGATGACGATCCTGGCGCCCGCGCCGCGCGGACCCGACTTCGCCACAAGTGCTGCTGCCCGCGCCAGCGCAGCCTCGTCGTGCCCCGGCAAATAGCGCACGAGGATCGAGACCCTGAGGCGCGGATCGCGCGCCTGCTGCGCGAGCCATTCGGAAAGGTCGGGTGATCCCGGCCCATCGCGCCACACGCCAATCGGCTCGCCGCGCGCGGAGGGCGCCATCGGCGGCGCCTTCGGAAGTAAGGGCGTATCGGGCGCACTGGCCAGTGCGGCGGCGGTCATCATGAACAGGATCAGCGCAAGGTCCGCCAGAATCGTCTGCCATGGCATCGCGATCGGCGCGCCGTAGAGACCGTGCGGCGGCGGCTCGCTCATCCCGCCTCGCGCAAATAGGCGCGGCGGGCCGGACCACTGTTGCTCTGCACGGGCGGGCAGACGGGCGCGAGCCTCGCGATCAGCCAGTTGGTGATGTCGCGCCGCGCGGCTTCCTCGCTCTCCACCCGCCGTTCCACCGCACGCGAAAGCGGCGCCAGCAGCAGATTGCCAAGCAGCAGGCCGTAGAGCGTGGTAAGCACGGCCATCGAGATCGCACCCATGAAGGCCCCGCGCGCAAGGCCTTCGGCTGGCAGCTGGCTGAGCGACACAAGCGTCCCCGCCAGCCCGAACACAGGTGAAAGCTCCGCCCCCAGTGCCAAGGTGCGCACGGCACGCATGGCATGGGCGACACGCGCCTCGCGGGCGCCGTCGTCGCTGTTGACGAAAGCGGCGAGGCTGCGTGTCTGGATAAGCGCGGTCAGCGCGGCGTCGATCGAAGGATCGCCGCAGGGCCTGAGCGTTATGCGCAATAGTCCTTCGCGGTCCGCCTGCGCGACCATCGGCGCGAGAGCACCGCGCACCATGTCATCCTGAAACCGGGGCTGGAACAGGGCGCGCACGCCATCGATGGCCGCGCGGCAATCCGCGAGGCCGCTACGCAGCACCGTCGCGCCAAGGGTTCCACCGAAGACAATGCCCGCCGCCACCGGGTCGAACATATGTGCCAAGTCCATCGCTGCTGCGCCTCGCTGCTGAGTGCAGCCAAGAACGGCAGGGCGCGCGGATGCTTCAGGGCCCGATTCACAAATTGGCGGAAGCAGCTTGCCGCTACCCGGCAAGCCTTTGCCGCTCCGGCCCGGTCTGCAGGCCCGAACCGCCCGCATTTGCGCATCTGGCACGGCCTTTGCTGATCTCATGGCAGGAAAAACCGTCTTCAAGGCTTCGACCCATGAGCGACACTCTCTTCGGCATCCACGGCGCGGCGCTCGAATTGCGCTCGCAGCGCATGGGGCTGCTCGCCTCCAACCTCGCGAACGCGGGCACCCCCGGCTACAAGGCGAAGGACATCGATTTCGCCGCCGCCCTCAAAGCTCGTACCGGCGGCGCGAGCGAGGCGCAGGCCCTGTCCACCGCCACGCGCTACCGCATGCCGGTCATGCCCAGCCTCGATGGCAACACGGTCGAGATGGCGACGGAGCAGACCGCCTTTGCCGAAAACGCCGTCGGCTATTCAGCCACGCTCTCGTTCATCCGCGGCCGGGTCGAAACGCTGACCCGCGCGATCAAGGGCGAATGACCATGGCAGGGAACGGCCAACCCCTCTCGCTGTTCGACGTCACCGCCCGCGCCATGTCGGCGCAGCTCGTGCGGATGAACGCCTCGGCCTCCAACCTCGCCAATGCAGGCAATGTCGCCGCCAGCAAGGACGCTGCCTACCGCCCCTTGCGCCCCGTCTTCGCCGAAGAGCTCGATCGCTCCAGCGGCCTCGCCACCGTACGCGTCGCCGGCGTCTACCGCAGCGATGCCGCCCCGGTGCGCATGCACGATCCCGATCACCCGCTCGCCGATGCCAACGGCGACGTATGGGAAGCCCCGGTCGATGAGAACGCGGAGCTGGTCGAGATGATGGAGAGCGCCCGCCAGTACCAGAACGTGGTCGAGGCGATGCAGACCGCCAAGCAATTGATGCTCGAAACGATGAGGATGAAGTGATGACGCCGATCAATCCCTACACCGCGGCGTCCGCCGCCTCGACCGCCGCCAAGGCCGCCGCCACCACCGCGAAGAACACGTGGGGCTCATTGGGCGCCAACGATTTCATCAAGTTGCTCACCGCGCAGCTGCAGAATCAGGACCCGACTTCGCCCGTCGACAACAGCCAGATGATTGCCCAGCTCGCCCAGTTCTCCAGCCTCTCGGCGGCGAACAGCACCTCGGACACGCTGAAATCGATCGAGGCCAAGCTCGACAAGCTCACCGGCCTGAAGATCTGAGAAAGGACCCCCAGACATGTCGTTCTACACTTCGCTCAACGGCCTCAAGAACGCCCAGACCGACCTTGGCGTGATCAGCAACAACATCGCCAATGCCGAAACCAACGGGTTCAAAAAGAGCACCGTCGCCTTCTCGGATATCGTCGCAGGCAGCGCCTTCACCAATCCCAAGCTCCTTATCGGAATCGGTGCCACGATCGAGGCAATCAACCAGAACTTCAAGCAGGGCCCGGTCGAGCAGACTGGCAACGCGCTCGATCTCGTCGTGAATGGCGACGGCTTCTTCACCACCCGCTCCGCGATCACCGGCGATACGCTCTACACCCGCAATGGCGCCTTCGAGATCGACGAGAACGGCTATCTGCTGCGCGGCGGCAACCGGCTGCAGGTCTTCCCGACCGATCCGGCTGGCGCGGTGACCGGCACAGCGCTGCAATCGGTGCAGGTCCCCGCGGTCAATGCCGCCGGCGCGCAGTTCGCCGGGGTTGCCGTTGGCAAGAACGGCGTGATCACCGCCTCCTATGCGGATGGAACCAACACCGCGATCGGCATGGTCGCGCTCGCGACATTCATTTCGCCGGGCGGTCTGCGCCAGGAAGGTGCGGCCAACTGGAGCGCCACCGGCATCTCCGGCGCCGCCACCTATGGCCAGCCTGACGAAGGTTTCTACGGCGGGATCACGTCGGGCGCACTTGAGCGCTCGAACGTCGATCTCTCCGAGGAAATGGTCGGCCTGATCACCGCGCAGCGCAATTTCCAGGCCAATGCCAAAGCGATCGATACCGCCACCCAGATCTCGCAGACCATCATCAACCTGCGCACCTGAGGCTGAACCGGCACCATGGACCGCCTGATCTACACCGCCTACTCCGGCCTGGCCGGCTCGATGGTCACCCAGCAGGTGATCGCCAGCAACATGGCCAACGCGCAGACCATCGGCTTTCGCGCCGAGATGCTCAACGCCGATCCGATGACGCTGAAAGGCCCCAGCATCGAGGCCCGCGCGATGACGCGCGGCGAAGTGCGGGGCGCCAACATGAAGCAAGGCGCGGTGATCGAGACGGGCAATCCGCTCGATATCGCGCTCACCGGACGCACCATGCTCGCGGTACAGGGCGCGAACGGCGAGGAAGCCTATACCCGGCGCGGCGATCTCTCGGTCGATGCGACCGGCGTCCTCACCAATGGCGATGGTCGCCCCGTGGTGGGCGATGCCGGGCCCGTGACGGTGCCGCCCGGCGCGCGCATCAGCATCGCGCCCGACGGCCGCGTGCTGGCCGCCGCGCCGGAGAATCCGGACCAGCCCCCGCAGGAAGTCGGCCGCATCAAGCTCGTCAGCACTGCCGGCTCGGCTATCGAGAAGGGCCTTGATGGGCTCTTCCGAGTGCAGGGTGGCGGCGCGCTCCCCGCGGACGAGGAAGCGAAGCTCCAGCCCGGCAGCCTCGAGCAATCCAACGTCGAGCCAACCCGCGTTCTCGTTGAAATGGTTGAGGCACAGCGCCTTTTCGACATGCGCACCAAGCTCATTTCCACCGCGAAGGAGCTTGATGAAGGCGGCTCCGGCCTGATGCGCCTCACCTGATCTGACCCCATCCAGTCAAGGACTTAAGCCCCATGCCCTCCTCCGCCCTTCACGTCGCCCGCACCGGTCTCGAAGCGCAGGACACGCGGATGCGCGTAATCGCGAACAACCTCGCCAACGTCGGCACCACCGGCTTCAAGCGCGACCGTGCCAATTTCGCGACGATGGCCTATCAGGACGCGCGCACCGCCGGGCAGCAGTCTTCGGGTGAAACGGCCTATGCCACCGGGCTCAATCTCGGCACCGGCGTCGGCATCCAGTCGACCACGCGGATCACCACGCAGGGGCCGATGCAGACAACCGGCAACGCACTCGATCTCGCACTCGATGGCGACGGCTATTTCCAGGTCACGCTGCCGGGCGGCCAGCTCGCCTATACCCGCGCGGGCAATTTCAGCCGTTCCGCAGAAGGCCAGCTTGTGACAGCGCAAGGCTTTGTCGTGCAGCCCCCCATAAC
>Ga0247718_1000080_pt1 | contig 20731 bp, 22 predicted proteins | sample 21E_DmetaG_FD_189045 | JGI IMG/M metagenome (GOLD analysis project Ga0247718, IMG submission 189045) | Soil microbial communities from hillslope of Landscape Evolution Observatory, University of Arizona, Oracle, AZ, United States - 2-1-E_D | ecosystem: Engineered > Artificial ecosystem >...
TCGCGACTCGACTTCCTGGAAGAGGTTCCGCTCAAAATACCGGTCGGGGTGCGGGAAGTGGTTGCGGACGACATTCTCGACGCCCATCATCACGCGTCGCCAGTAGCCGAGGATCGCGCGCGTGGCATTTTGCGAGTTATAGGTCGTCGTGTTCCAGTCGCCGCCGATAATGGTCGGCAGCTTCGGGAGAGTGTCGAGGTGATCGAGGATGATCCGCATCTGCAGTCGCCGGTGCGCGCGGGAGCAATGTGCATCCAGGTGGACCGTGACGGCGCGAAATTGGCCGGCCGGATGGTCTATGTCCGCGACGAGCGCCCGCAGATGCCCGAGTCGCTTTTCCTTTCCCGCCATTTTGTCTTTACCGTTCGGCAGCGGGATGGCGTGCACGTTCCGCATCGGGTACCGAGAGAACATCGCGAGGCCGTGCAGCGAATTCGTGTTTTCGCCCTCAACTTGTGCTTCGACGCCGCTGCCCTTCTGCAGTGCGATGTAAACGGGAGCGAATGCGTAATTCAGGCCCAGCTCAATAGCGAGCTCCCGCGCGACAAAGCGGTTGCCGCTGCGAGCCATGCCGTAATCGAGTTCCGTCAGCAAAAGCAGGTCGCGTCCGCTGAGACGCGGATCGTACTTGAGCGCGTCGACGATCCCTTCGAATCGGGTGCCGCGCTCGATGTTCCATGCGAGAGCTGAGATCCGGTCAGAACCACCTGCGTTAGCGGGTGGTTGAAGATCGGGTTCCGAGTTTTGTGTTCGAAGTTCGGGGCCGGTTGCTTTTGTGCCAAACTCCGAACTCTGAGCTCTGAACTCTGAACTGTTTAGCGTTAAACCACCCGCTACCGCAGGTGGTTCTGACACGACCGCGTTCAGTATTCGCTCGACCTCCGGCCGGATTTTCTGATAGATGGGCGCGGCCTCAAGCTCCGGCGTAGACTCAAACTTCAAAAGTTCAGGGAAGTGCTTTTGTAGATCGTGATCGAGCGCGGTCAGGCAGGCTGTGGGCGGTATCATCGGAAACTCATTGTCATCGCAGATCGACCTCAATCACTCGCAGATTGCTGTTCTGGTCGATCGCAGTTTCGATCTCGGGAATCCTGTCAGCCAGCGCCTTAAGCCGGGTGTCGCGCGAGACGATGACGACCAAACGCACGCGAAACCTATCTAAGTTTTGTTGAAACCTCAAATTTCGATCGGCAGTTATCAAAAATTCGATTCCTTCTGCATCTATTGCGGCCAGCAATTCACCATTTTGCTTCGATTGCCAACCGAGATCGGGCACGGTAGTTACACTGAACCGCTCCGAAAAACACTGCTTTAATGATCTCGGTAGATTCTCGTCAAGCAGCAAGCTTTTCATTCTCTTCGGTGCCGGAGAGCGTAAACGTATGTTCAGCGAGACTCAATAAGCGCTCGACCTGATTTCGCGAGACGGACGGGAAATCATTCAAAAAATCATCGATGTTATCGCCGCCTTTCAGATAGTCGAAAAGATTCTTTACCGGCACGCGTGTCCCCGCAAAGACCGGCTCGCCGCTCTGAATGTCGGGTGAGATCGTGATCAGATTTTTCATTGCTCAATTCTGGCAGAAAGAGATCGTTCACTCAATCGTCATGTCGTTCCCTCGCGGGGGCGATGTCGAGGAAATCGTGGGTGATCCGGTCGGAATAGACTGCGAGCAATTCCCGCACGCGGTCATGTCTTGGCGAGCTGAAGATCAGCCCAACGTGTTTCGGCTTTTTGACGCGGTATTGGATCTCGGGATCGATGTAGTGCGACGTGTCCGGTTGGTCGACCTTCGCAAGAGCTAAGGCAATGCCGGCGTAATCCTTTCGGATCTTCGGTGCAGCGTAAGGATTTTCCGGTGTGGCGGTTTCGAGCCGTGCCCACTCGCGCCAGAGGTTGAAGCCCGACGCCTGTTCGTGGACGTTCGCGATGTAGGCTCCGCCGACGCGGCACGCGATCTCCAGAAGGTAAAAGCGGCCGTCGGCGTTGCTGTGCAGAAACTCGGCGTGCGTGACGCCCTGTTTGAGCTGGAAGGCTTTGATCAGTTGCTTATTCAGCCGTTCGAGGGCTTTTCGTTCTTTCGATTTGTGGTCGACCGTGAACGACGTGAAGACGCCGCCGTAATGCGAAACCTTTAACGGCGTCGTGCCGTACTGGCTCACGCCCGCCGCGACAACCCTGCCGTCTGAAACGACCGAATCGACGTGGTACACGCTGCCCTCGATGAAGCGTTCGATCAGAAACTGCGAAGGGTGATCGCGCCATGTGTTGCGGTTATCGAGATCCGTCAGAACATCCCAGACCTGTCGACTCTCTTCGCACTTGCGGATACCGAAGGCCGACACCTCATGCCGCGGCTTAACGATCCAGGGCGCCGGAACCGATTCGAGAAACCGGTTGATGTCCTCCTTGTTAAAAGCCGGCGTGAATTCGGGGCACGGGATTCCCGCTTTCGAAGCGATGTTTCGCATTGTCAGCTTGTCGCGAAAGCGGCGGACGAACGAACTCGACATCTCGCTGTCGATTTGCAGATGCTCCCGGGCGAGAGCGGCGGTGATCACGTCGAATTCGTCGAGCCCGACGATGCGGTCGATCGTCCGCTCGCCCGAAAGATTCGTGATCGCGCGGACATAATCGACAGGCTGGGCATCGTCCTCGACAGTCCTCACCTCGTTGAGCGCGGCCCACATCCAAGGCTCGTCGAGAAGCTTTTTGCGAGTCACCAGGGTGACATGCCAGCCGGCGTCCTGGCCCGCTTCGAGAAACTCGTTTCCCTTATGTTCGCTGGCGATGCAGACGATGTGGTTCTTCATCTCAACAGGCGTTGAAGCCTTCGTTCCACCAATTTGATTTTGGGAGAAGGGTTTTTGTTTTGAAGAAAAACAATGGCACAATTTAGGCGTAAATTCAAAGAATATTCGGGCTTCCGAGACGCTGCGCCGCTGTTCCCGAAGAGGTAATTCATGGGAGATGTCGATTTAATCAACCTGGTCAGTCACCTGGTCATGTACATGGTCGTTCTGCTGCTCGCGATCTCGGCCCACGAGGCCGGCCACGCGTGGATGTCTTACAAATATGGCGACGACACGGCCTACCTGCTCGGCCGCGTCACGCTCAATCCAGTGCGACACACCGACCCCATCGGCACGCTCCTGATACCGCTGATTTCGTTCATCGCCAGCTTTACCGCCGGGGTGCGCGTTCCGCTCATCGGGTGGGGCGTCCCGACCCCGGTCAACCCGCGCAAGTGGACCGATTACAAGCGGGCGAACGTCATGGTCTCGATCGCCGGAATTGGCGCCAATTTGATCCTCGCCGCAATCGGGTTTGCGATTTTCAAGACCCTGATCGAAACGTCCGTGATAAATGCGGCGACGGCCGAGGCAGGTATGATCCGCGTGGTCGCGATCTTTCTGAACTACATGATCTTTCTCAATGTTTCGCTCGCGGTATTCAACCTGCTTCCATTCCCCCCGCTCGACGGGAGCAAAGTGCTTTCGACGTTTTTGCCGAGGAGCTTCGAACCGGTCTTCGAGATGCTCGAGACGTACGGCTTCTTGATCCTTATCCTGCTGGTTTATATGGGTGTGATCGGCGTGATCATTTACCCGTTCTATCTGCTGGTCGATTACCTTCTGTATACTCGCTGGTTTTAGACGCAATGAAGAAACGCATATTCAGCGGCGCCCAGCCGACCGGGAATCTGCATATCGGCAACTATCTCGGGGCGTTGAAGAACTGGGTCGCGCTGCAGGACGAATACGAGAGCTTTTACTGCATCGTCAACCTGCACGCGATCACGCTGCCGCAGGACCCGAAAACTCTGCGACAAAAGACGCTCGATCTGGCGCGGATCTACCTGGCCGCGGGCGTCGATCCTGAAAAGTCGACCGTTTTTATCCAATCGGATGTTTCGGAGCATGCCGAACTCGCCTGGATTCTTTCCTGCATCGCTCGTATGGGCGAGCTCGAGCGGATGACGCAATTCAAGGACAAAGGGAAGGGCAACGCGGAGCGTGCAGGCGTCGGGCTGTTTACGTACCCGATCCTGATGGCGTCGGACATCTTGCTTTATCAAACCGATCTTGTGCCGGTTGGCCAGGATCAAAAGCAGCACCTTGAACTGTCACGCGATCTGGCCGAGCGGTTCAATCGAGATTATGGCGAGACGTTCAAGATCCCTGATCCCTATATTCCTCCCGTTGGTGCGAGTATAAAGTCGCTCCAGGAGCCGGAAAAGAAGATGTCGAAGTCCGACGAGAATGCCAATGGCTCGATATTCCTGCTCGACGACGCGGACACAGTCACGAAGAAGATCAAACGCGCCGTCACCGACTCGGGCACAGAGATCAGATTCGACGAATCGCGGCCGGCGATCACGAATCTGCTGACGATTTACCAGTTGATTACAGGTAAGACCGCGGAAGAGAGCGAAGCGTATTTTGTCGGCAAAGGTTACGGTCAATTTAAGACCGAGCTGGCCGAAGCGGTGGTCGAGTTCCTGCGGCCGTACCAGCAGAGGATTCAGGAATTCGACGACGATACGCTCGGGCAAATCCTCAAATCTGGTGGGGAAAAAGCACGCGTGATTGCGAGCGAGACTCTCCGGAGTGTTTACGACCGAACGGGGATCAGATGATATGACCGTCCATCCAAAAATCACGGTTTACGAAAAACCGACCTGAACGACCTGCCGCAATCTGGCCACGCTGTTTCGTGAAAACGGCATCGATTTTGACAAGGTGAATTACTTCAAGGATCCTCTCGGCGAAGAGCGACTGCGATCTTTACTCGATAAAGCGGACTTGCGGCCGATCGAGGCGATCCGTAAAAAGGAAGCAGAGTTTAAGGAGCTCGGACTTTCGGAGGACACGCCCGACGACGAATTGATCAGGGCGATGGTCGAGCACCCGGCCCTGCTTCAACGCCCGATCGTCGAGGTCGGTGACCGCGCCGTGCTTGCGCGGCCGGTCAAAAAGGCTCTAGAACTTCTAAATAGGAACTCGGAATGAAGCCACTACTAACCACAGTCTTAGTGTTATCGATCGCAATCCTGGCGTCGTGCGACTTTCGGAGCGGCATAGCGAAACGAGAAATGGAGAAGCTCTCTGGAACGCCGACTCCGTCCATTTCACCGCTGCCTACACCGGAGCCGATCGATCCCGCTGATATCGTCCAAGTCGACACGACTCTGGAGGGCAGCACGCTGACGGTGAACGGTGCTTCGCAAAATAAAACGCTGTCTTGTAGCAAATTCGATCGGGTAATGATCAACGGCAGCGGAAGCGTCGTCACTATAAACGGGGCCTGCCGCCAAATAATGATCAACGGCAACTCGAACCAGATAAAAGCCGACGCGGCGATGGAGTTTGTCTTCAATGGTACCGGGAACTCGTTGAGGTATTCGCGCTTCGCCAACGGGAAGCGGCCTACGGTGACCGAGAATCGATCCGGAAACGTCATTGAGAAAACCTCTTTTGAGGCGGAGCAGAGCCGCCGGTCGCAAGGTAAGGGAAAGTGAGTATCACCAACGGCAACGGCCATAGTCCAAAACCCAGGAACGTTCTTGGCACCGAACTGAAAGTCTGCTGCACGTCGCCGATGACGGGCTTTTATCGCGACGGCTTTTGCCGGACGGGTCTTGAGGACACGGGCCGCCACACGGTTTGCATCGTCGCGACCGATGAATTTCTCGATTTTTCAAAACGGGCCGGCAACGATCTTTCAACCCCGCGGCCCGAGTTTCGCTTCCCGGGCCTGAAGGCCGGCGACAAGTGGTGCCTCGTGGCGGCTAGATGGCGTCAGGCTCTTGAACACGGAATGGCACCGCAGGTCGTGCTCGAGGCCACGCACGAAGCCACGCTGCAGGTCGTCGATCTAGACGACCTCAAACGCCACGCCGTCGACTCCGTCGGCGATGAATAGATGAACACGGTCGAACACCTCCGCGAGCTCTTTTGCTATAACGACTGGGCCAACCGGCAGATCATTGCGAGCTTGAAAGAGAAGTCAACGGAAAAGGCGATCTCGATCCTTGCGCATTTGCTGACGACCGAGGCCGAGTACTTCGAGCGGCTGAGCGGCAAAGATTCTACAGGGTTTAATTTCTGGCCGGGACTTTCGATTGGCGAGTGCGGGGCTCTCGCGGCAGAAAATTCTGCAAAGTATGAGAAAATGCTGGAAGTTTCGCCCGACGTTCACCTCGACCAAATAGCGAAGTACAAGACCAGCGAAGGTCACCCGAAGGAAAATACTTACCGCGAAATGGTGACGCACACGCTTCTTCATTCGGCGATTCACCGCGGAAGCATTATCCTTAACCTTCGCGAAAGCGGCATCGCGCCGCCGCAGACCGACTACATCATTTACCTGCGGGAAACGAAGTACAACTAGATGCAACAGGAAGTTACGGAAAATTACGCGTTCGACTTTTACAAGGCGGCTCCGGAGATCGTCGCCCAAAGTTCGGACGAATTAAATATCAGGATCGGCGAATTCGCCGGGCCGATGGACCTGCTGTTGTATCTTATCAAGAAAGAGCAGGCCAACATCTTTGACATCCCGATCGCGCGGATCACAGACGAGTACCTTCGCTTTATCCGCCTGATGAAGCGGCTCGACATCGCGGTCGCCGCCGACTTTCTCGTGATGGCCGCCACGCTGATCGAGGTCAAATCGAAAATGCTGCTTCCCCGCGACCCCCTCGCCGAAGCGCTTGGCGAAGAGATCGAGGACCCGCGGCAGGAGTTGGTCGATCGCCTGCTCGAGTACGAGCAGTTCAAGTCGGCTGCACAGATGCTGTACGAGCGTTCGACGATCGAGCAGGCCGTTTTCCCGCGCGGCAAGATTGAGTCTGACGAAAACAACGCCGAGATCTCAGCGACCGTGTTCGACCTGTTGACCGTTTTCCAGAAAGTCGCCGCCCGCCGCGCGAACGAGGTCAAGATGGAGATCCAACGTGAAGAGATCACGCTCGCGGACATGATCCGCACATTAAAGAAGCGCATCTTCGAAGAGGCCGAGTTGAGCCTACTGAAGTTTTTCGAGGAGATGCACAGCCGCCGAGAGTTGGTGACGGCCTTTGTTGCCGTGCTGGAGATTGTGCGAACCGAAGCGGTCAAGCTCCTCCAGCCGCAGACATTCGGCGACATTATCCTCCGCAGAATTTGAAGTAGATGGAACCCGAGAACGAAGTTGAAAATACTGACGCCGCGAGTTGGGTCGTCGCAGAAGAGACAGAGCAAACCGAAAAGCAGGCCCGCTCGCTAAGCGAACTGGTGGCGCTCGTCGAGGCGTTGATCTTCGTGGCCGACGAGCCGCTGACCGTAAAAGTGCTGGCCGACGTTCTGGACGAAGAAAAGGAGAGCATCGACGCCGCCGTCCGCGAGCTTCAGCAGGAATACGAGAATCGCGACAGCGGCCTGCAGATTCGAGAGATCGCCGGCGGATGGCAGATCGCTACGCGGACCGAGCTTCACGAAGAGGTCCGGAAATTCCTCAAAACGCGTCCATCCGCGAAGCTCTCCATCGCCGCGTTAGAGACGCTCGCCGTGATCGCGTACAAGCAGCCCGTCACCGTGCCCGAGATCCTTGAGATCCGGGGCGTGCAGTCGGCCTCGGCGATCAAGACACTCCTTGAGAAGCGGCTGATCGTGACGAAAGGTCACAAGGAAACCGTCGGTCGCCCAATGATGTACGGCACGTCAAAGGAGTTTCTTATTCAGTTCGGACTGAAGGATCTGGGGGAACTCCCGAGTATCGAAGACTTTGAGGATTTGACCTCATAAGTTCACCAAAGCAAGATAAAAATAGCTGACAGCTAATAGCTATTAGCTGTCAGCTATTTTTCTTGTTATCGATGGAGGAGAGACTACAAAAACTGATCGCTCAGGCGGGGGTCGCGTCGCGCCGAGCGGCCGAGGAGATGATCGCGGAAGGACAAGTCACCGTCAACGGCAAGGTTGTCACCGAACTCGGCACGAAAGCCGATCCTGAGAAGGATCACATCAAGGTCCGCGGCCGGCTCATAAACGCCCAGATCGGCAAAAGGGAAAAGGTCTACATTCTTCTCAATAAGCCAAAGGGAGTATTGTCGAGCGCGGCCGACCCGGAAGGAAGACCGCTCGTCACTGATCTTGTAAAAGGTCTCGGACGCCTGCACCCGGTCGGTCGGCTCGACTTCAATTCGGAAGGACTAATAATCCTGACCAACGACGGCGAATTCACGAATCTCGTCGCTTCGTCGAAGACGATCCCAAAGGTCTACGAAGTAAAGGTCAAAGGCCTGCCGAACGAAAACGCGATCAACAAGCTGCGGCGGGGGATCAGGTTAGAAGACGGATTCAAGACCGCTCCGGCCCAGATCAAGGAACTCAAATCGACTCAGAACAACGGCTGGTACGAGGTTACGCTGTACGAGGGGCACAACCAGCAGATCCGCAAGATGTTCGATGCGATTGGGCACTCGGTCATGAAGCTTCGGCGGATCGCGATCGGCAAGATCGCCGATGACCACCTGAAACTGGGAGCGTACCGAAAACTAACCGAAAAAGAAGTCGCCAGCTTTAAGGGCGCTCAAAAGAATAAACGCTGATCCCCTTACTTCAGATATCTGTGCTCGACCATCAGGCATAGATCCTGCACGACCTTTATTCCTTCCCTGGCAAGTGTTTCGGCGACTTTGTCGTTTCTTATTCCCTGTTGAAGCCAAACCGACTTCGGCCGCTTTGCGAGGATATCATCCACGTGAGGCGGGATGTCGTTCGGTCGGCGAAAGACGTTGACCATATCAACGTCGACCGGAATATCAGCGAGTCTGCGATAGACGGGCAGCCCAAGGATCTCTGTGACCTCGGGATAGTAAACCGGCACCGGAATGATTTCGTAGCCGGCCGCCGCCATGTATTTTGGGACGTAAAAAGCAGGCTGGTAAGCGTGAGTTTCCGGTTTAATGCCGAGGACCGCGATCGACTTCGTTTCCCTTAGCAAACCTGAAATCGCGTCACCGCTCGTCAAAAGATTTCCCCTCCAATCCATACCTCAAGTGTAGCCATCAGATTCGCGATTATGAAGCCGTTTCGCTGCCGGTGTTCTGCTTTACGCGAAAGCATAGCTTATGCGAACATTAAATATCGTTATTAAAAGAATATGAATTTCGAACTGAACGAAGAGCAACAGCAGATCAAATTCAGCGTCCGCGAGTTTGCCGAGAGTGAGATACGCCCGCACGTGATGGAGTGGGACGAGACGCAGCACTTCCCCGAAGAGCTGCAACCGAAGCTCGCCGAACTCGGCCTGATGGGCGTCCTCTTTCCCGAGCAATACGGCGGCGCGGGGATGGGCTACGTCGAGTACGCGACGATCATCGAAGAGCTCGGCCGCGTCGACGGCTCGGTTGGTCTGTCTGTGGCCGCGCACAATTCGCTGTGCTCGAATCACATCTATCAATTCGGAAGCGAAGAGCAAAAGCAGAAATATCTGGTTCCGCTGGTCCAGGGCGAGAGCTTCGGCGCGTGGGGATTGACCGAGTCGCAGGCGGGCTCCGATGCGTCGGGGACGCGCACGACGGCGATTCGCTCGAACGGCGGCTGGAAGGTCAACGGGTCAAAGAACTTCATCACCCACGCAATCGCCTGCAACACGCTCGTCGCGGTCGCGGTGACCGACAAGGCGAAAGGTAACAAGGGAATCTCGGCATTCATATTTGATAAATCGATGGAGGGTTTCCGTCCGGACAAGAAAGAGAACAAGACCGGAATGCGAGCTTCGGAAACGGCCTCTGTAGTTTTTGAGGATTGCTATGTCCCCGACGAAAATCGCCTCGGCAACGAAGGTGAAGGATTTTTGCAGGCGATGCAGATCCTCGACGGCGGCCGCATCTCGATCGCGGCTTTGTCGGTGGGCATCGCGCAGGGAGCGTACGAGGCGGCCGTACGGTACGCGAAAGAGCGTCAGCAGTTTGGCCGCCCGATCGCGGAGTTTCAGGCGATCCAATTCAAGCTCGCCGACATGGCAACGCAGATCGAATGTGCGCGGTTGTTAACATTGCAGGCCGCCGCGTTGAAGGACGCCGGTAGAGCGGTCACGCAGAAATCGGCGATGGCGAAGCTCTACGCCTCGGAGGTGGCCGTCCGTGTCTCCGAAGAATCCGTCCAGATCCACGGCGGCTACGGCTACACGAAAGACTACCCGGCCGAGAAATACTGGCGCGACTCAAAATTGCTCACCATCGGCGAAGGCACCAGCGAAATTCAGCGCCTCGTGATTGCAAAACAACTCCTCAAGTCATAACATTCCTTCCCGGCCGTGAGAGGCGAATCATAAAACGGGTGTTTCATGTTGCATTTGTGAAACACCTGCGCTAATTTTTATTTCCTTCCACAAATCCACATTAAGGAGATTCCTATGAGTTCAACAAGTACCGCTACGACGAACAACATCGCCGCCGCATTTATCGGAGAGCTGGAAAACGAGGCCGTTACCACGCGCCGCTGTCTAGAGCGCATTCCGGCCGAAAAGTTTGATTGGAAGCCACACGAAAAGTCGATGTCCATGGGACGTCTGGCATCGCACGTCGCCGAGATGTTTGGGTGGACGGCGGCATCGCTGCAGCAGGACGAGCTGGATTTTTCCAAGTTCGATTACAAGCCGTATGAGCCGGCGACCACCGCAGAATTGATCGAATTTTTCGACAAGAGCGTCGCCGAGGCAAAGGAGATTCTGCAGAGTACTCCCGATGATGTTTTCATGGAGAACTGGACGATGCGCGATGGTGAAAAGGTGTATTTCACCATGCCAAAGGTTGCCGTCATACGGAACGTGATATTCAATCATATCTGGCATCATCGCGGTCAACTTTCCGTCTACATGCGTCTCAACGACATTCCTGTTCCGTCGATCTACGGCCCCTCGGCCGACGAGCAGATCTGATCTCGGAGATCAGCGATATAACTTGGAAAGGCGGAGACACGAGCTCCGCCTTTTTGCCGTTGCGGGCAAAAATGCAAAAATGTTGGCTGGCAATTTTTCCGGCATAATGGCAGATCTCGAGAAGCTTTTTTCCGGTGATCCGCGCGCTGTCGCGCGGGCGATCACCGCGGTCGAAAACGGTTCGCACACGGCATCCGAACTGATGAGGGCCGTTTTCCCGCGAACCGGCAACGCCCTGGTCGTCGGAATTACCGGGGCGCCCGGGGCGGGAAAGTCGTCGTTGGTCGACAAGCTCGCGTTTCACTACCGCGATAGAGATGAGCGGGTGGGCATTATCTGCATCGATCCGTCGAGCCCGTTTTCGGGCGGAGCGATTCTCGGCGACCGGATCAGGATGGCGACGCTGGGGCTCGACAGGAATGTGTTCATTCGATCCATGGCCACGCGGGGCAATCTGGGTGGACTTTCGCGGGCCACCGTCGACGCTGTTGCAGTACTGGACGCGGCGGGTTACGGGAAAATAATTGTCGAGACAGTCGGCGTCGGCCAGGACGAGGTCGAGATCGTTAAGACCGCGGACGTCTCCGTCGTCGTGCTGGTGCCTGGAATGGGCGACGATATCCAGGCCATCAAGGCCGGGATAATGGAGATCGGCGACGTTTTTGTCATCAACAAGGCGGATCGCGAGGGCGTCTTGAGAACGCAAAAGGAACTCGAAGCACTTATGACGCTGGCCCATCGCCCCGATATGTGGAACCCGCCGATCGTAAAGACCGTCGCGACCGAAAACAAAGGCATCGAGGATTTGTCCGAGGCCATCGAAAGTTATGGCCGGTATCAGTTGCAGGACGATTCGGCACGCGAGCGGCGTGAAGCCATTGCTCGCTGGCGTCTGACTGAACTGCTTAGAGAACGCCTGATGGCGGATTTCCTTAGAAACGACGGCACCGAAGCGAGGCTCCGCGAGCTGGCCATCGACGTCGCCGAAAAGAAAAGTGACCCTTATTCCGCCGTGGATCGATTGTTAAAAGGCCAATGAAAATCAACCATCTCGGCATTGCAACCAAAGGTATCGACGACGCTTTAAAATTCTGGTCAGACTCGCTCGGGCTCAAGAACGTACATACTGAAGTCATCGAGGACCAAAAAGTTCGCGTCGCGATGCTGCCGGTCGGCGAGAGCCGAATCGAGTTGCTGGAGCCGATTAGTGACGACTCGCCAATCAGCAAGTTTCTCGAGAAGCGCGGCGGCGGGATTCATCACGTCGCGGTCGAGGTCGATGACATTGAAGCGGCACTTGCGAAATTAAGGTCGCAGGGAGCCCGTCTAATCGACGAGGAGCCCCGGATAGGAGCCGAAGGTTGTCTCGTTGCGTTTGTCCACCCGTCCGCCAGCGGCGGCGTGCTGCTCGAACTAGTTCAAACGAATAAGTGAAAACCGCTGTCGCTCGGCAGAGCTTGTTTCTGCTAAGATAGCGATTCGCTTTCAAAGGGGATTCCGCACTGGATAAGACTGAAGTAAGTTGAGGTGAGTTTAAGTTGAGTAATTTAGTTAAAGGGCTGATTCTGCTGGTCGCCGTTCTGGCGATCGGTGTGGGGCTTGTCGTCTGGAAAAAGAAGGTCGGCAGTCACGATACCGCATCCTTCAAGAGCATTAGTAAAGAAGAGATGGAGTTGCTGGTCAGTGATCTCGCGGAAAAGAATCCGATGGCGATCAAGCGGCTGGCCGAGGACCAGGAGCTTCGCAACAAACAGGCCGAGAGCCTCAAGCAGCTTCTCGCATTCGCCGTCGCGGCTCAAAAAGAAGGTGTGGCCGCCGAGGAGGGCAATCGCCAGGAGCTGGAGTACATTCGCTCGCAGACGGTCGCGATGAGCTACGATCAGCACATCAATAAGGACAAAGGGCCGATGCCTCCGTTCGGGTTCATCACCGAGGATCAGACAAAGGCGTTTTGGGGCGAGGGCGGTGACCAGGCGAGCCAGGGCGGCTCGTGGCTCGAGCGGATAGGTCTCGCCGGTACTGCGGACAGTCGCCGCCACGAGGCTGAGTTCGAAAAGTTTCTCGAAACCAAGATCAAGCTGCTCAAAGAGTCAAACCCTCAAATGAAGGATCGAGAGATCAGCGACGAGGAGCGCAACCAGGCGAAAGATTTCTTCGCGAAGATGAAGATCTACGAGAGGGAATTCAACGAGAAGGCCGAGTCCGGTCAGCTCGATGAGAAATTCGTAAAGCGGGTAAATCTCCAAACCAAGCTCCAGCAGGCTCAGTTCCTGGCACGCGTCTACTCGGACAAGCTCGCCGACAAGGTGAAAGCCACCGATGAGGAGATCGACAGGTATATCGCTGAGCACCCGGAACTCGATCCGTCCGCCAAGAGAGCGAAAGCTGTAGAGATCCTGAACCGTGCCAAGGCTGGAGAAGACTTTGCCAAGCTCGCGGATGAGTTCAGCGAGGATCCGGGCAATAAGAATGCAAAGGGCGAATCGCAGGGCGGACTCTATAAAGAAGTCACCAAGGGCCGCATGGTGAAGCCTTTTGAGGATGCCGCGCTCGCTCTGCAGCCCGGTCAGGTCGCCCCGGACGTCGTCGAGACCGATTACGGTTACCACATCATCAAACTCGAGAACCGCTCGGACAGTCAGGATCCCAGCGGCAACCCGGCAGTCAAGTATGATGTTCGCCACATTCTGATCGGAACGGGTTATCAAGATCCGGAAAACCCAATGAGCCGGCCCGTTCCCGTTCGGCAATATGTCCGAGACAAGATCGAGAGTGAGAAGGAAAAGGCAATCGTCGACAAGATCATCGAGGAGAGTGGTGTTACCGTCGCGACCGACTATGCTGTCCCGCAAATCTCGGATGAACAGATTCAAGAGATGATGAAGCAGCAACAGCAGCAGCAGTCACAGATGATGATGCCGCCGGCGGCGGATGATGAAGACGAAGCTGCGGCCGGAAGCTCAAACGCCAAGAGTGAAGCTAAGGCTGACGGCAAAAAGCAGACTGCTACCAAAAAGTAGTTATCGATGAATAGGTTATTGCGGACAGTGGGCAAACGGGGCAACTCGATTGCCCATTGTCCTTTTTGTGTTTCACGCTATGCAATTCGGCGACTACCGGGTTGAGGTGATTCCAGACACAGAGTTTTGGCTGGATGGTGGGGCGATGTTCGGGGTCGTGCCGCGTGTGGTTTGGCAGCGTGTGGCTCCCCCTGATGAGTTTAATCGCATCCGCCTTAACATGAACTGTGTGTTCGTCGAGACGCCGCATGAAAAGATCCTTATCGAGACAGGGATCGGTGAGAAGTGGAGCGAGAAGCAAACTCAAATGTACGGCATCCGTCGTACCAGATCATTCGCCGAATCGCTCCGCGAAAATACTGGTTGCGGTCCGGATGAAATCACGATCGTCATAAACACGCACCTGCACTTCGATCACGCTGGCGGGAATACAATCCGGGGTAAAGGCGGACGCCCGGAACCGCAATTTCCAAACGCGAGATATCTCATATCCGAAGCCGAGTTCCGCCACGCTTGCCACCCGCACGAGCGGGACCAAGCAAGCTATCTGGACGAAGACTGGCAACCCCTCGTCGATTCCGGTCAGCTCCAATTGATGCCAGAAGCCTACGTGCCCGTGCCCGGCCTGACGGTACGGCAGGTACGAGGTCACTCCGAGTCGATGCAGACCTGGCAACTAGCCCGCCAGGGACGCACGCTTTATGGCTTTGCCGATCTTATCCCGACGCGGCACCACCTATCACCGGCCTGGATCATGGGTTACGATCTTTATCCGACCGAGACACTCGAATTCAAGAAGCAGCTCCTTCCTCTGGCCGTCCGCGAAGGGTGGTACTGCCTCTTTTATCACGACCCTGACCAACCGGTTTGTCGCCTCGTCCAACACGAAGGTAAGATATTGGCGGTTGAGGCTGAGGGGTGAATCGGGCCCTGTAAAGATTTTCCACAAAATCTGTGGAAAAGACGCCGTACAGCGATCTTATCTCGCGAGAAAACCTTTGTAGTACAAGAGCTTTTAGCACTTTGCACATGATATAAGCGCAGTGTATTGGAGATGACCGTGCCTCTGTTTCGTCTCGTCTTGATAGCCGCTGCCCTGCTTTGGGCGGGCGTGGTATCGGGTTGCCACCGTTCTCACAGTCACGAGTACTTGACGGCGCCGAACGCTTTGTCGGCGGATGCGATTGATATCAATTCGGCCGGCATCGATGAACTTCGGGGTCTTCCGGGGGTTGGTGAAAAACTCGCTCTTCAAATCATCGAGTTCCGTCAGAAAAACGGACCTTTCCGCCGCTCGGAAGAACTAATGCTTGTCCATGGCATCAGCGACATGCGGTTTCGCAAGATGAGATCATTGATCAAGATTCAGTAAGTCCAATTTGAACTTCGGCACACCTTCCGTTAAGTTTTCCCACCAGCCGCTTGCCCCGATCGCGGTCAGTTTCGCCTCCGGGATTGCAGCCGCGAAATATTTTGGGATTGCTTCTGCGGCGGCCCTTCCTGCGAGTCTTGTTTGCTTCGTCGCGGCTCTGTTGTTTCTTCGCAGAAATTTGATCGCAACTCTGGCCACAGTCGTCGGGTTCAGTTTCCTTGGAGCTGCCTGCTTTCAGCTGGAAAAGAATGCGATCGCCGCGGACCGCGTGCGAGCTCTAATCGACAGCCAGGCGATCGCTTCCGGGGATCTTTTCCGAGTTACGGGTCTCGTTCGATCAAGGCCGGAGCCGCTTCCCGGTGGCTCCATGTTCATTCTGGACGTCGAGCGGATCGAGACTCACGGACTCGGTGAATTCCGAGCGAGCGGGTCGATAAGACTTCTAGCTCCGGTCGGCAACGAGTTGATGGCAGCCGACTACGCTGCGCTCGATCTCACGGATGGCGACCGAGTATCAGTTCCGGTTCAGTTGTTTCGTGAGGATCTGTTCCGAAATCCCGGCGCGGCGAGTTGTATCGAGCTGCTTGACCAGCAGGGCATAGACGCTACGGGAACTATCAAGAGTCCATTACTTGTCGAAAAGCTTACCGGGGAAGCGCGGTTCCTGCCGCTGATCTGGATTGGAGAGCAGCGGCAGAAGCTGATCCTCGAATTCAACAGGCTCTTCGATTCGTCGACAGCCGGCACGCTCGCCGCATCGATGCTTGGCAATAAGTATCACCTTGACCGTGATACAGCCGAGGTCTATCGCGAGGGCGGCACGTTTCACGTGCTGGTGATCTCCGGTCTTCACATCACATTTATCGGAGGTCTGTTGCTGCTCGTTGTCCGCCGCTTCACGCGAAGCGGAGCGTACCAGTTCGCCATCGTCAGCACGCTGCTCTGGATCTACGCCATCATCGTCGGCGCCGACGTGCCTGTCGTCAGGGCCAGCCTGATGTTCTCGATCCTACTGTTTTCTCGAGTTATTCACCGCCAGCGGGACCTTATTAATTCGTTTGCTCTCTCGGCCGTAATACTTTTGGCGTGGCGACCCTCGGATCTGTTTGAGGCGTCCTTTCAGCTAACGTTTGCGAGTGTTGGGTCAATCGTCATAATGGCCTTTCCTTTGATCGAGAAGTTGCGTGCGATCGGCTCGTGGACGCCGGGCGCTACTCAGCCCTTTCCGCCCAATGTCCCGAAACTGCTTCGCAGATTTTGCGAAACACTTTACTGGGATGACGCTCTGTGGAAAATCGAACAGAGCAGGCAGATCTGGTCGGCCGGAATCTTCAAGGCGCCGCTTCTAGCCTGGCCGAGGCTTTTCGACCTCCGGAAGGCTGCGGCCTACATGTTTGAAGGCTTGATGGTGTCGCTGATCGTGCAGGTCTGGTTGTTGCCGCTTTCGGTCATCTACTTTCACCGCTTCGCCCCGATTTCGATCATTCTTAACCTATGGGTCGGCCCCCTGATCGCGATCGAGAGCTTTGTTGCTCTCGCGGCTGTCATCGTGGCGAGACTAAGCTCCACTGCGGCTGTGCCGTTCGTTCATCTGACAGAGTCGATAAATTGGGCTCTTCTCGCTCTTCCTCATTACGCAATCGATTTCACCTGGGCAAGCTGGCGAGTGCCGGTGGCTCCGAATCTGCATTGGGTATATCCCTTTAGCCTCTTGGCGGTATCAGCGCTCGGCATCACTATTTTCCGCTGGCAGCCGTTCAGGTTCACACAAGGACGGCGGGCAGTGAATTACACTTTGGCTGGCTTTGTGTTCATTCTGGTAGTCTGCGGGACCGCGCTGATAGTCTTTCATCCCGGCAGCTCGCCGGAGCCGGACGGCCGACTGCGTCTGGATTTTCTCGATGTCGGGCAAGGCGATGCAACGCTTATAACTTTTCCGAATGGCGCGACGATGCTTATCGACGGCGGCGGCAAACCAAACTTCGGACGCGGCGATGACGAAGAGGAAGAGTTTGAGCCTGATTTGCCGAGGATTGGCGAGGTCGTCGTTTCTGAGTTTCTGTGGGAGAGCGGCCGGTCCCACATCGACTACATCGTCGCGACCCATGCTGATGCAGACCACATTCAAGGTCTTGTAGATGTGGCCTCGAATTTTAGTGTAGGCAAAGTACTTGTTCCGAGATTGGCAACAGGCGACGACGATTTTGACCGGCTCGTGTCTGTGATCTCGAAGAAGAAAATCCCCATCGAAGTCCTCCGCGCCGGCTCTGTCGTCGAGATCGGCGGTGTGCAGATACAAATTTTGTGGCCCCCATCGTCTATCTCCATTCCCGCATCTTCAGAGAACGATGGATCGCTCGTTCTGAAGCTGAATTTCGGTACGCGAAGCATCCTGATGACGGGCGATATTGAAAGGTCGGCGGAAACTCAACTGTTCAATCAGGGCGCCCCCCTGCGTGCGGATGTCGTAAAAGTGCCTCACCACGGAAGCCGGACCTCATCGACTCAGGCTTTTGTCGACGCTGTCGACCCGGACGTCGCCGTCATACCAGTAGGAAATAGATCTCGCTTCGGTCATCCCCATAGTGAAGTTCTCTCCCGATGGTTGAACGCCGGCGCTTGGGTAGTAAAGACGGGCGAAAGTGGCACGATCACCGTCTCGACTGATGGGGCCGATCTATGTGTTCGTGGCTTTAGCGGCATTGTGCCGCAATGCCAATAAGGCGTCCGAAGCCACCGTTCCGTTTCCACGTTGTACTAAAGCAAGCGCCCGGAGGGTCAAAGCATTTAAACGGAAATGCTCGGCGGGTTTAAGCAGTTAAACCCTCCGAGCGTTCCTTCAGTCGTCCAAGTATGTTGCTATTTTACTGATTTTTACCGGGGTGTCAAGCTTATTAAGGTAAAACTTTAACAAAAATGTTTGGCATTGTTTAAGCGGGTCAGTGCTTAAAATGTCGGTAGCCGGTAAACGCCATTGCGATTTTGTATTCGTTGGCAGCATTTATCACCTCCTCGTCGCGTACGGAGCCGCCCGGCTGAATGATCGCGCTCACGCCGAACCTCGCGGCCTCGTCGACATTATCGCGAAACGGGAAGAATGCGTCCGACGCAAGTACGGAACCTTTGACCGGTAGTCCGAATCTCTCGGCACGAGCCGCCGCGATGCGGACCGAATCGACCCGGTTCATCTGCCCGGCGCCTACGCCGACCGTTTGCGTCGAGTTGGCAAAAACGATCGCGTTCGACTTAACGTGCTTGCAAACCCGCCAAGCGAAAAGCATCGCTTTTAATTCATGGGGTGACGGCGGGCGCTCACTGACGACCCTCAAATCGGGCTCGGTCACCAGATAAGTGTCTTTTTCCTGAACAAGCATCCCGCCGGATATTTGGCGCAATTCAAGACTGCGTCCGCTTGGAGGCAAAGCCTTCAGAACACGGAGGTTCTTCTTTGCGCGAAGGATCTCGAGTGCGTCATCGTCGTATTCGGGAGCGATGATCACTTCGGTAAATATTTCGTTGATCGAGGCGGCGACCGCAGCATCAACTCGTCGATTAAGCGCGACGATGCCGCCGAAAGCCGAGACCGGATCGGTCGCAAGTGCTCGCCGGTACGCTTCTTCGTTTGTATCTCCTGTGCCGACGCCCGACGGATTTGTGTGCTTGATGATCGCGGCTGCACGCACGTCGAAGTCCTGAACCAGGTTCCAAGCGGCCTCGGCATCGATATAGTTGTTGTAGGACATTTCCTTGCCATGCAGTTGCTCGGCGTTCGCGACTCCGCCGGACGAGAATGTGCTGTAGAGAGCACCGCGCTGGTGCGGATTCTCACCGTATCGAAGATCACAAACCTTTGACAGACTCAACGAAACCAAATCAGGCAGATTCCCGGAGTCATCCAGCTCCTCCGCCATCTCTGATAGTTCATCAGCTGCTGTGTCCGGATCATCTTCTATAAACATCAGTCCAGCCAAAGGGTTAAACGGTTCAAGGAATTCCAGATCGTCATCCTCCAACTGTCGTGCGAGATAAGACGAGATCGCGATGTCGTAGCTGGCTGTCCGGGTGTACGCAAGGGCCGCGAGGCGGCGTCGGGTCGTGAGCGAAAGAGCACCGCCGTTCGACTCGAGCTCCTCGAGGACATGCTCGTAGAGGCGGGCGTCGGTGACGACGGCGACGTGGCGCCAGTTCTTCGAGGCCGACCGGATCATTGCTGGACCGCCGATGTCGATGTTCTCGACGGCTTCTTCCAAGCTGACGTCGTCTTTTGCGACCGTATCCTCGAACGGGTAAAGATTGACAACGACAAGATCGATCGGCTCGATCGCGTGTTCCTGTAACGCGGCAGCATGGTGTGGATTATCACGAAGCGCGAGAAACGCTCCGTGGATCTTGGGGTGAAGTGTCTTCACCCGTCCGTCCATCATTTCGGGAAAGCCCGTAACGTCCGAGACGTCACGGACGGCCAAACCCGCATCCCGGAGAGCGTGAGCGGTGCCGCCGGTTGAAATGATCTCAACCCCGAACGCGGCCAGCCGCCTTGCAAACTCAACAATACCTGTCTTGTCGGAGACACTTATGAGAGCACGATTGATTTTTATGAGTTCGGACATTCTTGCAAAAATCAAAAAGCGGCCGTTCAGGCCGCACGTGTGTAAAAATTTTGAAGGTCAAAAGGTCGGGACTGCCTTGCTATCCAGACAGCACCAAAATATAAATCGACGCCAGGCCACCCGTCTAAAAGAAAAAGCGTCCCAAAAATAGTAGGCTCAGAACAAAAACTAGCGCGTATATTGCAATTTTGATAAGACTCATAATTTCCTTATCCTTTATCCCAAGGCGGGTGGCAGTCTCGTCAGCAAGCCATCATTCTAGTACCCACCGATGATCATGTCAAAGCATTTCAGGGCTACGGCCACCGCGGGCTTATCGGCTCTGGTGCTGACGTTTGCGGCCGCGATGACCGGCAGAGCCCAGGTCGTCGAAGCAAATATCAGACTCCTGCCCGACGCAACGGCCATCGTCGACGGCAGATTCGTCGGGGGCGGTGAAATAAGGAATCTATCGTTTGTTAGTCACTTTGCCGGCGCCTTGGATTTGGCCGAGCGGATCGAAGGCCTCTCTTTATCGAGCGTTGATGGCGAGAGGGTCACATTTACGAAATTTCAACCAGGCGAATATATTGCCGCTTCGAGCTTTGACCGGTGGAGCTATCACATTCGACTAAAGGCTCCTCGCCCGCCCGCGGCTGCCGCGCACGTCTCCTGGGTCGGGGACGGCTCCGGCCTGCTGTTTCTTAACGACTTGTTGCCCGCCCTGCCGGCAAGCGCCGGGGAAGTAATGGCGAAAATCCGACTCGAACTGCCGGCCGGCTGGACGGCTGTCCCGTCTGCTGGCAGGGAAGTTGCGGGT
>Ga0247718_1000085_pt1 | contig 20270 bp, 16 predicted proteins | sample 21E_DmetaG_FD_189045 | JGI IMG/M metagenome (GOLD analysis project Ga0247718, IMG submission 189045) | Soil microbial communities from hillslope of Landscape Evolution Observatory, University of Arizona, Oracle, AZ, United States - 2-1-E_D | ecosystem: Engineered > Artificial ecosystem >...
TCCCGCAGCGGTTCGCGCCCGACGTGTTCGACACCGTCCGGCGGCATGGTGCGATCCCGATCATCGACTGGAGCCCGTGGGACCGGAAGGACCGCGGTTACCACGAGCAGCCCGACTTCCAGCTCCGCGACGTGATCGAGGGCAAGTACGACCCGTATATCCGGGAGTGGGCCCAGGCGGCCGCGCGGTGGGGCCATCCGATGTTCGTGCGGCTGTGCCACGAGATGAACGGCGACTGGTACCCGTGGTCCGAACGTGAGAACGGCAACGCCCCGGGCGAATTCGTCCGAGCCTGGCGCCACATCGTCGACATCTTCCGGGCGGAGGGCGCCCGCAACGTCAACTTCGTCTGGGCGCCGAACGAATTCGAGTCGTACGCGGGGATCCCCGTGTCGCAGCTGTACCCCGGCGACGCCTACGTCGACTGGGTCGGCATGAGCGGGTACAACTGGGGCACGGGGCAGACGGGCAGCCGGTGGCGCACCTTCCCGCGCACGTTCACGCGCACCTATACGACGCTGCGCGCACTCGCGCCGTCCAAGCCCCTCATGATCGCGGAGGTCGCGAGCTCCGAGCGGGGCGGTTCGAAGGCGGATTGGCTGCGCGACGCGCTGGCCGTCCAGCTTCCGCAGCGGTTCCCCGAGGTCAAGGCCGTCGTGTACTGGAACAAGTCCGACGAGGGGATGGACTGGCCGATCGAGACGTCCGTCGGGGCGCGCACGGCCTTCGCGGAGGCGATCGCCTCGCCGTACTACCTCGACAACCGGTTCTCGTCCCTCTCCGCGTCGCCGATCCCCGCGCCGTAGCAGCCGCGCGCCCCCGTCCAGGGGGCGTTGAGCATCAGAGGGTTCGCGTCGATCCATAGGGGGAGGGCGCCGCGGTCCGGGCGCCAGGGACGCCTCGCCCGGGCGCCCGACATGAACCCTGTCGACCGGCGGAGTGCCCGCTCCGCCGGCTCATGGAGGAGATCCAGTGGAACGGATTCCACGTGCGGTCCTGGCCGTGCTCGTGCTCCTGTGCGCGCTCGCGGCCGGCGCCGTCACATTCGCAGCCCCCGACGGCACGGCGTCCACCATCACCGCCACGCCGAGATCGGCCCCCCAGGCGTCCCTCACGCCCGTCCTTCGTCCCGCGCCCCGCGCGGCACGCGGGCTCCGCCTCACCCGGGCGGGCGACCGTCGCTACGCCTTCCGCCTGGGGACGCCCGTCCTCCGGCGCGTCCGCTCGGCCGAGGTGATCGTGGACGGCCGCGTTCGTGCCCGGCTCAGCCGACGCGCGCCGGCCCTCCACGGGCTCCGCGGCGAGGTGTCCGTCCCGGCGTCCGCCCGCGGGGTCGTGGTGCGGGTCGTCGTTCGGCACGCCGGCGGCGTCGACCAGTACGCCGCCCGCCTGCCCTCGCAGCCGCACAGTCTCGCGACGCGCCGCCCCGTGAAGGACACCAGCCCGCCCACGGTCACGATCACCGCGCCGGCGGCCTCGGCGACGGTGGCGGGGCGTGTCGACATCCGCGCGGATGCCGCCGACGCGGTCGGCGTCGCACGGGTCGAGTTCCGTGTGGACGGCGTGCTGCTGTTCTCGGACACCGCCGCGCCCTACGGGGACGCGGGTGTGTGGGACACGGCCGCATACGCCAACGGGACACACACCATTGAGGCGCGAGCCATCGACGCCCGGGGGAACTCCGCCACCTCACGCCGGTCGGTCACGGTCTCCAACGCCGTACCGCCTCCCGGGGCGGGCGGCCGGGTGCTCTGGGGTGCGTACATCGACGGCACGCGATGGGGATTCGGTGACGCCCCGTGGGACGTCCGCACCATCGAGCGCTTCGAGGCCCAGGCGGGCAAGCGGGTGTCGATCATCCACTGGGGCCAGCCCTGGTATCGCAACGGCGTCCCCCAGCCGTTCTACCCGAACGACTACACCGGGGTCCGCAACCGTGGGGCGATCCCGATGGTCAACTGGAACTCGTGGGAGGCCACGGCCGGAGGGGCGGCCGAGCAGCCTGCGTTCCGCCTTCGCGAGATCATCAACGGCCGCTACGACTCCTACATCCGCTCCTGGGCGACGGGCGCGCGGGACTGGGGCAAGCCGCTGTTCCTGCGGTTCAACCACGAGATGAACGGCACCTGGTACCCGTGGTCCGAGGTGCGCAACGGCAACGCTGCCGGTGAGTACGTCCAGGCCTGGCGGCACGTCCACGGGATCTTCCGCTCCGTGGGGGCGACCAATGTGACCTGGGTCTGGTCGCCGAACACCATCTACCCGGGCAGCATCCCGCTCGCGTCGCTCTACCCGGGCGACGCGTACGTCGACTGGGTCGCGATGGACGGGTACAACTGGGGGACCAATCCGGCCAAGCCGGCGAGCTGGCGGACGTTCTCCGAGGTCTTCCGGCCGACGTACGACGCGCTCGGGACGCTCGCCCCCGGCAAGCCGGTCATGATCGCCGAGACGGGCTCCAGCGAGTGGGGCGGCTCGAAGGCGTCGTGGATCGCCGACGGGATCGGCACACGCCTGCTGAACGACTTCCCGAATGTCAGGGCCCTCGTCTGGTTCGACTGGAACGCGGACGGCATGGACTGGGTGATCGAGTCCTCGGCGTCGTCGCAGGCGGCCTTCGCCTCGGCGATCTCGAACCCGCGGTACACGACGAACGAATTTGCGACACTTTCGGGATCGCCCATCGCGGCCCCGTAAACGACGCTCCGACCCTCCACGGCTCCCACCGATGGTGAATCTGCCCGGTGGGAGCCGAGAATCTGAGGACGTGCCCATCCTCCCGGTGTCCGTGGTCGTCGCGACCCGCGAGCGCCACGAGATGCTGGCGGGGACGGTCCGTTCCGTACTCGCAGGGGACGCGCTCCCGTCAGAGATCCTGGTGATCGACCAGAGCGCGTCCCCGTGGTCGGTACGCGACCGGCCGGAGGTCCCTACGGGTGTGGCGCTCCGGTACACCCAGTCCCGCAGTCGGGGTAGCTCCCGCGGCCGGAACCTCGGAGTGAGCCAGGTGAAGCACGATCTCGTCGCAATCCTGGACGACGACGTGCTCGTCGACCCGGGGTGGCTATCCGCCCTCGTCACCGCCCTGCAGGCGGGGGGTGAGTGGACGGTCGTCACAGGACGCGTCGTCGCCGGGGAATCGGATGGACATGGGTTCGCCCCCTCGCTCCGTGAGAACGACGTTCCCGAGCGCTTCCGGGGACGCATCCGACGCGACGTGCTGTATGGGGCGAACATGGGGGCGTGGACGAGGACCGTCACCGCGGTCGGCGGTTTCGACGAGCGGTTCGGGCCGGGGGCGCGCTGGCCGAGCGCCGAGGACAATGACCTCGCGTTCCGTCTCCTCGAGCGGGGATGCGAGATCCGCTACGTCCCGACCGCCGCGGTCACGCACCTGGCCTGGCGGCCGATCCGGGATGTCCTGCGGGTTCGGTGGACGTACGGGCGCGGACAGGGGGGGTTCTACGCGAAGCACACGCGGCTGCGCGACACGTGGATGATCCGACGCATGCTCGGAGAGCTGCGCTGGAACGCCCGCGAGCTCGGGCGCCACATGCTCCGGGCGGATCGTTGGAGCGTCACCTACGCCATGTACTCTGCGGGCCTGCTCGTCGGGTTCGGGGATTGGGTCCTCGCCGGCGTCACGCGGCGTCGGCTCCCTTGACCGCACGCACCCCGATGACCACCGGGAAGTAGGGGTCGACGCCCTCCAGCTCACTCCGGCGGAGTTCCTCCCGGGCCATCCCGGTCAGGAAGGCCACCGCGGCCAGGTGATTGCCCATCGGCGTCAACCGGACGTTGTCCGCCCCGAACGCGTCGCCGAAGAGCAGGCGGGACGAGGCCGGAGTGAATCGCCAGTGGTCCATCTCCAGGCCGTAGCGCGGGACGATGCGGCTGATCACCGGGACCGTCGCGAGCAGGACGCCTCCGGGCGCGAGGAGGCGGTGGACGTTGCGCACGGCGGCGCGCACGTCGGGGATGAGCTGCAGCGTCTGCGTCAGGACGACGCAGTCGAATCGCCCGCCGGGGACGTGGTCGCAGTCGGCGAGGTCGGCCACGATCGTGGCGCGCGCGTTCGAGGCGTCGATGTCCAGTACCTCGACCTCGGTGACACTCGTGCCGTAGCGGCGGGCGTAGGAGTCGTCCAGGATCTCCAGGACGCGGCCGCGGATGTCCGCCCGGTGCCGGTCGAGGTAGACCCCGATGTAGTGGCGGTCGACCGGTGTGCCCCGGTCGAAGCCCCACTCATCGCTGAGCGGCGCGAGGCGGCGGAGCGTTCCCATCCGCGCGGGGCGGAGGAGCCGCTCGACACGTGCGGGCGGCAGACCCGAAGCCCCCAATCCGCGGCGAAGGGCGTGACCCAGGGCGGGTCGGAGCGCCTTCACGAGTCGTGGGGCGTCCCGAGTGGGGCGGATGGTCACCTGCTCAGCCTACTGGCGCAGGCACCCGGGGCGGGGGCACCGGATGGGTGACGAGCCGGATCACCCCCGAGGGGGCGCGCCGGCGGGGAGCGACCCGACCGGCGACGGCGGAGGCGTCCTGCGGCGTCGCGTGGCGCTTTCCACGGTGAGCAACTACGCCGGGCAGGCCACGATCCTGCTCACGTGGTTCTTCCTGACGCCCTTTCTGCTGGACCAGCTGGGCAGCGACGTCTACGCGTTGTTCGTCCTCGCGACGGCGCTCATGGGGTACGGATCCCTCCTCGATCTCGGGCTCACCAGCAGCGTCGTCCGGTTCGTCGCGGAACTGCACGCCCGGGGCGAGACCGCGGCCCTGCGGGACACGGTTGCGACCGGGTTCGTGCTCTCGACCCTGCTCGGAGTTGCGACGTTCGCGGCTGGAGCCGTCGTGGCCCCGCTGGCCCCCGTGCTGTTCGCCGTCCCGGACGATCAGCGGGCCGTCACCACTCAGCTCGTGCTGCTCACCGCCGTGAGCGCGGGCCTGGTCTTCCCGACGGGCACCCTCTTCGCGGTCCTGCGCGGGCTGCAACGCTTCGACCTCGTCAACGCCGTCTCCATCGTCGCCACGCTGCTGACGGCGGCGGCGACCGTCGTCGCGCTCCTGCTCGGCGGGGGCGTGCTCTGGGTCGTCGGCGTCGGCATTCCGATCAGCATCGCGATGCAGGTGCCCGCCTACCTCGCGGTGCGTCGCGCCGCCCCCGGCCTGCGCCTCGGACAGGGGCGGCCGAGGCGACACCTCGTCGGCCGCCTGGTCTCCTTCGGCTGGGCCGTCCTCGTCGTCCAGGGGGCCAGCCAGATCAAGACCCGCACCGACGAGATCGTCATCGCGGTCTTCCTTCCGGTCGCGCGCGTCACGCCGTACGCGCTCGCGCGACGGGTGGCCGAGGCCCCGCAGATCCTCACCTACCAGTTCGTCCGGGTGCTCATGCCGCTGTCCGCCGAGCTGGGTGCACGCGATGAGCGGGACCGGCTGCGCAGGGTGCTGCTCACCGGCACGCGGCTCACCCTCGTCGCATACCTGCTCCTCGGGACCGGGGTGATGGCGCTGGCCGGGCCCTTCCTCGCCGCCTGGGTGGGTGAGGAGTTCCGCAGCGCCGGCGTCATCATGGTCCTGCTCGTCCTCGCCGGGGTCGTCGACACGGCGGTGTGGCCGGCCGCGTCCGTGTTGCAGGGGATCTCGCGTCATCGGCCGCTCGCGCTGTTCGCCGTGGTGGGAGCCCTGCTGAACCTCGGCGTGTCCGTGGTCCTCATCCATCCGTACGGGCCGACCGGCGTCGCGCTCGGCACGCTGGTCGCGGCGACCGTGGAAACACTCGTCCTGGTGGTGCCGTACGCGCTCCGCGTCGCCGAGGTGTCCGTTACCGCGCTGCTCCGCGAGGCGGTGTGGCCGGCGCTCCTCCCCGCGGTCCCGGCGGCCGCGGCCGCGCTCGGGCTCCGGGCCGCCCTCGCGCCGGAATCCCTGCTCGCCGTGCTCGCCGTGGGGGCGGCGGCGGGTGCCGTCTATGTCGTCGTCTTCCTGGCGACGCCCGGCGCCGCCACCGAGCGGGACATCCTCGTCCGCGCGATGCTCCGCCGCAGGCGGCGGCACCCCTGACACTCGTCAGCGATGGGCGACCCCTGTCAACTTCAGGATCGTCCGGAGCAGTCCGTCCGTGCCCTTCATCTCGAGGCGCGGCAGTCGCAGGAGCGGCGCTCCCGGGCCGACCCGGCCGACATCGGTCGACAGTGCGCAGCAGCACCCTGCCTCCGCCACCGCGCGGAGCGCGACCTGGTCGTAGCGCCCGTGTGGATACGCGAACGGCACGCCGGCGGGCCGGGCGTGCGCCGCGACGCACGCGACGGAGAGGAGCACCTGCTGTCGCACCTGGCTCTCCTCCAGGTCCGGGAGGACCGGGTGCGTGAGCGTGTGGGCCCCGAGGGCGGCGCCGCCGGCCTGCAGTCGCTCCACCTCCCCCCACGACAGCAATCGGCGCCCGGCGAGGACGCCGGCGCGGTCCCAGTCGTTCACCCCTCCCATGCGCTCGGTCACGAGGAACACCGTTGGGCGTACGCCGGCGCGCGCGAGGACGGGAGCGGCGACGTTCAGGTTGTCCGCGTACCCGTCATCGATGGTGACGACGAACCGCCGCGCCGGCGGGAGGTCACCCGCCTGGAGCGCCGCCGCCACCGCGTCGAGTGTGGTGGGCCGCAACCCCAGCAGGCGCAGCACGCGCAGATGCCTGCGGAGCTGCGAGGGAGCCACGACGAACCGGCTCGGGGCCTCGTCGCGGGTCGCGAACGCGTGGTACATGAGCACGGGGACTCCCCCCGCGATCGCCGACCACGTGCGGGGTCGCACGCCGCGACGGACGCCGCGCCAGAAGGCGAGGTGTCGCATGAGCGGGGCGAGCTGAGGCGAGCTCCGACGGACCGGCCTCGACGCGGCCCAGAGGAGTGGGGGCGGTACGGCCGCGCGCAGCAGGAACCGCCGCACGGCGAGCTCGCGAGGGCTCGAATCCCCGAAGCCGGCCAGCAGCTCGCCCCGCAGCGAGCGGTGACGGCGGGCGGCGTCCGCGCAGGACCGCCCCCAGCGCTCCGCGGCGCGGAGAACCTCCGTGGGCCGCAGGGCGAGATCCGCTGCCGGGTGTTCGAGGGCGACGAGCACACCCGCCGACCGCAGCCACACTAGGCCGTGAACGTCGTCCGGTCGCGTCGCCCCGGGGACCTGGGCGAGCATCCGTTGCAGCAGTGCGGCGTCCGCCGACAGGGGCGCCCGGTGCAGTCCGCGCAGCGCGTGCGCGTGCGCCGAGGGCGGGGCCACGGCGGGGGTGACCGGGCTGGCGACGGCGCAACCGGGTCGTGCCCGATGTGCCGCGGCGTGGAGATCCAGGAGATCGGGGCGCGGGCGCACGCCCGCCGGCAGCAGCAGGCACAGCGAACCCGCGGCCTGGTCGAGGCGGTGGGCGAGCGCGTCGGGCGCGACGACCTCCACCCCTCGGAGGGGCGCAGGGGCCGGCGCGCCGTCGCGTACGGCGAGGACGAGGGTGATCGTCATACGCCCATGGCGACGTCGGCCCGCAGGAGGCGGAGGAACACGCCACCGGCGAGGTCGGCGGACGCCGGCCCCCGCCCGCCGTCCGCCGCGAGCCGCTCGACCTCGACCTCCGCGTGCACCATCCAGGTGAGTCGCCGGAGCGGGCCGGCGGCGGTCCCCGGCAGCCCGAGCGCGGCGAGGTACCGCGCGACGCAGGCGGCGTTGACGCGCCCCTCCGGCGTGTCCCCCCACACGTCGCGGTACCGGCGTTCGGGCTCGTTCCTGATCGCGCCGTGCAGGTGGAGGCCGGCGAAGGTCAGGAAGTAGACGAGGTCGAGCAGAGGCAATCCCGCCGGCTCGGCCGATTCCCAGTCAAGCATCACGAGCCCTCCGCGCGGTCGCCGCAGCAGGTTCCAGGGCGAGCAGTCGCGCTGCTCCATGACCGTGGGCAGCGCCGGCAGCTGCCGTGCGACCGCCGCCGCGGCAGCCCCCTGCGCCTCGGGCAAGGCCGACGCGTAGGAGCGGGCGAAGTCGCGGGCGGCCGCAAGGGCGACCGGGTGGGGGCTGAGGGCATCCACCCCGCACGTGGCGAGCGCGAGCTCGATCAGGCGGTCGGTGACCTCGCCGGCGATCCGCGCGTAGCTGCGGGACGTCAGCTCCGACAGAAGGGCGACGCCCTCCTCGAGTGACTGGCCCACGGCGACGCCGGCGCCGGCGGCGTGAAGGAACAGGACCTGCGGCGCGAGCGCCGAGGCGGAGGGCGGCGACCGCACGAGCGCGCGTAGCGCCCGGGCCTCCCGGAGCAGACCCGCGTCCGCCTCGGCGACCCGCCCGACCTTCACCGCCAGGTCGGGCCGTAACGACCCCTCCCGGAACGGGAGCGCGACAACCTTGTTGTGTGACCGCCGCCCGCCCGTGAGGAGCAACCAGGCGGGGTGGCCGCCGCCGTGGCCGTGGTCGTCGAGCAGCCCGCTGAGCCATGGGGCGGTACCGGATTCGGCCGGACGGGCGACGATGCACAGGGGCGCGAGCGCGCCGACCCGGCGCGCGAGGGAGAACGCGCGATCGGCGACGACGCGGCGCGCCCGTATCGCACCGCCGTCCGCCGGGCGTCGGTGCCGCAGCCACTCGACGGCCGCCGGGGCGTCGACCGGCAGCCATACCCCGGGCAGGGCACGGGTGGCCGGAGGCCAGCACCACTGCACCGCGGTGGGTACGAAGCCGGCGCCTCGTAGGTGCCGGAGGGACGCGGCGAGGCCGCCCGGCCGTGGCCGCCGCACCTCCACGTACAGCGCGCCGTCGGCGCGCAACGCGCGCCGCGCCCTCACGAGATCATCGGTCCGTGGGTCCACCAAGACGGCCAGGTCGGCGCCGGCCGGGATGGTGTCCTGCAGCGCGTGCAGATGGGCTGCGACCGCGGGGAGCGCCTCCGCCAGGTCTTCGTCGACCCGTGCGATCGCGTGTTCGACCTCCGGGTGCGGGAGCAGCCACCGCCAGTCCACCCGGCGCAGCAGCCCGTTGCGCTCACGCTCCGCCCGCGCAGCCGGGTGGATCCCCGCCGTCACGATCCCAGGTGGCCTTGGTAGATCCGCTCGACGCGCGCGACCATCTCCGACGCGCTGAAGTCCCGCTCGACGCGCCGCCGCCCCGCATCGCCGAAGCGGGCGGCCAACGCCTCGTCCGACGCCAGCCGCCCCACCGCCTCCGCGAGCGCGGCGGGATCTCGCGGCGGCACGAGCAGGCCGGTCTTCCCATGCTCCACCACCTCGCGACTCCCGCCGGCGTCCGTGGCGACCACGGGCCGTGCGGCGGCCATGGCCTCCACCAGTGACAGCGGCAGGCCCTCGTACAGGGATGGGAGCACGGCCATGTGCGCCTCGCGCAGCAGTTCGGGGACGTCGCTCCGATGCCCGAGGAACAGCACGCGGTCGGCCACGCCCAGGCGCCGCGCGCGCTGCTCCAGGGCCGCGCGTAGTGGTCCGTCCCCCGCGCAGAGGAAGCGGACATCCGGAACCCTCCGCGCGGCCTCCAGGAGATCGGCGTGTCCTTTCTGCTCCACGAGGCGCGCCGGGACGACGGCGACGGCGGGCGCCCCCGGCGGGCGCCGGGGCGCGGGCGCAGGCGCCGGAAAACGCTCGAGGGCGACGGCGTTCCGCACAACCGTCACCCGGCCCCCCCAGCCGAGGTCGCCGCGCATCCGGCGACCGGCGTCCTCGGACACCGCGACGAGGGTTCCGATGCCCTCGCCCAGCACGTGGGCCTGGATCCTGCGGGACGCCGTCACCGGGATGTCGACCCAGAGCTGGACGGTGGCGACGACGACGGGGACGCGCGCGAGCACCGCGGCGGCCATCGCCCACTTGCATCCGAGGGGCCAGGTCATGTGCGCGTGGAACACCGCGGGCCGGCGGCGGCGGAGCCACGCGGCCAAACGCAGCGCCGGCGGGACACCGGCGAGACCCTCCGGCATGCGCGGCGCGCGGGCGAGACGGACACCGGCGGCACCTGCGGCGGAGCGCAGGGGGGCGAGGCCGGGAGCGCCGTGGTGCAGCAGGACGGGCGCCCACCGTCGGCGGTCGAGACCCGTCAGCAGCATGAGCAGTGCGTGCTCCGCGCCGCCCACGACGTCGCTGTCGGTGAAGTGGACGACCTCGCGCACCCCCTCCCTAGCCCGCACCGGTCGACCTCCAGCCCGCCTGCTCCGCCCCGGCCCAGTAGAGGTAGTCCAGGAGGAAGGCGTACCAGGCGTCGGGGCGTGTGCCGCCCAGCCGCTCACGGCCGCGGACCACCGCCACCACGGCGCGCTCCGTGCGGCGGCTCCGACGGGTGAGCGCGAGCAGGAGGGCCCGGAGCACCCGCCACTGGCGTGAGCGTGTCCCCCCCTGCGACAGCGCGAGTTCGGACACGGCGTCGGGGTGGATCCGTGCGAGCCGGACCGCCGTGACGCCCTTGTCGTGCGTGTCGCGGGCGAGGGCCGTCAGGGACTTGTCCCATGTCTGCTCGGCGACCGCGTGCGGCAGGTACCCGATGTCGACGCCCGTCCTCCGCAGGCGAAGGGAGAGCTCAAGGTCCTCGTTGCCGTAGACGTCGAAGCGCTCGTCGTACAGGCCGGCTCTGACCAGGACCTCGCGCGGTGCCGAGCAGTGGCCGCTGTAGAAGTCCCGGAGCCCGACTCGGTGGCCGGGCGTGGCCAGGCGCTCGAGGTGCGCGTTGAACTTGTCGCCCATGAACCGCGCGAGGGGAGGGGCGTGGGGGCCGAGGGTGACCGGAGCGGCGGCCACCAGGCAGCGCGCGGCACCCGGGCGATGGGCGTCGAGATGGGCCGCGAGGCAGCCCGGGGTCAGCACCATGTCGTCGTCGAGCAACACGACCACGCGCCCGCGAGCCGCGGCGATGCCGCGGTTGCATGCGCGAGCCCGGCCTGCGTGGGCGCCGTCGAGGACGACGAGCCGGAACGGCAGGGCGAGACTCTCGAGCTGCGCGCGCGTGCCCGGCTCATGCCCGTCGATCGCCACGACCACCTCGAAGAGGTCGGGCGCGAGCGTCTGCCGGACCGCGCTCATAACGGCACGGACGGCATGGTCCGGGCGGCGGAAGGTCGGTATCACGACGCTGATCTCGGGAGCGGGATCCGTCACGCCGCGGGTGCCCCTGCCTGTCGCATCTCGATCGCCTCGGCGTACACGGTCTCCAGGCGCCCCAGGTAGGCCTCGGGGCTGTGCCGTTCGACTGCGTACCTCCGCGCGGCATCCGCCAGGCGCCGCCGCCCCTCCCGGTCCGCGAGCAGGCCGGCGACCGCCGCCGCCAGGGTGCCGACGTCCTCGCCACGCGCCAGCGGTGCGCCGTCCATGCCCTCCGCGCCGCGCCCGGTCGTCACGACCGCCTTGCCGCTCGCCATCGCCTCGAGGACCTTCATCCGCATGCCGCCTCCGATGCGCACGGGCGCCACCACGAGTTGTGCGCGCTCCAGCCAGGGGCGTACGTCGGGCACGCGCCCCACGACCCGGACGGTCTCCCCGGCGAGCGACACGACCGAGGGCGGCATCTGGCTGCCGACAAGGACCAGGCGGGCCTCGGGCCGGATCCGGCACACCGCCGGAAGGATGTCGCGGGCGAGCCAGACGGCGGCGTCCACGTTCGGCGGGTGGGTGAAATTGCCCATGAACAGCATCTCCCCGGGCGCCTCCAGACCGGGATCGCACACCGGGGGGATCTCGACCGCGAAGGGGTTGATCCGCACCCGCGCGGCGAGCGGCGGCGCGATCTGGGCGACGAGGGAGGCGTCGCGAGGCGTGAAGACCTGGAGCAGGTCGAACCGGCTCCACACGTCGAGCTGGTAGCGGCGCCACCGCCTCCAGTCCACCTCGCCGAGGACGTGGCGTGGAAGGGAGCCGTCCCCCGCGAGCGTGAGCGGGCGGGGGCGTCGTACCTCGTGCTCGGTCAGGACGGTCGCCGCGCCGGCGTAGCGGTACATCCCGGTCGCGTTGTCCTCGGCGTGGATCACGTCGACGGGGCCCTCGGCGAGGCGATGCGCGAGGGCGGCGTCAACGCCGGGTGCCCAGTACCAGGTGCTCCGCCAGGGGTAGCGGCGCGCGCACCAGCCGTACGCGAGGCGGCCGCGTCGCCGCCATCGCTCGGCTCGCGTCGTCCGCTTCTGCAGCACGCCGCGCACGTCGACCCCCTCGCGGCGCAGATCCTCGACCGCCTGCACCTCCTCCTCGTCGGGACCCGCGACCGTGATGACGGTGAGGTCGTGCCCGCCGTGGAGTGCCATCACCTGCGCGTGGAGCAGGCGCGGGATGGCGCCCGCCCCGGTGGCCGAGGGCGGCATCGGGGTGACGAGCACGATCCTCATCGCCGGGAGCGTCCCGCGGGAGCCCGGAGCCGCCGAATCACGCGCGTCATCCCCGGCGGTGGCGCCGGGCGTGCGGCGGGATGCATGAACCACAGGGCGAGGGTCGGCACGAACCGCCGCGGCCCCAAGGCCGCCGCCCCTAGCCAGGCGGCGAACACCAAGCGGCGTGGGAGGGAAAGGTCGCGCCGGTGCCGGAGGGCGCGCAGGCCGAGGCGGGTCGTGATCAGGCGGGTGTCACCGGGGACCGGGTGCGCAGCCGGGTCCAGGCGGAGTGACAGGAGCCGGTTCCCCGCGTCGGAGAACGAGGCGAGCGGGGGCGCTGCGGGCGTCCTTCCACCCTCCTCCGCGTGACGGGCGAGATGGGCGCGCCCCGCCCCCGCGAAGGCGATCGTCGCGCGCAGCGCGGGCAGATCGAGATGGCTGCCGTCGAGGGCGTACGAGTTGCGCCCGTGGACGCGGTAGCGGGCGAGCGGCTCGTCGACGCGTTCCACCGGGCCGTAGAGCGAGGAGGTGTGCACAAGCAGCCAGTCGGCCCCGACCCGGGGACCCTCCGGCAGGGGGAGCACGCGTCGCAGGACGGCGGCCGAGAAGGCGTTGCCGCTCATCGCCGCCCAGGGCTGGTCGAACGGCGTCGCAAGTACCGCGGCGCGCTGGTCCCCCCGCGGCAGTCGCGCCGGTGCGGGCGGGCGCGTCTCGCCGGAGATCCGCCCTGCGCCGTCCATCACCCGCATCGGGTAGTGGACGCGGGCCGCGTCCGGAAGCGCCGCGAACGCCTCGGCGATCCGCTCGAGGGCGTGCGGCTCGAGGGCGTCGTCGGCGTCGAGGAAGACGACGACGTCGGCTCGCGCGCGCGTCGCCCCCGCGTTGATCGCCGCGGCCTGCCCCCGGTTCGGCTGGAGCAGCACCTCGACGCGGTCCCCGTAGCCACGGAGAAGGGCCCGGGAGTCGTCGGTGGAGCCGTCGTCCACCGCGATCACCTGGTGCGCCGGGCGGGTCTGATCGAGTGCGGTCGCGAGGGCGTCCGGAAGGTAGGCCGCGTAGTCGTGGTTGAGGACCACGATCGCGATCGAGGGCCACCCGGGCGCAGAGGTCCTCATGCGGCCGTCGATCCCGCCCCACGCAGGCGCAGGAGCCACGCGCCGGCCACGGCCCCCATGATGGTCTGGCCGGCCGCCCAGCCGATGCTCGCGCCGGTGATCCCGTACCTCCTCGCCAGAAGTGCGCTCGCGCCGACGCCGAGCAGGCAGGTGGCCGCCTGCAGCCCGACGAGGAGCCGGAGTCGCTGAAGTACGCGCGCCGCTCCCACCGCGAGCGCGATCACGACGTTGGGCAGCGCGGACAGCGCCAGGATCCGCAGCGACCACGCGGCTTCGTCCGCGTAGTCACCCCCGAAGACGGCGAGGACCCACGGCGCGAGGGCCACCAGCGCGACGGCGGCGGGGGCGACGAGGCGCATCGCACCCCTCAGGGCCGTGCGAGCATGGTCTGCGAGCGCGTCCGGGGACCGGGCGGCCTCGACGACGAGGGATGACATCATGCTCGCGGCCACCAGCTGGAGACCGATCGCGACGTTCCAGGCCGCGTAGAAGTACGCGACATCGCGGGGCGATTCCGACGCGGCGACGACGAGGGGGAGGGCGAACGTCGACACGGCCGCGAACAGCGACCCCGCGTAGTTGCTGGCCGCGAAGCGGCTCACGTCGCGGCGGCGGAGGATGCCGTCCGGAGTGCCGCCGGCGGTCAACAGGCGTGCGAACAGGAGGAGGTTGACCGGGACGAGGGCGACCACCGCCGGGACGACGGCGGCGGCGAACACCCCGGCGACGCCCGCGACGGCGAGGGGCACCAGCAGGGCGATCCGGGCCACCGAGAACGCGACGGCCTCCACCGCGACCCACTTCGCCGCGCGTGCCCCCGCGAGGGCGCCGTCCTGGAGGACGAAGACGGACCACGCGGCGGTGGCGAGCACGAAGGACATCGCCCAGAGCGGGTCGCGCCCGAGGAAGGCGAGGTCGTCGGACCACATGGGCGCGGTCGCGGCGACGGCGGTGCTGATGAGCAGGGTGCTGCCCGCCGCCGCTGCGTAGCTCAGGGCGACCAGACGCCGCGCCCGGCGCCCCGCCACCGGGACGAAGCGCATCAGGACGTTGTTGAGGCTCAGCTGGCTGAGCCCCGACACGAGCATGACGAGTGAGAACAGCGCCGCCGCGACGCCGACCGTCGCGGCGTCGACCGACCGCGCGGCGACGACCCAGAAGAGCAGGCCGAGAGCCGAACTGGCCGCGTATGCGAGCACCAGGAAATACCCGTTCCGGTTGAGCGGGACGGCGAGGTGGGCCCGGACGCGCGCGTGGGCGGGCCGGAGCCGGGCCGCGACGGGGACGGACCGCCCCATCTACATCACCGAGCGGTACAGGCGCTCGAGGCGGGGGATGACGACGGCCGCCGTGAAGTCGCGCGCGCGCGTAGCCGCCGCTCGCCCCATCGTCTCGCGGAACATCGGGTCGTCGATCAGCTGCTGCATCGCGGCGCGGAGACCATCGACGTCGCCTCCGCGCACGAGCCGTCCGGTCGCCCCGTCCTCGATCATGTCGATGTGGCCGCCCGGCGTCGTCCCGACGACCGCCTTGCCCGCGCTCATCCCCTCGTAGACCACGCTTCCGAGGGGTTCGGGCCAGAGCGACGGGATGACCCCGAACAGCGCCCGGCGCCACGCGGCGAGGACGGCCCGGTGAGGGAAGTCCGTCAGCACGTGCACCCCGGGCGGGAACGGCGGCGTGTCCGGCTCCCGCGTTCCGATGAGGACAAGCGGAGGGGCGTCGCGCAGACGTGCGTAGGCGCCCAGGAGGGGGATGATGCCCTTCTCGCGCCGCAGGGCACCGACGAACATGATGAACGGCTCGTCGGGCAGCGCGGCGAGCCGCGCGGCGAGGTCCGGGGTCTCCTCCGCCGTCAGATCCTCATCGGCCATGAAGCTCGGCACCACCGCGTGGGGAAGGCCGCGCACGCGGTCGTCGAGGAAGTCCCGTCGCACGACGTCGCGCACGAAGGTGCTGATGCTGTGGAGCCCGGCGATGCGACGGGTCAACGGCCGCCGGAACAACTTCACCCCGCCAGCCGCGGTGATCCCCTTGGCGGTCCCGTAGTAGCCGGCGGCACAGCGGAGGCACTTCACCGGGGCCGGCCCCGAGCAGAGACGCCCCTCGTGCAGCAGCGTCCGGGTGGGGCACCCGTACGCGTAATCGCGCGCCGAGACCACGAGCGGGACGCCTGTGCCGACCAGTGCTGCCGCGCAGCTGTAGGCGATCCAGCCGTAGGCGTGGACCACGTCGGGCGACATCCGGCGGACGATCCTGCGCAGGCCCGCGACGCAGACGGGATCGGGGAATGGCGGCGGGTGGTGCTTGCCGGGCCGCGTGAGCGGACCCATTACGCTGCGCATCTGGCGGACGCGGTGCACCCGGACCGGCCCATCCCACTCCTCCGCGGCGCTCCCCGGGCTCCAGATCGTCGCGACCCTCACCTCGTGACCACGCCCGGTGAGCTCCCGCCCGAGCAGCTGGATCTGCCGCTGCACCCCGCCGATGAACGGCGGGTAGTAGTCGGAGACCAGGAGGATGCGCAGATCGCCGTGCCGTCGTCCGCTCCGTGTCGTGGCCGCGGCCTCCCGCTGCAGATCGCTCACGACACCACTTCGATGCGGCGGGGATCCGCGACGCGGACGGAGCGATACGGCACCGGCGGGATCCGGGCCGTGTCGAGGAGCGACACGACGAGGGGTCCTGCGGCGTCCGGGGGCACGCTCACGCGCTGCTCCGAGGTCTCACCCGGCTCGAGCGTCAGTGCGCGCTCCTCCGCCACCCGCCCTCCGAAGCTGACCCGCATCACGTAGCTGCGGGAGGTCGCCTCCTCGCTCGTGGCACGGACCGTCACCGCCCCGGATCCGGACGCCGTCGGCGCGACCGCGAGAACCGTGTAGCCGCGGTCGTCGGGGACCGGCAGCGGAGTGCGGGCGAGGACCACCGCCGTTCCGACGGCGGCCACGGCGGTCACGGCGAGGGCCGCCAGCGCCAGGTGGCGCGGCCGCGGCGGGCCCGGGGCGACGCGTGTCGCGGGGCCGAGCGCCGCATGTCGGTGGGACACGGCCAAGCTCGCCGCGAAGCAGGCGGCCGCGGTCGTCGCCGCCCACGTCTCCGCAGCCAGCACACCGAAAGCGGCGAGTTCCACCGCCACGATCAGGGCGATGGCGAGGCTCGCGCCGAGGGCGAGGGTCAGCGTGCGGACGCGATCCCGGCCGGCGAGGCCGAGCAGTTCGACGAGGGCGTGGCCCGGGAGCCACAGCGCGAGCGCCAACGCGGCGGGCAGCCGCAGCGCCGGCACGTCGGGCGCCAGCGCGCACACGGTGGCGGCCGCGAGGGCGAGGACGGCGAGCATGGCCCAGACGGCGGGACGGCGGACCGTCATCGGTACAGCCCCGCGACGCCGTAGACGACGACGTCGCCGCTGTCGAACAGCCGGTCGGTGTCGGGGCGATCGAGGGTGCCCGTCCGCTCCGGGGGCAGATACCCGTCGCGCCCCTGAAGCGGCTGCCCCGGTCGGGCGAAGAAGATGCCCTGCAGCGCGTCGCGCGAGACGCGCCGTCGATCCACCGCAGCGTACGCGACCCCGTTCTCACGTAGCGCCGCGCGCAGCTCGGGCGTGACGGCCGTCGATTCCAGTGCATATCTCGCGAGGCCGTCGCGACCGGTGAATGGACGTTGCTGCCCGTATGCGAGCAGCATGCGCCCGTTGGACTCGTCGGCCACGTACCCGTTCCCGGGGCCGAGTTCGCGTCGCGACCAATGGGCGAGCGCGACCCCCGGGGGCTGGACGCTCCGGTCGCCGATACGAACCTCATAGGGCTGGGAGAGGCGCGCGCTCGGTGGCCAGCCGACGAGGGCCCCTCCGATCGTGACGACCGCGATGAAGACGGCCGCCGCCGCGCGCCGGGGCGCCGTCGCGCGCCCATCCCGCCCGAGGTGGAGCGCTGCCAGCGCGATCCCCAGCCCGATGCCGACGAACAGGAAGTCCGACGCGCGGTTCGCCGTCTCCCACGCGCTGGGCACCAGGCGCAGCGGAAGGATGGCCATGAAGGCCGCGCCAGCCGCGCCGGCCACGACGAGGAACGCGGAGCGCCGCCGCCGGCGGAGGATCCTGAAGAGCCCCATGGGGAGAGCGAGCGCGAGGAGGAGCACGGAGACGTACCCCGTCACCCGCTCCCACAGGGGCGCCACCTCGCCCTCCGAGGAGCGGAAGGGGCGACGCGCCTCGCTCGTACCGGCGACCGTGTCAGCGACGCCTCCGAACGATCGTCCGAAGATCGTTCCGAGGTAGTCGCCGGCGATCGGGGCGACCTGGAAGAGCCACACGGCGGCGGCGACCGCCGTGAAGAGGGCAAGCGCCCAGGCGGCCTCGCGCGCCCGGCCGAAGCCGGCGAGGGCCGCCAGCGAGACCGCGACGAGCGTCGCGACGAGCGCGTAGCCGGTGAGGTGATGGGTCATCACGACCGCCAGTGCGAGCACCATGAAGAGGACGGTCCATCCCTGACGGTCGTTCTGATCCCGCTCCAAGCCGCGCATCACCACGGCCAGAGCAGCCACGCCGGCGAGCGGCAGCGCCAGCGACTGGTAGGAGAACTGCGCGGTCCAGAAGAGGAAGTTGGGGCTGGCGATGTAGACGAACCCGGCGACCGACGCGAGGCGGGCGGATCCGGTGAGGCGCTCGAACAGCAGGAACAGGCTCAGCATGAGCAGGGTCCGCGCGGCCCCGATCACGATCAGGCCCGCCGGAAAGGCCCCGAGGCCCGTCGCGATCGACAGGGCGGCCGTGAGCGAGGCGAGGCCGGGGTAGTACACGGACACCGGGAGGATCGGGTTCTCCGGGAAGAGTGCGCCCTCACGGAGGATCTGCTCCGTGTTGCTCAGGTGCAGCAGTTCGTCGCTGAAGGTGAAGGCGAAGGGGTCGTGGAGCACCTTCGTCAGGTAGAGCAGGAACCCGACGCCGACCAGCAGTGTGACCCGAGCGCCGCGACTCGGGCGCGGGCCAACGATCGCGACCGCGGGCGGCACCACGATCAGGAGGAAGCCCAGCCAGAAGAGGAGATCGTCTCCCGCCTCACCCGAGCGCGCGAGGGCGTTACCGGCGGTCATCAGAAGGACGCCGACGGCCCCGACCGCGAGGAGTGCGGCCACGTGAACGACCGGCGGCCGGGTCACGCCGCCGGGGCGACGCAGAGGCACTCGGCCGTCCCCCTCGGGAGTCGCCGGGAGCGGCGGCACCGGCGTCGCAACAGCAACACCGGCGGGCGGCGTCGCCGATGTCCCGCCCTCCAAGAGCGGAGGCGAGTGGCGCCGTGCGCCCCGTGCCGTGGGGTCGCCCCGGGACGAGCGCCTCGGCGCGCCGTCCTCGCTCTCCGTCCGCTGCCGTCGGGAGGCGTCCGGAGCATCGTCCGCGAAGGTGGCGAGGCGTTCGAGCAGGCGGAGGCCGACCCGGCCTGCGCGCGGGAGGGCGTCTCGCCGCTCAGGACGGCCGGTAGGACTGGACTCGTCGGGCCGTCTCACGTCGCGACGTCCCCCCGCGCGCTCCGTCGCGGGCCCGGGTCACCGCGCCGCTCCGCGATCACGCGCCGGTACACGCCCTCGAGTCGGGGGACGACGGCATCGGGCGTGAACGCGCGCGCGCGCTCCACCGCCGCCGCGCCGAGGCGCGCGGCCAGGGGCGGGTCGTGCAGCACCCGCGCCACCGCCGTGCGGAGGGCCGCCGGGTCGCGACCCGGCACCACAAGTCCGCTGACGTCGTGCTGGACGATCTCCGGAAGGGCTCCGAGCGCGGTCACGATGGTCGGGCGGCCAAGGGCCAGAGCCTCAGCGGCGACGAGGCCGAACGGTTCCGGCCACACGGACGGGACGAGCACGACGGCGCTCCGCCGGAAGACCTCCATGACCTCCGCATGGCTGCGGGGACCGAGCACCACGAGGCGCGGGTCGGCGGGCAGCGGTTCGCGCGCGAAGCGCCGGCCGACGAGCACGAGCGGCGGACCGTCCGGGAGTCCCAGCACGGCATCGACCGCGTCCCGCACGCCCTTGTCATACGTGAGGTCGCCGGCGAACGCGATGAAGGGGCCCGAGGGGAGGCCGCGGACGTCGTCGGGGCGCTCGTCGTGCGCGTCCACGAAGTTCGGGATCACCTCGTGGGGGACGCCGAGGTCCCCGAGTCGGGCCGCCCTCGCCACGAAGGAACTGACCGGAAGGCAGACGTCGACCCGGCGGAGCGTGAGCGCGGTCGCGGGGCGGAGCGCCAGCGCCGTGACGCTCCCCTTGGCCGCTCCATAGTGCTCCACGCTGCAGCCCAGGCAGCGCAGGCCCGGCCCGGCGCACGCGTCGCCCCGGTGCAGGAGGCGCTTCGTCGCACAGAGCAGTCCGTGGTCGTGGAGGGTGAGCACAAGAGGAATCGAGGAGCCTGCCACGGCGGCGGCCACCGAGTGCACGAGCCAATTGTGAGCGTGGACGACATCCGGCCGCTCGGTGCGGATCACGCGGCGCAACCGGACGACGGCCTCGGGATCCGGCGCGGGTGGCAGGTGTCGGCGTCCGGGCTCGCTGTGCAGGGCGCCCGCACGCCCCACCAAAGTAGCGATTCTGTGGACGCGCGCCGGGGTTTGGGCGTCGGCGCCGGGGACGGACGGTGTCGTCGTCACGACGGCGACATCGTGCCCGCGGGCGATCAGCTGGCGGCTCAGCGTGTCGACCACCCGCTCCTCGCCGCCGACGACGGGGAGGAAGAACTGGGTGGCCATGAGGATGCGCATCGTCAGCTCACGATGCGGAGATACAGGGCGTGCAACCCCGCGGCGCAATCGTCCCAGGAGGGGAGAGCCGGCGGCGCCGGCTCTCCCCTCCTGGGA
>Ga0247718_1000086_pt1 | contig 20147 bp, 23 predicted proteins | sample 21E_DmetaG_FD_189045 | JGI IMG/M metagenome (GOLD analysis project Ga0247718, IMG submission 189045) | Soil microbial communities from hillslope of Landscape Evolution Observatory, University of Arizona, Oracle, AZ, United States - 2-1-E_D | ecosystem: Engineered > Artificial ecosystem >...
GCGTACCCCTATGCAGTGGAGTGCCGGGGAGCATGCCGGTTTTTCTCGTGTGGAACCCTGGCTTCCCGTATCCCCGAAGCACAAGACGGTAAACGTCGCCAGTCTGGAGAAGGGCCCAGACTCGCTCTTGTATTTGTACAAGCAGCTGTTAAAACTGCGGGAAACGCAGCCGGCTCTGAAATATGGTACATACCGGTCACTTAATTTTGGCCCAAAGGTCTATGGCTTTGTGCGTGATTACGGGATGGACAGGTCCACGGTGATATTGAATTTCACCGACGAACCGGTTGAACTAACTTCCAAATCTCTCAAAGGGCTCGTGACGCTCTCTACCCTGCCGGCCAGTATGGGGAAAATCGTGCGTGGCTCGGTGCATCTAGAGCCTCATGAGGGGATGATTATTAACGCGACCCGGTAGGTGCGTTAGGAGAGCGGCGGATGTTCTTGATGATTCGCAGCGGTGACAAGCGGGAGCGTTGCTTTAAGAGGTAGGTCGAAAAGCTGCGTTGTTCGGACAGAACGGCGGCAAAGGCTGACTCATAACCATCCACCATCTGATCGACTGAGAAGCGCTGTTTAGCGTAATCACGGCAATAACCCCGCTCGATATTCGGAATATTTGAAACTGCGTCTACCATTTCGCTGATGCTATCGACGACAAATCCGGTTTTACCATGCTCAATAAGCTCCGGTGCCGCACCCCTGCGCAGTGATAATACCGGCGTCCCACAAGCCATTGCCTCGACAGTCGTCAGGCCAAACGGTTCTTCCCATTGCACTGGCGTGAGCAGTGCTTGGGCTTTGCTGTAATAACGCCACATCTGGTCATGGGCCACGTAACCTAAATGCAATATCTGATCGTCAAGCTGCGGTTGGATGTACTGGTCAAAATATCCTTGCGAATCCTGGTACACCGGGCCGATGATTATCAAGCGCTTGCGGGCCGCTTTGGCAACCTGAATAGCTTCTTTCACGCCTTTTTCCGGTACGATTCGTCCGGCAAATAGTAAGTAATCTTCCGGGGTGTCAGAATACGGGAAGTGCTCAATCGGTATACCGTTATAAACTGTCCCTGCATATGGCAGGTCTGGCGCGTCACGTCGCTGATTGTTGGATATGGATATGAACTTCTGGTTGTCCGAATGGTACATTTCGAATAGTTCCTTAAACCAGTTAAAAACAGGGTCGTGAAGCGTGTAGACGACCGGTATGTTAGGGTTGCTGCGGGCGAGCGCTAAAGCGGATTCGGGGTGGTGGAAATGCAGCAGGTCATATTCACCGCTGCGAGCGCGTTCAAACATCTCACCGGCCATATAACTGTCCCAGAGGGCCGGCACGAAATGAGAGGTCTTTGCGATGTCGCTAATAAGTTCCTTGAATTCCTGTTGGGTCGTGGCAAGGGCACGCAGGTTGCTGGTTTTTACGTCCGCTACTTCCAGCTTACTGCCGAGCGGACTGTATAAATCGACGGTGTGACCTCTTCGGGTCAATCCGTCACAAATTGAAATTGCTAAATCTATCGGTGCATAAATCATATCTGCCGGTCGCGGTGCAGGGATAAAACTCCGCACCATCATAGCTATCTTCATGAATGTACCTTGTGATTAACAAAATACAGTGTACCGCGGGTTTAATATCACGGCAGACGGATATTTAACAGTTTTTTTGGCTTTGCTTACCGCAAGGCGCGTTCCACTGCCCGTTGCTGATCACGTTTGCGCAAAACATCGCGCTTGTCATAATGCTTCTTACCCCGCCCGGCGGCAATCCGCAGCTTGATATACCTGCCTTTGGTTAGCAGTTCTAATGGCACGATTGTGCGGCCTTGCTGCTTAGTACTGAGCAGCGCATCTATCTCTTTGCGTTTAGCCAGAATCCGTCTGGTACGGGTTTGCTGCTCTTCGGTAAGCGGTACCGTGTTAGTGCCGGTAATGGTCGCATTTAAGAGCCACAGCTGGTTATCTTTGGCAGTGACGTACGCCCCACGCAAGTGACCGTGGCCCATCCGGAGTGATTTTACTTCCCCTCCCGTTAACTCCAGGCCCACAACAATACTGTCGTCGAGCTCATAATCAAAACGAGCCCGCCGGTTACTGATTGTTTTTACCTGGGGTTTTTTCTTCATTACCTTATTGTACGATATACATAAGTATTTACAAAATAGCATATATATGCTATAATGTAATTATGAATACATATGAGGCATCATTTGCTCTATCGGAGCAGCGCTTGAAAGATAATGGGTTTAAAACTCTTGCATTAGCCGAACTGGACATGCCAGAAGTTCAGCAGGCTGATAATTTTGACAAGACGGAAGTTAATTACGTATCAGTTGGGCCTGAGGATGCACCTCACGTCATCCTGCATGCAACTCCTATGTTTACAAGAGTTGAACCCCATTTTGCCCTTCGCCTTATGGCACAGCAGAAAGCTTTGGGGGATGAATACCGGATACTTGGTGTTGAAGGTTATGTGCCTGAACCCGGGGCCTTTGATAACGCCGAAAAAGCCCAAATGCGCAAAGGTATACTTGCTCCCATTGCTGCTCGACTTCTGATAGCAGCAGAAGCGGCCAATGTAACTTCTGAGCAGAAAGTCTACGCGTACGGTTATTCTCTTGGAGCGGACACCGCAGTTCAACTGACTCATGATGTGCTTACCGATGAGAACAGAGGAGTCGTAAATCTCCAGGGTGTCGGTGCGATAGAGCCGGCCCGTGTAATTAAGCGCAGTCCAGCCAAGCTCTTCCTGGGTGACTTCAACGCTTCTGGAAAAGAGTTGTACGAAAATGTGACTGCCAGTGAAGTACCGGCACTGATTGAAGCATTCGGAGCGGATGTTGAAGATCCGAACAAGAAAGCCTTTGATGCTGTTATTGCCAAAGGCGTGCTTCGATACATAAGAGCAGGGGTCAAACAGAACCTGGCTATCGTTAAGGGCTTATCAACTGATGTAACGACACGGCAGCTTCATACCATTATTGAGCAATCTGATATGCCAGTTCTGATTGGAAGGCAAAAGCGTTCAAAGATTACTCCAGCTTCAGTCCTGGAGGAACTTGATACTAAGCACCCTGATAGGACTCGGCTGCACTTCATTCATGAAAATGGCGATCATTCCGCCGATGATAATATCCGCAAGAGTGCCGCACGTATCCTCTTTTTTGCTGGCTTAGCAAAATAAACTCAATTACCTAACTTTGTAGCGGCCGGTGCCGGCATTTGCCTGGGAAAACTCTGCTTTGGCGACATCCCAGAGGCTGGAATCGCCTTTCTTGACCATGCGCCAGTACCACCATTCGGTGCCCCAGAGGTCGACTTTACGCATACCTGTTGCACGCCCGTACTCGATACGGTGTTTGAGCATATCAGCATTCATCGATTTGTCCTGTTCTTCGAGGCTTGATGTCTTTAGGTCAAATCCCATTGGCATCCAAGGTTCGGTCTGCAGTTCGTGAATAAACACTGGCCGACCGCGAGTTGCCTCCGTCCAGCCCGCCCGGAATGCGTAGTACCACGCCGGCAATGGATATTCAAAATATCTTTTGGTAATATTCTGGTCCCACACCCGCTTGTACACGGCAACCCCCCACATGTCGGGTGTTGGCTCGTACAGGGGAGTTCCAATGGCATTGTTGCTCATGCTCACGATGATGGGGTGATGCGGGTCTTTGGCTTTCACGAAATTATATTCATCTACCAGTCGTTCGCGGCTGAAATCGGGACAAATACCGAAGACATCCAGGAAGAACTCGTTCTCTAACTGGTAGCTCTCGAGGGCAGGACTGTCCTGGTACCTGTTGATGACCGCTCCCATATATGTCTTGAGTTCCTGTGACCAGGTTTCTTTTGATAGCCCTTCAGCCCACTGTGGCATATGGCATTCCGGCCAACGGGGCTGACGCAGTCCGATCGAGAGCGACACATTTGCACCGTATTTTTCAGCCAGTTTGAACTGCCAGTCTAATTCATCAAAATTGTAAACGCCGCGCTCGGGCTCGTGGTTTTTCCAGTAGCTGACGAATCGTATATTTTTGACTCCCAGGTCCTTGAACATTGCTTCAAGCGTTTCTTCGGGGTCTAGCTCGAAATAGCGGGCGTAATCCGGTACGAATGTGGTTCCAAGCTTGAAAGGCTCATCCGCGTGCTTGGCAATGTAATATTGCGAAAAGACGTACATGAATGTCACCGAGAGAAAGAGCATTAAAGCAACAGCCACTGCCCCGACCCGCCAAAGACTTGTCTGTACCCACCGTTTCAAGACGAACCATGAGGTTGTGGGCGTAAATGCGGGCGCCGTTCTTCGTTTTGGTGGCTGTTTAGCGCGATGGATTATCAGCTTTTTCTGTTTCTTCTGCATGGTATGATGTGTATTGAATTTTTATGAAAGCATTAACGTTATCAATAGTTATACCAGCTTACAATGAAGAAGACCAGTTGGCTGCTTGTTTGACTGCAATTGGCGGCCAAATTGAGCCACCTGACGAAGTAATAGTCGTAGATAACAACTCTTCAGACAATACTGCTAAAATCGCAAAATCCTACCCTTTCGTGCGAGTGGTTTCAGAGAAAAACCAGGGTTTGCGTTTTGCGCGCAACAGGGGCATGGCGGAAGCTAAGGGAGAAATCATCGGGCGGATTGATGCTGATACGCACCTTACCCCTGACTGGTGCGGCGCCGTACGGCGTCAGTTTGAAGATCAAACTATTTCTGCTTCTACAGGCCCTTGTTATTACCATGACATGCCTATCAAAGACACCGGTTTAAAAGTAGACCATTTTATACGTAAGACATTGTTTTATGTCGATAAATCACCCCTGCTTTACGGTAGCAATATGGTGGTCAGGAAGTCCGCCTGGGATGAAATACTGGGTAGCCTGTGCACAGATGGGGAATTTTTTGAGGATTATGATGTCACTATCCACTTACGTGAGCATGGCCACAGAATCGCTTTTAATCCGGCGCAGATCGTCGGGGTGTCATCTCGCAAGCTCGACGATTCGCCGCGCCGGTTCGCGCGGGACATGAAACTTCATACCGAGACGTTTGCGCGTCACGGCGAGCGCAGTCCGGCAGCCGTGGGTGGAAAGTTCGTGTTTCTAAGCGTCTATCCGATGATGAAAATGGTACGGAACGCATATGACCCAATGACCGGTAAATTGTCCTTGCGCCGTGCTACCCGCCTCCAGAAACAGAAGCGCCCAACCTCAAATACTTAATTTGAAGCGGCTAACAAGTCCCGCAGGTATTCGTCGCTTACCTTGGTGCCGTTAACCTCTATATATGGCTCGTCTGCCGTGGGGGGTTCAAGCCGGGATACGATGCTGTTGAAAATATCTTCTTCCATGTTGCCAAAGACCCGCGTAGGATTATTCGCCGACTTCTTGGTCGCCCGTTCCCTGGCCAATTCCGTATCTGTGTGTACCCATAAAAGCATGAGCTCAGCACTGGCTTCGGCCGCAATGGCACGCATATGGTCCCTATCCGATCTATGGTTGAAATTCGTATCAAAAATAACGCTTTTGCCGGCTTTTAACAGCTCTGAGACTTCCTTGTTCAAAGCTCCGTATAGGAGCTTGCTCTCTTCTCTGGAGTGGGTAACGGAATCAAAGCGTGTTTTTCGCTCCATGTCGGTCCATATATGTACTGCTCCCGTTAGGCGTTGGAGCGTTTGCGCCGTGGTGGTCTTGCCGGAGCCGGGATACCCGATAAGGATATATAAGGTAGGTGTGTTCGATAACTTCATGTAAACAACCCGGCCATGGTGATTAAAAATCAATCCCTTTATTAGCTAACTTGTCGTCGAAGTGGCGAACTATGAGAGGGGAATATCCCCTCTCATCGCGCCAGGCTTGAAATGAATTCAAGCTTGGGCTGCTCTCCCCTGGGCTCAAAAGTCGATTCCTTTATTAGCTAAGAACTTGTCGTCGAAGTGGTGTTTTACTTTAGTCATGTTAGTTACGATGTCAGCGATGTCAGTGAGCTCTGGCGGGTAATTTCTGCCAGTGAGACACAAGCTGGTGTCCGGATGGCGGTTTCTCACTAGCTCTTCCAGTTTCTGCACGCTCAACAGCCCGTCATGAACGGCATTATTAATCTCGTCACAGATGACAAGATCGTACTTACCATTGGTAGCACATTCCAGGGCCGTAGCGTAGGTTTCGTCTGCCGCTTCTTTATGCTGGGCTTCGCTGATATGCTGCTCGCTTAAATCGCCGGCGTTATAGAACCCCTTGCCCCCTTTGTAAAAAAAGAGCTGGTCCTCATAAACGGGCATGATGTCACGGATGAAGACGTGTTCGCCCACCCCCCAGTATTTTATGAACTGGATAAAAGCCACGTTCCAGCGGTTGCCGAGCGCGCGTGTCATCAGGCCAAGGCCGGCGCTTGTCTTGCCCTTGCTGTCGCCCGTATATACCACGACAACGGAATCTTTCGACTTGTAATCTTCAAATGCCATCTATAGTTAGTATTGCTAACTATCCTGCACTACGCAAGTTTTCGCTCTGGTTCGCATTATATGCAATTAACCGGCCGATAAAGAACGCCAGGCGCCGCCGCTGCAGCTGCTGTTCGAGCTCAGAAGCTTGTTCGGGTTCGTCTTTTCTGGAAACTCTCTTCCGAGCTTCCACCAGGCTTTTGTACGTTTCATCGGTTTTTAGCGCCAGTTCGGTCGCGTCATCATAATCGACATCAAGATCATGGCCGTAGGTAAAGTAGTGGCGGACCTTGCCTGCCCTGTCGCCGTCGAGTTCATAGACGTCATCTGTGGTACTGATGACGGCCATCTCGCCAACACTGTATACAATGGGCAAATATTTTTCAGGGTTAGCAGTCAGGTCATTGCCAAACTGCTCAAGACCAAGCTTGATAGCTTCATCTCGGGTACTGATAAGGAATTGAGGTTTGGGGAAAGGTGTTTGTTCTTCCATAGCACCTCCTCAGGTTACATGCCCAATGTAACAGATATGCACCCCTGTTGTAAAGAAGACGGTAGACTAGGCCAGTTTCTTGGCTTGCAAGGCGGCATCAATCCGTTCGCGGTCAAAGCCCAAAACGATTGTTCCGTCTATGTCCGTGACAGGCGTGGCTAACTGCCCGACGGTATTGGCTACCCAGTCGAGGGCGTCTTTGTCTTCGGCGATGTTGCGCTCGGTGAAATCAATGTTTCGGCCACTCAAATACTGCATCAGCATATGGCAGTATCCGCAACCGGGTGACGTATAGACGGTTATCATGGCTTTCATTATACTCCCCGATACAAACCCGGTCACCTGATATAATAGACACACATGAAAAAAGCCCTCTCATACCTCACGCGCCGGCGACTTATACTACTCGGTATAGGTTTTCTGGCCGGTGTATTTATGCTGACGCTCACAAGGGCTGTGACCTACAGTCCGCAGTACGTGCATTATCACGGGAATTTCAGCTTGTATGTGAATGGTGAACGCGAAGAGTTTGACAGTTTTACCTTTTACGAAGAAGTCCAGGCATGCGGCGTTGGTGGTGCTGACCCCAAAGCGCGGGTTCACATGCACAATCAAGAAAACCACCTTGTTCATGTGCACGATGAAGCAGCTACCTGGGGACATTTTTTTGCCAATTTGGGGTTCGGCATTACGCCGAATGCTATAGAAACTGACCGGGGCGTTATGACGGAAGAGAATGGAAACCGGCTTGTATTTTATCTGAACGGTGAAGTTGTTGATTCGATTGCTAACCGTGTGATTGAAAGCGAAGACGTCCTGCTTATTGATTATGGCCAATCAAGTGAGGAAGAGATCAGGCAGCGCTACGCTTCAATCCCGCGGGATGCGGGTGGGGCAAATACGAAGCCCGATCCGGCCACCTGCAGCGGCAGCGATGAGCCATCATTGCTTGATCGGTTGAAACATGCCGTAGGCTTACCCGCCCAGACTAGTGTGGGCGGACATGCCCATGATACGGCTGACCACTCACATTAAACTGCCCTTGCGGGCGATCTGCTACCCCTGTATACTTACAAAAGTTAATGGTGAAATCAAAGCAAGAACCGGCCGACACTTCGAAAGTGCCAGACTATGGTACTAATTTGCTTATTCTCGGAACGATCGCGGATACGACGTGGCGGATGTTTACCCCCGTTTTGACCCTACTGATAGCGGGTATGTACGTTGACGGCAAGAGAGATGGCAGGCCATGGTATACTCTGGGCGGCGTTTTGCTGGGTGCTGTTATTGCCGGTCTCCTTGTCTGGCAGCAATACCGGACTATAGAATCATCAGATAAGAAGACTAAGGACTAAACGTACTCATGATTTCCAACATGGCATTTTCTTTGCATGTAAGCCTTGCGGCAGAAGAAATATTCCGTATCGGTAATTTCCCGGTAACCAACACCATGATTATGGCCGTCATGGGCTATGCCCTGACTATCTGGCTGTTCTGGCATGTTGCCCGGAGGATCAAGGCCGGCAGGAGGTCACGTTTTGTCACCGCTTTTCAGTGGCTCTTTGAAATACTGCTCAATACTATCGAATCAGTTACCAATGACCGGCAAAAAGCCCGCAGTATCGCCCCCCTCGCCATAACCCTGTTTTTCTTTATTATTATCAATTACTGGATTGGAATTCTGCCCATCGTCGGGCCTATTACCTATGGTCCGGAGGCAAGTCCGGTATTCAGGGGAGCGGCGACCGACCTTAACCTGACGTTCGCTCTGGCAATCATATCGATGGTGGCGGTGCAGATCTATGCCATTCAAACGCATGGCTTATTCGGTAATTTACGGCGCTATTTCATCAATCCGCTCAAGGATCCGGCACATTCTTTTGAGGGCTTTCTTGAGCTTATCGCGGAATTTTCCCGTTTGGTCGCGCTTTCCCTGCGTTTGTTTGGTAACGTGTTCGCCGGTGAAATATTGGTCGCGGTCATTGCGGCATTGACGCTCTACGCCACGCCGGTGGTCCAGCCCTTCTTCCTTCTATTCGAACTCTTCATCGGTGCCATCCAGGCATACGTATTCTTCATGTTGACCGTGGTCTTTATCGGCCTGGGCTCCACGAAGGTACAGCACCATGGGGAGAGTGAACGGTCACAGCGCCTGGAACCGGTTGGAGCTGGTGGAACAATTCAGTAAAGTAAAGAAGTAATTAAGGAGTAGAAAATAATATGGAAGAACTCGCATTTGGATTGACATACGCAATCGCTGCAGGATTGTGTGGAATCGGCGTAGGCCTTATTGGTCTTGGCGCCATGCAGGCTGCCGGACGTAACCCGGAACGCATTAGCGATATCCGTGGTCTTATGATCCTGGCAATTTCATTTACCGACGCCTTGGCCATCATCGCCATCATCGTCGCAATTATAGCTAAGTTCATTTAATAACCGACTTTTGATGCAACAGTTTCTTATTACTAACTATTTCGCAGCTACTGAAGCTGCCGGGGAGCAATCCGGCGGACTGCTCGGTGCACTTGGCATAGATTTCCGTCTGCTGATTCTCCAGATCCTGGCATTTTTAGTGCTGGCATGGGCACTTAAGAAGTGGGTGTTCCCTATTCTCTTGCGGGCTATCGATGAACGCCAGGAGGCTATGGAAGCCGGCCTGAAAGCCTCGCAAGAAGCCCAGGCCCAGGCAGCGGAATCTGAGAAGAAAGTCGCCGCCGAACTTAAAAGTGCCCGCAAACAAGCCGACGAAATGCTTGAAGCCACCCAGAAAGAAGCTGCAGCATTATTGGCCGAAGCCGAAGAAAAGGCCGCCCGCCGGGCCGAGGCAATTGTCAATGAAGCCCGTGCCGACATGACGACCCAGCTTAATGCTGCCCGGGAAAGCCTGAAACAGGAAACCCTTGAGCTCATAACACGCGCCACTGAAGAGATTATTGGTGAGAAGGTTGACGCTAAAAAAGATGCTCAGCTCGTGAGCAGGGCGATCGATCATGCCAAGGAGCAGAAATAAGTATGAACCGTATATCCCGTCGTGACCTTGCACGCTCAATCACTGACCGCATTATTGCCGGTGAAGCTGCGCGCACGGTCATGCGGCAGGCGGCAGCCTATCTGGTTGAACACAAGCGAGCCAGCCAGATGGATGCCTTGCTTGCTGATATAGCAGTGGAGCTGCAGGCCCGTACGGGACATGCCGCCGCCGATGTAAGAGTGGCCCATGAACTAACAGCCGAAAACCGGCGGGCGCTTGAACGGCTCGTTAAAGACAAGCTCAATGCTGAATCCGTGGAGCTGGCGGTAGAGACTGACACTTCGCTTCTTGGCGGAACTGTCATTCGCACGGCAGAGTACGAGTACGACGGTAGTGCAAGGAATAAATTGAATCAATTGGCAAGAGGAAAGAGGTAATATGGATGCAATCTCAGTAAAAGAATTGTCAGCCGAACTGCAAGCAGCCATCTCCGAATTGTCCAGTCAGCAAGGACTTGAAGAAGTCGGCGTCGTCACCCGTATCGGTGACGGTATTGCCTGGATATACGGACTGCGTAGTTGCGGCTTTAACGAAATCGTACTCATTGATGGTCCGAATGGATCTGCGGTTGAAGCATTCGCTTTGAACTTGAATGAAGATGAAGTCGGGGCTGTATTGCTCGGTGACGAGACTCTCGTTTCGGCAGGGGCAAAAGTACGCCTTAAGGGCGAAGTTTTAAGTGTACCTGTCGGTGAAGAGTTGCTTGGAAGAGTCGTGAACCCTTTGGGCCAGCCATTAGACGGGCAAGGCCCTATCAAAGCCAAACGGACCGGACCGGTTGAGCGCCAGGCGCCCGGAGTTATCGACCGCAAGAGCGTTCATGAACCGCTGATGACTGGTTTGATGGCAATCGATACGATGATTCCTATTGGCCGGGGACAGCGCGAGCTTATCATCGGTGACCGGCAAACCGGTAAGACTGCTATCGTACTCGATACGATGATCAACCAGTCACGTCAAAAGACCGGCGTTATTAACGTCTATGTTGCGATCGGCCAGAAACTTAGCAAGATTTCCCGTCTGGTGGAACGTTTGAAAGCCGAAGGCGTGATGAACCAATCGATTGTGGTTGCTACCGGCCCGTCTGATCCTGCTTCCCTGCTGTACTTGGCGCCGTATGCAGGTACCGCGATGGCCGAATACTTCCGCGACAACAAACAGCATGCCTTGATCATCTATGACGACCTGACGAAACACGCTGTCGCCTACCGTCAGATGTCATTGCTGTTGCGGCGTCCACCCGGACGTGAAGCCTATCCGGGCGATGTCTTTTATCTGCATTCACGTTTGTTGGAGCGCTCGGCAAAACTGTCCGATGAACTTGGTGCCGGTTCCCTGACTGCCTTGCCTATCATTGAAACGCAAGCCGGTGACATCTCCGCTTATATTCCGACTAACGTGATTTCCATTACGGACGGCCAAATATTCCTGGAAACCAACTTGTTCTATCAAGGAGTCCGGCCGGCCATTTCAGTCGGACTGAGTGTGTCACGCGTGGGTGGCTCTGCCCAGACGAAAGCACTTAAGAGTGTACTGGGGTCACTCAGGCTGGAACTTGCGCAGTTTCGCGAGCTTGCGGCTTTCGCTCAGTTCGGGACCGATCTGGACGAGGAGTCAAAGCAGCGGATTAATCGCGGCCAGCGACTGACTGAACTATTGAAGCAGCCGCAGTACAGTCCTCTTGCCCTCTGGGAACAAGTTGCTACCTTGGCGGCCGCCAACGACGGGTTGTTTGACACGGTACCGGTCGAAAAACTGAAGAATGCTCAGCATGCCTTCCTGGCCAATCTCAAGAATGAGCACAAGAAAGAGATGGATGCTATCAATAAAGGCAGTGAGAAAATCACTGATGAGCAAAAGTCGCTCATTCTCGAAGTTGCCAAGAAAGAACTGAAGGGTTTTAAGGTCTAATGGCGTCTACTCAGCAGATTCGCGGCCGTATCCGCTCGGTGAAAAACACCAAGCAGATCACGAAGGCCATGCAGCTGGTTTCGGCCAGCAAGCTGCGCCGTATGCAAGAAGCAGCTCAGGCCACCCAGGCCTACAGCAGGTATGCCCGCGAACTGTTGACCCATCTAAGCAAACAGACCGATGCCAGCGAATTCGAGTTTTACAAGGTCCGGCCAGTCAAAAACCGGCTGCTCATTGTAATTACGAGCGACCGAGGACTGGCCGGGGCTTACAACTCAAATGTCTTGAAACTCTACGTGAGTGAGCTTAAGAAAGATACCGAACAGAATATTCAGAACTCTACTGTCTGTTTTGGTCGTCAAGGTTCCAAGCTCGTAACGCGTCTGAAAAACACTGAAATTGCCGGTATCTATACGAATCTGCCGGATCGCCCTACCCTCAAGGATCTTGAAGCTGCCATAACCATGGCCATAGAACAGTTTTCGAATGGAACCGTAGATGCCGTTGATGTGGTATATACCCAGTTCAAATCAACAGTGCTGCAGCAGCCTACTGTCCAGCGCTTATTGCCGGCTGGTTTTAGTGAAGAGACGGTGAGCGACAACATTGAAAATTCCGAGTTTGAACCCTCACCGGAAGCCGTGCTTGAGAATGTAACTATTAGATTGGTTGAGGCCCAGCTCTTACAAGCCCTGCTGGAAGCGAACGTTTCCGAGCAGGCGATGCGGATGCTGGCCATGAAGAACGCAACCGACAATGCGACGGAATTAATAGAAGAATATACACTGGCCTATAACAATGCCCGCCAGGCAGCAATTACGCAGGAGTTAGCAGAAATTTCCGGCGGCGTAGAAGCGATGAAAGAATAAGGAGAACGATAATGGCAACAGCAACTACAACTAAAGGTAACGTCGTGCAGATCATCGGTGTGGTCGTGGATGTGGCCTTCCCCAAGGGCAGCTTGCCCGCGATTTACGATGCACTTGAACTGCAGCTTGAAGATCGCAAAGTAACCCTGGAGGTCGCGCAACATCTGAGTGAAACTACCGTCCGGGCAGTCGCACTATCCAGTACGGACGGGATTCAAAGGGGCGATGAAGTAAATTCAACGGGTAATCCTATTTCTGTCCCGGTAGGCGAAGCCACGCTTGGACATATGTTTAACGTGACAGGTGAATTGATAGACGGAACCAAAGAAAGCTTTAAGCAAAAAGCCTCTATCCATAAGAACCCGCCCGCTTTCACTGAGCAGTCCGGCAAGACGGAAATTTTAGAAACGGGCATCAAGGTCATTGATCTTATCTGTCCCGTTACCAAAGGTGGTAAGGTTGGCTTGTTCGGTGGAGCCGGCGTGGGCAAGACAGTTTTGATCCAGGAACTGATTAATAACATCGCTAAGTTCCACTCCGGCTATTCCGTGTTTGCGGGCGTTGGTGAGCGTACCCGTGAAGGTAACGACCTGTATCACGAAATGACTGATTCTGGGGTTATCAAGAATACCGCCATGGTGTTCGGACAGATGAATGAGCCCCCGGGCGCCCGTCTTCGTGTCGCGCTGTCAGGTCTGTCCATGGCCGAAGAGTTCCGAGAGCAGGGCCAGGACACCCTGTTGTTCATCGATAACATTTTCCGCTTTACCCAAGCTGGTTCGGAAGTTTCTGCCCTGCTCGGACGTCTTCCGAGTGCAGTGGGGTATCAGCCCAATTTGCAGCAGGAAATGGGCGCCCTGCAAGAGCGTATTACGAGTACCAAAAAAGGATCTATTACCTCTGTGCAGGCTGTCTATGTGCCGGCTGATGACCTTACCGACCCCGCCCCGGCTGCAACTTTTGCCCACCTCGACTCAACCATCGTGCTGAATCGTGCCCTGACAGAAATCGGTATTTATCCGGCAGTCGACCCGCTGGATTCCAGCTCCACTATTCTCGACCCGGAAATCGTCGGCGAAGAGCATTATAGAGTTGCCCGTGAGGTTCAGCGTATCTTGCAGCGCTATAAGGATCTCCAGGACATCATCGCTATTCTTGGAATGGAAGAGCTGTCCGAAGAAGACAAGCAACTCGTCGCCCGCGCCCGACGCATTCAGCGTTTTCTGAGTCAACCGTTCTACGTTGCCGAGCAGTTCACTAATAACCCAGGCCAGTACGTCTCGCTTAAAGATACGATCCGTGGTTTCGCGGAAATCCTGGATGGCAAACATGACGATAAGTCTGAGAATGCGTTCTATCTTAAGGGTGGCATCGACCAGGTCAAATAGATGAAGTTAGAGCTTGTTTCACTTACCGGCGTCAAATTCTCTGATGACGTCTATGAGGTGATAATCCCTACTGCTGACGGTGAAATTTCTGTATTCCCTACCCATATGCCTTTGGTGTCGTTAGCCGTGCCCGGTGTACTGAAAGTGCGTAAAAACCAATCAGATGCTGATGACACAATGGCCACCTATGCGTCGCTTGGCGGAGTTGTGGAGATTACGCCGGACCACGTCCGGATATTAGTAGACGAAGTAGAACGTGACGAAGAAATCCTCGAAGAGGAAGCCAAGGCAGCGCTTGAGACGGCCCACAAGCTGAAGGCCCAAGCTAAGAATGCAGTTGAGCTTGAAAAAGCTCAGGGTATGATCGACCGGCAGTCAGTCCGGCTTCACGTGGCAGGCCTCAAACGCCGCGGCAGGCGTTAGGAAATAACCTTATAAAAGGCGTTTCTTATGCTGATGCAAACCGCCGATGACTTGCCTGTCCCGGCTAACGAAGTTTAATCTGACTCTTCTAATAAATCCGCCTCAAAAGCCTTGATGCCGGAGAGGCTTTTTTCATATTTGCTGACATCGGGAAAATCCAACTTCTGTATTTTTTTCCAGACAGCCAGAATAAGTCGCTGTGTACGTTGTAGTTCGGCAGCCTCAAATTCGAGCGTCAGGGAATGTATTTTTCCCGCTTGGTCGGGTTCAATGAACTCCAGACGCCCCTGGGTGACCGTAAAGCCCTTAAAGGCTCGTGAGCGCTCCACAAGCAACTTATAGCAATATAATTGCTGGCGGTACTTATGAAGCTTGGTATCCTGTTTCCAGCGCTCATAGGAGTGGCCGGTCTTATAATCGACGACGGTGATAGTCTTGGCTTCTTCATCAATTTCTAAGAGGTCAATCTTACCGCCCATTTGTACGGTGTCATACAGGACAACTCCTTCGCGTGCAAAGTTCATCTCCGTCTTATTGCCCGACCTGAATGTGTTTTTACGTACTGAGATATAGGTTTGCAAGGCTTTACGTCCCCTTGCTGTTTCTAACGCCAGCTGCGATGGGCTGAGATGCTTGCGTGCGAGTTGCTGGGCGAAGTATTGCTCAATTTGCTCCAGGTCTGGCAAGGTGGCAGTACGGTTCAGGCTGTTCTGCACCCATTCCAGGGTTTCATGGACGGCATTGCCAAACTGACCATTGACGGTGGGAGCTTGAGGAAACCGCAAAAGGGTGTTGAAGAAGAATTTATGCGGTCCACCGTATTCCAGGTCGACAAAAGTATTCAAGTGCGTTGGGCTGAACCGGTAGCGCTTAAGCCGTTCAGAGAGTAAACCGCTTAGTGTAGCCTGAGACAGGCCATCGTAGTGCCGGGCGCGCCAATCCAGTTCAAGGTGCTCAAGTTCCGGGGGCAGAATGTCGGCAGTGATGACTGACTGACGGGATTCCGGCAGGACGGTGCATTTGAATGTTCCGTCATCACCTTGCAGCTCTGCGAAGTACTTAAGCCTTTTCGTAGCTTTGCCGTTGAACTGTTGACTGTAGCTGCAAAGATAGAGGCCTATTTTAGCTCGGGTTAAGGCCACATAGAGAATCCGCAACCGCTCATCATCGCTTGCTCCGGCGTACCTGATATGTTTTAAATTATGCGGTAAGGATATCCGGTTACTGTTGCCTCGCGAGCTCGAGCCCCATACATCATCATGGCAACAAAGCAAAAAGACATGCTCAAACTCAAGACCTTTTGATTTGAATGCGGTCATAACCTGTACGGCTTCAGCTTGTTGGTTGTAAGGGTTTGTATTCAGCATCCGTTCGTTTGCTTCGTCGTACATTTCTATAAAGGTAATCAGATCCTGTAACTGAAGCGTTGATTCTTGCGCCAGTTGGTAATCCCTCAGTTTGGCTCGCAGTACTGTGAGGTGGGATATCGTTTCGTAGAACGTTTCCGGGTGCCTTGTTTTTACAGTTGCATTGACATAGAAATCACGGAGCGGCGAAAGAACGCTTGGCATATCCGGCTCATTCGTCTGCAGGGGGAGTGTGCCTATAAGGTAGTCCAGTAGTTCTTCGCAGGTGTCACTTTCCACCCTGTTAACAAGTGTCAGAATAAGCAGCGCGGGTAGTCGAGAATCTTGTTTTTGCAGCAAGCACCTGCTCCAATTATTTTCGGCTGGGTTATCCTGTATTTCCCACGACATTTCCCATATCCGGCTGGTCGCAATGCCCCAGAATTCATAACTGAGTACTTCCGGCCATAATCCGTTGGCGGCTTCGGTCTGGCCGTTTTTTAATGCGAGTATCAGCCGGCACATCGTAATGAGCTGTTTGATGATAGGCGCGTCCAGTACGTTTTCACGTTTCTCGTAGCGTACCGCTACGCCTAATGCATTCAGGTACGGCACCAAGGGTTCAAGCTGGCGATGCTTCGGCGCAAGCACGGCAATTTCCGAGAGTTTTACGCCCTCCCCCTGAAGCCTGTTGATCTGTTGCGCAACCCAGGCGTACTGCGCTACGTCACTCTTAAACTCATTCCTGGTAATGGAAGAATGCTCGGGAAGCTTCGAATTGGCCGACACAAGTTCTTTCTTTAAATCCGGGAATGTCGTATTGAGTCTGTCCTGGATCTGGGCCGCAATATTCCGGGCGGTCGTCAGCACATCGGCATGGGAACGGTAATTCTCAGAAAGATTGATGATCGGTACGTTATCGTACATACGATAAAAATCAACCATGTTCGAGAATAGCGCCCCTTGGAAGGCATAGATCGCCTGGTCGTCATCTCCCACGGCCATAACGTTCGGTCTGCCTTCATTAACCGGATTGTCTGTCAGGAGGCTGACGAGCTTAAGCTGGGCGGCATTGGTATCCTGGAATTCGTCCAGCAGCAGGTAGAGGTACTGCTCTTGCAAGGTAAAGCGCAACTCATCATGCGTTTCTAGTGCATGGATAGAACGCAAAATCATATCATCGAAATCGTACATACCCCGGGACTCCAGGGCAGCCTGATAAGCATCAACCACATCAGCCAGTGCCAGAATCCTTTCATTCTCCAAAAGTCCGGAGACGACAAAATTATTCGATGCGTCTTTGGCCAGCCAGGTATTCTTCCAACCGGTCAGAGGACTGGTTTTTTGAATCTCACTGGCCTCAGAAATTGCCGCTTCAAGCTCCCTCATGGCCAATCTCTTCAGGGGCACGATCGTGCTACCGGTATTCCCGGGTAAAGCGATGTTATCAAGTGATTTCCTAAGCTCTTCAAAGAGCGGCAGGCTAACTTTTAATGAACTGGACATTTTTTGTAGCGAGCCAAAGACCTCTGATGCCACACGGCTGCCTTCAGATATAAATTCACGGTTTTGTAATGCCAGCTGCCGTAATTGTTCACTTGTTAACAGTGAACGTTTGACTTCACTGATTGTTGAAATCAGATCGCGGAGATGATGTTGCGTTTGTTTAAGGGGGTTACCGTAGTGCATCGACTGGACTATGCCGCTGACTATCTGATGCCGACGCAGATCGTCGATTGGGTTTTGTAACCGTGTTTCGGTGAAGTACTCCGGGAAGCGGTGTATGATTTCACTGCCGAAAGCATGGTAAGTGTTGATGCGGACGTCGTAGGCTTGCTGGCCGATGAAGCGGGTAAGCCTTTCACGCATATTTTCCGCGCCGTTTTCCGTGAATGTCAGGCAGAGGATATTCTGAGCCGGGATATCGGTTTGACGGATGATATTCGCCACCCTTGCACTTAGCAGCTGAGTTTTGCCCGTGCCAGGACCTGCGATAACCAGCAACGGTCCTTCGATAGTGTCGACGGCCAATTTTTGTTCAGGGTTCAGTAAACCGTACTCATACTCAAATGCGCTCATCCTTCTATTGTAACTTGTCTCGGGGCACTTGCCTTGTAATGTAGGTGCTTTACAATGATAACTTGCTACAATGTATGAGTATTAAGAGAGAGCCCGTGAACCACCTAGAAACCTTCATCAAGCACTACCATGTCCGCCGATTCGAAAAGGGAGAAATCATCGTTACGCAAGGTGAAGTTCCTGGATGCGTCTATCTTTTGAAAAAAGGCGTGATTAAGACATACAACCTCACATCTCAAGGCGAAGAGAAACCGATTGCATTTAACATTATGGGCGACGCGTTCCCTGAAGCGTGGATATTTGATAAAGCCAAGTATGCGATCTATTTTTATGAAGCTTTTACGGATTGCGAAATCTACTGTATCCCCAAGAATGAGTACGTAGCCTTCCTGAAAGGTAACCCTGAAGCCTTATATGCCGAATATGACCGCTTAGTCGGTAAGTATATGAATGACCAGCTACGGGTAAATGCCCTGGAGCAATCCAAGGCCGCCGAGAAGGTCCTTAATACCATTCATTTCCTATGTTTGCGCTTCGGTCGTGAAGTCAAAGAACACCAGGTGCAGATTCTTCTTCCGCTCACCCAGCAGGACCTCGCGAACTTCATGGGACTTACGAGGGAAACAACCGGGATTGAACTTAAGAAGTTGCAGCGAAAAGGCATTCTTTCATACAAAAAACAGAATTACATCGTTCATACCGATAAGCTGGATGATTTGCTTGATGAAGAATATGAGATAGGCGGCGTAAAAACCGGCATCGATATCGATATAGCCGAGTTATAAAAAAACCGCCTGGTTCAGGCGGTTTTTTGGTTAAACGCCTGCTCGGCGCAGCGCTCTTTCCCGTCTCTCCATAAGACGTTCTATCTTGAGGTCCATATCAGCCGATATCTCTTCGTATAAATCATCAAAGTTCATGTCGTCTATTCTTGTTGGTTTGGTTAGTATTTTAGACTTTTTCATACCTACCACTCCCCTTGCATTAGCTTTTTAGTACTTACATAGTACGAATAAGCTAAAGCGTTACATGAGAATTATTTAACAAATGGCATAAAAAACTGTTGCTTATTTACAACGAAAAGACCGCCCGTAAGCGGTCTTTATAATCTGGCTAATTTCTCAGCGTGAGTTAGTAACGGTTGTCAAATCCGCCAGAACGGTTGTTGTCGCGTGGGCGAAACTCGCGCTTTTCCTGGGGTCGGGCTTCGTTAACAATGATCTTGCGACCATTGATTTCTTTGCCGTCCAAGGCAGCGACAGCTGCTTTAGCTTCTTCGTCCGTACCGTATTCAACAAAGCCGAATCCTTTGGAACGGTTGTTGTTGTCGCGGTCTAAAATAACCTTTGCATACGTGACTTCACCGAATTCACTGAAGAGTTCCTTCAGTTCATCGTCATCCACGCTGTAAGGTAATGAACCTACGAAGAGTTTACTTGCCATTATTGCTTTCCTTCCTTGTCTGCTGAGGTAAGGGCAATAACTGACAACCTTAGCTGCTCCTCAAACGAACGATTTATTAATCCTAGAACCTAACATTAAGCAGCGTATTTCTAGCAAACTAAATATACCACATTTATCACGGGGCGGCTACAAAAGAATTTTCATACTTGAAATATTAATGAGATAACATTTTCTGGCGAATAGGCTTTTTGAGATCAGTCTTTTTGATCAAGTGGTTGATTAATAGTGCTAGCTCTTTTGGAGATAACCTGGCTTTTACGATATAACGGCTTGCACCCAGCTCCATCGCCTGCTTCACTTCCTTATCCATATCAAGGTTACTCAGTATAATCACCTGAGTCTTTTTGTGCTTGTTAAGCACATCGTATTCCCTCAAAAACTCAAGCCCATTCATCTTAGGCATGAGTATGTCCAATAAGATTATATCCGGGTTCACGTCATCGACTTTTTGCAAAGCCTCTTCGCCATTGTAAGCGATATCTACAGTATGACCTTCTTTCTCAAGGATTATACGATATGCATCGTTTAAAGCTTTCTCATCCTCTACTATAAGAATTTTTGCCATTTGTATCCTTTCTGCTCCAAGGGTTTATCTCAACGGTCAGTATACGGTCCATGTGCTAAGTCACATATGAGTAATTTCACAGTATCAAGTAATCCGCGATAACTCAAATGCTTTACCGCCTAATATGCGGTAACACAAT
>Ga0247718_1000087_pt1 | contig 20142 bp, 21 predicted proteins | sample 21E_DmetaG_FD_189045 | JGI IMG/M metagenome (GOLD analysis project Ga0247718, IMG submission 189045) | Soil microbial communities from hillslope of Landscape Evolution Observatory, University of Arizona, Oracle, AZ, United States - 2-1-E_D | ecosystem: Engineered > Artificial ecosystem >...
TACCACACGTGCGCCCGAGGCCCGCCGTTGTGCGGGCCTTCGTCGTTTCTTGCCCCGACTCACGCTCACACCCGACGGGACCTTGGTCCCCCTCGGCACGCGCCCGCCTGACCGCCGTGACCGGACCGCGCAGGCCGACAACGCTTGGCGTCGCACGTGGGCATGGAAGCGCCGGGCGAAGGCGCAGACGATGCGCGAGCCGTGGTGCGCGATCTGCGGCAGCGAGACGGACCTGACCGCGGACCACGTCACGCCCGTCGCTGCAGGCGGTGCGATCGACGGGCCGCTTCGGACGTTGTGCCGGCCGTGCAACTCCTCGCTGGGCGCCACGGTGCGTCGCGGCCAGGGGGGGGTCGACGATCAGGCGCGCGCGCAGTCCCCCGTTGTCACCCTTTTCGCGATGCGTACGGGATGGCAGGACGAGGCCTAGCGTGCCCGGACCTCCGCCCAAGCACCCCTCCCAGCGGCGCCGGCGCAACGCCGACGGCGCGGCCGCGCTCGGCGTCACCCGGCTCCCGCGCGAGGGCCGCAGCGAGCGCAAGCCCGCACTGCCGAAGCGCCGCCCCGACGGCAAGGCGTGGTCGGCAGTAGCGCGCTCGTGGTGGCGCACGGCCTGGTCGTCGCCGATGGCCGCTGTCTGGATCGAGGCCGACGTACCCTCCCTGCTGCGCCTGGCGATGCTGGTCGACGACCAGGCCAACGGCGTCGAGGTAGTGGACGGCGAGGGCGCGGCCCACGTGGTGCCGGTCGCCGTGACGGTGCTCGGCGAGATCCGCCAGCTGGAAGACCGATTCGGGCTCTCACCGCTCGCGCGTCGGCGCCTGCAGTGGGAGATTGCCCAGGCTGAGAAGGACGAGGGCGCGGTCCTGTCACCCACCACCGCCCAAGCGGAGCGATGGCTGCGGGTCGCGTCCGATTGAACCGGACGCTCGGGCCGCACGTGGTCGCCTGGATCGAGGCGAACCTGTGCCACGGGCCCGGGGACGTGCAAGGCGAGCCGGTCGTCCTCGACGACGAGCAGGTCGCCTTCGTGTTCGCTGCCTACGAGATCGACGACCGTGGTCGGCGGCTGCGGACTCGGGCCGTCTACTCCCGGCCGAAGGGGCGGGCGAAGTCGGAGCTGGCGGCGTTCCTGTGCTGGGCCGAAGCCCTGGGGCCGGTGCGCTTCGGCGGGTGGGTCGACGGCGACCCCGACAAGGGCCCGGTCGGCATCCCCGTCCGCGCGCCGTTCATCAAGTGCTGCGCCACCGAGGAAGGCCAGGCCGGCAACACCTACGGCGCCGTCGAGTTCATCGGCCGCCACGGTCCGATCGCCGAGACGCCGGGCCTCGACGTGGGCATCACGCGCACGCTGCTGCCGGGCGGCGGCGAGATCCGCGCGGTGACCGCGTCGGCCGCGTCCAAGGACGGCGGCAAGGAGACGTTCGTCGTTTTCGACGAGACGCATCTGTACGTGCTGCCCGAGCTTCACCGCATGCACGCGACCCTGCGGCGGAACCTGGCCAAGCGCAAGATCGCCGAGCCGTGGTGCGTCGAGACGACCACGATGTACGCCCCGGGCGAGGGGTCGGTGGCCGAGAGCGCGCACAAGCTCGCCCGCGCCGTGCAGGCCGGCAAGGTCAAGGACCGCGGCCTCCTGTTCGATCACGAGGAAGGCTGGGACCCGGACGAGTTCGACTTCTCTGACGACGACCAGCTGCGCGCGGCGCTCATGCGCGCCTACGGCGAGGCGTCGGAGTGGATGGACTTCGAGCGCCTGGTGGCGGAGGCCCGCGAGGCGGAGGCGGAGGGCAAGCGCGACGAGTGGATCCGCTACTTCCTCAACCGGCCGGTCGAGCGCGAGGACAAGTGGATCACGACCGCCCGGTGGGCCTCTCTCGGCTCGCCCGACGCCGCCATCCCCGAGGGTGCGCAGGTGGTCATCGCCCTGGACGTCGGCATCGTGCAGGACTCGACCGCGATCGTCGCCGCGCACGCCCGCGAGGACGGCCGCGTAGCCGTTCGCGCCCACGTCATCGGCGTCCGCGGGGCCACCTGCCACGAGCTCGCCGCGTCGGGCCGCGTGTCGCTGCGCCGCGTCGAGGACGTGGTCCGCGACTGGTGCGACCTCTACGACGTGGGCGAGGTGGTCTACGACCCCCGCTTTGCCGAGGCCCTTGCGGAGAACCTGTCCGAGGACGGCGTGACGGTCGTCGAGCTGCCGCAGAACTCGGCGGCCATGGCTGACGCCTACCAGCGGTTCTACGCCGCCGTCTCCGAGGGCACCGTGTGCCACGACGGCGACCCGGTCCTTGCCGATCACATCAACTCCACAGTCGCCTCGGCGACGAACCGCGGTTGGCAGGTCCGCAAGGTCAAGAACACCAAGCGCATCGACGCCTGCGTCGCCGCTGTCATGGCCCACTACCGGGCCCAGGCCGTCCACCCCTCGCCGTTCGTGGAGGCGTGGTAGGTGCCGTGGTGGCTGTCCCGCTTCGGGTGGCTGCTGAGGCGCAAGCGGCTGGTTCGCCTGCACCTGGAGGTCGCCGACGGCCGGCCGGACACGGTCGAGGGCGTGCGCCTCGGCGTCTGGGGCGGGCACTACGTCCTTGCGCTGCCGAAGGTGCTGGAGGCCCAGGACCGCACCCACGCCCTGCAGGGCGTGCTCGAGGTGCCCCGCTCGCGGGTGATCTTCTGCCAGGTGCTCGGGTGATCCTCGCCACCCGGGGCGGCCAGGACCGCGAGCTTCGCGCCGCGAACTTCCGCCTGCCCGGCCGCACGACCGCCTACGGGTCGGCGGTCTACGTCTCCCCGGACACGGCGCAGGGGATTCCTGCCTTCGACGCCGTCATCGCCCAGGCGTCCCAGGCCGTGGCGTGCCTTGCCCTGCGCGTCTGGCGCGGCGTCAAGGTGAACCGCCAGGAGGTCACCTCGACCTGGCAGGCGCGCCTGTTCGCCTCGCCGCCGAACCCCCGCCAGACCTGGTTCGAGTTCTGGGAGACGGCCGAGGCGTCCATGACCGCCCGCCGCAACGCCTTCGTCTGGCGCACGCTGGAGAACGGGCGCCCCGTGGCCCTGTGGGCCCTCCACCCGGACCAGGTCTACGTGCTCGCGTCCTCGACCCGTGGGGCCACCTACAAGGTCGCCGTCGGCGGCGGGTGGCTCGACCCCACTGGCCAGGACAAGGCGCGCCAGGTCGAGGTCGACGAGGGCACGATCCTGCACGTCAAGGGCCCCGGCGGCGGCGGCCGCCTGACCGCGCCCTCGCCCATCGAGATCCACCGCCACGCCCTCGGCGCCGCAATCGCCCAGCAGCAGTACCAGGAGGGCTTCTACGCCAAGGGCACGCAGGTCGGCCTCGCCGTGCTGCTGCCGCGCGAGATGAACCAGACCCAGGCGCAGACCTGGCGCGAGATGTGGCAGGCGACCTACGGCGGCCCGGAGAACGCCGGCAAGACGGCGGTCCTCGGCGGCGGCGCCAGCATCGAGAAGATCGGCATGTCCCAGCAGGACGCCCAGTACGTCGAGTCGGCGCAGATGACGATCGACGACGTGGCCCGGATCCTCAACTGGCCGGCGAGCCTGATCGGCGGGGCGAAGGGCGTCGGCGCCGGCGGCGGCCCGATCAGTCCCGAGCACGAGCTCACCCGCATGGTCCGCTACGCCCTCGCGCCGCGGCTCGCCCGCTGGGAGGCGGCCCTGGCCGCGGACCCCTACCTGTTCGGTCCCGGGTCCCGGGACTACCCCGGCTTCGACCGCGAGGGCCTCATCCGCGCCGACGTCGCCACCCAGACCGACGCCGACGTCAAGAACGTGCAGTCGGGGATCCTGCTCGTCGACGAGGTCCGCGCCGAGCGCGGGCTGCCGCCGCTGCCGGACAACCTCGGGCAGATCCCCCAGATCATCCCCGTCGGCGGCTCGCCGGCGGGCGTCCCCACCGCAGGCCAGCCGGCCGCGGTGCCCGACGACACCGACTCCCCGGAGGAGTAGCCCATGCCCGCCCTGACCGTGCCGGCCGCGACGCCGGTGATTCACCGTGCCTTCGCACCGCTGGTCGGCGTGGAGCTGCGCGACGCCTCCGCCACCGGCGACGGCTCGTACACCTTCTCCGGCTACGCCGCGGTCACCAACACCGAGACCACCCTGTACGAGGGGCGGTCCTGGGTGTGGCGCGAGCGGATCGCCCCCGGTGCGTTCGCCGACGTCCTCAGCCGCGTCGCCTCCGGCGAGGCCGACTACCCGGTGGTGCTGAACCACGAGCACGACAACCGGGCTGCCATGGCGTCGACCGACGTCCCCGCCTCGCAGCCTTATGGCCTGGAGCTCTCCGAGGACGGCCTCGGCCTGCGGGTGTTCGCCCGCCTCGACCCCCAGGACGCCGACGTGCAGCGGGTCGTGCCGAAGATCCGCGCCGGGGCCCTGTCGCAGATGAGCTTCGCGTTCCTGCCCGACGAGTGGGAGACGCTGTCCACCGAGGATGAGCAGGGGCGCATCGTCGAGGTGGACACGATCCGCTCCCTGCGCGCCCTCTACGACGTGACGGTGTGCGCCCACGGCGCCTACCCCACCACCACCGCAGACGTGCGCGGCCTTCTGGCCGCGTCCGGTCGCTCCGGCTTCGACCCGGAGGGCCACCAGGAGGCCGAGCGTCGCGCTCCCGCGGGCGCCGAGCCCCCGACCCCCGTCGCGCCACAGGCGGGCGGTGGCGACCACGACCGCACACGGCGGCTGGCCCTGGCACGGGCACGCCTCCGGGCAGCGGTCGCCACCCACGGCACCAAGAGGTACACCTGATGCCAACCCTTCTGGAGCGCCGCCGCGAGGCCTACGAGGCCGCGCAGGCGCGCTCGACCGAGACCCTGGCCGCCCTGGACGATGTCGCCGACGACGCCGACCTGGACGCCCTGACGGCGGCCGCCGACGAGGCCGCCGCCGAGCTCGAGCGCACGCGCGCCGCGCTCGACCAGGCCGAGGCCCTGGAGCGGGCCCGCGCGGCGCACCCGGTCCCCGAGGTCCGCACGCCCGACGTGCGCGTCACCGACGACCGAGCCGAGCTCACCTACCGGCACGGCGACCCCTCGCGGTCGTTCTTCTCGGACATGTACCGGGCGCGGTTCATGTCGGACCCCGAGGCGCAGCAGCGGCTGCAGCGCAACGCCCAGGAGCAGCACGTCATCCTGCGCGAGCGCGGCACCCAGTACCGCGACGTCGCCACGTCGGCCTTCGGCGGCCTGATCCCGCCGGTCTACCTGACCGACATGTACGCGCCGCTCATGCGGGCCGGGCGCCCGTTCGCCGAGGCCGTGCGGCGCCTCCCGCTGCCGTCCACCGGCATGAGCATCGTCATCCCGCGCGGCACGACCGGCGCGGCGACGGCGATCCAGGCGTCGGAGAACGCGGCCATCCAGGAGACCGACCCGGCCGTCACGGACCTCACCATCCCGGTGCGGACCATCGCCGGCCAGGTCGACGCCTCGCGCCAGTCGCTGGAGCGCGGCGAGGGGGTCGACGAGATCATCTTCGCGGACCTGGCCGCGGACTACGCGGTCAAGCTCGACGCCGGGCTCCTGTCCGGCGCCGGCACCTCCGGCACCCACCTGGGGATCCTGAACACCAGCGGCATCATCACGGTCGCCTACACGGACGCCTCGCCGACCGTGCCGGAGATCTGGCCGAAGATCCAGGACGCCGCCCAGCAGATCGCCGCGGGCCGCTACCTGGCCGCGACGGCGCTGGTCATGCACCCCCGCCGGTGGGCCTGGTTCCAGGCCGCGCTCGACACGGCCAACCGGCCGCTGTTCCCGAGCAACGGCCCCATGAACGCGATGGGCACGCCGGGCGCCGCTGTCCCGGGTGCGGTCGGCCAGCTGGCCGGCTTCCCCGTGATCGTCGACGCGAGCCTGCCGACCAACCTCGGCGTGGGCACCAACCAGGACCCGATCCTGCTGGTGCGCCTCGACGACATCCTGCTGTGGGAGGAGGGCGACGGCGTGCCCCGGCAGATGCGCTTCGAGGAGCCGCTGATCAACACCCTGACGGTGCGCCTCGTGGTCTACGGCTACTCGGCGTTCTCGGCCGGCCGCTACCCGCTGGCGACCGCCGTCATCAACGGCACCGGCACCGTCCCGCCCACCTTCTAGGCCCGGAGGCATCCCTATGGACCTCAGCACCAACCAGGGCGCGGACGACCGCCTGGTCGCCGACCCGGTCGCCACGGAGGCGACCCCGTCGGTGGACCGCGGTGCGCCGATGCCCGACGTCGAGCCCGGTCACAAGGGCTACGAGCTCAACCCCGGCGAGGTGTTCGACCCGAACGCCGCGCTTCGCAACGCCGAGGGCCGCGGCCCCGGCCTGCAGGACTCGGAGATCATCTCGCCCGCCCACTGGGTTCAGCCGGTCGGGGGCGTCGTCGTCCCCGGCGGCGCTAAGGGGCAGCTCGAGGCGCTGCGCCGCGAGCGGGAGATGTACGAGCGCGGCGGCACGGACGAGCAGAAGGACCGGCTCGGCCAGATCGACGAGCAGATCCGGTTCTACGAGCAGCAGCTCAAGGACGAGCAGAAGGCGGCCGGCCGGCCGAGCTCCCAGACCGGGCCCGATCCGGTGACCACCAAGGCCAAGGACAAGGCCTGAACGCACCACCTGCGGGGCGCCTCCGGGCGCCCCGCGGCCGTTCCAATGACCAGGAGCAGCACATGACCGAGGAGCAGATGCGCTCGCTACTCGCCGCGCTGGAGCGCGAGCGCGCCGGGTACGAGCGCAGGCGCGACCACGCCCCCGACGGTCACCGTGACCGTGAGGTGATGCCGCGTCGCATCGCCGAGGTCGACGAGCAGATCAACCGCCTGCGGCCGCCGGCGCAGACGCGCCTTCGCCGCGGCGCCGAGACCAGGTAGCGCGGTGGTCGCGACCCTGATCCGCCGCGGGCCTCCCGGCCCCTCCGGTCCGCCGGGGCCCGTTGGCCCCGCGGGTCCGCCTGGAGAGGGCGGCGATCTCAGCTACACGCACCAGCAGATGGTCCCCGCCGCGGTCTGGACCATCACCCACAACCTGGGCAAGCGCCCGTCGGTCGACGTCTTCGACTCAACCGGCCACGGGCCCGTCTTCGGCGACGTGGAGCACGTCTCCGACAACCAGCTGGCCATCACGTTCGGCGCCGCATTCGGCGGCGTCGCCTACCTCAACTAGTACGGGAGACGACGCGTGCCGACCTACCTCGTGCCGCTCGACCTGAGCAAGCAGGAGCTCAGGAACGCGCGGATCCACAACCTGGCCTCGGCGCCGCCTTCGCCGGTCGCGGGCCAGGTCTACTACGACACCACCAACAACGCGCTCTACGTCTACAACGGCTCGACTTGGGTGTCGTCCTCGGGTGGCGCGCCGGCGGACGCGACCACCTCCAGCAAGGGCATCGTGCAGCTTGCCGGTGATCTCGGCGGCACCGGCTCCAGCGCGGCCGCTCCGGTGATCTCGGACGGGGCGATCACGGCCGCGAAGATCAGCGGGGCCCTGAAGCCCTCGGGGTCGGCCGGAGCGGGCACTGAGGCGCTTCGCGCGCTCGGCACAGCCGCGGGCACGGCGATGGCAGGTGACACCCGCCTGGATCAGATCGCCGCGCCGACGTCCTCGGTCAGCCTGAACAGCCAGCGGATCACGAGCCTGGCGGATCCGAGCGCCGCGCAGGACGCCGCGACGAAGGCGTACGTGGATGCGATCGCCGCCGGCTTCGACATGAAGGCCTCAGCACGCGCGGCCACCACGGCCAACATCACGCTCTCGGGCACCCAGACGATCGACGGCGTCGCCGTCGTCGCCAACGATCGCGTCCTTGTCAAGAACCAGTCGACGCCCGCACAGAACGGCATCTACGTCGTCGCGGCGGGTGCGTGGTCGCGGGCGACGGACTTCGACGCGTGGACCGAGGTCCCGGGCGCCGTCGTCGCGGTCGAGGCGGGCACCGTGAACGCCGACACCGTTTGGCTCTCGACGGCCGACCAGGGCGGCGCCCTCGGCACCACGGCCATCGCCTTCACGGGCTTCTTCAATCGGGCCGCCGACCTCACCAACGTCACGGGCACGCTTGGGGTCGCGAGCGGTGGCACCGGGCAAACGACTTCGAAGGCTGCCCGTGAGACGGGCCTGGGCGCCGCCGGCTACTACTCGTCGGCCACCCACGGGGCCGGCACCAGCATCACCGTGACCCAGGCCACGCACGGCCTGCGGTCGTCGCGAGGGATCCTCGTACAGGTCCAACTGGAGTCGTCCGGTGAGGTCGTGGTCGCTGACGTCGCCGTCGCGGTCAACGGCGACGTCACCGTCACCTTCGCCGCGTCGCAGTCGGCGAACACCATCCGGATCACCCTGATCGGCTGACCGTGCCGAAGTGGCTCGCATCCCCTCCGCCGGTCTGGGCGAACGGCGGGGGGCGGGAAATGGTCTCCACGGTGCCGGCGGCCGGCACGTCGCTGCTGCTGGACCTGGCAGCGGGAAACGTGTTCGACGTCACCCTGGATCAAGCGACGTGCGCGCTCACCCTCGCCGGCGCGCTGAACGGGTACGCGTGCAGCGCGACCGTCTATCTGCGGCAGGGTACGGGCGGGTCGAAGGCAGTCACCTGGCCGGCGTCGGTGGCGTGGCCGTACGGAAACGAGCCCCTGCTGGCGACGGCAGCAGGGGCCCTCGACGTGATCACGCTGGTGACCCTCGACGGCGGCACCACGTGGGCGGGGTTCCACTCGACGACAGTCCCCGCGGAGGCCGACCCTGGCGGGCAGTGGATCAACGGCGGTGTGGAGACGATGCGCCGCCTCGACAAGAATGCGTCGTCGCTGGTCACGTCATCGGGACGCGTCAACCTCACCTACTTCACGTGCTGCCGGACACAGACGATCACGAAGATCGCCATCCAGTGCGGCGGTACCGCGGTGGCGGCGACACCCACCCTGGTCCGCTTCGGGTTCTATCAGGTGGCCGCAAACGGCGACTTGACCCGGGCGTGCGCCACGGGCAACGTCGCATCGTCCGGCTGCACCGAATACGACAACAGCGGCACCGTCACGGCGTCGAACGTCCGGTACGGGGGAACGACCTTCCGCGAGTACCAGGCGCCCCTCGCCGGTGACCTGGGGCTGCCGACGTCGTACACGTTCATCGCGGGCCGCCGGTACGCGGGCTCGCAGATACAGGTCAGTGGCGCGACGCTGGGCGCGTACTACGGCAACAACGCCGGGTCGCCTGACCTGCGCCACCCCCCGCGCATGGCAGGCAGCCGCGATTCGCAGACGGACCTGCCGGCGTCAATCACTGCCGCGCAGGTGCTGGGCACGAACGCGTGCATCTACATGGTCGGGTTGGCCTAGATGCGCGGCGGTGTGCGCGCTGGTGCTGGGCGCCGGGGCGCCCGCATCGTCCCCACGACGGGCGTGCCAGCAGGCATCCTCACCGGGGCATACATCAAGGGCAACCAGTACGACCCGACCTGGTCGGATGCCCCCTGGGACGCTCGCACGATCAACGCGTTCGAGGCGAACGCCGGCAAGGCGTGCTCGGTCATCCACTGGGGGTCGTCGTGGGGCCACCAGACGGGCACGCAGACCAACGCTAACCAGCGGCCCTTCTATCCGGGCGACTCCAACATCGCTCGCAACCGCGGCTCCTACCCGATGATCGACTGGTCGCCGTCGAACTACACGAAGTACCCGGGCACCCAGACGCAGCCTGAGTACGCCCTGTCCGCCATCGCGGGCGGGTCCTTCGACGCCTACATCGACTCGTGGGCGGGGCAGGTCGCGGCATGGGGCCACCCCCTGTTCGTGCGACCAATGTGGGAGGCCAACGGCACCTGGTTCCCCTGGTGCGTGGGCCAGAACGGCAACACCGCGGCGCACTTCGTGAGCGCCTGGCAGCGCATCGTCTCCCGCGCCCGCGCTGTCGGCGCCAACAACATTACCTGGCACTGGTGCCCCAACATCATCTACTCAGGTCAGTCGGCCACGTTGGCCGCGATCTACCCAGGCGACGACTACGTCGATTGGGTGGGCTGCGACGGCTACAACGGTAACAACGCCGGATACATCGGCTTCCATGATCTATTCAAACCGACGTATGATGCGATCTACGCTCTTGCCTCACCAACCAAACCCTTCATGCTCGGCGAGTACGGCTGCGCAGCGGACCGTAACAAGGCGTTTTGGTTCACTGAGGCGTTCGCGAACGTGCATCTCTGGTTCCCACGCATGCGGGCTATGATCTATTTCAACTGGTCCGAGGCCTCGACCTGGCGCATCGAGGACCCTGAGGCAGCCCGGGCCGCTTACGCCGCCGGGATCTCCCCCGCCCACTTCCAGGCCGCGACATTCGCCGCAGCCGCGACCTCGCCTATCCCGGCGCCCGCATGAGCATCCAGGTGCGAGCGGGCGAGCCGTTCGAGGCGAGCGTCCAGGGCTTCGACCCGGGGCTGGTGGGTGTCATCGGCGTGCGCGTGGACGATGGCCAGGGGGGGGCTGCGGTGATACGCACCGCCGCTGGCATCGTCGAGACGGCGAACGTCGACGGGTTGTCGACGTACACCGCAACGATCCCCGCCGCGCCGCCTGTGCCGGGTCAATACTGGATCGTCTGGGACGACGGCACCGACTCTGCGACGGAGTCGCTCGTCGTCATCCCAGCCGGCTTCGACCTCTGCACCCTTGCGCAGGTGCGCCAGTGGCTGCAGAAGGCGCCCGCGGACACGTCTCAGGACGCTGCGATTCAGTCGGCGATCTCGCGTGCCTCGAGGGCGATCCTGACCTACGCCGAGCGCGAGTTCGTTCCGATGGTCGGCAACCCCGCCACTCGAACCTTCATAGTGGGTGGGGCCTGGAAGACGGGCGTCTTGCGGATCGGAGACCTGGCGGCCGCACCGACCGCTGTGGTGGTGCGCACCCGCTCCGGACAGACCGTCGCCACGCTCAGCGTCGTCACCGACGTCGAGCCCGGTCCGGCAGTCCGTTGGCCTGGAGAGCCGATCACCGAGCTCACGGTGCTCGGCGGCGTCAACCTCGACGGCAGCCACCGGGTCGCCGTCACAGGTACCTGGGGCTTCCCCTCGGTCCCCGAGGACGTGCAGCAGGCCGCGATCGTGACCGCTGGCAACTGGGTCCGCCGCTACGTCCAGGGCCGCGGCACCGGCACGCTCGCCTTCGATGGCTCGCCCGACGACGGCGTGGTCGAGTCCCTGCCCGCCGCCGCCCGGGCGCTGCTCGCCCCCTACCGGATGCCGGTGCTCGCGTGAAGTTCCAGGTCAAGGTCGACGACGCGGCCCTGCACGCCGCCATGCGGTCCACCCGCCGCGAGCTGGGCCAGGACGTCAAGCGGGCGTTCCTCACGGTGGGCCAGGAGGTCGTGCTGCCCGCCGCCCGCCGCAACGCCCCCGTCAAGACAGGCTGGCTGCGGCGCAACCTCATGATCGGAGCCACCACCACCCGGGGGTTCGTCCAGGTCAAGACGCGCACTCGCAGGGAGCGCGGCCGGGTCGCGCTCCTTGAGTTCGGCGGCACCCGGCGCGACACGATCCGCCCGCGCACCGCGGGCAACGTCCTTCGCATCAACGGACGCTTCGCCCGGTACGTCAGGACCGTGCGCCGCTACGAGGGGCAGCACTTCATGGAGCGGGCCGTGGACGGCCAGCAGCCGCGCATCCGCGCACGGCTGACCGACGAGCTCACCAAGGCGATCCAGGCGCACGTCGACCGGGCAGGCGCGGGGCTCTAGCGATGCCGACCCCGGATCTTGCGGCCATCGCCAGCGCGGCGAAGGCCACGATCGAGGCTGCCTCGGTGACGCTGAACGGCCAGGCGCTGAAGGTCTACGGCTACGAGCCCGCCTACACCGACGCCCTGCCCGCGGCGACCATCCGCCTGGCGCGGTTCACCCGCCGCGACCTGGACGACGGCGAGCTGGAGCTCGGCTCAGCGTTCTGGGACCTCACCTACGAGGTGACCCTGGTCGCCGACCTCGACCGCCTGGACGCCGGCCAGAGCGCCATGCAGGCCGTGCTCGCCCAGGTGATCGACGCCTTCGACGACTCCCCCGACCTCGGCCGCCCGTCCGACGTGGACGACGCGGTCCTGGCCTCCGGCGAACAGTCCTTCGTCGTGCCGGACGACGACAACCCCGACGCGCGTCCGCTGGTCGTCGTGACCTGCGATCTGCTCGTGCGGGCCAAGAGCACCTGACCGAGAGGAGAACCCAGTGGGACAGTCCAAGGCCGAGCACCACGGCCTTCGCCTCAGCCTGCCCGGGGCGCCGGCATCGTGGCACCACGTGCCGGACCTGGGCTACTGGTTCCACCCCGAGCACGTGACGCCCGTCGGCCAGCCCGGCGAGCCCACGCTCGAGCAGGCCCGCGCCTGGGCCAAGGACGATCGCTACCACGTGGAGCTGGTCGACGACCACCACCACCGCAAGTCCCGGCAGATCTACGACGACTTCATCCAGGACACCCGCGGGCAGGCCCGCCGGATCCTGGCCTCGGCCGAGGGCGACGAGGAGCTGATCGCCCAGGCCCAGTCCGCGCCCGCGACCGTGTCCATCCCTGGCGAGAAGGAGTAACCCGTGCCCCTCGCATACGCCCAGGTCCGGCGCGAGGCGGCGCCGGGCAACGAATCGGTGACGCCGAGCTACGCCACCAAGGTGCTCTACCCGCCCGCGACCTCGGTCACGGCGGTCCCCAACCCGTCGCACCTGATGCGCGACGACGAGATCCGCAACATCGACGAGCCGCTGGCAGCGCTGCCGGAGATGTACGCGCCGACCTGGTCGCTGGAGTCGCGCCTCTACCCGGACACCGTCGGCATGCTGCTGAGCTGCATGCTCGGCCCGCCGGTGACCACCACGGGCAACGGCGTCATCACCGACCCCGACACGACCGCGATCCCGACCGGTGCCTTCCGCCACGTCTGGACGGCGCCCTTCGGTCCGGCGGGCGCGAGCCCGCAGACCGCCGACCTGCGCCTGGCCTACCGCGACCAGGGCGTCTACTTCCAGGTCAAGGGCGCAGCCACGGACACGATGGCGATCACACCGCCCCTGAGTCCGGCGGCGCGCGCGTCTCGGTCTCCGGCCCGGCCCTGCACATGGCGCGCATCGCGGACCCCGCGCTGGCGCCGGCCTTCGAGGCCCTGACGGTGCTGCCGTTCATGCGGCGCAACCTCACCCTCACCTGGCTGTCGGGCTCGGCGACCACCGAGGACTTCTCCCTCAGCGTCGCCAACCCGGTGGAGACGGTGCGCTCGCTCGGCATCGCGTCCGCCTTCCCCGACATCGTCGAGAAGGCCGAGGGCCCGGTGACCTTCACCGGCTCGATCCCCAAGCGCCAGCTGGACCCGGACGACTACGACGCCCTCATCAACGCGACCGGGTTCGCCGCCACCGCGCGATTCGTCTCCACGGCCATCATCGCCAGCGGCTACCCGTTCAAGCTCTACTTCGCCTTCACCAACGTGCAGTACGTGGGCGGCTCGCCCGGGGCCCTGGAGAACCGCCGCCGCATCGGCGCGTCCTTCGACTGGAAGGCGTCGACGACCGGGGCCGCCGGCCACGCGACGATCACCCTCGTCAACGCGACCGCCTCGTACGCGTAGGCCGGTGACGTCCCCCGCCTGGCAGCCCAACGAGGTTGCCCACACGTTCACGACCGGGCGCACCATGGTCATCCGCCGCGCCATCCCGGCCGTGTGGCTGGCCTCGCACGCCATCCGTACCGGCGGCGCCGAGGACGAGTCGGCCGAGGCCCTGGCCGCGCTCATGTCCGGCGAGACGGCGCCCAACCGCCTCGCCGCCCTTGACCTCATCGCGACGCTGGTCGAGACCATGTTCCTGCGGCCGCGCGTGGTGTGGGACCCAGAAGGCGTGCCCGATCCGCCGCGCGACCAGGCGGGCGAGCTGGTGCTCGACGCCAACGGGTTCCCGCCCGTCATCTGGGCGGGCGACCTGCACCAGCCCGAGATCGACGAGGTGATCGACCTCGGCCTCAAGGGGGTCGCCGACGCGAGCACCTTTCGCGGAGACGACTCTGGCAATGGACATGGCCCGGACGGCGCGGGCGTGGGGAACACGCCCAAGCGTCGTACTCGGGCTGCCGCCGGCAAGCGTTGACGCCTACCTCGTCGACCGTGTCCTCGCCGCGCGGCTGGCAGACGAGGACCATCGCGAGCCGGTGCCGGCCGAGGGCGACCTGGACCGGCCTCGCATCATGGGCTCGCCGCCACCGCCGGACGGCGTTCCCTGGGCGCCGGGTGAGGGGTAGCTGATGGCCCGCGGCGCCGTGCGCATCTCCATGCTGGCCGACGCCTCGGGCGTCCGCAGCGGCACCAAGGACGCCGAGCGCCACATCTCGCGCCTGGAGTCCTCGGCCTCCCGGTCGTTCGGCGCGATGAAGACCGCCGCCCTCGGCTTCGGGGCGGTAGTCGGGGGCGCCGCGGTCCTCGGCATGAAGCAGGCGGTCGGCGCCGCCTCCGACCTGGAGGAGCAGCTCGGCAAGAGCCGGGTGGTGTTCAAGGGCGCGAGCGACGAGGTCGTCGCGTTCAGCAAGACGTCGGCTACCTCCATCGGCATCTCGCAGCGTGCGGCCCTGGAGGCCACGGGCACGTTCGGCAACATGCTGGTGCCGATGGGCATCGCCCGCGACCGCGCCGGCGAGATGTCGACGCGGATGGTGAAGCTCGCCGGCGACATGGCCAGCTTCAACAACGCCTCCCCCGAGGAGACGCTGGAGGCGATCCGATCGGGCCTCTCCGGCGAGCAGGAGCCCCTGCGCAAGTTCGGCGTGTTCCTGAACGAGGCGACCATCCGGCAGGAGGCGCTGAACCTCGGCCTGGTCAAGGGCAAGGAGGAGCTGACCGCGGCCGCCAAGGCGCAGGCGGTCTACAGCGTGATCCTGAAGCAGACCAAGGACGCGCAGGGCGACTACGCGCGCACCTCCGGCAGCCTCGCCAACCAGCAGCGGACCCTTGCCGCGCAGTGGGAGAACGTCTCGGCCAAGCTCGGCATGGCGCTCATGCCCGCGCTCGCCGACCTGATGGCGTTCGTCAACCGCAACATGCCTCAGATCGAGCGGGCCTTCATGCGGGTGCGCGACACCATCTCCGGCGTCGTCGAGTTCGTCCGGGCCGTGATCCGGGACGACTGGGACAAGGCGATGGACCTGCTCGGCCGCGGGGCCGACAAGGCGATGACCTTGTTCCTGCGCATCATGCGCGCGGCGATCCCCAAGCTCGCGCGGTTCGCGTATGAGCTGGGCGCACGCCTCGTCGCGGAGCTCGCCAAGGGGGTGGACGCCGGCCTTGCCCGGGTGCCCGGCTCGGGCGCCCTACGCCGCCTGCTGGGGTTCGGCCCTGCGGGCAACACCGAGACGCTGGTGCTGCCGATCATCATCCGCGTCAACACCCAACTCGACTCCGCGTCCTCTCGCATCCTCGGCGGGGTGGGGGACTTCTCGGCGACCTTCGGCGGGCGCCGCGCCTCGGGCGGCTACGTCCCGGGCGATCCGTCCGCCGGCGACGTGGTGCCGATCCTCGCCACGGGCGGGGAGGTGGTCCTGAACGAGGGCCAGCAGTCCATGCTCGGCCGCTCCCGGATCATGGAGGTTCTGCGCCGCACGGGCGGTGTCCTCGGCGGTCGGCGCTTCCAGCGCGGCGGCGTCGTGGCGGGCGCTCAGAGGTTCGCCGAGCAGCAGGTGGGCGAGCCCTACGTGTGGGGCGGCGGCCACTCCCTGGGCGACTCCTACGGGTGGGACTGCTCCGGATTCGCCACCAACGTGGCCGCCCGCGTGCCGGGCTACAAGGGCGGCATCAACACGACGATGGGCCTGTGGGGCAAGATGCGCCGCGCCTCCGGCACCGAGCCCGTGGTGTTCGGCTTCTCCGGCATGGAGACGAGCGACCCCCGCAAGCAGCACATGGGCATCCGGGTCAACGGCGTCTGGTACGACGCGGGCTCCGGCGGCGTGCAGCGTGGGCGCACCCGCTGGCCGTCGGGCCTCTGGATCCCCCCGGGCCTGGAGAACCTGAGCGTGGGCGGGGCCGTCGGTGGCGGCTATGACATGGGCAACCCCACCACGCGCGAGGCGCCGCCCGACTACTCCGAGATGGACGTGGAGGCGATCGGCGGCGGGCGGTTCCTGGTCAACGGGCGACGGCGGACGCCGCGTAACGCCGCCGATCGGCGGGCGCTGGGCAACGCGGCCAGGCGCACCGAGTCCCGCCGCGCGCGCGACTTCGCCACCGGGGCGGCGCTCTCCGGCCCGGTCCCCCGCCGCGGGCGCACGCTGTCGGAGGTCATCGAGGGGCGCCACCGCGACGACTCGCTGCAGGACGAGCGCACGGGCGACGACGTCGAGCGCCAGTGGCGAGCGGGCGGGGTCACCAACGACGCCTACATCTCCCTGCGCCGCGAGGAGGCCATCAACAAGGTCCGCACCGACGAGCTGAAGGCGGACCGCGAGGACACGCTCAGTGAGCTGAAGCGCATCCAGCGCCGCCGCGTCGCCCGGCAGGGGCAGCTGCGCAAGATGCTCGGCCAGCTCGTGCGGGCGCGCCGGCCGGAGGTGCGCCGCGCGATCCTCGAGCGCATGGCCCAGGCGCGGCAGGACATCGCCGAGATGTGGGACACCATCATCGACCTGCAGCGCGACATCGCCGACATCGACCAGCAGCTGGCCGAGCTCGGCTACCGGGCGAGCGAGATCACCGACGAGCTGACGCGCACGCCCACCACCGACTCCGACGCCACCACGGCGAGCACCAGCACGGACCCCACCACGGCCGCCGAGCTCGACCGGTCCAACGCCCAGCTCGCCGCCGCGCGCAACTCGGCCACCCTCGCGGACGAGTTCATCCGCACCGCCTTCGGCCCCGGCGACCTCGGCCCGGGCGCGGGCTCGGCGATCGGCGCCGCCTCGGGCGGGCGGTGGGTGCCCATCCGCGTGGAGGCCGACTCGTTCTCGGCGGCGGCCCTCTCCGCCTTCGGGCACCAGGGCTACGTCGGCGCCTCCTTCGTCCCGTCGGGAGCGTGAGCCCGTGCCGATGACCCTCACGCTCACCGCTTACGACGCCGCCTCCCCCTCGTACGCCCTCATCACCGGCGCGGCCGCCGACCCGTGGAAGCTGGTCACCGCCAACTGGGGCAACGCCGTCTGGGACGTCCTTTACTCCGGGCCGCGCGGCACCCTCGGCGCCCGGCCCACGTCCTCGACGGTGCAGAACCGGCAGGTGGCCCTCGGCCTGCGCCTGCTGCCCGCCTCGGTCATGGCGGGCGCGGGCCACCAGAGCGACCTCAACGAGATCGTCGACCTGATGCGGCGCTATGGCGGGCGGTTGACGGTGCGCCACGACTCGCAGACCTACCGCCAGCACCTGGAGGTGCTGGCCGGCACGGCGGCCCTCGGAGACTGGACCAACCGCGCCGAGTGGCGCGGCCGCGTCGACTACGCGCTCACCTTCGTGGCCGAGCCCTACGTGCGCGGCGACCCGATGGAGGTCGACGACGGCTTCGACACGGACACCCGGGCGAACTACACCTACGACTCGGGCGCGTCGAGCCAGCACACCGTCTCTGGTGGGGAGGTTTCCTCCTCGACCACCTCCACCATTTTCCGCGTCTTCCACTCGCTCTACGGCTACTCCTACGGCGACGTCCACGCGTCTGTCACCGGCACCGTCGGATCTTCGCTGACCAACTTCCGGCTCGGGGTCAGGCTCAAGCGGACCGCCGCCGACTCTGGGCTCGATGCCCACGTCCTCGACGACGGCACCAACTCCATCCTCTACATCGTGGGACGCCAGGCGGGGGCCCAGACGACGCTCGCCCAGACGACCCTGACCCGGCTCACCGCGGGACAGCGCATCCGGGTGTCCGCCTACATCGTGGGCAACACGGTCGTCGCGCAGTACTGGAACGGCGCGGCGTCCGAGGAGATCTACGCGAGCACCCCCACCTCGACGACGAGCGTGGTCCTCTCGTCCGCCGACGCCGCCCTTTACGGGCGCAACGTGACGGCCCCGAGCGGATACGTGTGGGCAGCGGCGGCCAGCGACGCGCGCCTGGATCGCTTCACCGTCTACCCCTACACATACCTGTCGCGCTCGATGCCCGAAGTGCTGACCATGCACGGCGCCATCCCTGGCGACGCGCCGGCGGCCTGCGACGTCGAGGTCTACGGGTCGGGGATGTTCGCGATGCTCGCCTGGTCGCGCCGTCCGCAGGGCGAGAACTGGGCCGCGCACGGCGACCTCGACGACTACCCCAACTCCGTCTCGTCGGACCCGACCGACCCGTGGTCGAACGCTGCCGTATCCGGCGTCACGGGCGCCGCCACCTCGAAGGCCGTCGCGCGGCCGGGCTACCGCTCGCGCAACGCCCTCCAGGTGGTCGCGCCAGCCACGGCCAACACGGGCGCTAGCCTGCGGATCGGGCGGCGGTTCCGGGCCGGTGTGAGCTACACCGCGAGCGCGTACCTGCGCGCCGCCTCGGGGACGACCAACGCGCGCATCCGCCTCGGCATCTCAGGCGACATCGCGTCCTCCACCGCCGTGGCCCTGTCGACCACCTGGACCCTGCACACCCTCACCTGGACGCCGACCGCCGACCGCGACCTGGCCTGGTTCGCCGCGGAGATCACCGCCGCGACCGCCACCACGTTCCAGGTCGATCAGGTCATGGTCTACGAGACCGACCAGGCGGCGGCCGCGCTCGCCATCCCGTCCGGCCGCGGCGGGCGGGCGGCGCTGGCGGTGCTTGAGGCCGCCGACGGCTCGTCGCGGGTGCCCGGCGGCAGCGCAAGCCTCACGTACACCACGGGCCTTGGCGCCGGCTACCGCTACGGGGATGCCCTGCGGCAGACCAACTCGACCGCCGGCATCCGGGTCTACTGGCCGCTCGACCCTGACCTGCTCGATCCCGACCCCCACGCGACGGCGACGGACATCGAGATCTGGGCCCGCGTGGTCACGCCCGCCTGGGGCTCGGCCAATGGCGCGATCATCGGCTTCGTCTCCTCGCCCCCGGATGCGAGCGGCAACGCGAACCTCATCTACACCCGCGAGTACGGGGCCTCTGGCCGAACCCTTCCGTTCTCGCAGACGCTGCTAACCCGCGTGGGCACGGTGAGCGTCCCGCACCAGCGGGGCATCGGCGCCGCCGCCCGGCTGCTGGTCGGCGTCCAGATCGCTGCCCCGACGCTGGCCGGCAACGTGGACATCGACTACCTGATGGTCGTCCCCGCCCGCTCGCGGGCGCTGTCGCCCACCGGCAAGAGCGCGACCGGCTATCCCGAGTTCATCTACAACCTGGGGTTGAAGCGGGCGACGGCCGACCTTCGCGGCTACCTCTACCGCGAGGCCGCCGTGGGGTTCTCCCCCTCGACGGGCCTCGGCGGGTCGCTGATCGAGCTGGACCCAGGCATCAACCAGTTCCTCGCCACGCTGCGGCCCATCCCCGACCGCACGGACGCCAACCCGGCCGACACCGCGACGGCGACCATGGGCGTGCGCTTCATCCCGACGCCGCGCTGGCACCAGCTGCGGGACGCCTAGCGTGCCCCAGACCACCGTGCGCATCCGGCCGCCGGGTGGCACCTGGGAGGTGCTCGGCTCCGACCAGGCTGCGGGCGTGGTGCCCGAGGGACTGTCGGTGTCGGCAACAGAAGCCGGCCCGGACACCTGCAGCTTCACCCTGCGGCGGGACGCGACCCTGCCGTGGCGCGACCTGCTGCCGTTCGCCGAGGTCGACGTGGAGGTGGCGGGCGCGGGCCTCGTCTGGTCGGGCCGGGTGTGGGACACCTCCTATGCCGACGCCGACACCATCGGTGTGACGTGTCGCGGCTGGCAGTACGCCCTCGATGACGACCTCGCCGTGCGCAAGCTCTACGTGCGCCAGGCGATGGACGGGTGGCGCAACATCCGCGAGTGGCCGACGGCGAGCCTCACGGTCTACGGGCCCAACCTGCAGCAGAACGGAGGGACTCAGCCCGCCTTTCAGCTCGGCGCCAACGTCTCCCTGCCGGCCGCCTTGGCGGGCGGCCGCGCGGGGATCTACATCGACGGCGGGCACGCGGGCGCCATCGCCCGGGTCGTCATCGTCTGGACGAGCGCCAATAACACCTCGGCGCTTAACACCTACGAGTCCGAG
>Ga0247718_1000088_pt1 | contig 20096 bp, 22 predicted proteins | sample 21E_DmetaG_FD_189045 | JGI IMG/M metagenome (GOLD analysis project Ga0247718, IMG submission 189045) | Soil microbial communities from hillslope of Landscape Evolution Observatory, University of Arizona, Oracle, AZ, United States - 2-1-E_D | ecosystem: Engineered > Artificial ecosystem >...
GAATTTACTCCATGCTTCAAAGGTTGAGCACTATGTATTTCCCTTATCTGTAACCGATGAAGAGATAAAAGAGATAGTAGAATCCATAAACGGTTGCACCCTAAAAAAGATTAAACACGGTGAACAGATGACCTATGCGTACTACTGGACACCGGATAACAGATCTAAGAAAGATGCACTTGATATGATTCTTAAAGTACGTGGACACTATGCACCTCAGAAGATATCACTACAGGATGATTACGACACATGGAGTAGTGACGACCTCGACAAGAAAATTGCAGAACTGCAAAACAAGGTACAAGCAAAAAGAGTAGACACTGATCCGCAAACAACAGACACCCAGACGCAATGATTGATCTATCATTACTACCCGAAGAGGAGCAGTTAAAACAGCTCCAACTTGTAAAGCTTAAAAGGTTACAAGAACAGCAGTACCGGTACTATACTCCAAACGGTAAGGCGGAATCATTTATTAAAATGGTTGGTGAGGATAAACACTTCATTAACTTATTCATTGCTGCTAACGGTGTCGGTAAAACTGCATGTCTAAGCAACATCATTGCTAACATTTTGTATACACCGAATAAGCCGTGGTTTGATTATCCTCTTTATAATGACTTCCCTTATGTAAAGGCCGGTCGTATCATTTCAGACACGACAACAGTAACTAAGACCATAGTACCGGAGTTGCATAAATGGTTGCCTACAGGGCGTTACAAGACCTCAAAAGAGGCCAAGCAGTATGAATCCTTATGGACTACTGATACCGGTTTTAAATTCGATATCATGACGTATGAGCAAGATCTAAAGCAGTTCGAATCCGCAACACTTGGCTTTATTATCTTTGATGAGCCACCACCTGAAGAGATCTTCAAGGCCTCTATTTCCCGTATGAGACGTGGAGGTATTATCATTTGTGGATTTACACCGTTGCAGGGTTCAGCATTCTTCTATGATAACTACGTAACAAGTGAATCAACGAGAATATATAATTAAGGAGGTGATCATATGGCCGGCAAGAAATGTAAAAAATGTGGTAAAACAGGATGCAGTAAGCACTATTAGCTCATTGCCTGAAGGTTGGTAGCTCTAGCAGTTACATGATGGGCTGTCATAGTTAACAAACAGATGCTATGAGTTACCAGCCTTTAGGAAAGGAGGAACGATGCCAAAGTATAGAAAATTACCGGTTGAAGTAGATGCTGAGCAATTCTTACCAGAGCTAGGAGTATTCCCTAAAGGAGTACTGTACGGCAAGGGCGGATTTGTTATTGAGACATTAGAGGGCAAGATGCGTTGTAAGTCCGGTGATTGGATTATTACCGGTGTGAAGGGTGAGAAGTACCCTTGCAAAGATGAAGTATTCAAGCTGACCTATGAAAAAGTTGGAGAAGAAAGGAAAGCTAGTGAATCATTGGTATAGGATATTACTTATTGTACTTGGTATTACCCTTGTCTATTCCTCACAGTGGTATTTAGTAACGCTTGGAGGCATACTACTAGGGCTACTTGTTATCTTAATTGCGTATGGATTCTAATAACTATCAACGATCAATAGGCCTTGTTGAAGCAGATGTAGAGGCAAACTGTAAAAAACATGGGGTACGTGGCATACTTGAACATGCGGATATCATGAAGATTATATCTGAGTATTCAGATGAGGATAAGCAAGCTCGTATCTTCGGTAAATTCCAGCACTTAACAGGCTTAGTATTTAAAGAGTTTAAACGCAACATTCATGTCATCAAGCCATTTGATATTAACCCCCGTGATTACGTGGTAGTTGAAGCACTCGACACCCATACCAGAAATGAAGATGCGGTAGTATGGATGGCAATAGATAGATATGGAAGAAAGATAGTTATTGATGAAATCTACGAACACTACACCACATCAGAGCTAGCAGCCAAGATCAAACATAAGAGCCAAAACTATAGAGTAGTAAAGCGTGTTATAGATCCTTCAGCCGATATTGTAGATCAACACTCCGGTAGGTCTTTAAAGTCAGATCTTTACAACATGGGGTTAGATTATGACTTAGGATCTAAGCAGAGGCATAGAGCAACACAATTGATTAAGGATGAACTGCACTACACTATATCCGGCAATCAGATACTTAAAGCACCAACGCTATATTTCTTTAGTAGTTGCACTCGTTCTATTTGGGAAATGGAACATTGGCAGTATGGCGAGTGGACAGGTAAAACAGCTCAAACAAGAAGCCCTAATGAAAAGCCGGTCGATAAAGATGATCACTGCATAGAAGATATAGGCCGGTGCCTCTTGACTGATACGCATTTTTCACCCATGATAGAAGAGGTACAAAACTACGGTACACAATTTGTTGATGATACGGCACCTGCTATATCACCAGCAACGGTAGACCCGTATGCGTAATATGGACAGCTATAGAGTTTTAGGATTGCCCACTACTGCTACTCAAGAGGAGATCAAGCAAGCTTACCGAAAGCTTGTTAAGCTGTATCATCCTGATATTAATAAATCCCCAGAAGCACCACAACGATTTAAGGAGATCCAGAAGGCCTACGAATATCTAAAGAACATGGATGAAGAGCACAGTACTATATATAAGTATCCTCCACGACCGTACCAGCAACCAATAATAGTGAAATACAATATATATGGTAGTGGTATTAATAACTTCGGATTCACTGATTACGGCAACTACTATACTATGCATATCAAATACAATAAGTACGAGGAGGCAGCAAAGAAGCATGGCAAATGATGTGGACAATATAAGGGTACGGCTTGATGTGTCGGTTAAGGAATCTGCACTACTTAAAAAGTTGCGTGCCCATCCCTTTTCTAAAATCACTGTAGTAATGAATGAAGGCCAACCTATCAGAGTAACTATTGAGGCAAGTGAGATGTTAACCGTACAAGATGGCATGGATTATGCAGCCAAGGCAGGAGAAAAGATCTACAGCACGCCTAACAACCTAGTAGACGAAGCGGTAAAAACCTGATACGCTGATCAATAAGAGTTTATGGATATTAAACCAATCAAACATACACAACAAGGTATCGAAGCCTTTATGCCTCACAATGACATGCTAGACGGGCAGTATGGCGACCTCATCAGACAAATAGAAGCAGAGTATACAGCAGCTAAGACAGTTCTTGAACCGAAGGTATCCAAGTGGCAGCAACGCCTCAAGATCTACAACAATCAACGAAGGGATGAAGGAGCAGTCGGTGATACCCTAATGTTTACCGTTATGCAAACTATCATTGCCTCACTCTATGATGATCAACTCATGGTTGACTTTACCGGCAAGAATGAAGGTGACGAGCCAACGGCACGAAACCTTAAACACTTAGCAATGCATGACTATACTGTTATGAAGAAGGATGAACTTGATTACCTATGGATGTGGGATACGTGCTTCTTCGGTCGATCAATCCTCTACTTTACTAACTTTTCACGTGAAAGAGACAATACGCCGTTACCGGATCTGCAAAACCCTATGCTTTTCTATCGTGATCCTAAGGCTGTATCAATCAATGGAGACATAAACGGGCGGAATGCGTGCCGGTTCTTCGGGCGTGATATTGAAATGACGAAACGAGACATGGAAGCCAATCCGGAATTTTTTGATGTTCAGTATGTTAGACCATCACAAAATACGATATCCCCCGTTGCACAGGTGAGACAAGCATACCAAGACGCACAAGGCCTAAACCAGCAGAGCAATTTTACTGAAATGGATTACAAAGAGAACACTATGTACGAGTTGCTTGAGTGGTGTACTTACTTTAGAGGTAAGAAGGTATTAGTCACCCTAGCCAATGATAGAAAGAAAGTAGTGAGGTTTAAAGAGTTTAAGAATCAAGCATATTGGCCGGTCATTGATAGGCCTATGTATCCAACGGCTCACGATTGGGACGGTACGAGTATCCCAGACCTTACAGAAGATAAGCAAAGAATGAGAGCTATCCTAGCTAACTTAGGTATTAAGCATCTACAGGCTGACTTACTCCCTATGTATATCTACAACAAAAAGAGGTTTAAGAATCAAGGTGACTTTAACTTTGACTTTAATAAGTTCATACCGGCAACAGGTGAAGGCTCAGTCCATGATGCTATTACACCTCTTCAGAAGGCACCACTCAATGCAGCAGTGCATCAATACATCATGCAGTCATTAAGTGATTCAGCAGAAAAAGCTACAGCATCACCTCAAATGCAGCAAGGTAATTTGAATGATACAAGAAGGACAGCTACCGAGTTAAATATGGTAGATCGTTCAGTTGGTACAAGATATTCATTGTCAGCTAAGGTATTTGGATGGAGTGAAAAGCGATTCTGGCAACAATGGTATGCACTCTATAAAGAGAACTTCAAAGGACAAATTGATGAGAAGGTATTGAGGCTTGAAGGTGCTTTCGGTGCTAAGTTCAAGAAGCTTACCCGTGAAAATATTGTTACTGAGGTAGATCCGGATATCACAATACAATCAAAGTATATTAGTGAGGCAAAGCAGGAAAAGAAGCGAATGGAATTTGCTCAGTACTTATCCCTTGCTGCACAGGTTGAAGGTGCCAATATCCGCTATGGTGTTAAGAAGCTTGGAGGCTATACCCTTGATGATGATGAACTCGATAGGCTTTTCCCTAAGACAATTGATGAAATGGTAGCAGAGGAAGAGAACGAACTACTTAATAATAATAAGACTGTATTTGTTAAAGCAGAGCAAGATCACCTTGCCCATTTAGAAGTACATGCCCGTGCATCTGATACACCGGCTACATTTGCCCACGTTGAGAGCCATAAGAAAGCACTTGAACTTATGCAGGATAACCCTAACCTATTCCCAGAAACGCAAGCACGGGAGCGAAGGAAGCAACAAGAAGAAGCAGAAACCGGAGCCGGTAGAAGTGCTAAAGATACTGTAAGTAAAATGCTAGGAGGACAAACAGCATCCGCACCTCCGGCCGGTCAAGTGGCACCTAGTCAATAATGGATAACGCTCAACCTACCTATACACAATTCATTCAGACAAAAGAGGATAAGCACCGAGCTTTAAATGATTTTCAATCGTTGCGTGCTCATCCGGCTTGGATCCTCCTCACCCGAATACTTGATGTAGATATAGGGCAGATTGAGAAGCAGATACTTGATAATGAGAACCTATCACCGGAAGAGACACGGGAGCTAAAACTACATAGGCAAGATTATATTATGTTTCGTGATTTACCCATGATTATTGTTACTGACATTATGAATGATGGGAAATCAGAAGAGGCCTTGAAAGCTGATCCGTATGGAGATCCGATTGCTTGACAAGAGCCGGCAATTATGTATATAGTGAATAAGATATATGGATCAAAATAACCCTAATCCAGCACCAGCAGCACCAGAAAGTAACCAGCCAGCACAGCCAGTCGTAACTCCTACCCCACAGCAAAACCAGCAAGATGATGTAGTACTTGATGATCTTTTTGCAGATCCAAACCCATCACCACAGCCAACACCTCAAGCAGCACCGGCAGCTCCGGCTCAACCAGTACAGCCAGCAAATGCACAACCAGCTACACCAGCAGCACCGGCAGTAGACCCAACCGTTATAGCTAACCAAGTTAGACAGGATGTAAGTAAATCACTGAGTAGACAGCAGGAGTTAAACTCCTTCTTTAGTAGTGAGAAAGGCAGGGCATTTACACCATATATGGAGCAGATATCTAAAGTAGCAGTTGATCCACGCTTTGTTGATTTAAAGCTTGATCGAGTTGTAGGCCTTGCTCTAACACCTGATACTCTTCTTAAGATGGGTGCTAAGATGGAAAAGGAAGCATCGACACAAGCAGCAACAACTCATACCGGCGGTAATGGTGCAGCACCACAAGACAATAATCAAGCAGTCGATTATGCCAGTATGCCAGAGGATAAATTTATGGAAACGTATCAGAGAGTAAAATCGGGTAGTTAACTAATTTTCTTACAATTCAGGCACAAATTGCCTGTTGACAACCGATTAATAGCTCTGTAATAATGAATGTAGAGTTAACGGAACAACACCGACCTCGCACTAGAGAAGCGAGGTTTTTTCGTTAATAAGGGGATATAGATTATGAACAACGGAGTATCAAATATTGCACACGCCCAGAATAACTTTTACGATAGAGTTATGTTAATGAGAGCTGTACCAGCTTTCATCCACACACGATACGCACAAGTCCGAGACATCCCAACAGGTAACACCAATATAGTTAAATTCCGCAGATACACTAATTTAGTAGCAGCAACTACACCACTCGTTTCAGGTATCACACCACTTGGTTCACAGTTAGCAGTAACAGACATCACAGCAACAGTCGCACAATATGGTGACTATGTAACCGTTGATGACTTCTTCCAGCTTACTACCCTTGATCCAGTCTTAACAGAAACAGCAGAACTTCTTGGAGATCAAGCAGGAGATACATTAGATCAAATCACAAGAGATATCCTAGTAGCAGGTACAAATGTACTCTATGCTTCAACAGCTACCCAAAGAACAGATATTACAGCATCCATGAAGCTTACAGCAGCAGAAGTTAAGAATGCTGTTCGTATCCTTAAGAATAATAAAGCTCGAAGAATAACAAGTATGATCAATCCTACAACCGGTATTAATACCACTCCTATTAACGCTTCCTATATCGGATTCGTACATCCTGATACAACACGTGATCTTAAAGATGTTTCAGACTTCGTACCAGTTAATAAGTATCCTAATCAAACAAGTGTAATGCCTGATGAGGTTGGAGCAATTGATGAAGTTAGATTCATTGAAACTCCTAATGCTAAAGAATATGTTGATGGTGGATCCTCAAATGCAGATGTATACGCTACTGTTATAGTAGGTCAGAATGCATACGGTATCTCACGAATAGCCGGTAATGCTATGAGAAATATAATCAAACCTTTAGGTAGTGCAGGCTCAGCAGATCCACTTGATCAAAGAGCAACGTCCGGATGGAAAGCTACCTTTACAGCAGTTAGACTTAACGAATCATTCATGATCCGAGTTGAGCACGGAACAAGTAGCTCATAATAAGAGGTAAATAATATGGCTGTAGTACAAAAAGCATTCGCACATTTAAGAGGAGCAAACCTAGAGTTCGGTACACTGACTCTTAATCCAGCTTCACTAGGTGATAACGCACAAGGTGAATATACGGTAACTGTTACCGGAGCTAAAGCAGGCGATCTAATCTTCGTTAATGCAGAGGATCTTGATGTTGGCTTAGCAGTAGTTGGAGCTAAAGTTACTGCTACTGACACAATCACTATCTACATCAATAATGAATCCGGTGGAGCAGTAGATGGTGCTAACCTTACATACAGTTACATGCTCGTACACCTGAGCTAGTTGACATTCCTCTACTGATCTGATACGCTCACTTTATGGACGATAGAATCACTCAAGATAATGTTGCAACTAACAGCCAACCAACGCAACCTATCCAGAATAACGTCCAGTCTAACCAGACTGTACCAGCTCAACCTCAAGTTACTCAAGATCAAGATCAATCAATTACTCAACAAGCTACCCAAGCACAACCAGAAGTAATCGTTAACCCTTCTCAACCTTCAGCAGAGCCACAACCTTTTAATGCACAAGTACAGCCTTCAGCTAATGAGCAGGTATATAAAGAAGAGGGCGAGAAAAAGTACCACAAGATGAAGGAAATACTCGATAAGCAGCCAAAAGTAACTATTATGGTACCTCTTAAACCCGGCGAAAACCCTGAATCATGGGAATATGTCGCTATTAATGGCTACCCTATCCATATTAAGAAGAATGTTATGGTTGAAGTACCTCAGCAAGTAGCCCAGATTATCAGTGAATCGTACAATATCACCTCAGTAGTCGGGAAAGAACACCTTATAGACGCTCGAAGTGATCGCCAAACAGCGTTAAAATAAGGTGATCACCTATGACACCAGCAGAATTCGCTCAATACGTCCGCTTTAAGACCCGTACCAACTCCTCTACCTTCACCGATGCCGATATGTTGATGTTAATGAACATCCATAAAGACGATTTAGCTACAGAAATCATAAAAGCCAATGAAGATTACTTCGGAACGCCTGAAACGGCTGATTTAGTGGCAGGACAACGACAATACCCCTTTCCAGATGACATGCTTAACCAAGTAAAGCACGTTGAAGCAAAACTAGACGGTACAAACCAGATACCACTAGCTGAATTTGACCTTACCGGCTATCAACGGTCAACAGATGAGACAACTATTACTAATCTCTTCTCCAATACCGAAGGAAACGCATACTTTGATATCTTTTCTAACTCCATATGGATCTATTCAGGCACTATTACAAGCGTATCAGCAGGTCTTAAGATATGGTCGTACCAATGGCCGGCTAAGTTCACCAATCTAGCGAGTACTACTGATATGGCAGTCGATCCAAGCAATACAACAGTAGGCTTTCCTAGGGCATTCCATGAGCTATTAGCACGTAGAGTAATCATTGAGTATAAGACGAGTGGTGATAAGGCAATGCAGTTAACAGATAGTGAGTTAAAGTATGATGTCGATTTACAGCGAAAACTGGATTCTATTAGTGAAATGAATATGAGCCGGTCTAATACGGCAGCGTTACCAAGTGGTAAGAAATTATGGAATGATGGGCATGATTTGTAGCTAAAATGCCTATTGACAAGTCAGCAATAAGACGTACATAATGGTAGATATAGAGTTATGGGAAACTTCGCAGCACCTAAATTTTCACTAGGACAGACAGTAAAATTTGTTGGAGATAACGATGGAGAAGCAGGTAAAGTACTTGGCTTCTCTTTTTCTGTTGATAGTGGGTGGGCATATCAAATCTCAGCACGTGAATTGGATATCCCTAACAAGCAAGTACTCCAAGGCATTAAGCATTGTAAAGAAGATGAGTTAGTAGCTGTTAAAGAAGGAGCAGCAGCACAGCCTACCCCATCAGAAGGTAATAATCCAGCAGATGATGAAGGCGAAACAGAAGGAGTAGTTGAGAACTAATGACTAAAACACCGTTAAAAGCAGATACAACGTCACTTAAAGGTATTGTTACCAGAAGGTTATACTCACGTGAGAAATTCTACAACTCACTCGTTGATCTTAAAGCTACCTTTTCCGATTCATGGGAAAATATGACACTTTCCCAGATCTACCTTGAAGCCTCAAAACAGCTTAATAAAGAGACAATTGACCGTCTTTTAGATAAGGCAGCAAAAAAGCAGTTTAAAGATAATGCTCTATGGAAATTCCTTAAAAAGAACTTCGGAGTTGATCTTGCTATCCCATTTGTAACCGGTCGCTACACAACAAAAGCTATCAGAGGTAACTTAGTACCAACCAGAGGTAAAAGAATCGTTGCTGATCAAGTTGGAGGCACGACAACGGCACCAGTTACAGCTATCGCTATCGGAGTTGGTGCAGTTGCAGCAGCAGCCGGTGATACAGCTCTCGGATCTGAGTCAACAACCAATGGAGGCTCAAGAGGTGCAGCTACCGTTACCAATACAACGACAACGACAACCGGCGATACTGAACAGTGGGTTAAAACCTTCACATTCTCAGGATCCCTTGCTATTACTGAGGAAGGCCTTTTCGATAACAACACTTCAGGCGGTAACATGCTTGCACGTCAGGTATTCTCAGCCGTCAACGTTGTAAACGGTGACACTCTTCAAGTAACTCATAAAGTACAGGTATCGTAACTTCCCTATGGTATGGATCTCTCACAATGGGTAACAAACCCTTACGTTGGACTACAGAAATGCTACTGCTTTGATCGAGTACTGACCCCAGATGATCTAGATTCCTACATTAATAGACTAGAAGAAATCACACAACTTAAGTTTAGACCCAAGCTACCCGTTGAGATACTTAACGGATTCGTCACCATGTCCTACCAGATGGGTTTTTGTCCGTGGGGAAACCATGTAGCCACTGATACCCATACCTCGGTTATAGTGTCATTGTACGGCCTAGAAAAGCCATTCGGTGTTGATGCCATAGAACACTCCTACCAAAAGACCGAAATTACACAAGAACTAGCAGAGCAATTAGACAAAGCATACCATCAAACCGTATGATATTCCTATGGATCCAAACTCACATGCACTATCATTAGTAGCAGCCTCAAGTCAGGCAGTCTCCATTGCCGATAATGCAGCATTAAAACCTACAGGTGACTTTACCATGGAAGCATGGATAAAAAACAACGGGCAAACCTCACGCATGATCTTTCAATCATACTCCCAGAATGCAAACCACGCCGGTATCTATATGTTCATCTCAGCTTCCGGCAAGCTGTTTGTGTTATCAGGTAAGAATACGGGTACATCAGCAGGGGTAGACTTTCAATCGTTTCAAGGCACAACAACTATTAATGATAATCAGTGGCACCATGTAGTCTTTAAATGGGATGCCGGAACGCTTTATAGCTATGTTGATGGTGTATTAGAAGGAAGTGCAGGATGGGTAAACGCACCCGGATATGCAGCAGCAAACTACATACGAATTGGTTGTGGAAATATAGCCGGTACAAATTATGATTTTTGGGACGGTCAAATAGATGAAGTGCGTTTTTGGAGTGATGCCCGTACTACTGAGGAAATTAATCAATGGATGCATGAGGACGTTACCGGCCAATCTAACCTCGTTGCCTACTGGAAGTTTAATAATGACCTAACTAGTGCAACAGGTAGCCATAACGGTAGTGCTATTGGAACTCCTACCTATACTACATCTACCCCATTTGCTAACTATCTATCACTCGATCTAACCGATAAAACAGCAAATGGGAATAATCTAGTTAATAGTGGTGCCTCGGTATTTACTAATACCCTTCCATTTGCCAATAGCGATATAGCAGCTCAACTTAACGCTAATCATTTGCGTGCACCGGATAGTGCCTCACTTTCTATTACAGGCAATATGACGCTTGAGTTATGGGTAAACTTTAAAGCACTTCCTACGGGTTCATCCGCCGGATTTATTACTAAATTCAACTCATCAGGCAATCAGCGTTCTTTTCTTTTCCGCATGATTGATGATTCCGGAACACTTAAGGTTGATGCACTCTTTGATCAACTAGGTACAGCAGCAACATATGATAATTTCCGCTGGAACTGGACACCCTCAGTTAATACGTGGTATCACTTAGCCCTAACCTTTACACCGGCAAATCCAGCAGCTAGTACGTTTGAATTATTTATTAATGGTGTTTCACAGGGGAACGGTACTAATGCAGGATCTACTAATGTTACAGGCATTTTTGACAGTACAGCCGGTGTATCAATTGGCTCCTCAGATGGTGGAGGTGCTAACTTACTTAACGGACGTGTTGATGATATCCGTATATGGAATGTTGTCAGAACTCCAACTGAAATTGCGAATAACCGATCAGTAAACCTTATTGGTAATGAATCAGGTTTAGTAGCTTACTGGCCTCTTGAGGAATTAGGAATACAGTATACGAAGGAACTTACAGAAACGCTTACCCTTACATCGACAATTCTTAGGAATACCGGTAAACGGCCTACAGACACGCTTACTATGACTGATACGTTAACCCGTGTCTTTACCTTACTTCGGTCATTTACCGATACTGTATCACTCACTATTCTATTTACCATAGGGTACTACATGGCGAAGTCATTTTTAGAATCCCTTACCCTAATTGAGAAGTTTTATATGCACCTAAACGGTTCACGCTTGAGGTGGTCTAGGATAGTAAAACCACTAGCGGTAACATGGACAAAAATAGTCAAGCCGGATGTAGAATCAAGCTAGATTGACTATTTTTATTGTTTAGCTATATACTGAATTAAACCATGGCTGACCAGAAGATTACACAATTAACAGCAGAGACAGCACCAATAGGAACTGATTTATTGGTGATGGTTGATGATCCGGCAGGAACCCCTGCAACCGAAAAAGTCACAATGCAAGACGTTGTCCAAGGCCTTGCTGCAACACAGGCAGAACAGGAGACAGGTACAGCTGTAAACCGAATTGTCACACCCGGAAGACAACATTTTCACTTGAGTGCTATCAAGTGTTTTGGATTTACAACAGGAGCAGGAACGCCTACGTTACATGCTAATTCGTACAATACAACAAGCATCACTGATACTGCTCTTGGGAGGTTAACTGTCACAATCGGCAATGATTTTTCATCCGCCAATTGGTGCGGAACATGCACGCCAACCAATACGACAAATGCAAATAGGATGTGTTCATTGGTTACGAAAGCAGTAGGATCAGTAATTCTTGAGACATCATCCGCTGCAACAACGCTTGCGGATCCTGGTGTTGGTTGGGACTGGCAATTTACAGGAGACTTATAGATATGGAGCATCAAATTCAATTCATCGCAATTACATTCAATGACGGATCAATCGGCATTATGCAATTTATTCTTGATCCAAATTTGCCAGAGAATACAACGCTCATAGGGTATGAGGAAGGGAAAGGCAGGGAGGCAACAGATGAGGCAATTCAATCAGAGATAGACAAATCTTCGTGGGGAGAGTTGTCACCTGTTGCTTGGAGGAGAATAGAAAAAGATGAAATTCCTCAAGATAGATATTTCAGGAATGCTTGGAAGGATACGGGGCAGGTCGAAATTGATATGCAGAAGGCGAGAGAAATACAAAGAGATGAATTACGTATTGAAAGAAAACCACACCTTGAACAGTTGGATGTTGAATATATGAAAGCAACGGAAATAGGAGATAAACAGCAAATTACTGAGATTGCTGAAATAAAACAATTACTGCGAGATGTGACTAAAGATCCACGTATTGAGGAAGCAGAAACCCCAGAAGAGCTAAAAGCTCTCACTCTTGAAGAGTTATTGACAGTATGATATGGCACAGCTTTTACTCAAAGAAGATGCAGATAAACTACTCCTAGAGACGGGTGATGATCTTGTTCTTGAAGCTTACGTAGATCTTGATTCTCCTACTGATGGTGCTTCAGTAACTACAACTCCTACACTTGAATTTACCGGTGATGATCCACAGGGCGATTCGATAGCGTATCACCTGCAAGTCCACACAAGTAGTACGTTTCCTCAAATTCAAGTCGATAACAGATGGCAACAAGCGGCTCCCACCCTCTCATCTTCTATCACGCAAAGTATCACTGTTGCGTCAAATACTGATCGCTTACTTGTTGTCAAAATTGTTAACTGGGGAGGAACTGCAAATAGGACTGTTTCAAGTATTACAGCCAATGGTGATGCATTGACTCGGGCAACTGGTATTGAAAATACAAATGGACTGACTAAACAAAATGTTGAGATATGGTATTTAGTCAATCCCGATGTTGGTACCTATGACGTTGTTGCAACGATGAATGGCCAAGCTGAAGGCTTGAATATTCATGTCACTTCTTTATATGGAGCAAAGCAGACGGGTCAACCACTAACAACTAGGACTCTTGCTGGAAGCTATACATCTCAATCACTCTCCTTTTTTGTCCAAAAATTCGGAGCATGGGGTTTTGATGCTATTGCTGATAACACTAATTCAATGACTCCTAATGCGGGTCAAACAACTGACTTAAATCAAGATGGCGGTACATCAATGGGAAGTTATGAAGAATTTACGAATATCGGTAATCAGTCAATGGGCTGGACTTGGTCGGGCACTGAAGAAATGTCTTATTGTCTAGCTGTATTTGCACCCTCAGAACCTACTATTGATGCGTATTCAGGCATAGGACAACAAACAGATACGTTTGATAATTCTAGTACATGGACGGTACCGGCCGGTGTAACGTCAATACTTGTTAAGGCGTGGGGTGCCGGTGGAGGCTCAGGCGGTAACTCAGGTACAATTCGAGGCTCCGGAGGTGGAGGCGGTGCCTATTCTGAAAAGACAATAGCGGTAACTCCGGGAACGTCTTATACCGTTAGTCCGGGAACGGCCGGTACCGGTGGTGCAACGAACAATAACGGTACAGCCGGTGGTGATTCCTATTTTGATAATACTTCAGTTCTACTTGCTAAGGGAGGCGGTGCCGGTAACGTAGGAGGCGGTACGGTTGGTGCAGGAGGACTAGCGTCCGGTGGTGTTGGTGATACCAAAACGTCAGGCGGTAACGGTGGTATTGGTGCAGCAGGCGGTGTTGGAGGTGCAGGAGGAGGCTCCGGAGGCTCAACCGGATCAGGAGGCAATGCGTCAGGTGGTACAGCCGGTATTGCAGGCACGGGAGGCGGTGCAGCAGGAGGAGACAACGGCGTTGGAAACGCACCCGGAGGTGGAGGCGGTGCCCTTGATGCAGGAGCCGGTTCTAATGGTGGAACAGGTCGTGTTAGTATTACCTATACCCCTTCATCAACAGGTTTTGTTAACCCAGACAACGGATCCGATACAGCACCATTTGATGATGCTAACAATATCCAATACACCGTACAGTCAGCGTTACCGGCAGGAACCTATTATTGGAGAGTGCGAGGCATTGATCCATCGGGATCTAACACATGGTCGTTATGGAGTGAAATTAGATCATTTGTTGTAGTAGCCGGTGGAGCATATACAAAAGACCTTACTGAGACATTAATACTTAGTGAAAGCTTTTTACGAAGTATTACACGAACAAGAACAGATACAGCTACCCTATCTGAATCAATCGTGAAAAGTGCTACACGGCTTCTTACTGAATCAACAACACTCACTGAGACAATGACGAAGCGACCGGCTAAAACATTCTCAGAATCAGTAAGTCTTACTGAAGTGTTCGCTCGCCTTTTTACGCTTGTACGGTCATATACAGAAGGCATAACGGCCTCTGATTCGATAACCAAACAAAGCGCAAGAACGTTAACCGATGCTGCAACGGCAGCAGATACTATTACTAAGCAAACCGGTAAGAGTATATTAGATAGTGCAACTGCTACTGATACGATATCAAAACAAGCCGGTAAACGACCGACTGAAACTATTACCTTAACTGAGACAATGACCCGTATCTTTACTCTTGTTCGTAGTTATACAGAATCAGTAACCATGAGTGAGGTGTTTACGAAGGTTATTACCCGTATTCAAACAGAAGCCGTTACCATAGCTGAGATCTTTACTAAAGTTGCAACCCTTGCCCGTAGCTTAACAGACAGCGTAACAGCAACCGATACCATATCTAAACAGGAAGGTAAAAACGTTAGCGAAAGCGTTACCCTTACTGAAACGTATACACCGGTTAAGGGTAAGACATTTGCAGATACCCTTAATTTAACCGATACACTATCCAAGCTTTATACTCTTATCCGATCTGAGGTAGTGAGTCTTACTGAAGCCTTTACCCGTACTTTTACCCTTGTTAGAAGTTACTTAGAATCAATTGCGATGAGTGAAGTGCTAACAAGAAGCAGTACCCGTACCGTAACAGATAGTACTACTCCATCTGATTCTATCCAAAAGAGTACATCAAAAACCCGAACTGATAGTATTACCCTATCTGAAGTACTAGAGCGACTAATTACATATGGCAGGACGTTTGCAGAATCCTTAACCCTTACTGAGACATTTACCAAGCTTCAAGCGCATGTTAGGTCGCTTACCGATTCTATTACTTCATCTGAGGTGATAACCAAGGCAATAACCAGAACTCGTACCGATACGACCACAATGGTTGAGATATTTACCAAAGTAGCTACTCTTGCACGTACTGTTACTGATTCCATATCAGTTACAGAAGTATTTACGAAACTGACAGGAAAAAATACTACTGATACAGTAAGTACTAGTGAGACGATAACACGACAAACCAGTAAGAGGGTAAGCGATACAACAACACTTAGCGAGGTGTTAACAAAGGTTGGTACATTTGCACGTACCTTAACCGATTCTATTACCCTTACTGATTCGTTTACACGTCTTTTTAACCGGTCATTGAGTGATGCCCTTACCTTAACTGATACGATTAGACGATCAGTTACACGATCTATGAGTGATGGAGTAACTACCGTTGATATCTTCTTCAAGCAGGCTAATAAGTTCTTTACTGATAGCATGTCACTTACTGAGATCTTTGAGGCAACGGGTGATAAGATTAAACTCTTTACTGAATCAATCACTATGACTGATTCATTACTTCGTTCGTACACCAAAACCCTTACTGAATCAATTACGATGAGCGAGATTTATACTAGAATTGCCAACTTCACTAAGGCACTAACAGACAGCGTAACCATGAGTGAAGCCTTTACGTCACTGCTCACATATGGAAGGATCTTAACCGATTCTATTACCCTTACTGAAACCTTTCTGCGATCAATGACACGATCATTTGTTGATGTAACACACCTAACCGAGATATTTAGAAAAGCTAATAGAGGGTGGACAAAGATATCTAAGGCTGTTGCCGAGTGGGGCAAGATCTCCAAAGCAACAAGCCTATGGACAAAGCAAGGCAAACCTGAGTAATATAGTATATACACATGAGTCAACAGCGTAACCAACCGGCAATTGTGATAGATTCCTTCAATCTTGGAGGCATTGCTGATTCCCCATATATCGGTGCCCGTAATTCACTTGCTTCAATTGTCGGATTTGATCTTCATTCTGTACCCGGATTAATGCTAGTGCAGCAAAAGCTAGTTAAAGATTCAGCAACCACGATTGATGATTTAGTTAAGATTGTACCTTGCTCTGATGGCTCAACGTATTTTTTCGGTAAAACAACCGGTAAGATCTGGAAACGTGCAGCAAACGGTACGTATTCACTTGAGCAGACAATACCACTCTCAACGCATACTGCTTTTGCAACGCCTCAGACAGCGGTAGATGATAACTCTATTGGTACCGAAGCGTGGCTTAACCCTTCTAATGTAACGGCGAGTGATGATACTTACGCTAGTGTGGATATTGGATCTAACCTCACGTCTCATTATTTGAAAGCTACTAATTTTGGATTTAACTTACCTTCAACAGCTACCATTATAGGTGTAGAAGTGGAAGTAGATCAGTTTGGTGATCAACCGGTGCGTGATAGTACGGTAAAGCTTATTAAGGGAGGAACGATTACCGGTACCAATAAGGCTACATCTACCAATTGGCCGGATCCTGAAGAAGCAGCAACGTATGGTGGTGCTGAAGATATGTGGGGTACAACATTAGCGTACTCAGATGTTAATGCTTCAAACTTTGGTGTTGCTATTAATGTTACCGGTACAACAGGTGTTGCTAACATTGATCAGATTAGGATGAAGATTTGGTATACGGATTCTGCTCAGACTGCAAGCATTCTTGATGCGTATGAGTATTACGGTTACATATATTATGCACAGGCCGGCTTCTTCTTAGGCAGGTGGCAGGTTGGTACTGCATGGTCTACCCGTGATGACAAGTTTGGTGTCTTTACTGGTGGTAATAGTACGTATCATCCCATGATTGAAGCTAACCGTGTCCTCTATATTGGTGACAGTCAATATGTTGCACAGGTTGATGCGTCAGATGGTGATTCAGGCGGTATTTTTAGTGCTGAAGCTCTTGATATTCCTCCTGAGTATGTCGTTTCAGCACTAGGTAAGAATAAAACCCGTATCTTAGTCGGTGGTACATCAACGAGTAATTTAGCTCAAACCGGTATTTTCTCATGGGATACGTGGTCAGTCTCATTTACCAATACAGCTTATATTGATGAATCAGGTATCAATGCTATTCAGCAAGCAGCAGATGGTACAATTATCATCCAAGCCGGTAATGCAGGAAACCTCTATATTTATGATGGTGAGAATGCCCACTTATTTAAACAGATTCCGCCTAGCTTCCCTTCACTTTATACGCCAACTGCTACAGCAAAAGTTCACTATCCGGCAACAGCTACCTTAAAGGGCATTCCTCTTATCGCACTATCTAATATTACCGGTAATCCGGCTTTGCAAGGTGTTTATGCGTTTGGATCTCGTAATATTAACTATCCCCGTATATTAACCTTAGATTTCCCGATATCAACAGGTAATGTAACAAATGTTGAGATATGGAGTATTGCCGTTGTTGGCCTTGATCTGTACGTATCATGGAAGGATACAACAAGCGGTACTGTTTATGGAGTAGATAAACTAAGTTACACAACTAGGTTAAATGGTGCTTACTTTGAAACACGGGTGATGAAGTACAGCAAAGTAATGCTTGATAACTTCAAGAAATTCATTGTTGATTACAACTCAGTACCGTCAAATACAAGTATTGCCTTGCACTATAAAGTGAATCATGGTAATTACGTACAGTTTGATTCTAGCACTGAGTTTATTAATGATACTGATAGAGTTGAGTATCGGGCAGAGCGTGACATAAAAGCAAAGACACTACAACTTAAGGTAGTGGTGACAACTAGCGGAAATACAGCACCAACTATTGAAGATCTAGTCTTATTACTACAAGAATAGTTATGGGTTACAGAATTATTAATCCATTTGAGGATTATCAACCACAATTACAGCAAAACAGCCAGCTTATTTTACCTACAAAGTCAGGAAACCTTACTGATGTTAACACTATTTCCGTTGGCTCAGGTAGTAAAACGATGAAAGTAGATAGGCAAGGCATGTGGCTAGGTGGTAATACCTTTACTGAGGCTCCATTTCGGGTAGATATGGAAGGCAACGTTGTTGCTAACGCTATTCAGCTTGCCAGTACCATAGCTATTGGAAGTGCAAATGGCCTTTCAACTGAGGTGCTAGGTGCAAATCCGGGTACAGAATCCCTATTAACAGGAACGAGTTTTTCACTAACCTTAGATTTTCCTACCTTAGTACATATTGTCTTTACGGCTCACGGATGGATTGATCGTATTGCAGCCGGTGATTTTGGAGGTAACGGCTTGGTACGGCTTCATATTAACGGCACTGAGAGGAGAAGAGCTATTTTATCAGGTCAGAAAGTAGGTACAGATAGTGCCGGTGCAATAGGTATAACAACATGCTCTAACAGTATTGTGTTGAGCTTAGCAGCCGGCGTACATACAGTGTGGTTAACTGCTGCATGTGATTCTTTAAATAGCAACACCAAGTTTAGGGTATACAACTACACATTATCGCTTGTTACATTAGGAGCATTATTCTCATGAGAAAACAATTACTTATATTAGGCGATGATAATAGAGGCCTTGCAACAGTTCAGGTTAGTAACCTGAAGGTGAAGCTTGATGTACCACAGGGCAAGGTGATTGACCTTTCTGTGTTCGATCGCAAGACACGGGAGGAGGCATTCATTCAACCGAGTGATTTCAAGCGTGACAAAGGAAAGCTTCTTAAGGAACCGAAGGATAAAGAGAAGGAGCCTAAGAAAGAAAAAGATGAGGTAGATGAAACTTAAGCACACTTGTGCTATGCTGATTCTTAGAGGCTAGAAGGATATACCTATGGCGTGGGGAGAACAAGGAACAAAGATTACATGGAAACCAAACGTTGTACCAGAAGCACAACGTAAAGATGGTGGATGGTACGACAATCCAGACACCGGCTATAACATGCGTTGGTATAGCGGTGGTGGTGGTGGAGGAGGCGGAGGTGGTCAATCGCTTCCTCAAATTCAACAACCTCAGAATTCAGGACAAGTACAACAGTACTTAAATGAATTCCACGATGTCATGCTCAAGGCAAAAGAAACCTTGAATGCTCCTCAGAAAACAAATGAACAGCTACTAGCAGAAGTAAAGAATCAACTTAAGCCTACACAAGCTTTACCGACAGCTCCTAACCTCACACAACAATACAATCAGTTACGCTCAGATCAGGGTATTACTTCACTTGAAGAATCACTAGGTAAGATCAAAGAACAGGAAGATATCATAGCCTCACAGCTTGAAACACAACTACTTAATGAAGAAGGTAAACCGGTAGCACTTAACGTTATTGCCGGCAGACAATCAGAAGAACAACGACAAGCTCAGATTCAAATGGACTTCCTCGGTAGGAGAAAATCACGTATCGTTGATGAACTGCAGATGCGGTATGCAGCAATTGATACCATCATGAAGTTTACCCAGATGGATTATGATAATGCTTTAAAGTCATATGAAGCAGAACTTGATTTGAATATGAAAATCTATGAAGCATTCTCAAG
>Ga0247718_1000089_pt1 | contig 20029 bp, 15 predicted proteins | sample 21E_DmetaG_FD_189045 | JGI IMG/M metagenome (GOLD analysis project Ga0247718, IMG submission 189045) | Soil microbial communities from hillslope of Landscape Evolution Observatory, University of Arizona, Oracle, AZ, United States - 2-1-E_D | ecosystem: Engineered > Artificial ecosystem >...
CTCGGTGGGTGACTCGATCGTGATCGAGAAGGGCGTCGCCCTGCCGATGAACTTCTCTGGCGCGCTGATCGTGATCGCGGGCCCCGGCTCGCTGCCCGCCCGGAAGTACATGAATCCGCCACCAACGAGCACGAGCAGCACCAGGCCAACGAGGATGAGCTTGAAGAATCTCACCCTCCGATCATAAACGGGCGAACTGCAGTTCGCCCCTACGATTTACTGCTCGCGCAGTGTTTCGATGGGATCCAGCGAGGCCGCGCGGCGAGCGGGAAGCAGGCACGCCGCTGCGGCAACGACCATCAGCACCGCGATCACACCCGCGTAGGTGATCGGATCGATCGGATTGATCCCAATCAGCAGGCTTTGCAGGCCCATGCCGACGCCGACCGACAGCAGTAACCCGATCACGAGGCCGATGCCGATCAGACGGATGCCGTTGCCGGCGATGAGGCGGAACACGTCCTGGCGTGTCGCGCCGATCGCGAGCCTGATGCCGATCTCGCGCCGCCTGGCGCCGACCAGGTACGACAGCACGCCGTAGCTGCCGATGCCCGCGAGGGCGAGCGCGAGCACGCCGAACACGACGAGCAGGTTGCCGGCCATTTTCTGTTGGAACGTCGCCGCCTTGGTGTGATCCGCCAGCGCGCTGACATTGTAGAACGGCACCTGGGGATCGATTTCGCGAAACGCCCTCTGCAGCGCCGCGCCGATCGCGGTTTGATCGCTCGCGGTCCGTACCATCAGCACCGCCGTCGATGAGTACGACTGCAGCATGGGAATCATCATCGCCGGAGTCGGCCGCTCGGTCAGCGAGCGTTGCTTGATGTCCTTGGTGACGCCAACCACCGTCCACCATTGCGGTTCCTGGCCCGGTCGCGGGACGCCGAACATTACGCGGCCACCCACGGGATCGCGGTCTTTCCAGTAGGTCCGCGCCATCGTCTCGTTGACCAGGGTGACCCTCGGTCGGCCGAAGGTGTCATCGCGCGACAGGTCGCGTCCCGCAATGACCGGAATCCGCATCGTGCCGGCATAGTCAGGCCCCACGCTGTTGAAGCTCACGCCCTGCGGATCGCCGTCGGCAGGCGTGTGGCCTTCCACGGTCACGTCGCTGAAGCTGCCGCCGGAGAAACCGAGCGGGATCCGGCGGCTGAGTGTCACCGATTCGACGCCGGGCATGGTGCCAACGCGATCGAGCGCGCGGGGGTAATAGTCACGGCCGTTCTCCGGCGTGTATCCGGCCGAGAACAGATCGAGCCAGCCCACGACGACCCCTTCAGCCTGGAATCCGGGGGTCATTCGTGCCGCTTCATTGAGGCTGCGAATGCAGAGGCCGGCGCCAACCAGCAGCGAGATCGAGAGTGCCACCTGCGCGGCGACCAACCCGCGGCGAAGTCGATGGCGCATGAAGGCGCGTCCTGCGGAGCCCGAGTCGCGGAGGGTGGTGGCCACGTCAGCGGGAGCGGCCTGGGCCGCCGGTGCGAGCGCGAAGAGCAGCACCGTGCCGACGGCCACGAGCGCCGTAAACCACACCACGCGAGCGTCAACGGCAACGGCAAGGTGAATGGGCAGCTCGGAAGGCGGCGCGAACCCAATCAGCAGTCCGGAGGTCCACCTTAGCGCGATCAACGCGCCGGCGCTGCCGAGCCCGGCGAGCACGATGCCCTCAACCATCAACTGCTGCACGATCCGCCAGCGCCCAGCCCCCATCGACAATCGAATCGCCATCTCGCGTTGCCGTGATGACGCGCGCGCCAGCAGCAGGCCGGCAAGGTTGGCGCAGGTGATCAGCAGGACGATGCCCGCAACCGCCATCAAGATCAACAGCACCGGCCGCAGCACCGCGATGCCGCCATCCGGAGAGTTGTCCAGCGGGAACACTGCCGCCTGGTGATCGATGTAGCGGTTCTGGCTGGCCCACGTCGTTCGCATTTGCTCGATCGTGGCATCCAGCTCCGCGCGCGCCTGCTCACGCGTCGAACCCGGCGCCAGCCGCCCGATGAGCGCGAGCCACCGGCTGCCGCGCACGGTTAGCCGATCGCCGCCAGGCATCACGGCCGGCTGCGCGCCGATCGGCAACCACATGTCATACGACAGGCCGGACACCGCGCCGAAGAAGCCCGGCGCCGCAACACCAACGATCGTGAACGGTTGCGAATTGATCTTGATCTGCCGGCCGATGACGTTCGGGTCCGAATCAAAGCGCCGCTGCCAGTACAAGTCGCTGAGAACGACGGTGGACGGCGCGCCCGGACGCTCTTCCTCCGGGGTGAAGCCTCGCCCGAGCGCGATCCTGGCGCCCAGCACGTCGAAGAAATTCGCCGTCACGAGCTCCGACCACGCGCGTTCGGCCTCGCGGTCAATCTGCACGCCCACCGAAAGATCCTCGGTGCCGATGATGCCGGTGACCTGCTTCGCGGCGCCGGCAATATCGTGGTAATCCGGATACGAAAAGCTCGGCAGGACGTCGCCCTTGTAGAGATAAGTGAACTGCACGAGCTCCTTGGTGCGGGCGGACCCAGGCATCGGATCGAGCAGCACGGCATTCACCCAGCTGAAGATCGTCGAGTTGGCGCCAATGCCGAGCGCGAGCATCAGCACCGCCACCGCGGTGAAGCCCGGATTGGCCCGGAGTGAGCGGAGCGAATACCGAAGGTCCTGCAAGATCGTCTGCATGGGGGAGTCTCCCGCTGGTGGTTGGGGCTGCCGCCGGCGCTCGCCAATCGCGTCGACGATGATGTGGGTCGCCTGGCGCCAGTACCAGCGCCGTGCGGCGCCGCGCCCGTGCTCGAGCGCGTGCGCGTGGAACAGTTCTTCGAGATCGCCGAGCAGGTCCTCGCCGCGGCGATCGACGATCTCTCGCGCAATCAGCCAGGTGGCAAGGCGGGGAGGTCTCATGCCGGCTCTCCGAGCAAATGCTCGATGCCGTCCGCCATGCTGCGCAGCGAGCGGTACGAGGCCTGTAACGACTTCATGCCGAGCGCCGTCGTCTCGTAGTGGCGTTTGCGTTTGCCGCCGCGTTGCGGAGTCGGATCGCCGATGCGGGACTTCAGCAGGCCCTTCTGTTCGAGGCGCTCAAGCGTGGTGTGCACCGCGCTGACCGAAACGCCGCGGCCACTGCGCGTATCGATCTCCGCGCACACCGCGGCACCGTAAGCCTCGGGGCCCAGCCGAACCAGGGCAAGCATCACGATCTGTTCGAACTCGCCAAGGATCGGGGGCGTTGTGCGGCTCATGGATCGTTAATATCCACAATGTAGATTAATTTGTCAAAAGATCAGGGTGCCTAGGGTGCCTGGGGTGCCGAAGGTGCCTAACGATCTGGGGTCGATTCCAGGTGTCGGATGAGGCCAGTGGTTGCCTTGATCGCTCGCTTCGCCAGGCGCTCGGCCGCGACTAGCTCGGCGTCCGTGATCAAGCCCTGTTCGTTCGCATCGAGCAGGTGATTGAGCACTTCGCCCAGCGAGCCCCTTGCGACTCGCAGGAAGTAGGCGAACTCCCTATGCTTGTATCCGCGCATGTAACCTTCGGCGATGTTCCTCGGGGCCGATCGCACAGCGTCCGACAACTGGTCCGCAAACTTGAACTTGAATTTGAATGCCGGCCGGGCAATAAACGCATCAACCTGCAGTTTCAGCGAGTGAGCAAGTTGCCATGCAATGATCTCCTCGAATTTCTTGAATCCGGCCATGCCCGCAGTAGCTGCAACTGGCGGACCGGCGACGAAACGTAAAATTCAGGCCTGTACACTCCCGTGCCAATCAACCAGATCGCAAGAATTTAGTCGTATCCCATTTGACGCGTTGGAGAATTCTGCAAACCCATAGCGGCGCAAAGGGCGCCTTGCCGAGGGCACCCCAGGCACCTTAGTCACCCCAGGCACCTTGCTAAGATTGCGTATGCGTTCAACAGCCGTCGCCCTGCTCCTGGCTCTTGGTGTGTCGTCCGTCGCAGCGGCGCAGGAGAAGCCACAGCCTCCCACGACCCTTCGCGCGCCATCGCGCACTGACGTGCTGCGCGGCGAGTACGGCCGGTATCGCGCCAACAACGACCTGCTGCACTACGACCTCGACATCAGGGTGGATCCGGAGAAGAAGTTCATCTCCGGCAAAAACACCATTCGCTTCAAGATGCTCAAGGACGACACGCGCATCCAGCTGGAGCTGTTCGCCAACTACGCGATCGAAAAGATCGTCATGGGCACGCAGGCGCTGAAGTACGAGCGCGATCACAACACCGTCTACGTTGATTTCCCGGAGACGCTTCGCGCCAACCGCACCTATTCGATCGAATTTCACTACTCGGGCCAGCCACGCGAGCAGGGGCGCTTCGGCGCGCTCGCGTTCCGGACCACGCCTGACGGCAAGCACTGGATCAACACCGCCAACGAAGGGGAAGGCTCAGCCTCCTGGTGGCCCAGCAAGGATCAGTGGCGCGACGAGCCGGATGAAGGCGCGGATATTCGCGTCGCGGTCCCGAACGGCCTCACCAACGTGTCGAACGGCCGCTTCATGGGCAAGACCGATCTGAAGGACGGCTACACGCGCTGGGACTATCGCGTGCATTACCCGATCAATTCCTACAACGTCTCGCTGAACATTGCCGAGTACACGCACTTCAACGAAGTGCACGGCGATCTGACGATGGACTATTTCGTGCTGCCGGGGAACCTGGAGAAGGCCAAGGTCCAGTTCGCGCAGGCGAAGCCGATGATGGAGGCGTTCGAGAAATACATCGGCAAGTACCCGTTCCCGAAGGATGGCTTCAAGTTGATCGAGGTGCCGTACTCGGGCATGGAGCACCAGAGCGCGGTCACCTACGGCAACCGCTACGCCAACGGCTACCTCGAACGCGACTGGACCGGCGTTGGCGTCAGCCTGAAGTTCGACTTCATCATCATCCACGAGAGCGCGCACGAGTGGTACGGCAACGCCATTTCCGCCGCCGACGTGTCCGACATGTGGATCCAGGAGGGCTGGTGCAACTACCTGGAGTTCATCTACGTCGAGGCGCTGTTCGGCCGCGAGGACGCCATCAAGTACGCCGGCGGCTACAAGTCAAAGGTCGGCAACAAGGAGCCGATCATCACCCAGCGCGGCATCCATCGCACGCCGAACCAGGACATGTACTTCAAGGGCGCGCTGTTCCTGGACACCCTGCGCAACGCCGTCAACGACGACACGCGCTGGTGGAAGCTGATGCACGATACCTACGAGAAGTTCAAGTACCAGAACATCATGACCGAAGACCTGGTGCGCTTCTTCAGCGCCGAGCTGAAGCAGGATATGACGCCGATCTTCGATCAGTACCTGCGTCGCGTTGACCTTCCGGTACTCGAGTTGACGCTGGACGAGGCGTCCAAGCGCCTGTCCTACCGGTGGAAGGCCGATGAGCGAGGCTTCGCGATGCCGATCAAGGCCGGCGACCCGTCGAAGTGGCAGATGATTCAACCGACCACTGACTGGAAGTGGATGGAGTGGGGTGCGGGCAAGGACGCGTTCAAGGTCGCGACCGAGCTGTTCTACGTCAACGTGCAGTGGCTGGGCGCGAACGGAAGGCCAGAAGCAGCAAGAAGCAAGTAGGAGGCGCCAGCGCTCTTCTTGCTACTTGCTACTTGCTACTTGCTACTTGCTACTTACTACTTGCTACTTGCTACTTGCTACTTCTCTTGGTCCGGTGAGTCGCCGGCGCATTCCACGGGTCTTCGGGCCAGGGATGCCTCGGGTATCGCCCGCGTAGTTCCTTCCGCACTTCCGGGTACGTTCGCTCCCAGAAGCTCTTCAGATCCTGCGTCGTCTGCACCGGGCGCGCGTTGGGCGCGAGCAGGAGAAAAGTGATCGGTGTCTTCGACCGGCCGATACGAGGTGTCTCGGCGAGCCCGAACAATTCCTGCAGCTTCACTGATACGGACGCGGTGCCGCCTTCACCGTAGTCGATCGTCATGTCGCGACCGCTCGGCACCGTCAGCGTGGCCGGTGCATTGCGCTCGAGTTGCTGCCTGACATCCCAGGGAAGATCGTCCTCGCGGAGCCGGACATCTTCCAGTCTGCGCGCCGAGCGTGAAGCCGACGCGATTAACTCCGCGCGATCCGCCTCGATGCCTGCGAAGTCGAGGCGGCGAAGGAGCTGAAGGCTGTCCTCGTCGGGTCCGCGATCGAGCCACGCCTTGGCGAGGATCTCCGCGCGACGCTCGTCGGTCGGCGCGATGGCACGCTCGCGAAGCGGCACCTGGTCGTACCAGTCGATTTCCGTAGCCCGAACGGTGCCCGTGTTGCGATCGAGCTCGTGACGCGTTTCGAAGCGGGTGGCTTGAAGCCACGCCGCATCGATCGGAATCGCCTCCCGAATCAGCGCCTCGGTTGCGCCGGACGAGCGCCCGCTCGTCACATCCAGCGCGATGACCCACTCGCTGCCGGTGGCGTCGCTCTCGCGCACTAATGCTGCGCCGTGACCGGTCGCGAGCGTGTACTTGTCTGCCTGTCTGCGCCGGGCGACGCGATCCGGGTAGCCGGCGAGCAGTGATTGCCGGAGTTCCCCCTCGGTGATGTGTGGTCGATGCGCTTTGCCGAGCAGATGCCTCGCCGTTGCGGCGAGTTGGTCGGCAACCTGCTTCACATGAAATGCCGCGCGCGCGCCAGGTTCCGAGAGGCGCGCACATTCCGCGCAGCCTTCGACCGAGCCATGCGACCTGAGCAGCACACGGCCCAGACGCGGATGTAGCGGCAGCCGCAGCAACAAGCGGCCTGCCGCGGTGATCTTCCCGTCTTCGATCGCGCCGAGGCGCTCGAGGAGCGTCATGGCTGCGTCGATGCGCTCCTGGGACGGCCGATCGAACCAGTCGAACGTGTCGGGCGAGGCTCCCCATGCAATCACCGACAGGATCGGTCCGGCGAGATCGACGCGGTGAATCTCTGCCTCTCGATGCGGCCGCAGGCGATCCCGCGCATCCCAGAGCCGTCGCGCGATGCCGGGTCCAAGCCGCGCCGCTCGTCCGGCGCGCTGATCCGCGCTGTCGAGCGTGATCCTTTCCGTCGCCAGCGCGTCGACGCCGCGCCCGGCATCATAACGAGCGACCTTGTGCAGGCCGGAATCGATCACTGCCGACACGCCGGGCACCGTGAGCGATGTCTCGGCGACGTTGGTAGCGACGATGATCCGCCGCCGGCCTCCGGCCGACAGGGCGGCATCCTGCGCGTCGCCGTCGAGCGAGCCGTGCAAGGGGACGACGTCGAGATCGTGCGCGCGCGCAAGAACTGCGCATGCGCCGATCGCGTCGTTGATCTCGCGAACGCCGGGCATGAAGCAGAGGACGTTGCCGTTGCTGCGCGGCAACAGCGCGCCGACCGCGTCAGCGATCCGTTCCCCAGGTGCATACTCGACGGTCAGCGGATGCAGTGTGCCGGGCACGTCGATGACCGGGCAGCCGCCAAGGAATGACGCCACCGGCGCGGTGTCGAGCGTCGCCGACATCACCAGGATTCGGAGATCGGATCGCGCGAGCCACGCCTGCCTCGCGAGGGCCAGGCCCAGGTCGGCGTGGACGCTGCGCTCGTGAAACTCATCGACGATCAACGTGGTGACGTCGCTCAGCAGCGGATCGTCCTGCAGATAGGCGGTGAGGATGCCTTCGGTGACCACGACGAGCTTCGACTCGCGTGAGAACTGCCGCTCGAAGCGAATGTGCCAGCCGATCTCCCGGCCGATGGTCCAGCCGCGCTCTTCGGCAATGCGCCGCGCCATTGCGCGGGCCGCCAGTCGTCGAGGTTGCAGCAGCAGCACACGGCCGCGATCGATCAGCGCCGGCGGAATGCGCGTCGTCTTTCCAGCGCCGGGCGCAGCGGTCAGGACCGCCGCCCGATGAGTGTCGAGCGTGGCGCGGACGGTATCGACGAAGGAATCGACTGGCAGGGTCTGCGGCACGGAGTATCATCAAAGCTTACCGCCAAGGGTATCCGCGGCGGCCAGTTGGCAGTTCGCCGGTTGGCAGTTCGCTGGATTGAGAGAGTCCCTGGAACCTGATCCGGTTCAGACCGGCGGAGGGAGAGCGGAGATGAAGAAGTCCACGCCAGTGCCAACGGTCTCGACGTACGAAGAGGCCTTTCCCAATTCACAGAAGGTCTACGAGACCGAGCTGCGCGTGCCGTTCCGCGAGGTGACACTCGGCGGCGGCGAGAAGCCGGTGCGCCTCTACGACAGCAGCGGGCCGCAGGGCCACGATCCGCGGCACGGACTGCCGAAGATGCGCGAAGCGTGGGTCGCGCCGCGCCGAGCGGCCGCGAAAGCCGGGCAGCCGGTGACGCAGTTGCACTACGCCCGCAAGGGCGAGATCACGCCAGAGATGCAGTACATCGCGACGCGTGAAGGCCTGCCCGCCGATTTCGTCCGCGATGAAGTGGCGCGCGGCCGCGCCATCATCCCCGCCAACATCAATCACCCCGAGCTCGAGCCGATGATTATCGGCCGCAACTTCCTGGTGAAGATCAACGCCAACATCGGCAACTCCGCGGTGTCGTCTTCGATCGAAGAGGAAGTCGAGAAACTGCGGTGGTCCACGCTATGGGGCGCCGACACGGTCATGGATCTGTCCACCGGCAAGAAGATCCATGAAACGCGCGAGTGGATCATGCGCAACTCACCGGTGCCGATTGGCACCGTGCCGATCTACCAGGCGCTCGAGAAGGTTGGCGGCCGCCCCGAAGATCTGACGTGGGAGATCTACCGCGACACGCTGATCGAACAGGCCGAGCAGGGCGTGGACTACTTCACTGTCCACGCCGGCGTGCTGCTGCGCTACATCCCGATGACCGCCAAGCGCCTGACCGGCATCGTGTCGCGCGGCGGTTCGATCCTGGCCAAGTGGTGCCTCGCGCATCACAAGGAGAACTTCACCTACACGCACTTCCGCGAGATCTGCGAAATCATGAAGGCCTACGACGTGTCGTTCTCGCTCGGAGACGGCCTGCGCCCAGGCTCGATCGCCGATGCCAATGACGAGGCTCAGTTCGCCGAGCTGAAGACGCAGGGCGAGCTGACGAAGATCGCGTGGGAATACGACGTTCAGGTGATGAACGAGGGTCCCGGCCACGTCCCCATGCACCTCATTCGCGAGAACATGGAGAAGCAGTTGGAATGGTGCGCTGAAGCGCCGTTCTATACGCTCGGACCTCTGACGACGGACGTCGCTCCAGGATACGACCACATCACCTCGGCGATCGGCGCCGCCATGATCGGCTGGTACGGCACCGCGATGCTCTGCTACGTTACGCCGAAGGAACACCTCGGCCTCCCGAATCGCGAAGACGTGAAGGCGGGCGTCATTGCCTACAAGATCGCCGCGCACGCCGCGGATCTTGCCAAGGGCCATCCGCGGGCGCGCGTCTGGGACGACGCGCTTTCGAAGGCACGATTCGAATTCCGCTGGGAGGATCAGTTCAATCTCTCGATGGATCCGGTCACCGCGCGCGCGTATCACGACGAAACGCTGCCCGCCGACGGCGCAAAAGTCGCGCACTTCTGCTCGATGTGCGGCCCGAAGTTCTGCAGCATGGAGCTCACGCAGCAGGTGCGCGCCGAAGCGGCAAAGGGGATGGACGAGAAGTCGGCCGAGTTCCGGAAGAGCGGGAGCGAAATCTACATCGGCAAGTCGGAGCCCGCGGCGCCGTAGCCCGCGAAGGGCTAACGCCGCTCCAACATCGCTTTCAGCCGCGCGTATCCCGAGCTTGAGTTCGAGATGCGCGTGAGGGAATCGGCGAATTGCTTCTCGCCTTTCCTGGCGGCCATTGCCTGCTGCACCAGTCCAGACGCTTCCTGCAGCAGGCGTTGCGCTTCTTCAGCAGTGGTCGCATCGTAGGCCATCGCCTCTAGAGGGCCACGGCGAGGTTGTGCAGCCGAAAGGCATCATGTTTCGCGACGGGATGCGACGGTCGCTCCTGCAGCGCCGCGCGCCACTCCGCCCACCACCCGTTCACGGCCAGGGCGTTCAGGCGATCGACTTCGTCGGTGCGCGCCAGTAGCACCTTCACCGGCTCGCGGGCTGGCGTCACGAGCGCCGCCGACTTTTGCGCGGCCCGCTCGATCAGCGCATCCTCTATTTCGGCCATCGTCGGCGCGCCCTCTTCAACCAGCCGGTCCGACTGATACGTGACGCGCGCCGTTTCATCGGCGAGGACGTCGGTGCCGCGTCGCACCTCGATGCGTACGTTCGCCGTGACGTTGTCGACCACGTTCGGCTTGTTGCGCCCGTAGTCGAACACCGGCTCCGGCTTGGTATTGCCGTCACCGTCCATCACAGTCTGCGACCCGATCTGCCGCAGTTCGGAGACGTACCGCGTGCCTTGCCGTCGCGCGTGCGTCCAGTTTGTGAGAGTCACCACCACTCGCATCTGGCCATTGCTGTCCGCAGCGGCGAGCATGCGATCGTTCCGGGACATTTGCGTCGTGATCGCCTCTGCGAGACGCGGCACCAACCGCTCGGGAGCGCTCGATCGATTCTCGACCTCGACGTGAAATGACCCGGCCGGCAGCAGGATAGCGGGCGGGACGACGGGGAAGAGGCTGATCTCCGTGGCGCTTGGCGGGAGGCCGCGCCGAAACTGGGCGCCGGCAGGTGTTCCTGCCAGTACGAACACCGCGGCAACCGTGATGAGGCGCGAGGTCTTCATGCGCGCATTATCCGGCAGCGCGCGGCACGAGGGAAGCCCTACGGGCGGGGTGGCGGGACGATCTGAATCACGGTGGGGAACCGTGCGGGCGTCCCGTCCGCCTTGGGATTGGGATAGCCGGCCGAACCGCCAAACGTGTAGTCCTTGATCGTCACGCTCGGCGCAAACGCCATCGACTCATCGCGGAATCGCGCGGTTTCGAACTGGTGCGTCGGCGGGGCCTCGAACAGCTCGTCACCCTTCGTCTTCAACACGGTCTTGTAATACCCGACGAGGTCAGCGAACGGAACAGTCGCGCCGAAGATGTAGAAGCGCTGGCCGCGGCCGGCGTCATACGACGTCAGGAAAACCGCGGACGGATAGATGGGCGCGCCAAGCTCCGCTTCGGTCGGACTACCGTCCGTCTTCGCTGCGGCTGCCGGCGCCTTCGGAGCTGGCGGCGTCTGAACCGATGGTGCCGGGGGCGGCTGCGACGGCTTCTGCGTTCCGGGACGCGGGAACGGCTGCGGCGTTTGCGCCGAAGCGAGCGTCGCACCAAGAGTCAAAACGACAACAGCGCAGATCCTGAACACGGAACTATTATAGGGCTCAAGTCCCAGGCCCCAAGTCCCAAGCCCGCATGAGCTCTTTCCTTCATTACTGCAGAGATCAGCACGAGTGGCTGCTCGAGTTTGTCGAGGCGCTCGTAGCCATCGAATCACCAAGCGACGACCCGGTCGCGGTCAATCGCTGCGGCGTGGAGCTGTCGTCGCGCCTCCAGGCGATCGGCGGCGACGTCACGCGCATTTCGCCAGCCTCCGCCGGTGCGACCGTCGAAGCATCGGCGAAAGTGGGCGATCACCTGCGGGTCAGCTTTGGCAGCGGGCCAACGCAGGTTCTGCTGCTCGGCCACTTCGATACGGTGTGGCCCGTGGGACAACTGGCGACGATGCCGTTGAAGCGAGAAGGCGGCAGGCTCTACGGGCCCGGCGTGTTCGACATGAAGGCGGGCATCGGCCTTGCGACCCTGGCGACGCGGGCTCTGCTCGATGCCACCACCCTCGACGCCGGCCGTATCGTCATGGTGTGGACCACCGACGAAGAGATCGGCAGTGCCACCTCGCGCGCGCTGATCGAGGCGGAAGCGGCGAAGAGCAGCGCGGTGATGGTGTTCGAGCCGTCACTGCCCGGCGGAGCCTTGAAGACCAGCCGCAAGGGCGTCGGCCAGTTCGAGATGATCGCGAAGGGCGTCTCCGCGCACGCTGGTCTCGATCCAGGAAAAGGCGTCAGCGCGATTCGTGAGTTAGCGAGGCAGATCGTCGCGATCGATGATCTGCAGGATCCCGCCAACGGCGTCACCCTCACCGTGGGCACGATTGCCGGCGGCACGCGCGTCAACGTGGTGCCCGCTGAAGCGCGAGCGGTGGTTGATGCGCGGGCCGTGACACGCGCGGATGCCGATCGTGTCCAGAAAGCGATGCGCGGGTTGAAGGCGCAGATCGCGGGCGCGTCCCTCACCGTGACCGGTGGATTCGAGCGTCCGCCACTGGAGCGCACGCCGGGTGTGGTCAAGCTGTTCGAGCAGGCCAAGGCCGTGGCGGCGGAAATCGGCGTGACGCTCGAGGAGGGAAGCGCCGGTGGGGGCTCCGACGGCAACTTCACGGCGGCGCTCGGGATTCCCACGCTCGACGGCTTTGGCGCCGTCGGCGACGGCGCTCACGCGATTCACGAGCACGTCGACATCGACGCGCTGGTTCCGCGCGCGGCCACTATCGCGGGACTGTTAGCCCGCCTTCTGAGGCCTTCTTCCTAGACGCGATCCCGTAGCGCGCTCGCATCAGGGACACCACCTCCTGCACCTTGGTGTCGTACTCCTTTGGGACGTACTTGCTGGCGTAGAGCCGCTCGTACTTCTCGACCATCTCAGGAAACTCGCGCTGCAGCATGGCCATGAAGTGATCGCGCGTGCCGCCATCGAGGTGCATCACCATCGCGCCGACCGACCGTGCTCCTGAATCGGCGATCGCCTTGATCGTCCGTTCCATCTTCGCCGGCTGCGTTGAAAAGCCGGGCACGATTGGCGCCATCAGCACTCCGCAATCGATGCCGGCATCCACCAACGCGCGAACGGCCCGCAGGCGTTGCGCCGGATGCGCGACGCCGGGCTCGAGCTGTTCCCACGCTTCCTCATCCACGGTGGGAATGCTGATGTGCACACGGCACGTGGCGCGCGCGGACAAATCCTGCAGCACGTCCGCATCACGCACGATCATCGGGCCCTTGGTGACGATGCCAACCGGCGTCGCCGCATCACGCAGCGCCTCGAGCACGCCGCGGGAGATCTTGTAGGTGCCTTCGATCGGCTGGTACGGGTCGGTGGCCGTGCCGAATCCGATGTTCTCCTTCGCCCACGTCGGCTTGTCGAGCTCGCGCCGCAATACTTCGACGAAGTTGGTCTTCACGAAGATCACCGACGCGAAGTCGTCCCCGGCGTTGAGCTCGAGCTGTGTCTGATACCGGCGCGCGAAGCAGTAGTGGCAGCCGTGCGTGCAGCCGCGATAGGGGTTGAGCGTCCACTTCATGAACGGCATCCCCTTGCAGCGATTGAGCGCCGAACGGCAGCGGATTTCCTGGTAGGTCGCGGCGTCGCCGCGGCGCTTCGCATCCGGCAGCGCTGATACGCCGCCGTCCTTCACCAGCCCGGCGATGTCACGGGTCGTCGGCGAACGGCCGAGGTCGAACAGGAGTGGATGCGTCGCCATGGGGCCGACGCCATTGTTTTCGCTTTTTATTCGCTGGTCAAGCTGCGCCAGTAATTCAGCAGATCGTCCACCGTTTGCTCGAGCGGAATCTGCGGCGTCCACCCGGTATCGCGCGTGAGCTGCGCGTGATCGCCGAGCAACAGCGGCGTGTCGTTTGGCCTGAACCGCGCGGGATCCTGTTCGATGACGATCGGCACACGCGAGCGTGATTGCATCAGCTCGACCAGCGTGCGTATCTGGACCGGTGTTCCCGAGCAGACGTTATAGGGAATGCCGGCCGCCGCAGACTGCATCATCGCCTGGTAGGCGCGCACCGTATCGCGCACGTCCATAATGTCGCGCTGCGAATCCATGTTGCCCATCGAGAGGACCGGAGCCCTGCGCCCGGCTTCGATCTCGGCGACCTGTTTGGCGATGCTCGAAGCCACGAAGGTCGGCGCCTGCCGCGGCCCGATGTGATTGAACGAACGCGCGATCAATGCCGGAATGCGGTCGTCTTCCCAAGCCCGCTTGCCGATCATCTCCTGGGCGACCTTGCTGGTGCCGTACGGGCTGTTCGGGCGGATCGTGCTGCTCTCGGTGATGGCGCGATCCAGCGGCGCGTAGACAAACGCCGTGCTGGTGATCAGGACGCGTGGCGCAAGCTGCAGCCGGCGCAACCCGTCGAACAGGTGGTGGGTGGCCAGCACGTTGCCTGCGAACGTTTCGGTGACGTGCGACCATGAGTCGCCGACGTGCGCCGCGCCGGCCAGGTGGTAAATCGCGTCGGGCCGCGCTGATTCCAGCGCCGCGCGAACGGCGTCGCGATCGTGCATTTCCACCGCGAGCCACATGACGCGTTGCCCCGACACCAGCGGTTCGGTGCCCGGCCGCAGCCACGCGATGTAATTGTGAGAACTGTCCTGTTCGAGGAGCTCGAGCAAATGGCTGCCGACGAAACCGGCCGCGCCGGTCACCAGCACGGTAGCCATGTCAGCCTCGCTTGCCGTACTGCGCTTCCATGTAGGCCTTGTAGTTGGGGTCCCGTTCCTTGATCGGACGCCACCACCACTCGTTCTGCTGGTACCACGCCACGGTTTCGGCAAGGCCCTGCTCGAACGGCACCTGCGGCTTCCATCCCATCTTCTCGAGCTTGGCGCTGCTCAGGCTGTAGCGGCGGTCGTGTCCCTTGCGGTCTGCGACCGGCTTGATCAGCTCCGGCCCCTTGCCCGACAGCGCCAGCACCTTGTGCGTGAGGTCGATGTTCTTGACCTCGTTGCCGCCGCCAATGTTATAGACCTCGCCGCTGGTGCCCTCGTGCAGCAGCAGGTCGACGCCGCGGCAATGGTCGAGCACGTGCAGCCAGTCGCGGATGTTGCCGCCGTCGCCGTACAACGGCACCGGGATGTTGTCCATCAGGTTGGTGACGAACAACGGCAGGATCTTCTCGGGGAACTGGTACGGCCCGTAGTTGTTCGACGCGCGCGTGACGATCACCGGCACGTCGTGCGTCGCCCAGTAACTGTAGGCGAGGCGATCGGCGCCGGTCTTGCTCGCGGCGTACGGGTTGCGCGGCTTCAGTTCATCGGTCTCCACGCTCGAACCTTCAGCGACGCTGCCGTAGACTTCGTCGGTCGAGATCTGGATGAAGCGCTTCAGTTGTGGATTGCGGCGCGCCGCTTCGAGCAGCACGAACGAGCCCTCGACGTCGGTCTTGATGAAATCGCCGGCCGCCATGATCGAGCGATCGACGTGCGTTTCCGCGGCGAAGTGCACCACGTAATGCGACGCCTCGACGAGCGGCCCGGCCACCGCCGCGTCACAAATGTCACCGTGCACGAACGTGTGGCGCGGGTTGTCCATCACGTCATGCAGGTTTTCCTTGCGGCCTGCGTAGGTCAGCTTGTCAAGATTGGTGACGTGCCAGTCCGGGTGGGTCTGGAGCGCGTAACGCACGAAGTTGCTGCCGATGAAACCGGCGCCGCCGGTAACGAGGACCTTTACCACTTGATCCACACCTCAGAGTTGTCGCCCAGCATGAAGCGATGCGCGACCGGCTTGAGCGGCAGCCGATGAATCTTGGCGCCGCGGCCAATCAGGCTGTCGGCGACGCGCGTCTCGAGATCGTGAATCAGCGCGCCCTCGAGCACGATGCTGTGCTCGATCTCCGACTTGTTGATTTCAACGTCCTTGCCGATCGACGTGAAGGGGCCGACGTAGCCGTCGATGATCTTCGCGCCGGGGCCAATCACCGCCGGCCCGCGCACGACCGAGTTCTTGATCACCGCGGTCTTGTCCACCACGACGTTGCCCTCGACGCGTGACGCGGCGTCAATCTGGCCTTCGATCTTCGGGGTCAGCGTTTCGAGGATCAAGCGGTTGGCCTCGAGCATGTCCTCGAGCTTGCCGGTGTCCTTCCACCACCCGGACACCAGGTGCGGATTCACGCGCAGCCCGCGGTCGATCAGGTCCTGGATGGCGTCGGTGATCTCGAGCTCGTTGCGGAAGCTCGGCTTGATGTTGTTGACCGAGTTGAAGATCTCGGGACCGAACATGTAGACGCCGACCAGCGCCAGGTTCGACTTCGGCTCCTTCGGCTTCTCGACCAGCCGCCGCACCTTGTTGCCGTCGAGCTCCGCGACGCCGAACATCTGCGGGTCCGGCACCGGCGTCAGCAGGATCTGCGCCGCCGGCTTTTCTTTCACGAACTGCTCGACGAACTCCACGATGCCGCGGTTCAGCAGGTTGTCGCCCAGGTACATCACGAACGCATCGTCGCCGATGAAGTCCCTGCTGATCTTCACCGCGTGCGCCAGGCCGCGGGGCGCGTCCTGTTCGATGTAGGTGACCTTCGCGCCAAAGCGCGAGCCGTCACCGACCGCCGCCTTGATCTCGAGGTGCGTGTCACCAACGACGATGCCGATGTCCTTGATGGCGGCGTCGACCAGCGCCTCGATCCCGTAAAACAGGACCGGCTTGTTGGCGACGGGAACGAGCTGCTTGGCGCTGGTATAGGTCAGCGGCCGGAGGCGCGTGCCCTTGCCCCCACTGAGGATGAGTCCCTTCATGCGAACTTCCAATTTTATCTCATCCTGACTGGTTATCCGTGGACCTAAATCCGGGGGCTATCTTTGCCCGCCGCCGCCGAACGCGCCGAAGAAATTCGAGAACGACCCGACGCCCGCCAGCGTGAACGACATGTTGAACCGCCGATCCTTCGGCACCAGGAACTGGGTGGCATTGGGGTAGTTGTAGGACTGGTACTCGAACGAGATGCCGCAGCACTGCGCGTTGTAGAACGCGATGTAGCGCTGGTTGAGAAGGATGCGGCGCCCGAGGTCGTAGTTGTAGGAGATGTTGCCGCCAAAGCGGCTTTGCTTCAGCCGGAAGTCTGCAGTGGTGTTGAGTTGGTCGTCCGCGGCGATCACCGCGCCCGTCGCGGTCGTCTGGGCGAACGCGCGGCGCGTCCAGCCGCCGCTGATATTGACGTCCTGCGATCGAAACCCGCCATTCAGGCTCATGCCGAGCAGCTTCGGCGAATTGATCTGCGCCTGCGGATCGTATTCAAGCCGGTAGTCGATCGACAGCGGGTTGATCGGGATGGCGCGCGCCGTGAGCGAGATGGGCGAGAAGGCGTTGGGCTGGCTGCGCGCGAAGCCGTAGGTGTAGGACTGGTCGTACTTCGCGGCATTCTCGTCGGTGTAGTAACTCTGGCGCACCGACAGGTTGAGCAGTTCGCGCGGCGCGCTCGCCGACGGCTCCCCCTCTTTCTCTTTCCTCACCATCAGGCGATTGGTCAGCCCGTAATTCATGGTGGTGACGCCGCCAACGACCACGTCATAGCCCGTCGTCGTCGGAATGCGGTCCTGGTTCGGAATCTCCGAGCGGCGAGACACGGAGAATTGCGGCTCGACGACGTGCTTCAGGCGATCGGCCATGGCGTTCTGGGGACTGAACACGCGTGAGAACACGGGACCGATGATGTCCACCCGCAGGTCGTTGTAGCTGCGGGTGATCGGCTCCTCGATCTGCGTCCTCAGATCATCAGCCAGGCTTTCGCTGTAGTAGGTCGTTCGGTACTGCGCAGTGGCGTTCACCTGCAGGAAGGGCAGCGTGCTAAGCGCCGCCTTGAGCTGCGGCGAGAAGTCGGCCTTGACGAGACTCAGGTCCGATTCCGCCGTCGCGGTGCGCCGGATGAAGACGTTGCGGCCCGCTTCACCGTTGACGGTGGCGAACACCGGCAGCGGGCCGAGCTTGACGCCGCTCAAGGCGAAGTTGAATCCCGGCTCCTGGCCGGTGACCGTTGAGCTGCTCAGGTCGGCGAACGTCTCAGTCCGCCGGTAGGTGCCATTGGTCGACAGGTTGCGCCACGATCCCGAGATGCCGCCTTCGTAGCTCCTGGTGCTGTTCGAGGCGTTGTAGAAATCGCGGTCGTAGGTCTGGCGGACGGTGACGTCGGTCACGTAGTCGACGCGCCCGCGCGCCGCCAGCCCGAACGGCAGGTTCTGCGTCAGGTTGCCGCGCAGCTGCTTGCTGCGCCGCGGGTTGCGGGTCTGCCCGTTGATCGTGGCTTCCTTCTCATCCAGCCAGTAGTAGCGGAGGTCGCCCTGCGCCTGCGGGCCGAGCAGGTAGCGATACTCGGCGCCCACGCCCTGGCCGCGCGAGAACATCCAGTCGTGGAAGACCGTGGCGTCCATGCTGCGGTTGATCGCCCAGAAGAACGCGTTGCTGATCGACGATCCGGTGGCGAGCGACGACCCGTACATCGGCAACAGGAAGCCGGTGGCGCGATCATCTTCCTGGATCGGGTAATACATCAGCGGCAGGTAAAACACCGGCACGTCCTTCACCTGCACGACGGCGTTGCGCAGGATGACGTAGTCATCGAGGTTCAACGTCGCGCTGCCGCTGACGATCTCCCATCGCGGCGTGGGCTGCACGCAGGTGGTGAAACTGCCCTTGGTGATGCGGTACTTGTCCTCGCCGATTTTCTCGATCGTCGCGCCACGGAAATAGACGTCCGGTTCGAGGGTGCCGAACATGCTGCGGTTGCGCTCGCCGCGCTCGCCAAGCTGCGCAATGCCGCTCGCGTTGTTGAAGGTCCCGCGGCTGGTCTTGGTGTTGAAGACAACGCTGTCGGATGAGATCCGCGCGGTGGGCGTTTGAAAGACGACGTTGCCCTCGGCGATCAGCTCGCCGGTCTTGATGTTCATCTGCAGGTCGTCGGCGAAGAACTTCTGCCCCTCGTTCGGGGTTCCCACCTCGCCGGCGATCTCGACTTCGCGCATCAGCCGGACGCGGTCGGCGTCGATGCGCTCGAACAGGAACTGCTTGGTGTTCCAGCCCGGCAGGCCTTGCGCCATGGCATCGTGCACGGTGCATGACGCCACGATAGCGGCGGTGAGAATGAGGATGCGGGCTCGCACGAGGTTCACTTCGAGGATAACAGCCTAAATGCGGACCGCGCCACCGTCGATCAGGCGGGCGCGCAGCGGTCCAATCATGTAAATCGACCCGCATGCCACGGCGCGGCGCGATTGTTCGAGCGCCCGGTTGACCGCAGCGACGGGTGAGGCGAACGCCTCGACCGGCACGCTCACGATCCGGCGCAACTCGGCGGCCAGCTGTTCCGCGGATCGCGCGCGCGCATGGGGCACGCTCGTCGCGATGAATGACGCGGCGACCGGCTTGATGGCCGAGACCATGCTCGCGAGATCCTTGTCGGCCATCACGGTGAAGACGAACGGCAGCGGCTTGCTGCCGGTGTCTTGCAGGTACGACGTCAATGCCGCGGCGCCGGCCGGGTTGTGCGCGGCGTCAATCAACAACTCACCGCCGGAGGGAGGAATCCGCAGCCATTCGAGCCGGCCCGGCCACTCGCACCTGGTGAGCCCCGTGACGATCGCGTCGGTGGGGATGTGATCGACGAGCACGGACCAGCGCTCGAGAATCGCCACCGCGACCGCGGCGTTCTCGAGCTGATGCCGTCCTGGCAGGGCCAGCGTCAACGGCGGATACCGCCGATCGGTCGTCGTCGCATGCGCGTCGAAGAGGGGCGCCTCGACCTCCCGAGCCACCTTGGTGATGCGCGCTTCTGCTTCGCGCGGCAGGCGCCCGATCACCAGCGGCACGCCTGGTTTGGCGATGCCGGCCTTCTCAAAAGCGATCTCCGAGAGCGTGCTGCCAAGATGCCGCTCGTGATCGAATGCGATCGACGTAATGGCGGTGATGGTCGGGGTCAGGACGTTGGTCGCGTCGTAACGGCCGCCGAGTCCCACTTCGACGATCGCCACGTCGACGCCTTTGCGCTTGAAGATCTCGAAGGCCACGGCCGTCGAGACCTCGAAGAACGTCGGCCGGCCCTCGCCAAGGCTGCGGCCCGGCAGGCTGCCATCGAGCAGCTGATCGACAACGTCGAGGACGTGTTCGGTGACGGCTTCGAACGTTGGCCGGTCGATCGGCTCGCCATCGATCGCGACGCGCTCTTCGATGCGATCGAGGTGTGGCGACGTGTAGCGGCCGGTCTTCTGGCCCGCGGCTCTCAGGCCGCGCTCGACCATGGCGGCCACCGAGCCTTTGCCGTTCGTGCCGGCGATGTGGATGGAGCGATAGGCGCGCTCGGGATGGCCGAGCGCGCCGAGGATGGCG
>Ga0247718_1000090_pt1 | contig 19908 bp, 20 predicted proteins | sample 21E_DmetaG_FD_189045 | JGI IMG/M metagenome (GOLD analysis project Ga0247718, IMG submission 189045) | Soil microbial communities from hillslope of Landscape Evolution Observatory, University of Arizona, Oracle, AZ, United States - 2-1-E_D | ecosystem: Engineered > Artificial ecosystem >...
CATTCACCCCCGCCCCCACGTCCAGGTCCCCCAGCCAGGCGGGGGGGAGCTGGAGGTACAGGTCCGCCTGCGCCAGCGGGAACGCCGGGACGGGGACGCTCACGCCGACGTACGTGCCGACGGAATTCGGGCTGGGGCTGGCCTGCCCGTGGCCGGCGCTCACCCCCACCGGACCGGAGAGGAAGGGCTGGTTTCCCCAGTCGTAGGTGGAGTACCGCGGCCCCGCCGTCAGGGAGCCGGTGACCGCGAAGGTGGCGCCCGGCTCCACGCGCGGGCCGTGCGCCACCATGGGCATGCACCCGGCGCAGAGCAGGAGGAGGATTCCGGCGGCGAGCGATCTCATCGGGTTTCCCTGAAAGTGTCTACCGCAAGCGCGTGGACGCCTATGGCTCCCTCATCTCCGCCGCTGCATGGGCCGCCTGACCCGCCCCCCGCGCCGTGCTCCGCCGGTTTACCCCCGTGCGCTCCTCTTCATCTGCGCGAGGTGGCGCTCTATGGCCCGGCGGAGAAAGAAGGAGACTCCCCGCAGCAGCAGGCGCGCGGGGCGGGAGCGGGGGTACAGCGCGAACGCCCGGTGCGCGAGGGTTCCCCCTTCGCGGGGCTCGAAGGTCCACGTCTCCACGAAGCGCTCGCAGACCCGGTCCAGCGGGGGTGAGAACTCCGCGATCCGCATGACCACGCGCCGGTCGGGGTCCCACTCCAGCACCTCCTCCACGTGCCGGGAGCCGTCCCGGTTCCGCACCCGGATGCGGGAGCCCGTCACCCCCGCGGTGCGCGTCTCGTACTCCGCGTGGGCGATCCCGGGAACGATCCCGTACCCCGCGAAGCCGCTCCACCCCTCCACCCGGGCAATCTCCGCGCAGATCTCCCGGGAAGAGAGCGGGAGGACCTCCGAGCACGTGAACCCGATGGGCTCCACCGTCGCGTCGCGGCGATGGGGAGCGCTACGAGATCCGTCCGCGGATCCAGGACACGCAGCGGGCGAGCGGGACGTCCAGGACCATGGGACTCTGGAGCGCGAGGAAGAACGCCGTCCAGAGCGCGTAGGCCACCGGGCCCTGCTGCGGGGCGAAGAGGGAGAGCAGGGCGGCGGACAGGAGCGCGGCCGCGACCGCGACGGAGACTCGGAAGACGAAGAGGAGCCGCATGGATACCTCCGGGAGGGAGTGGAGCGACGGGGCGGGTGCAGGCGTGCCGCGCGTCCCGGCGGTCGCGCCTGACACCGGTAAGCTCAATGTTCGGAATGGAGCGCGCAAGAGCCGGCGTCAGAACACCGGCTTCCCGTCATTGGCGGCTCAGTGCCGCGGCGCGGGAACGGCGGAGGGGGCGCTCCCCTGGGCGGACGGGGGTGCCGGCGGCAGGTCACGGTTGTACCACCAGACGGCACGGGAGAGCGCGCGCTGCGCACGCACCTGGAGGGTGGCGCCGTAGAGGGTGAGCGCCGCGCCCGAGATCACCGCCCCCAGCTCCACGTCGCTCGTGTGGCGGTCGTCATTCAGGCGGGGGGCCACCAGGAGGAGCGCCCCGGCCAGGCTCACCCACTGCGCCCGGGGGGCCGTCCGGTCGAAGATCCGGGCGTGCTCCTCGGCCTGCGCGGAGCCCTGAACCAGCGACGTCAGCTCCGGGGTCTGGAAGAGGCCCCACCGGGCCACCTGCGCGCCCCGCGCGCCCCGGACGATGCGGTTGTCCTCCACCCGCAGCGCGCAGGCGTCGTAGGTGCACGCCGCGGGCTCCTGCGCCGCCGCGGGACGCGCGGCGGACAGGGCCACGGCCAGAACCAGCAGAGTGGCGCGCTTCATCGGCTCGGCGGGTGAGGGGAGGGTCGCGACCTGATGGTGGTGGCTTACAACAGCCGCTCGCGGGGTCGCCTTCATTCCGGGCGCCGGCCGCGGTCAGCGCGTCGGCGCCTCGTCCGCGACGGAGACGGCCGCGGCGCTGTCCACGACCTCTCCCTTCGCGGTGTCGGGGCGCGGCAGGCAGACACGGCGGATGTTCGTGCCGACGACCACCCAGGTGCAGCGCTTGGTGGTGGCCTGGACGAGCACGCCCACCCCGGTGGGATCGCCCGCGGGGGTGACGCCCCGGGGGATGCACCCCGCCGTGAGCAGGACGCCGAGCACGATCAAGCGGCGCATGAGGGGTCCCTCCGGAAGGGTGTGCCTGGAACACAGGGTCGCCCGGAAACGGTACGAGCCACGGCCTGCAAGCACAAGGCCATCTCCCGGACCGGAGCAGGGTGCGGTCCGGTCACCCGCCGACCCGGGAAGAAACCAAACGCGGAGCCGCGGTCACCGGATGGTGATGACCAGCGGGCTCTCCGCGGTGGTGGGAGCCGGGGCATAATGGCTCACCGCCGCCGCGCTCCCCACCGTGTAATTGTTCGCGAACGTGCACCCGCATGGTGTTCATCGCGACATAGCCATTCATTCGCTCACCGCCGCCCTGGTATTCGATGTGGGGTTCCACCGAGTACCCGGACGTCGTGACGGAGTCGGAAGCGATCCCGAACCGCCGGAGCGCCTCCCGGATCGCACGGGTGCGCGCGGCATTCTGCGTCCCCGCGGCTGCAGCGGTGACTGCGCGTGTCTCCATCGCAATGGTGATCGTCGCTTCATCCGGGGCGAGAGTGACCGTACCGTGCCCCATGACGTAGATCTGCGCCGATGGCAGTGCCTGCGACGGCGCGGGGGAGTACGTGACCAGGAGCAAGAGAGCCAGAGCCAGGAGAATCGTTCGCATGTTTGATCCGTGTCGAGGCAGGAGCGTGGCGGCGACATGCCGGCTCACCCGGAAGACGCAGCAACGAGCTGTGACGGGCCTGCATGCAGCGCACAGCGCTCGACTACCAGAGGCAGCGCAGGTGCTGGATTCTTAGCACCCTACGCTTCCGCGGAGGGCGAGGGACGGCGGCGCTTTCGCTAGGCTGCCGTGCGCCGGTCGTGCTCGCGACCTTCGCGGGGTGCTGTGCTACGCCTCGGGAGGTGGGGGTATCTCCAAGCCGTACTTCGGTGCCACCGCAAGGAGCTTTTCGATGTCATCTTCTTCGAGCGGCGGTGGGGCAGACAGATCCGTAGCCGGCTTGCCTACCTCCTGGAAAAAGCCTTCCAGACCGGCCGGCACCATCAGCGTCAGAAACCGCGCGGGTCCCTCGCCGACGTTCTGGTACGAGTGAAGTACGTCTTTGGGCAGGTGGACAAACGAGCCGGCGCCCGCGCGGAACGTCTGCTCGCCCACGGATATCTCCAGCTCCCCCTCGAGAACCCAGAAAGCCTCGTCCTCCCGGTGATGAACGTGCGGTGGAGGTCCACCGTTCGGTGGCACCACTGAGTCCGTCAGCGAATACTTCCCTCCGGTATCCTCGCCCGTGGCCACAAACGTGATCAACTCGTCCGTTACCCACAGGCGCTTGCCCTCGCCCGGCGGGACGAACACAGCCCTTCCCACGCTATCGTCGCTCTCGCGGACCATCGGTCGCTTCTCCTCAGCTGTCACCGTTTGCCAACGCAGAAGTGGAATCCGGCAGGTGCGGCCTGACACCTCCAAGCTCAAGCACGGAGGGCACGAAGGCAAGAGGACCGCGGCGACTGCGGCCCGCTGCCATGGCACTGCAGAGCAGGAAGAGCAAGGGATGACCTGCCCGGGTGGCTGCGCCTTTCATGCAATAGCCGGGGGCTCAGTGCTTCAACTGGGCAGCAACCAGCGTGGCAATCTGCCGTTCCAGCTTCCCCGTGGAGACGCACTGCACCGGCCCCGTGCTGGTGCCTCCCAGGGAAGTCCCGGTACCGGAGACCTCAATGAGGAGCAGGGTCTTTCCACCGGGAGCGGGCTGCACCTTGCTCAGTGCGCTCAGCCGCACCCGGTACCCTCCCGTAGCCGAGGGACCTACCTTCTGGCCTCCGCAGCGGACGAGATCCGCAGTGCGGCTACCTCCCAGGCGGCTCTGGGTGTAGATGCGGGTGCCGAAGGTGCCGCTGTCCTCCTCGCGGACCTCTGCCGTGATGCCGAGCGCCTCGTAGGCTCCTTCCACGGCGCCCCATACCCGCTGCGGGGGAAAATCGAGGACCCGACGGGATACGGTAGCCTCCGGCTCCAGGTGGACCATGGTGCCGGTAGACGTTTTTACGATGCGTGCGGGAGGACCCGCGGGAGGCGAACTCCCTGCGGTGGCCCCTGAGGCACAGGCAGCGAATGCGAGGCAGAGGAGGCTGAGGAAGGCGGAACGTGACATGGGAGCTCCTGAACTGGGGCGAGTAGGCGGAGGATGGGAGGAAACTGATGAAGAACTGAACCTACAGCAAGAGATGAAGGGACCCCGGCCCAACACCTCCAGGCTCAAGCGCACGGTTAGGCGCGGATCGGCCACGAGGGTGCAGAATCAATAGGGTGGGTCTGCGGGACCCTCGTAGCCACACATGCCTATGCGCGGTGAGTTCACGATTACTTGCGGCTCCCCGTAGTCGTCGTGGGGGTGCGTCGCTGCATGCTGCTCGCACAGCGCTCCCGATTCCTGGTACTCGATGAGGCACTCCATGCACAGGTGCGTTGCCCCCTTGCCGCACTCCATGCAGGGAATCACCGGGGGAGCGTTGCGGGCCATCAGAGCGATGGGACGCCGGGGGGTGGGCTGCCCCTCTCGCACCCCCAGCGCCTTGATCAGAGTCACGGACTCCGTACCGAAGTCGTAGATGTGCGTCACCTCCACACCCGGGCGGAAGACGCGCTCAGCCTTCGCCCTCAGGGGGATTTCTTCTCCGCGCCAGCCGCCGATGGAGAACTGGCTCATGTGCCCGCAGCACTCCAGCCAGATCGCCCGTAGGTAGCTGTCCAGTTGTTTGAGCGTGGCAGTGCCGTCCATCTCCAGGTGGAGCCAGTGATCCTTACTGTAGGCGTCCTGGACCTGGAGGTGAAGGAGGGGCCGCGAGTTGCCCGGCTTCTTCTCAGCGGCATCGATGATGGCCTGCCGCTGCTCACAGGTAGGGAGATGCCGGGCCATACCGCTGCGGGTCAGGGTGCGCCCACAGTAGGTGCAGGTGCCGCGGGATCGGGTGCTCTCTGCCATATCACCGTTCGGAACGTGAAGTTGCATCAGGAGTGCGCAGACGGCAGAGGAGGGGACCGCAAACTGTACGCCGCTCCGAAGCCTCGCGCCTGACCACTGTTTCTGCGTATGCCGCGGGCGCTCACGACGCTCCCTCGCTACAGCGGCTCAGCCACGGGGTGGTAGCGCCCGCTCTCGTCGCGCCGCACCTCGCCCACCAGCGCCAGCGTCTCAAGGTGCCGCTGCACCAGGTCGGCGCGCGCGCCCCGGAACGCGGCCGATGCCTCCTCCGGGGTGGCGGGGGTGGCGGTGACGAGCGCCTTGAGCGCGACCATCTGCTCCACCGCGGAGTCCGGCCACGGGCGGACACCCTCCGCACTCTCCGGCTTCTCCGCGTCCGGGAGGGCCAGCTCCGGGGCAGCCTCCTCCCCCGCCCTGCCGAAGCGCGGGACCTGGTACTCGGGGCGGAGCCAGCGCACCACGCCGCGCTTCTCCTCCTCCACGCGCTCGTCGTGCAGCGCCACCAGCCGCTCCAATATCTCCTCGCGCTCCATGGGCCACGGCCACCCGTAGGCTTCCGCCACCAGCCGGTCCAGCTCGTCGTGCAGGTCCTTCAGCACCCCGCAGGCGGCGATCTCGTGGACCTCGCGCTCCTTCGCGGTGAGCACTTCGCCGCTGCGGAGCTTCTCCACCACGTTGTACATCCCCGTCATGGTGACCCGCTCGTCCCGCGCGAGGGCATTCTTGCGGTGCTCGTCCAGCGCCTCGGCTACCAGCGCGATCCGGTCGCGCAGGTGCTTCGGCGGATCGGGGAACGGGAAGGGGTCGAAGGTTAGACTTGCGTTGTATCTAGGATCGTTTCCTACTCCGAGCCGACTACCTGCAGCGAGTGCCCATGTAACGTGCAGCGACGAAGACAGTAGGCCCAAGTAGTACGCACTGTCCAGGGCAATCCAGATCACGCCGTGGTCAGGTGCAATGCCGGCAGGTAGAAAGGTGAAAAAGCGATGCTTCGAGACATAGGCTGTCCCGATGAACTTCTCCAAGTCACACGCTGCTTCGCGGAAGGCTCGGACAGGTTCACCGAAGCGCCACCAGTTACGCCTACGTCCCTCCCGCTTGTTCGCATCTCTCTCCGGTTTTACCCGGTCCCGAACAATGTCGAAGAGAACAGGAAACGCAGCCGCTTCGTGCTCCTCTCGTAGGCCAAAGTCTATGACGTACTGCCTTGATCCACCCTGCGTGAGATGCCTACCGCCCACATAGGGCTTTATGATCTGAGCATGTGCGACATCCAAATTGAGGAGGTACTCAGCCTCCCCCCTATCAAGAACGAATCCACGTCCGAAGATTGAGTACCCATTCGAGGCGAGACCTCGATTCGCAAGCAGGCGACCCTGTGCTGCCGAAGCTACATCAACATGCCCTGTTAGATCCGCGTTGATCCGGGATGTAGATACCTCTCGTATCATCTCCGCCCGATCATTCACGCTTACAATCATCCCCGATGGTGGATTCCGATCGAGCACCGTAATTGCGACCCGAACCGATGCCCCGCCTGCTTCGTCAACCCAAGGGTGATCCGCCACAGCCCAAGCAATTCCGACACCCCGACGCAGCGCTTCCTCAACCACTGTACGGTTGAGGGTCTGTGTAATTGAGTTGGTAGTGATGAGGCCAGCACGCAGTGTACGCCCTGGGGCTATTTCCTCAGCAGTGCGGTGCCACCAATACATGACGTAATCAGCGCTTTCCGGCATCTCGGGGTAGGCTCCGCGAAGTGCCTCGACGTACCCATCGCCGAACACCTCCCGCATACGCTTGTTACCCAGATACGGCGGATTCCCTATGATGAAATCCGCCTGCGGCCACTCCGCCTGACGCACCCCCCGGTACTCGTAATACGGAAGCCTCACCTCCGGATCGGGGACCAGCTTCCCCGTCACCGGATGCACGATGCGCGGCGTGGGGTCCGGCCTGGACTTCTCCGGCACCTCCACGATCTCGTCCCACGCCAGCACCGCGTCGCGCTGCTCCAGCGTCCCGGTGTCGCGCAGCACCGGCTCCGGCGGCTGCACGTCGCCGTGGTGCGCCTTCCAGAACTGGTGATGCCCAATCCAGAGCGTCAGCTCCGCAATCTCCCGCGCCCACGTCTTCAGCTCGATGCCGTGGAACTGCCAGGGCCCCACCTCCTCGATGCTCAGGTCCGGCTGCCCGGTGATCTTCTCGATCTCGCGCAGCACCTCCAGCTCCACCCGCTTCACCGTGTGCAGCGTCACGTAGAGAAAGTTGCCGCTCCCGCACGCCGGGTCCAGAAAGCGCAGCCCGCGCAGCCAGTCGTGGAACTCGCGCAGGCGCCGGAGCGCCGTGTCGCGGTCCTTCTTCCGGCCCGACTCCAGGAGCTGGAGCACCTCCGCCTGCACCGGGCCCCAGCGCTCGCGGATGGGCACCTCCACCGTCTGGCGCACCACGCGCTCCACGTACTCGCGCGGCGTGTACTCCGCCCCCAGGCGGTGGCGCTCCACCGGGTCCAGGGCGCGCACCAGCAGCGTCCCGAAGATGGAAGGCTCCACCTCCGTCCAGTCCGCGCGCGCCGCCTCCATGAGCACCGCCAGGTCGGCCCGGGAGAGCGGAAGCGCCTCGCGCTCCTTGAAGAAGTGCCCGTTGAAGCGCAGGAGCCGCCGCAGCCCGAAGCGCCGCCCCTCGTCCATGGCCGCCCACAGCTCCTCCATGGCCGCCGCGAACTCCTGCGGGTCTGCCCCGAACTCCTGGATGGCGTGCTGGAAGGGGTGCCCGTGCAGCAGCCCCACGTCCTCCGCGAACATGGTGAAGACGCAGCGGATGAGGAAGCGCGCCACCCGCTCCCCCTCGAACCCGCGGCGCTCCAGCGAAGCGGAAAGCTCCGCCAGGTGCTCCGCCACCTCGCGCGTGACCCGCGCCGCGCGCCTGCGGGGGTCCAGCGAGCCAGGGTCCTCCCAGACCTTGCGGAGGAACTCGACGTCGTCGTCCGCGTCCGCCAGGCGGGTGAGGTCGATCCGCCGCGCCAGGTTGAAGCCGCCGTACGACCCCGCCCAGCGGTTCCACGCCAGCAGCGTGCGCCCCACGTCCAGCACCAGCAGGTACGGGGGCGGGCCGCCGGGCACCACGGTAGTGTAGCTCAGCGCCTGGCCGTACGCCGCCCGGAGCGTGCGCTCCACGGACGCCCCGGGAGCCGCGTGCTTGGCCTCCAGGATGAAGTGCCCCTCCTTGAAGAGGTCGATCCTCCCGGTGGACTCCTTCCCGTCGCGGCTGACGAGCTGCACCTGGAACTCGAACTCGTACCCGCTCCCCTTGGGGCGCGGCGGCTCCACTCCCAGAGCCTGCGCCAGCTCGGTGAGGTACATCTGCGCGTTGGCGAACTCGCCCGCGGGAACGTTCTCCCACCGCTCGGCGAGCGCGTGGAGCTGGAGGCTCTGGGGATGCACGGAAGACGGAATGGTGAGGAGGACGGCTTGCAGACGCGGAGACGATTGAGACTTGCAGGTCCCTGCTGGAGTGTATCTCTTCACTCAACGCGGGAGCAAGCCCCAGGGTTATAGATATGGCGGCCCCGCCTCCATACAGAAGCGGGGCTGCCGTGTGTCCAATATGCTGGCCGGCGGGCGGCTCCTGGAGCCTAGCTGGCTATGGCGGCGACTTCCTTGAAATCCCGGTCAAGCACGTAGAGTGTCCGCCGACGAAGGTCCACCGATACACGCCCCTCAGGCGTCGTCCCCTTCCGCTCGAGGTCCACATAGATGTAGTAGTAGCCACTGGCCGTGTAGAACGCCGGGAACGTCCCGATGCCGCTCTTGCTCGGGCGATACTGCACCAGGAACTGCCTGAGCTGGCGACAGGCGTCCGCATCCCGCTCCGCCGTCAGTGGGCGAACACTCGCGGAATCGGTAGTGGGCAGGCCATGTAAAGCCCTGGTGCGCGCGAACGATCGAGAGGAGGCGAAAAAAGTCACCGCACGGCGGGAATGCTCGGTCTCCGCGGGGCAGACGCTCGCCTGCAGATCACCCGGCACGCTCGGAGCGGGCGCAAGCAATCCTACGAGCATCGTAAGAAGTGTGATCGTCATCTATCTCTCGTTGGTTCGGGGATCAGTAGCCACACCGGCTGTAGCGCTGGTCTACGACCTCGGTGTATCCGACGAACTTGGTCAGACCGTTCTTGTCCAGGATATAGCCTGGCAGGCCGGAGCCATACCCATACGAGGGGCCGAGTTGCGCGGACGTTTGTCGGTCAGCCAGACTAGGCTCGCCAGTATACGTCACGACCTGCCCTTCGCAGTTTAGCACGTTCTCCCCGACGGCGTATGGATGTGTATGCACGAATCCGACAACGGTTCCCTGCGTTGCAGCTGGAGGAGTTCCAGACCACCCGCAGTAATTCGCCCCCTGAATGTTCCAGCTCTCGATTGCGAAGGTACCGTTGGGCGTCCGCACCACCCACCCTGCTGCTTCAACTCGCTGATAGAGGTTCCCATTGGGGTTGCTAGCAGCCCACAGCTCCTTGTACCCGGCCTGAACAGCCGGGTCATCAATGGTTTGATCCCCCGTGCTGCAGGGTGCCGGTGGCGGCTCGCAAGAGCTGCAAGGATCATTGCCTCCGGAGCTGCCTCCTGGATCACCCCCGTCGCCCGTACCAGGGTAGTTGTCGCAGTTCTGGGTCGTGTTGATGTCGCACTTGGGCTCTTCACTTGGTGGCGGGGGTTCGGAACCACCCGGGTCACCGACGATGACGCAGCCCTCAGTCACATCTTCCGAGCACCCTCCAAGAACGATGATCTCGCCGTCCGGTTGCCCGCCCTCTGCGGGGATGCCGGTGTGGGGAGGTGCCTTGAAGAACCGGTTCATCTGCCGCACAGCGGGGATCGTGCGCGGAACAATACAGTTAGCGAGTACCCCGACCTCGCCCTTGTGAGTGTTCGCCCGGAAGCGGTAGCGGGTAGTCGCTCCGTCCGGTGCAATAGCTTCCTTGGGAAAGTGCAGGTAGAAGTACCGGTAGCGGTAGGCATGAGGTCCGCTCGGCGTGGCAAAGCTTGCGAAGCAGGCGTATGGTGAGGTGGTAGCCTTCCCGTGAGCACGGGCGACAGCCTGCTTGTTGCTCCGCTGGGATTCCGGAGGAACTGCCTCCGGCCCCATCGCGCTCTCAGCACAAGCAGCCGTGACGAGAGCCAAAGCGGTTGCGGTGAGACAGCGGAGAAGAGGAACACGTATGTCTCGCGTGGGACAATTGAGCATACGGGACTCCAGGAATATGGTGCAGGATTGCACCTGGGGAAGGTATGGCGGCAGCCATCTGCCACAAATTGGGCTCCTGTTGCCGCTCGGGAAGCGGCGGACAATGTAAAAAATCTAGAAGGTGGTCAACCCCGTGGGAGAGAGTCTTCCCTGCAAATCGTATGGTCGAGCTTCTTTCCAGCCCGTGCGGTCAACCGCGGGCTCCTGCCAGTGAACAGGTAAGCCACTCTCGGCGCAGATCCCCTCTGTTTCCTGTGAGAACGGGACGTGTGGTGGAGGCCCGATATCTCAATGGAGGGCCACATATGAGGGTTACAGGGGGGAACCGATCCACCGTCGACGGTAGTATATTGTACCCTGGCGGGCGCTGCCACGCCGCCGCGGTCACCCAGTCACCCGGGTCACGCCATGAACCGGTATCCCCTTCTCCTGGTCCCCCTGCTGGCCGGTTGCATCCTGGACATGTTCGGCCCCGACCCGCTGGCGCTCTCCTTCCACTCCCGCGCCGCCCCCGGGCGGACGTGACCCCGGCCGGAGCCACGGCCGAGGGAGGAGACCGACGGGTGAGGATCGAGGGGAAGATCGGCACGCCCACCCCCTGCCAGACCGTGAACGGCCGGGCCGACCGGAACGGCGACGTGCTGGAGCTGAGGGTGACAGCGCGCGCCACGGGAGACCCATGCGTGCAGGAGCCCGGCGCCTTTCTCTACACCGCGCAGATCTCCGGGCTCGACGTGGGCGGCTACCGCCTGCGGGTGGTGCACCAGCTCCCCGGGACGGGGTCCCCCGGGCCGCGGACGGTGCTCGACACCACCGTAACGGCGCGCTGAGGGCGGTGGGGAGGTGACGGAGCGGCCCGGCCGGTCGTCCTAGGGAGCGAAACCGTCACGTCCCCCTCGCCCGCTGCCGGAGAGCCGGATGCGTACCCCGTGCGCGCTCCTTCTTCTGTCCCTCACCGCCTGCATGGACTCCACGCTGAACCCGCTGGGCGGGGTGGCGGGGCCGCGGCTCGACTTCACCGCATCCGCTCCGAAGTATTACGGCGGGGGGAGAGCCGCCTACGCGCACGTCGAGCAGGGCCGTATCGTGGTGCAGGGAAGGGGCGTGACACCCACCCGCTGCCATCGGCTCACGGGGGCGCTCTCCGAGGCGGGGAGCGAGCTGAAGCTGCGGCTGGACGCGGAGCCCGCGCAGGGGCCGGACGTCGCGTGCGGGGATGCCCTCGGGGTGGCCGAGTACCGCGCGGTCATCTGGAACCTGGGCCCCGGGGAGTACCGCCTGCACGTCTTCGACGCCCGTCACCCCGACGTCGGCATCCTCGCGCAGTCCATCCGCGTCCCCTGACGCTCACCTCCCGCGCGTCCCCGGCTCCGTCCACCCCTTCCCCGCCCGGAGCGCCACCGCCACCGGACTGTCCGGCCCCGAGACCATCACCACCGTCTGCTCGGCCCGCGTCACGTACATGTACTTGTGGAAGCCCAGGTCGGCGTCCGCGCCGCGCTCGCGCTTGAGCGCCTCCAGCACGCGGTCCACCTCCGCGAGGGCGTCGCCCCGGTGAATCAGGACGTGGTACTCGGGAGAGGACATGGCAGCCGGGGGAGAGGGGTCAGACCTCGATTCCGTACTCTTTGATCTTCCGGTACAGCGTCCGCTCGCCGATGTCGAGCATCTCCGCCGCCCGGCGCCGGTTCCCCGCCGCCTCGCGCAGCGCCGCGCTGATGGCCTCGCGCTCCAGGTCCTGCATGGTCATCCCCGGGCGGTACACCACCGTCCCGCGCTCCTCCTGCGGCTCCGCGGGGCGCTCCCTTTCCCCCCCGCCCAGCGTCGCCAGGGGAATGTAGGTGCGCTCCGGCGCGGTGTACCCGCCGGAGGGGAGGTGGAACACCTGCTCGGGGTGCCGGGCGCGGTACGCCTCGAACTCCCGCCGCAGGTCCTCCACGTCCATCTTCAGGTGGAAGAGGGTGTCGAAGATCAGCTCCAGCTCGGGGGGCCTCCCCTCCCCCTCGCCGCGCGAGACCGGCGCGGTGCGGGTGGAGACCACCGGCACCAGCGCCGCGCCGCGGCGCCCGCGCAGCACGTCGGGGGGAATGTCCTGCGGGCGGATCACCCGGCCGGGCGCCAGCACCACCATGGACTCCACCAGGTTCCGCAGCTCGCGCACGTTCCCCGGCCAGTCGTACTCCACCAGCAGGCGGAGCGCCTCGGGGTCGATCCCCAAGAAGGGGCGGTCGTGCGCGGCGCTGAAGTGGCGGACGAAGTGCTCGATGAGCCGGGGGATGTCCGCGCGGCGCTCCCGGAGCGAGGGGATCTCGATGCGCAGGACGTTCAGGCGGTGGTAGAGGTCGCGCCGGAACTCCCCGCGCATCACCTGGTCGCGCAGGTCGCGGTTGGTGGCCGCCACCACCCGCACGTCCACCCGCAGCTCCTCCTCGCCCCCCACCCGCCGGAACTCCCGCTCCTCCAGCACCCGCAGCAGCTTGGTCTGCGTGGCGAGCGGCATCTCCCCGATCTCGTCCAGAAAGATCGTCCCGCTGTTCGCCAGCTCGAAGAGCCCCTTCCGCAGCGAGGCCGCCCCGGTGAAGGCGCCCTTCTCGTGCCCGAACAGCTCGCTCTCCAGCAGCGTCTCGGGGAGCGCCGCCACGTTCACCGCCACGAACGGGCGGTGCCGCCGCGGCGAGAGGGCGTGGATCCCCCGCGCCACCAGCTCCTTCCCCGTCCCGCTCTCGCCGGTGACCAGCACCGTGGAATCCACCGGAGCGATCTGCACCACCCGCTCCAGCACCTCCTCCATGGCCTCCGTCTCGCCGATGATCCCGGTGATCTCGCGCAGGCGCTCGCGCTCCACCAGGCGGCGCCCCACCAGGCGGACCTCGTCCACGTCGATGGGTTTGGCGAAGCACTCGGAGATCCCCAGCTCGCGGCACGCCTCGCGGCTCACCGGCTCCGTCTGCTCCATGAGCCCGACGACGGGAATGCGCCCGCGGTCGTGCGCCTGCGCCACCAGCGAGCGGGCGCGGCGCTCCCGGAGCCCCCCGGTGACCACCAGGAGCACCGGCTCGCCGGGGACGTCGGCCAGCGACTCCCCCGCGGTGAGGAGCTCCACCCGGAACCCCTCCTCCTCGAAGGCACCGCGCAGGCGGACGGCGGGCTCCAGGTCGTCGGTGGTGAGGACGACGGTCTCGGCCACGTTACGAGCGGACGGTTCCCTGCTTGTAGAACGGGGGGCGCACCACCTCGGCGGGGACCGCCCGGTCGCGGATGCGGATCCCGATCTCCGTCCCCGGCCTGGCCGCGGCGGCGGGGACGTACGCCATCCCGATCCCCTGCCCCAGCGAGGGGCTCAGCACCCCGCTGGTGACCTCCCCCGTGGGCTCGCCGTCCACCTCCACCCCGTACCCGTGCCGGGGGAAGCCGCGCTCCTTCAGCACGAAGCCCACCAGGCGGCGCTTCACCCCCTCCTCCTTCTGCCGCGCCAGCGCCTCGCGCCCCACGAAGTCGCCCTTGTCCAGCTTCACCACCCACCCCAGCCCGGCCTCCAGCGGCGTGGTCCCCTCGTCCAGGTCGTTCCCATAGAGGGCGTACCCCATCTCCAGCCGCAGCGAGTCGCGGCACCCCAGCCCCGCGGCGATCAGCCCGTCGCCCGCCCCCGTCTCCAGCAGGCGGCGCCAGAGAGCGGCGGCCCGGTCGGCGGCCACGTACAGCTCGAAGCCGTCCTCCCCCGTGTACCCGGTGCGCGAGACGATGGCGGGGGTGCCGTCCACCTCACCCTCGGTGAAGCGGTAGTAGCGGATGGAGGGGAGGTCCACCCCGGTGAGGCGCCGGAGGATCTCCTCCGCCTTCGGCCCCTGCAGCGCCAGCAGGGCGATCTCGTCCGAGCGGTCCGTCAGCTCCACCCCGAGATCCCCGGCGAAGCGCGACACCCAGGCGAAGTCCTTCTCGCGGTTGGAGCCGTTCACCACCAGCATGTAGCGGTCGGCCAGACGGTACACCAGCAGGTCGTCCAGGAGCTTCCCCTCCTCGTTCAGGAGGGTGGAGTACTGCGCCTGCCCCACCTCCAGCTTGGAGGCGTCGTTGGTGGTGACGCGCTGCACGAAGTCCAGGGCGCGCTCCCCGCGCACCTCGAACTCCCCCATGTGCGACACGTCGAAGAGCCCGGCCGCCCGGCGCACCGCCTGGTGCTCAGCGGTGATCCCCGTGGGGTACTGCACGGGCATCTCGAACCCGGCGAAGGGGACCATCTTGGCGTTGAGCGCGAGGTGCTCGGCGTGGAGCGGGGTGCGCTGGAGCGTGGCGTCGGCCATTCTGCGTTCGGCTTCGTTCCGGGGTTCTGGGCGGGTCCGGTTCAGGGCGTAAGGTAACCAACCTGCCGGAATGGCACTAGGGTCCGCGGGTACCCAAGCAAAACCCCTCTCCCAGCATTGGGAGAGGGGTGGCGAGCCTCGGCGAGCCGGGGTGAGGGCCTGCGGGCACTACCCCATCAGCTTCACCATGATGGCCTTCTGCGCGTGCAGGCGGTTCTCCGCCTCGTCGAACACGCGCGAGCGCGGCCCCTCGATCACCCCGTCGGTCACCTCCTCGCCGCGGTGCGCCGGGAGGCAGTGCAGAAAGATGGCGCGCTCCGAGGCGGTGTCCATCATCTCCTCGGTCACGCAGTACCCCGCGAAGTCGCGCATCCGCCGGGCCGTCTCCTCCTCCTGCCCCATGGAAGTCCAGACGTCGGTGTTCACCACGTCGGCGCCCGCCACCGCCTCGCGCGGGTCGTGCGTGGTGACGACGTTCGCGGCGCCGCGGGCCCGCTCCAGGATCTCCGCATTGGGCTCGTACCCGGCCGGGTAGGCCAAGCGCAGCTCGAAGCCGAAGCGGTAGGCCGCGTTCAGCCACGAGTTGGCCATGTTGTTCCCGTCCCCCACCCAGGCCACCTTCACCGCGGAGAGATCGGGGCCGAAGTTCTCGCGGATGGTCTGGAGGTCCGCCATGATCTGGCACGGGTGCAGCAGGTCGGTGAGGCCGTTGATGACCGGCACCGAGCCCCACCGCGCCAGCTCCTCGGGGTCCGCCTGGTCGAAGGTGCGGATCATGATCCCGTCCACGAAGCGCGAGAGGACGCGCGCGGTGTCGCGGATGGGCTCCCCGCGCCCGAGCTGGATGTCGCGCGACGAGAGGAAGAGCGCGTGCCCGCCGAGCTGGTACGTCCCCACCTCGAACGAGACGCGGGTGCGGGTGGAGCTCTTGGTGAAGATCATCGCCAGCGTCTTCCCCGCGAGCGGCTTCTCGGTGTACTCGCCCCGCTTCATCCGGGCGGCCAGGTCGAGCACCTCGTACAGCTCGTCACGCGTAAAGTCTGGAATGGCAAGGAAATGGCGTGTGGCGTTCCGGGTCATCGTCGCTCGGTGTTGGGAGTGGCTGACAGTCGGCGGGAAGATATCACTCTGTCATGGGCGGGGCCATGCCCGCGGCGAGGATCTTGCGCTGCTGGCACGGGGTACGGAACAACACCTGTTTACAGACCCCGGCGGACACCTTCGTGAGAAGAGACGGACGTATGCGGCACCTCGTCACCGTACTTGTGCTGGCCCTCCTGGGGGCCGGCTGCGATTCCACGGAGCCGCCGACGCCGGTGGTGCGCGTGGAGATCTCCGGCGCCCGCGCTCTCCAGCCCGGGGAGACGGTGCAGCTCACCGCCACCCCGCGCGGACCGAACGACGTCCCGCTGGAGGGTCGTGAGGTCACCTGGACGAGCAGCGCCCCGGGCATCGTGGTGGTGGAGCCCGCCCTCGGGCGGACGGTCACCCTGCGGGCGGTGGCCCCCGGCACCGCGACCATCACCGCCATCTCCGAGGGAACCTCGGCTACGGCGACCGTGACGGTGGCGGCGCCGGTCAGCGCCTCGTGCCGCGACCCCGGCGCGGTGCTCAACCTGGCGGTGGGGCAGACCCAGACCGTCACGGGAGCGCAGGCATCGGTCCTCTGCCTGGGCGGCACGGGGGCCGAGTACACCGTGGTCCCCTTCTTCGCCTCGCCCACCGGCACCGGGTCGATGTCGCTGGAGGTCACCGCGACGGGCGTCCAGGCGGCCGCCGGGCCGCCCACCCCCTCGCTGGCGCCGGCGACTCCGTACTTCTCGCTGTCGCCGCTGTCCCTCTCCGCCCAGGAGGAGCTCCACACGCGGCTCCGCGAGACGGAGATCCGCGAGCTGACCGCGCGCATCCCCGCGGCGCGCGAGGCCATGGCCGCGCGGCGGGCCTTCCGCGCCTCGCTCGCGTACTCCGCGCCACAGGTGGGCGACCTGCTCACCCTCAACGCGGAGTCCAACAGCGCCTGCGAGACGCCGAACAACCGCGTCGGGCGGGTGGCGGCCGTCACCGAGCGGGCCATCGTGGTGGCGGACACCAGCAACCCCGCGGGCGGCTTCACCGACGAGGACTACCGGCAGGTGGGCATCGCGTTCGACACGCTGGTGTACCCGGTGAACACCCTGAACTTCGGCGAGCCCACCGACATCGACGCCAACGGCAGGGTCATCATCTTCTACACCCGCGTGGTGAACCAGCTCACGGAGCCCAACTCGGAGTCGTTCGTCGGCGGCTTCTTCTTCAGCCGCGACCTCTTTCCGCGGACGGCGACGCAGCGGCTCCAGGCGTGCGCCAACAGCAACCAGGGCGAGATCTTCTACATGCTGGTCCCCGACCCCGAGGGGGTGGTGAACCAGAACAAGCGGAGCGTGGACTTCGTGCGGCAGCGCACCGTCGCTACGGTCGCCCACGAGTTCCAGCACCTCATCAACGCGGGGCGGCGGCTCTTCGTGAACAACGCGCGGGGCTTCGAGACGGTGTGGCTCAACGAGGGGCTGAGCCACATCTCCGAGGAGCTCACCTTCTACCGCGTGAGCCAGCTCGGGCCGCGGCAGAACGTGGACATCACCCAGATCCGCTCCACGGAGGCCATCCGGAATGCCTTCAACACCTACCAGGTGAGCAACCACGGGCGCTTCAACGAGTACCTGAAGAACCCGGAGGGGAACTCGCCCTACGACGCCGACGACGACCTGGCGACGCGCGGCGCCATCTGGGCCTTCCTGCGCTATGCGGCGGACCAGCGGAACGGCCAGGACCAGCCCCTCTGGTTCGCGCTGGTGAACTCCACCACCTCCGGGCTGGAGAACCTGCGCGGGGCACTGGGCACGGACCCCGTGCCGCTGGTGCGCGACTGGTCGGTGTCGAACTACACCGACGACGCCGTCACCGGGGTGGAGGCGCGCTTCACCCAGCCGAGCTGGAACTACCGCTCCATCCACGCGGCGTTCACCAGCAACTCGGGGCGCTATCCGCTCCGGACGCGGCCGCTCGCCGACGGGGTAGCCACCGCGGTCACCCTGAAGGCGGGGGCCGCGGCTTTCCTCCGCCTGGGCGTAGCGGCCTCCGGCGTCGCGGAGGTCCGCACCACCTCGGGACAGGCGGCGCCCCGGCCGGAGTACCAGGTGACGGTGGTGAGGACCCGGTGAGCTTCCCAATTTCCGGCGCGCGGAGTACTATCCTTGCGTGAACACTCCGCGCCGGGAACTCCTTCAACGCCGAACGGCTCCATGAGGCGAATCCTCCTCTCCGCGCTCCTGCTGCTCCTGGCGGCGGCCTGCAAGGACACCCCGACCGGGCTCGAAGGGTTCGGGCAGCCCAGAAAGTACGCCGTGGGCGACCGGGTCACCTTCAACGTCCGGGCGGACAGCGCCTGCGCCACCGGGCGTATGCGCACCGGGCGGGTGGTGGCGCTGACCCAGCGGGCCGTCGTCGTGGTGGACGAGCAGAACCCCGCGGGCGGCTTCACCGACGAGGAATACGCCGGCTTCGCCAGGCAGTTCGACGAGGTGGTGTACCCGGTGGTGACCGGGACCTTCGGTGAGCCCTTCGACGTGGACCGCAACGGGAAGGTAGTCGTCTTCTTCACCTCGGCGGTGAACGACCTGACCCGCAACGAGGAGGGGTCGTACGTCGGGGGCTTCTTCTTCGGGCGCGACCTCTTCCCCATCAAGGGGAACAAGGCGCTGGGCGCCTGCGAGGGGAGCAACGAGTCCGAGATCTTCTACATGCGGGTGCCGGACCCGGCGCGGCGGGCCTTCTCCAGGGAGGAGGTGAAGCAGACCACGGTGGGGGTGCTGGCACACGAGTTCCAGCACCTGGTCAACGCCTCGCGGCGCCTTTTCGTCCTCAAGGTGGCGGGGGAGGAGTGGAACGAGGTGGTGTGGCTCAACGAGGGGCTGAGCCACATTGCCGAGGAGCTCGTCTTCTACCGCGCCAGCGGGCTCGCGCCGAAGCGGAACATCGACGCGCAGACCGCCCTCACCGCCCCGGTCCGGGAACCGTTCATCCTGTACCAGCAGTCCAACTTCGGCCGGCTCCTCAAGTACTACGAGGACCCGGAGGCGAACTCGCCGTACCAGACGGACGACGACCTGGCCACGCGGGGCGCCATCTGGCACTTCCTCCGCTACGCCGCCGACCGCCACACCGGCGACGAGACGGCGCTCTGGAGGACGCTGGCGAACTCCACCGCCACCGGGATGGCGAACCTCCGTGGCGCGCTGGGCACCGACCCCCTCCCGCTCTTCCGCGACTGGTCGGTGGCGGTGTACGCGGACGACGCGGTCGCCGGGGTCCCCGCGGTCTACACGGTGCCGAGCTGGCACTTCCGCTCGGTGTCCGCCGCGTTCCGCACCGACCGCCGCTTTCCGCTGCGGGTCCGGCAGCTCTCCAATGGCGTTGCCCAGCGGTTCGACCTCCCGGGCGGCGGGGCCGCCTACCTCCGCTTCGGGGTAGCGGCCGGGGGACGCGCCGAGGTGCGCGTGGCCGCGGAGACCGTCTCCACCACCGGCACGTGCCAGGCGGTCAACCTCCAGGTGGGGCAGGTGTACACCGCGCCCGCCGGGCCCGTCACCGTCCTCTGCGCGGAGGGCGGAACGACGGGGGCGGAATTCACGGTGATCCCCTTCCACGGCACCGAGACGGCATCGTCGCGGCTCGGGGTGAGCGTCCAGGCCACCGGGGTGGTCCCGGTGCTGGGGCCGCCGAGCCCCAGCCTGGCGCCGCTCGGCCCCGCCGTGGCGCTCGCGCTTCCCACCGCGCGGGAGGACGTGGCGTTCGAGGCCGAGCTGCGCCGCAGCGAGGTGGAGCAGCTCTGGCACCTGGTCCCCGGCGGGTCCGCCCGCCTCACCCGCGCCGCGGCCTCGGGCCCGGAGCACCTGACGGTCTCCATCATGAGGACGAAATGAGAGCGACGGCTCTGCTCCTTCTGACTGCGGCTCTCGCCGCCGCCTGCACCCGCCCCGCCGCCCCGCCGCAGGGGTCCGCGCCGCAGGGCGCAGCCGCGGCCGACCGGGTGACGGGGACGGTGGCGGTGGTGGGCTCCGCCCCGGTGGACGTGCAGGTGGTGGTGCAGCAGGAGGGCGGGGGGAGCGTGCACGTGGAGGGCCCGCTCCGCGACGAGGTGCGGCGGCTGAGCGGCGCGCGGGTGGAGGTGTGGGGGCGCCGCAGCGGCGCCGAGCTCACCGCCACGGACTACGACGTGCTCTCGGTGGACGGCCGCCCGGTGGAGATGGGGGTGGTGGAGGCC
>Ga0247718_1000091_pt1 | contig 19851 bp, 13 predicted proteins | sample 21E_DmetaG_FD_189045 | JGI IMG/M metagenome (GOLD analysis project Ga0247718, IMG submission 189045) | Soil microbial communities from hillslope of Landscape Evolution Observatory, University of Arizona, Oracle, AZ, United States - 2-1-E_D | ecosystem: Engineered > Artificial ecosystem >...
CCTCACGATCGGGTGCGTCCAGTTCCGGATGCCTCTTGGCGCGGTGTTCCGGACGGGCGTGAGCGAATGCGCCCTCGTGGCGGGGCTCCATGATGGCGTCCCCCTCGCGGAAGGAAACCTCCTCCCGGCCTGCACCGCGGACGGGCGCCTCACGGCTCTCGTGGAGGTGGAGGGCCGCACCTACGGGGCCCTCGTGTTCACGAGCCTCGACACGGACCCCGAGACGGTGACGCCCAGGGAACGGCAGTTCCTGAACCTCCTCGCGGAGTACGCCGGCATCGTGGTCGAGATGATGCTGAAGGAGGCCAGCGCCGCGCCCGCGCGGGAGGAAGAGTCCGTCCACGCGAGCGCGCCGGCCGCCGCGACCACCTGATCAGCGGGCCGCGGGCGCGGCCTTCCCGGGAGCGGCGGCCGCGGCCGCCGCGGCCCGCTCGCCGCCAAGGGGGCGCCAGCCGCGCAGGAGGGCGCTGTTCGTCACGACGCTCACCGAGCTCAGGCTCATGGCGGCCGCAGCCAGGATGGGGTCGAGGGTCCAGTTGAGGCCCACGAGCAGGGGGAGGCCCGCCGCGAGCGGGATCAGGATGATGTTGTACCCGAAGGCCCACCCGAGGTTCTGCTTGATCTTGCGGAGCGTCTTGCGGCTGAGGTCGAGGGCCGCGGGGACGTCCCGGAGGTCGGAGCGGACGAGGATGATGCCGCCCGTTTCCATGGCGACGTCGGTGCCGGCGCCCATGGCGATGCCGAGGTCGGCCTGCGCGAGGGCGGGCGCGTCGTTGATGCCGTCGCCCACCATGGCCACGCGGCGGCCCTGCTGCTGAAGGCGCTTCACCTCCGCGGCCTTGTCGCCAGGGAGGACGCCGGCGAGGACGCGGTCCACGCCGACCTCTTGCGCGATGCGCTCGGCGGTCGCCGGGTGATCGCCCGTGATCATGACCACCTCGAGGCCCATGCGCTTCATTTGGGCGATGGCCGCGCGGCTGCCCTCCTTGACCGTATCGGCCACGGCGAGGAGGCCGAGGGCGCTCCCGGGCTTGGGGCCGTTCGCGCGCGGCGCGAGGCCCATGCCGAGAACCACCTTGGGCTTCGCGAGGGCGACCGCCACCACCGTTTTGCCTTCCGCCTGGAGGCGGGCCATGGGGTCGCGCAGAGAGGCGACCTCGATCCCCTCGGCCTCAAGATAGCTGAGGTTCCCGATGAGGAGCTGCGCGCCCTCCACAGTGGCCCGCAGGCCCTTGCCGGGCACGGCCTCGAAGTCCTGGGCCGCGGGGACGGCGAGGCTGCGGGCTTTCGCGCCCGCGACGATGGCGCGGCCGATGGGGTGCTCGCTTCCGGCTTCGGCCGCAGCGGCAGCGCGGAGCATCATCTCCTCGGTGATGCCTGGGGCCACGACGACGACGTTCGTGAGCTCGGGCTTCCCCTTGGTGATGGTGCCCGTCTTGTCGAGAAGCACCGTGTCGACGGCCTTCGCGCGTTCCAGGCTCTCCCCGCTCTTGATGAGGAGACCGTGCTCCGCGCCCTTCGCCGTGCCCACCATGATGGCCGTGGGCGTCGCAAGGCCCATGGCGCACGGGCAGGCGATGATGAGGACGGCAATGCTCGAGAGGAGCGCGAAACTCGTGGGCTCGTACCCGTAGGAGCGGACGAGGTCGGCGCCTACGGTCATCCACGCAATGCCGGACAGGAGCGAGAGGACGATGACCGCGGGCACGAACACGGCGCTCACACGGTCGGCAAGGGCCTGGATGGGGGCCTTGCGCACCTGCGCTTCCTCCACGAGCTTGATGATCTGGCTGAGCAGGGTTTCCTCGCCGACCCGAGTGATCTCCACAGTGAGGGCGCCGGACTGATTCATGGAGGCGCCCACCACCTCGTCGCCGGGCGTCTTCGTGACCGGGAGGGATTCGCCCGTGACCATGCTCTCGTCCACGGCGCTGCGGCCCGCGACAACGCGGCCATCCAGGGGAACCTTCTCGCCGGGGCGCACGACGACGCGGTCCCCCACCTGCAGGGTGTCCACGTCCACCTCGACCTCTTCGCCGTCGCGCAGCAGGCGCGCGCGCTTCGGTTGGAGCGCGAGGAGGCGCGCGAGGGCCGCGGAGGCGCGGGACTTGCTCTTCGACTCCAGGTACTTCCCGAGGAGGATGAGGGTGATGATGACGGCGGCCGTCTCGTAGTACATCTGGTGTCCCGGCAGGATGGCGGGGAACAGCGTCTCCGTGAGGGAGGCGGCGTAGGCCGCGCTCGTGCCCACCGCGACGAGGGTGTCCATGTTGGCCGTGCGGTTCCGCAGGGCCTTCCACGCACCGCGGAAGAAGGGCCAGCCCGAGTAGGCCATCACGGGGGTCGCGAGGGCGAACTCCACGTAGGGCTGCCACAGCCAGTGGACGCCGAGGACCATCGCGCCCATGCTGAGCGCGAAGAGGGGAACCGTGAAAAGCGCGGCGAACACGAAGCGGCGCCAGCGGGCCCGCATGTCGGCGGCGTAGGCTTCGGCGGCCTCCGCCTCGCCCGTTCCCTTCCGTTCCTCCACGACGCCGTACCCTGCGCGCTCAACGGCTGCGACGAGCGCCTCCCGGGGGGCGGTGCCGCGAACGGCCGCCTTCTCGGTGGCGAGGTTCACCGTCGCCTCGGTCACGCCCGGCACGCCCCGAAGCGCGGTTTCGATGGCGCGGACGCAGTTTGCGCACGTCATGCCCGTGAGGCGGAGCGTGACCGCCCCCTTGGGCGAGGGGGGCGCGATCACTTGGTAGCCGGCGCGCTCGACGCCCTCCGCCACGGCCTCAGGGGCGGCGGGCGGGTCGGCGAGGGTCACGGTGAGCTTTTCGAGCGGGAGGTTCACGGAGGCGGCGGCCACGCCAGGCACCTTGCCGACCACGCGCTCGATGGTGCGGGCGCAGTTGGCGCAGGTCATGCCGCCGATTTTCAGGGAGAGGGTTTCAGGGTCCGTCATGATGGGGTCCGGGAGGGTTGGGTTCTGGTAGGGAGCGAGAGGGGATGAGGGCTTGCTTCGGGGGATGGGAGCGTGCTCACGCGCCGCGGACCTCGTAGCCGGCCGCGGCCACGGCCTTCGCCACGGCGTCGCGGGAGGCAGCGCCGGCGGCGGATACCGTGAGGGTGGCATCGTTCAGGTTCACGCGGGCGCTCGTGACGCCGGGCACGCGGCTGGCGGCGCGCTCCACGGTGCGGGCGCACCCGCCGCAGGTCATGCCGTCCACCGTCAAGACAAGGGGTTCGTTCTCGGTCATGGGTTCTCCGCGCCCCACAAGGGGCAAGCAGAGTAGAGAAGGAGGTAATTAAGGGACCTTCGCTTAACGAATGGAAAGCCGGTGGGAGGGCCAAGAAAAATAAGAGTCTGGCGGACCCGTGTTGGGTTCCGCTCAAGTGGGGGTCACGGGGTTGTGGCTCGTCGCGTTCACGGGGAACAGCTGGTAGTCCCGCTGCCCCATCGTGCCCTTGACGGCCTGCGCCGCCTTCCCCACGAGCCCGGAGCCGATGACGAACCCCGTGATTGCCGCGTACCGGGCGGGGCGGCTCTGCATGAGCGTGAGCGCGGTGGCGGCAAGGCCGAAGCCTGCCGCGAGCGCCGCGGCCTTCTCCTTCTTGCCCCAGGATTCGGTGACGGCGTGCCAGGGGCGGCGGCCCGCCACCCACTCGGTCGCCCAGGTTCGGCCGGCGGCGTAGGCCGCGCACGCGGCGGCCGCGCTATGGAGGGTTTTCGTGACGGGAGGCATCCCTCCCGCCTCGATCCGATCCACGGAAAGGAGTTCCGGCCGCTTCCCCGCTTCAGGGAAGGATCACGGACTCGCCCGTGACCGGCAAGTGCACCTTCGCGAACTCGCCGAGGGCCTCCGCGAGGGGGCCACGGTTGTCGCTGTGGAAGAGCACGATGTCCTGGGCGCGGCAGGCGCGCGCGAAGGCCACAATCTCGTCGTGGCCCGCGTGGGCGCTGAAGTCGAAGCGGCGGACCTCGCAGGCCACCTTCTCCGTGACGCCGGCCACGTTGAGCGTGCCCGTCTCGAGGAGGTTGCGGCCACCGGACCCGGGCACCTGGAAGCCCGTGAAGAAGACGGCGGACTTGGGGTCCTTGTGCATCTGCTCCACGTAGTGCACCGAGGGACCGCCCTCGAGCATGCCCGAGGTGGCGACGATGACATCACCCTGGAGGGCGCGCTCACGCATGTGGCGGCTCTTCACGAGGTGCGTCCGCTGGAAGGCCTCGTTGAGGTCGCGGGGGCTCTTGAGGTAGCGGGACTCCGCGAGCATGATCTGCGTCACGGTCTTCCCCATGCCGTCAAGCCACACCTCGTACCCGGCCTTCGCGAGAAGCAGCAGGATCTCCTGCGTGCGCCCCGTGGCGAAGCTCGGGACGAGGACGCGGCCGCCCTGGCTCACGATGCCGTCCACGGCGTCGAGGAAGGCCTCCTCGGTCTGCTTGCGGTCGGGGTGGTTGCGGCCACTGTAGGTGGCTTCGATGATGAGCGTGTCGCAGGGGACGGGCTTCGCGGGCTTCTGCAGGCGCGTCTCCACGAGGTTGATGTCGCCCGTGAAGAGCGTGGTCTTCCCCGCCTGCGGGTCCCGGACCTCGAACATGGTGCTGCCGGGGATGTGGCCTGCGCTGTGGAAGCGCATCTCCACACCGCGGCCCGCATCGAAGGTCTCCCCGTGGTGGATGTGCTCGAAGGCCGCGTTCATGGCCTCCACGTCCTCCATGGTGTAGGGGTAGGGGTAGCCTTCGGCCTTGCAGATCTTCAGGGAGTCCCTCGCGAGCAGGTCCGCGATGGGCGAGCTCACGGGAGTCGTGTAGATGGGGGCCCGCCGGTGGCCGGCAAACCAGGGGAGGTAGCCGGAGTGGTCGAGGTGGGCATGGCTGAGGAAGGCCATGTCCACGTCGGGCGCAGGGTCAGGGTACTGGGGCGGGTCGGAGGGCGCGATACCATAGTCGAAGAGGTAGCTGTTGCCAGCCACCTCCATGACCATGCCGAGCCGACCGACTTCGTTGACGCCGCCGAGGAACTTCAGCCGCACCGGGCCTTCACTCCTCTCGGCCGCCGCGGGAGCGCTTCACGACAACCACGGCCGCCACGACGACCACGAGCACGAAGCCGGCGATGAAGTACCAGTAGTCGCGCAGGAAGTCGTTGACTCCCTTGTTGGTCGCGTCCTGGACCGTCTCGGCCTTCGTGTCGAAGTAGTGCGTGTATTCCGCCTTCTTGGGGTCGGTGCGGATACCGTAGAGCGTGCTGCTGCGGGAGTCGGGGGCCTGGGCCACCTCGGTCACCACATCGTCGGCGAAGCTCGACTCGTCGTCGCCTGCGTTGAAGTACAGGACGGGAACGAGGTCGTCCTCGACATCGTAGATGAGGAACTCGCGGCCGTCCGTGCGGACGATGCTGACCTCGCGGGCCTTGCGGATGGCGAACTCGGGGTCCTCACCCGTGAAGAAGGCCGAGTCGACCTCCTCCTCGCCACCCTCAGGACCCGTGCGGTCGAAGAGGTAGACGGGGCGGCCGTTGCCGGAGTCGAACACGAACTGGACCGCGCTCAGGATACCGAGGGAGGGGTTCCAGTAGGTGTCGCCCTCGCCCTCGCCGGAGGAGCGGCGGTTCGTGTCGAGGATGAAGGTGGTCTTCCCGTCACCCTCGGCGAAGAACGTCTCCACCACGCGGCTGCGCGTCGAGGCGGGGTTCCACTCGCGGAACACCTCGAAGCCGTTCGCGGGGTTGCGGTCGAGGTCGATGGCGAGCTCCTCGATGTCGTCGCCGTCCACGTCGTCGTGCTTGAAGTTGTACACGGCCACGTCGAAGTTGCCGCGCTGGCTCACGTTGAGCACGCGCTGCGTGCGGAGGGCGTCGAGGCTCCAGCCGTACACGGTGACCGTGCGGTCGCCAGGCTGGACCCACTCGCCACCGCGTTCGGTGGTGGGCGGCACGAAGCTGATGGTGACTTCCTTCTCCTCACCGGGCTTGAGGGTGAGGGGACGGTTGTCGAGCTCCACGCGGCGCTCCCAGGTGCGGTTGTCCCGGTTGGGAAGCGCGGCGATGAAGGTCAGGTTGTCCCAACCGTTGCCTTCGTTCTTCACGCGGAACTTGATGCTGCCGGACCCGCCGGGCTCGATCCAGAGCTTGTCCTTCGGCATCTGGAGGCTGAAGGCGTACTCGTGGATTTCCGCCGTGACCGAGCGCTCGGCGCGGCCCACGGCCGTCTTCGCGGCGGTGTAGGCGATGAGGGTGGCCGTGACGGAGGCGGCGCGCTCGGCATCCGCGGGAGCGGACACGTTGAGGAACACCTTCTTCGCGGCACCGGGGCCCACCTTAACGAGGGTGATGCCCTGGCGGCCCTGCTCGTCCTCGAGGGTGGCGCGCCAGCCCGTGGGGAGGTTGGACTGGGGCACTTCGAGGGGGAACTCGCCTTCGAGGCTGCCCACGTTCTTCACGAAGATGGGGAAGCGCACGAAGCCGGCCCGGTCCACGCTCTTCACGGGCTCGAGGGTGTCGAGGCTCGGCACCGCGGACCCTTCGAGGGTCGTGGTGGTGAAGGTGAGCAGGTTCACGGGGCGGTTGTTGCCGGTGATGCTGAGGCCGGACTGGCCCTTCGCGAAGGCCCGCACCGTGAAGGGGTAGCTGGACCCGCTCGTGGCACCGAGGGCCTGCACGACGAACTGCACCTCGGCCTCCTCCTGGGGTTTGAGGGAGGTGAGCGTGGAGGGGACCACGCTGAGGGTGAAGTTCTTGTTGATGGTGGGGTCGGACGCGTTGGGGAACACGTCGAAGCTCACCGTCAGGCGCTCGTTGTACAGGTTCTTCACCTTGAAGGTGAAGTTCTGGGGCTCCGAGCGGCCGTTCTGGATGGCGATGGGCTTCACGAGCACGGAGGCATCCATGGGGAGGCGGCTCGCGATGTCGCGGTCGAGGATGAGGTGGCGGATGCTCGCCGAGGCGAGGTCCTTCTTCTCATCCGTCTGGCACTTGTCCTGGCCGGTGAAGGCGCAGACGCGGTACCGGATGGAGCCGTCGCCCGTCTCCGTCTGGGGAATGTCCACGGTGGCCGTGACGACGCGGCGGTCGCCGGGGCCGATCGTGAGAATCGCCTGGGGAAGGGTGACGGACCAGGGGAGCGTCGCCGGGACCACGGGCTGGATGAGCACCGTGGCGGACTTCGCGCCCGTGTTCTCGATGGTGAGCGGGTAGCTCGAGGGCGTGCCCGCGCGCACCGTCACTTCCTTGGGCGCCGTGAAGGCCACGCCTTCGTTGCTGCGGACGTCCACCTTGAGGTAGTAGTACTGGGGCTCGCCGAGCTTCTCAAGAGCCTTGACGACGAGGGTGGGCGCGATGCTGTCCACGTTCACCTTGGCGTTGGCGGGAGCCGTCACGCGGATGCGGATCTGGTGCTCCCAGTTGGTCACCATGGGCACGTAGGGCGTGTTGCGCGCCCCGCGGACCTGGAAGCTCGGAGGAATCAGGTTCATGGCCGTCTTCCAGTCGAACTTCGCCGAGTCGGTGGTGTTCTGCGTCTCGTTACGCATCTCCACCTTCCAGCCCTCGGGGAACTGGCCGATCAGGGTGAGGTTCAGGCTGCGGTTGTTGAACTCCTGGCGGACGACATTATTGCTGGTGGTCCAGTTGTACCAACCGGTCACCCAGTTGTGGAGGTTGCTCACACGGTAGCTGAACTCGACAGACTGGCCGGGGAGGACGGTCTTCTGGTTGGTCTCGTCCGTCGCAATCTTGCGGGCCTCATCGTAGTTCGCGAGGGGGCGCAGGGGCTCAGCGTGGAACTCGAACGTGCGGACCTGAGGGTCGCTCTCCTTGTCGGATCCCTTCGCCTGATAGACCCCCTTGAGGGACACCTGTACCGCGTTCTTCACGGTGGTGTTGCTCTTGTCGATGGCTTCCACCGCCATGGAGAGGGTGCGGCCGAGGAAGTACACGGAGTCCGTCTGGCGGACCTTCACGTACACCTCCGCGCGCTCGCCGGGGGCGAGGTCCTTGACCTCGTAGCCGCTCACGCCGCCCACGGTGGTGGTCGTGAGGGACTTCCACTGGTAGGAGATCCCGCTCGGGCTCACGACGGGGCGGTAGTGGCCGAAGTCGGCGCGCTCGTTGCTGGGCTCGCGGGTGTCGGGGAAGGGAGAGGCCTGAGGACGGAAGAAGGTCGGGGGGAACACATCCGTAATCTCGGGGCTTCCAGACTCCTGGAAGCTCGCGATGCGGAGCAGGTAGTCCGTCTTGAGGGTGCCCGTGTTGGTGACCCAGAGGCGGAACTGGACCCAGTCCGGCGCGCGCTGGTCGAGCTCGTAGTCGCCGCTCACTCCAGGCGGCTTACCGCCGGAGCCCTGGTAGAGGGCGGCGGTGTCCGCCGTTCCCGTACCGCAGGTGACGTTCCACCAGTCGTTCTTGTTGTTGTCCTTCGTGCTGTACGAAGCGTACGTGCTGCCAGGCAGAGCCTCGTTGTCGGGGAAGCACCCGCGCAGCACCGTGGCGGAGGCCGTGGTCTGCATCTTCTCGGACGAGGGGTCGAAGACCTGGAGGTCGAACTTGCTCACGCCGCGAAGGACGGTGTCGAGGAGCTTCGTGGGGGAGCGCACGTCCGCGAGACCGCCGAGGCTCGTCGCGATGGCGGTGAGGCGGAAGGTGCGGTCGGTGCGCTCCGCGGTGGGGGGCGTGGTCACGCTCACCGTGACGACCGCCACCTGGCCGGGGGGAACGTCCGTGACGCGCACGTCGCCCTTTGGCGTGTAGTCGAAGCCCGTGGCGCCGCCCGCCGTCAGGTTCAGGATGAAGGAGTCGTGGTCGTTGCCCTTGTTCCACACGAGCACGTCGTAGCTCGTCCCACCGATGGTGGTGAGCACCTCACGGGTCTTGTCCGTGATGAGCTCCACGCCGCGCTGCTGGTTCGCCACGAGGGTCGTGGCGAGGGTGACCGTCTGCTCCGTGGGGTCGAGGAGGCTGCGGGCGGTGATGGTGAGGGAGGACACGTCGCCCACCTTGCCGTCGCCAGGAGCGGTGACGGTGACGGGGATGCGGCGGGTCTCACCGGGGCGGAGGCTGAACTGCACGTTCTGCTGGGCGAGCTCGCCGCTCACGTCCCAGGCGCGCGTGTTCCACTTCGTGGAGAGGGTGAACGCGTCGGCCGTGGCGCCGCCATTCTTGAGGGAGAGGAGGTAGGTGGTGGACTTCACGCCGGTGGTGCCGTTGAAGATGGCGTGGCCAGCGGAGTCGCCGCTGACGAGCCCGAAGGTGAAGGCAGTGGAGGAGATGCTGAAGGTGGTGGAGACGGGGAGGACGAGGTTGTCTCCGCCGCGCTTGAGCTTCACCGAGTAGTCCCACTTGTACGTGCCCACGGAGAGGTGCTCGTACTTGAAGACGGGGAGCTGCCACACGCTGAGGCCCTGAGCCTCGGCGTTCGTGTTGGTGGGCTTGAGGGGGACGGCCGAGGGGTGGTTGGGGTCCGAGATGTTCATGTCCACCGCGTTGCCCTTCGGGTCCTTGGCAGTGGCGAGGATCTCGAAGTTGTTCGTGGTGCGGTCCTCGCCGCCACGGGCCGTGGGCGTGGTGCCGAAGGCGCTCTTCACGGCAATCCAGGCCGAGAGGCGGTTCTCGGCGTTGTTGTCCTTCCTCGCGAAGGTGTTGTCGGAGGGGAGCTTGTTGGCGGAGTCGAGGAACCAGGGGGCCGCGTAAACGAAGTCCTTGGCCGTGAACTGGAGGTTGCTCGGGGCCTGCTGGCTCTCGTAGAAGAGCGTCCAGGTGGGGGCCTGGGCTGCGCCGCCGATCACCGAGTCGGTTCCGTAGCGGGCCGTGAGGTGGACGCGGATGCGGTAGTCCACGGGCACGACGACTTCCGCCTTGGGGAGGGGGAGCTTCGCGTGGAGGAGGCTGCGGCTGAGGGAGCCCGCGACGTTGGTCGCGTTGGCCGCCTGGATACGGTAGTCCTTGACGATCTCGAGCATCGAGGGGTCGCCGTCCTTCTGGGCGTCGATGTCGACCTCCCAGTAGAGGCCCGACTCGATGTCGGTCGGGGCCGGGCGCCCCACATAGAAGCTGATCTCGGGGAGCGTGCTCTTCACGAGGGTGATCTCGTGGGTGAGCGCGGGGGAGACGAAGAGCGCTTCAGGGCGGTCGGTGCCACCGTAGGTTTCCATCTTGTGGCCGGGGTTCGCCGGGTTCGCGGCCTCGTCCACCGTGGGTCGGCCGAGGCCGAGGTAGTGGACGTCGATGGGGAACTGGTCGGCAGGGTCCGAGTCGGTGTCGAGACCCTTGAAGTAAACCTTGTGGGTGCCGAAGAGCGCCTCCCAGGGACCCTTCACGTCAGCCGTGGGGCCTGTGGGCGGGAGGACGACGGCCGCGGCGGCCGGCGTGGCCAGGAAGGAGAAGGCCGGAAGCAGGAAGGCAAAGGCGAGGGCCACGGCCTTGAAGCGGGTTGCGCGGGAGGACTGGTTCATACGGTCACCTCGAAGAGGTCGGGGTTGGGATGGCCGGGCCGCCGAAGCGGATCGACCAGCGACAGGGACAGAGGAGGAGGCGCGCGTCACTGGCGGCGCACCCCCTGGCGGCGCGCGGCGAAGGCCGCAAGCGCAAGGAGCAGGCCCGCGAGGCCGAAGCCGGGGGCCGGCACGTTGTTCTGCTGGTTGACGGTGGGAGGCTTGGGCGTGGGCTCCTTCACCTTCACGACAAGCGTGTGGTTCTTCCACTCGAGGGGCTTGTCGGCGAGGCTCAGGTTCACGACGGAGCGCAGGGTCTCGCCGATGACGTCCTTCGCGCCAGGCTCGCGCCCACCGGGAACGGTCACGGTGACGTTCAGCTTGTACGTCTTGCCCTTCGGCACGACGAAGCTGTACTCGTCGACGTTGACGTTCCAGCCGCGGAGGTCGGTCGGGCCGTCCTCGATGAGGGTGCCGACGCGGATGACCGCGTCCGTGGTGCCGGTGTTCCGCACGTTGATGACGTACTTCGCGGCCTTGCCGGGCTCCACGAGGCGGGAGGCACCGTCAAGGCTCGACTCGAAGCTCGTCACGGGGTTCACAAGGTAGGAGATGGTCTCGGAGAAGCGGGTCTGGCCGCTCACCGCGCTCACCGTCACGTTCATGCGCGCCCCGTCGGGAGCGTCGCTCGGCACGAGGATGCGGAGCCTGGTGGTCGTGGTGGACTTCGCAGGCACCTGGAGGACACCGCTCGCATCCGCCCCGGAGAGCGTGTACTCCCAGGTGGCGGAGGGAGTGCCCCGCTGGCGCACCCCGAGGGTCACCGTGGCGGGAACGTTGCCGGTGTTGGCAAGAAGGAGCGCCACCTCATCGGTGTCCCCCTGCTTCACCTGGCGAGAGAGGTCGCCAAGGAGTTGGACGGCAAAGGCACGGATGGGCTCCACGTTGAGGGCCAGCGTCGCGTTCTTCGGGATGGCGCCGGGCGCGGTCGCGCTCACGACGGCCTGAAGGGTGCCCGTGCCCGCGTTCCGCGCGACGAGGGTGAGGTTCGCCTCGATGCTCTCACCGGGGCGGAGCGTGAAGAGGGTGGGCTCGAGGAGGGTGGCGATGCCGCCGCTCGCGTTCACGCCGAGCTGGAAGGTCTGGGCGATGCTGCCGTCGTTGCGCACCTTCACGGGGATGCTCAGGGGAACATCGTTGCGGATCGTGTAGTTCGCGGCGAGGTCCTCGCGGCCGGGGGAGGTGACGAGGCCGAAGCCGAAGGCGCGGGTGGCATCGTAGGCGTACACGCGGGACCCGTCGGCGAGGGCAACGCGGGCGCCGTCGGCGCTAAGGGCGATGCCGCGCACGTCGTTGAGGCCGGCAATCGTCCAGATGGGGACGGGCTCAGCGGCGTGGAAGGCGAAGCCCTTCCCGTTGGCGGCCGCGAGGTAGGTGCCGTCGGCGGAGAGGGAAAGGGCCCGCACGGGCTGGCTCGCGCCGAGGCCGTAGCTCCAGCGCTGGGCGATATCGCCGTTCGCATTGAGGGCGAAGAGCACGATGGCCGTGCCGTTTCCGACCGCGAAGGCGCGCCCGTCGTGGGACATGGCGGTGGCGGTCACGAGGCTGCGACCGAGGCCGACGCTGCCGCGGAGGGCGGTGCTCTCGGCCTGGTTGGGGTAGACGAGGATGCCGCCCGCCTGGGTGACGGCCGTGAAGAGGGTCCCGTCGCGGCTCATGCGGACGTGGTGGACGATGCTGTCGTCCACGCCGGGGAGCGTCGCGTTCCAGACGCGGCTGACGCCGAGACCGCTGTAGTGGTAGAGGGAGAGGGCACCGTAGGAGAGGCCGCCAACGACCTCGCGGCCGCCGGCCACGATCCACTGGCCATCGCCGCTCATGGCGACGGACGTGAGGACGCCCGGGTGGCCCCCGGCGAAGACCTGGCTGCCGGTGCCGCCCGTGGTGAAGAGGTAGAGTTTGCCGGTGGTGCCGTCGCCGGCGCTCACGGCGAGGACGCCGCCGTTCGCGCTCAGGGCAAGACCCGTCACGGGCTCCGCGATCCGCTTGGACCAGTTGGCGCCGGTGCGGGCGTTCATCACGAACACGTTCTCGGTGTCCGTGTAGGTGGCGCCGCCGGCGATCATGCGCCCGTCGGCGGAGGCGGCGACGACGCGCGTGGCCTCGGAGTTGATGCGGGCGAGGCGCTGGGAGGTCTGGGTCGGGTTGCCCCCGAGGCCGCCCGCGCCTTCCGGCACGTCGTCGAAGGCGTAGGCGAAGCCGCGCGTGAAGTTGTAGGCGAAGAAGTCGTCGTCGAACTGGTCGTCCTGGCCGCTGGTCGCGAGGGTGCGGGTGTCAGTGCCCACGGCCATACTATCGACCGTGTCGGAGGCGGCGAAGGCAAGGACGGGGCCCCCTGGGGGCACCTGGGTGGTTGTGGCCCAGGTCTGCGCCTTGGGGGGCGCGGCGAGGACGGTAGGGGATCCGACGAGGAGGGCCGGCAGCAGAAGCACGCCGACCATGAACAAGACTTGCTTTACGCTGCCCATGACATCACCCGCGGTGCCGTGTCCATCATGATCTTGGTATCTAAGGGTTTCTTCCGGGTCGCTCTGACGGCCGGTTTCGTCCCTTGCAACGTCAGGAGCGCTGCCTCCGGTTAGCGAGGAGAGCGGCGCCGAGGGCGGCGGCGGAGACCACAAGGAGGTCGCCGGGGCCGGGGACCGTGTACCAGGTCTCCTCCGGCTCCTTCTGGACCTCGACCACCTTGCGTTCCACCGTGAAGTTGAGGGCGCGCTTCTGGCCGGTGCTCTTCGAGACCGCCTCCACCTTCACCGTCACGGTGCCGCTCTTTTCGAGGGCTGGGGAGAGGCTGAGGGTGAGCTGGCGGCGCTCGTTGGGCTTGAGCTCGATGGGATCCTCCGTGATGCGGAGGGTCCACTGGGCCGCGCGGCTCGCAGGGGTCACGTTCGCGTACACCTGGTAGGTGTCCAGGATGTTGCCGGCGTTCTCGAGGCTGAGGCCCACGCGCTTCACTTCACCGGGAGCCACCTCGACGACGTCGTCGTCCACGGGGGAGGTGAGGGCGAAGCGGTAGTCCGCGTTCACGGTGGCCTCGAGCTTGAGGGCGGGGGAGCGGTACTCCTCGCCGCCGCGGGCCACCACGGAGATCACGTTGAGGTCGCCGCTCGCGGAGGTGCGGGAGGGCGTGACCTTCACCGCGACCTTCTCAGTCTGGCCCTTCGTGAGGCGGAGCTCGCTCGGTTCGAAGGTGACGGTCCAGGTGCCGGTCTTCCCGTTCACGCGCTGGATGGCGTCGAAGGTGACGGTCTCGTCCACGTTGCCGCGGTTCTCCACGATCATCGAGAAGGCCTTCGTGGGGCCGCCCTGCTGGAGGTTGAGGCGGGTCTGGTTGTTCTCCGCCTTGAGGAGGAGGTTGTGGAGGCTCTTCACGCGGATGTAGAGCTGCGCCGTGGCGGGGGCGGAGCCGTCGCCGGGCGTCGCGGTGAAGGAGACGGGGTAGACGCCGGGGGCCGCGAAGGCGGGCGGCACGAAGGTGGCGTTCACGAGGGCAGAGCCGCCGGGACCGAGCTGGAGGCTGCTCTTTTCGAGGCTCGTGGTCCACCCGGTGGGGCCGGAGCCCGTGAGAAGGTAGGCGCCGTGAAGGCTGCCGCGGTTCTCCACGCGGAGCTTGAAGGTGCTGCCGGCGGCATCCGTGAGCTCCTGCTCGCTGAGGCCGTCGACGGTGACGCCGGCGGCGCTGAACTGGCGGTAGAGGTAGGCGCCGCGGGCCGTCGTCGAGGCGCCGACCACGCCGAAGGTCTTCCCGTCGCGGGAGGCCGCGATGCCGCTGAGGGGCACACCCACGGGGGTGCGCCAGAGGGGGCTGCCGAGGGCGGTGACGCCGGGGCCCGTGTGGAAGGAGACGACATCGCTGCCGGCGGTGGCGAGGAGGATGGTGCCGTCCTTGCTCATGGCCAGGCTCTTCACCTCGCCGCCGACGTTCGCGTCCGCCCCGAGGGGGTAGAGTTCACGGGCGCCAGGGGAAGCAGCGAGGGGCCGGTTTTCGAAGAGGGAGATGCGGCCGTTGCTCTTGCCCACCGCGAGGTACTTGCCCTGGGCGTCCATCGCAAGGGACTGGGGGGTGCCGTCGAGCACGGCCGAAGCGGGGCTGCTCGCCTTCGGGAAGTCGAGGCCCACCTTGGTGAAGTTGAAAAGGTAGACGGCGGCGGCGCCGTTGTTGGGGTTCGTCGTGATGGCCGCGCCGAGGTTCCCGTCGTCGCTCATGGCGACGCGGAGGGCCTGCCCGCCGCTGAGGGCGCTGAAGTCCACGAGGGGCTTGTCCGCCGTGGCGTCCATGAGGTACACGGACTTCTCGGTGCCCAGCATGTAGCGGGTGCCCTTGGAGAAGCCCATACTGAGGACCTTGCCGCCGAGGTTCACGGAGAAGGAGGGCTCCTGGTTGGAGGAGCCGAAGGGGTTGGAGTAGATGTTCACCTTGTTCACGGCGTTGGGGCCGGTGCCGCCCACGGCGAGAACCACGCGGCCGCCGTTGGCGGTGACGCCGACAAGGCCCGCCACCTCGCCGCTCAGGAGAGTGTCGCTCCACTTGGCGGAGCCGAGGTTGTTGATGTCGTACCAGTACACGGCCTCGCCGTAACCGGAGACCGCGAAGCCGGTGGCGGGGCCTTCGTCGGAGGCAATGGCCACGGCGATGCGGCCCTGCTTCTCGAGGGCGCCGCCGCTCGGGATGGGCACGCGCCGGGCGGTGGGGTCGGCGGAGGTGTCCTGGAGCGTGTACACGAAGACGTCCTGGTAGCCGGTGAGGGCGGGGCCCGTGGAGGGGCCCGCGGTGACGGCGATGAAAGTCTTTCCGAGCGCATCCATCGCAAGACCCGTGGGGTTTGCGGGGAGGCTGTTGCCGCCGTCGACGGTGACCGTCTTGGGCGTGGCGGCGAAGGCGGTGGCGCCGCTCGCGAGGACACTGACAACGAAGAGTGTGAGCACGAGATTGGCTCGGAGGGCAACGGCACGCATCCTGGATTCACCTGGTCCGTGGCGATACGGTTTCCGCGATGAATCGGGATTGACCTATATAAAATCTATTTAATTGTCGTGCAAAGGTCCGCGTCGCGGATTTGCCTGATATGGGAACGCCGGGACCACAGGAAAAACCGGGCCCGGCTCGGGAACCGCTTGCTAGGCTCTGCGGGGAGGGGGCTCACGCGCCGCCAAGGGCGGCCTGGAGCTCCTTCTGGAGGCTCGTCATGCGCTCCCGGAGGCGCTCTTCCTGGCGCTTCACGGTCTGCAGGCGCACGTCCGTGGTCTCCTTCTGCTCGCGGAGGTCCGCAAGGAGGGTGTCGCGGTCCTTGGCGCGGATGAGGAGGCCGCCGATGCTGCGGTAGATGACGGCGTCCGGGGCCGCTTTCTCGAGCTCCTCGAGGGTGCGGTCGAGGTCCCGGGCGGAGACCTCCATCTGCTGGCGCTGCTGGACGACGACCTGGGCCTGGGACTGGAGCTGCTGAAGCTGCTGGAGCTGGTTCTGGAGTTGAGGGGGAAGGTCGGCGGCCATGAGGGGTGCCTCCGGGGTCAATCGGTTGCGGGCAGCGCCGAGGCCACGTCAAGGGCCGTCGCGCACCACCGCAGGTAGGAATTCACGGCCGCGCGTAAAGAGGCAACGTCTTCCGCCTCGACGAGGAGGAGGAGCCGGTCGCCGTCCTGGCGCAGGGCCACGGTGCTTCGGGGGAGATCCACCTCCGCCTCGGGACCGAGGGCGCCCGCGAGGATGCGGACGGCCTCAGGGGAGTCGAGACGGAGGGTCAGGGTCGCGGAGAGGACCATGCCTCAGAAGGCGCGGACCTTCTTCGCGACGGTGGGGCGCTCCTTGTAGAACACCTTGGAGCCGCAGTAGGGGCAGCGCATGCCGATGTTGTTCGTGTCGAACTCGATGTTGCGCTTGCACTTGCCGCAGCGGTAATCCATGGGGTTCACTCCGAGGGCTTGGCCATCTTCTCAACGGCGTCGCGGATGGCGCGCATGTTCGTGCGGAAGTTCGGGGTCTCGGGCGTGTAGGCCCCGCCGGCGAACTTGTAGTTGCACTTGCTGCACTGCCAGATGCCAGTGGAGACGCGGGCGACGCGAAGGGCACCGCAGCCGGGACAGGCGTGCTCGGCCTTCTGGCGGACCTCGACTTCGCGAATGCGGCGGCGGATGGACACACCGTAGCGGGTGCCGAAACGCCCGACCGACTTCACCTTCTTGGTGCGCATGGACATAGGATAGGGAACCTCCTTTTGGGCAAGCCCGCCATCGGGGCAGCGAGAGGGTCTCGGGTAACCCAGCACGCGCCGGAGGGGGGCGAAGCGCAGCGTAGAAGCCGATAACCCTACTTAAGGGTTCCCGATCCGGGTCGCGCTCTTCCCGACCCCGCGTGAAGCCGGAGTCACGAGAACGGCCTTAAGCCCTGCCAAGGCTTCCCCCGGCACGGAGGCTTCTCTCTTGCTCGCCCGTTCCGCCCTTGCGGCCCTCGCCGTGGCCCTGCTCGCTGCTCCCCTCGCCACAAGCGCCGTCTCCCCCGCGCTTGCCCCCTCGGTCCCGCTCGTGGACCTCGCTTGCGACCAGTTGCAGATGGTCGGCGGCCTGCCCGGCACGGGCGTGGCGTCCCACGACAACGTGCTGAACCCCTGCCCCGGCATCCGCCCCGGCGGCGGCCTCATCCTCCGCGCGGGTCCCCTCGAGATCGTCTACTGCACGATGGCTTTCGTGCTCACGGACGGCCAGGACCTCTACGTGGCCACCGCCGGCCACTGCGTGGAGCCGAGCCTCGGCGCCCCCGGCCTCGGCGAGCGCGTGGCCGCCATCGGCGTCCCCGGCACCTTCGGCACCGTCGTGTACCAGTGGTGCGAGGATGAGGCCCTCAACGGGGGCTGCGGCGCGGGCAAGGACTTCGGCCTCATCAAGGTCGACGCGAACAAGCGCGGGTACGTCACGAACGCGATGTGCCACTGGGGCGCCCCCACGGGCGGAATGTTCACCGCCTTCGACGACCCCGTGGACTACGATCCCGCCGCCGCCCTCGAGGATCCAACCCCCGAGGCGCCTCCTGCTGAGTGGATCGCGCCCACGCCCAAGATGAGCATCCAACACTACGGGTGGGGCATGGTCCTCGGGAACCCCTCTGGCGGCCTCCACTCCACGCCCAACCCCGCCACCCAGGCCCGCGAGGGCCTCCTGCTTCAGTACAGCAACGAGACCTACGTCCTCGTGGAGACGGCCGCCATCAGCGGCGACTCCGGCTCCGGCGTCCTCGTGATGGACCTTCCCGGCCTCCACCGCCTCCCCATGATGCCTGCGGCAGCGCCCAAGGCCCTCGGTGTGTTGACCCACATCAGCGTGGGTGGCGTCGGGTTCGTGCAGCGGCTCGACGTGAGCCTCGCGAAGGTCCAGGCCGACAAGGGCTGGACCCTCACGCTCTACACGGCCTGAGCCCGTTACTTGGCCCGCGCCTTGTCCCCGGGCATCTGGGGCGTGAGGGTGCGGGCCTTGTAGCCGCGCTCGGCCAGCGTTGCGAGAATCTGGGCGACGTGGTCGTGGCCGCGGGTGTCGAGCTTGAGGCGGACCTCCGCCTGGCCGACACCGATGTCGAGCCCGGTGCGGTCGTGCTCGATGGCCTCGACGTTCGCCTGCAGCTCCGCAAGGAGCGCGAGCAGGTCGCGGAGGCTGCCGGGCTTGTCCTCGAGGATCGTGTGGAGCATGAGGCTGCGGCCCGTCTGCACGAGACCGCGCTGGATGATGTGGTCCACGAGGCGCACGTCGATGTTGCCGCCCGAGAGGACGGTGCACACCTTCTTGCCCTCGATGCCCTTCACCTTGCCGCTGATGACCGCGGCGAGAGAGGCGGCGCCGCCGCCCTCCACCACCGTCTTCGCGCGCTCGAGGAGGAGCAGGATGGCGGAGGCGATCTCGTCGTCCCCCACCTGCACCACGTCGTCCACCCGCTTCTGGATGACCTCCAGGTTGTAAGTGCCCACGCGGCGTGTCGCGAGACCGTCCGCGATGGTGTTGACGCTCGTGAGGGGAACCACGGTGCCCTTCCTCAGAGACTCGGGGAGCTTCGAGGCGCCCGTGGGTTCCACGCCCACGATGCGCACGTCGGGCTTCACGGCCTTCACGGCCGTGGCCACACCGGAGATGAGGCCGCCGCCGCCCACGGGGCACACGATGACCTCCACGTCGGGGATGGCCTCGATGATCTCGAGGCCCAGCGTGCCCTGACCGGCCATGATGGCGGGGTCGTTGAAGGCGTGGACGAAGGTGGCGCCCGTCTGCTTCTGCACCTCGAAGGCCTTCTCCTCGGCCTCGCCGTAGTCCTTGCCGTGCAGGATGAGGTTCGCGCCGTAGCCCTTCACGGCCATCACCTTCTGCAGCGAGGCGAAGCGCGGCATCACGATGGTGGCCTGGATGCCCGCGAGGCGCGCAGCAAGGGCCACGCCCTGGGCGTGGTTGCCGGCGGAGGCCGCCACGACACCGGCGGCGCGCTCCTCGGGCGTGAGGAGGCTGATCTTGTTGTAGGCGCCGCGGATCTTGAAGGACCCGGTGCGCTGCAGGTTCTCGAGCTTGAGGTAGACGTCGGCGCCGCTCAATTCGCTGAAGGTTGCCGACTGCTGCAGGGGAGTGTTGTGGACCACGCCGCGCAGGGCAAGGCGCGCCCGCTGCACGTCCTCGAGGCCGATCATGGCCACGGCAAAGGGACCCCTCCTCAAAAAGCCATTGGTGAAGCGCCTCCTGCGCGAGCGCGTGCCACCTGGTGGGGGACGGTGCGGGGATGGGCACCGAACGGTTATGAGCACATGGAGATATCACGGGGTCGGAGGCCTCCGCCTTGACCCGCAGCCCCCTGCTCCTCAGCCTGACCCTCGCCCTCGTCGCCACCGCCTTCCTTCCGGCGGCCGCCGCCGCCCCTCCCGCGGACCTCCCGTGCACTGTCGTCGTGGACCCCCGGCCGGGCCCCGGCTACGTCGGGTGCGAAGGCGAGCGCGGCCTCGAAATCTACCTCTTCCCGGGCGCTGAGCCCGGCGACCGCTGGGTGGCCTGCACCGTGGAAGCGGACCCCCGCACGAGCGAGTGCCGCGTCGGTCCCGGGTGGATGGACAGCGGCGAGTGCCGCGACGCCGAGGACGAAGTCCCCGTCAACCAGCCCTTCGTGCACGCCCGCCACTGCCCCCGCAGCCTCTGGTACCCCGTGGAGTGCTACGCCACCGCCTACGCCGTCTTCTGCAGCTACGGCGACAACGAGGTGGGCGTGAATGCCTGCGTTGGCAGCTGCGTGCCGCCCTTCGTGGCCCACTGCTACTTCGACGGCACCCTCCGCCTCATGCCCCACGCCAGCGACCTCCCCGACTGCAGCCTCCTCATCGCCCCCTGGCTCCGGGACATCCTCACGCGCACCCTAGACG
>Ga0247718_1000092_pt1 | contig 19823 bp, 18 predicted proteins | sample 21E_DmetaG_FD_189045 | JGI IMG/M metagenome (GOLD analysis project Ga0247718, IMG submission 189045) | Soil microbial communities from hillslope of Landscape Evolution Observatory, University of Arizona, Oracle, AZ, United States - 2-1-E_D | ecosystem: Engineered > Artificial ecosystem >...
TCCCCCTCGACCTCCCGTGCCCGCGCAGAGCGCGTCACGGAGGCGCCGACCGCACCGCCCATCGTCATCCGCACCCGTGCGGAGTACGAGGAGGTGCTGCGGCAGCTCTCGGAGGCCTCGGTCTCCCGGCACTTCGACGCCTTCGTCGACGTGCCGTGGGACGACCCCGACTTCCAGGTGCGCCAGGACGACCCGCGCTGGGTCCTGCCGGCGCACGCGGACCCGATCGGCGCGCACCCCTGGTACCAGTCCCTCCCCCTCGAGAAGCAGATCGAGATCGGGCTGTGGCGGCAGGCCAACGTCCTGAAGGTCGGCCTGCAGTTCGAGAACATCCTGATCCGCGCGATCATGCAGTACGTCTTCGCTTTGCCGAACGGGTCGCCCGAGTACCGCTACCTCACGCACGAGGCGACCGAGGAGTGCCACCACACGCAGATGTTCCAGGAGGCGGTCAACCGCATCGGCGCCGACGTCCCGGGCATGCCGGCGCCACTGCGCGCCCTCGCCCCCGTGATCCCCATGCTCGTCAACAAGATCCCGGTCGTGTTCTTCCTCGGCATCCTTGCCGGCGAGGAGCCGATCGACCACACGCAGAAGGAGATCCTGCGGGCCGCCGAGGTCCTCCCTCCTGTCCTGGCGCGGGTCATGTCGATCCACATCGCCGAGGAGGCGCGGCACATCTCCTTCGCCCACGAGGCCGTCAAGCTGCGCGCGCCGCACCTCAAGCCGGTCAGCCGACACCTGACCGCGCTGGTGCTGCCGCTCATCATGCGCTACGTGTGCGACGCGATCATGGTGCCGCCGCGGGAGTTCTGGGAGCGGTTCGACGTCCCCGACGAGGTCAAGAAGGACCTGTTCTGGGACTCCCCCCAGTCGCAGGAGCGGCTGCAGAACCTGTTCGGCGACGTGCGCATGCTCGCCGAGCAGTCCAACCTCATGACGCGCGCCTCCCGCAAGCTCTGGCGCAAGTTCAAGATCGACGGGCCGGCCAGCCGCTACCGCAGCGAGCCGCCGCCGGCGTTCCTCAGCGCGGCCTGACCACATGCCGCACGTCATCACGCAGTCCTGCTGCAGCGACGCCTCCTGCGTGTTCGCGTGCCCGGTCAACGCGATACACCCCAACCCGCACGACCCCGCCTTCGTCACCGCCGAGATGCTCTACATCGACCCGGTGGCGTGCGTGGACTGCGGGGCGTGCGTCGACGCCTGCCCCGTGGGAGCGATCGTCCCGGCCGGCAAGCTGCGCCCGGAGCAGCTGCCCTTCGTGGACGTCAACGCCCGCTACAGCGGCTACCCCGAGCGCCGGCCGGCGCAGGCGCCGGTCCCCCGGCTCGTCCGGCTCGACCCCGAGCGGCTCCCGATCCGGGTCGCGGTCGTCGGGTCGGGCCCGGCCGCGCTCTACGCCGCGGACGAGCTGCTCAAGCAGCGCGGTGTCGAGGTGACGGTGGTGGAGCGGCTGCCGACGCCGTACGGCCTGGTGCGCTCCGGCGTCGCTCCCGACCACCCCGAGACCAAGAGGATCACCTCGCTGTTCCAGCAGATCGAGAGCCGCCCCGGGTTCCGCTACCTGCTCGGCGTCGAGGTCGGCCGCGACGTCACGCACGACGAGCTGCTGTCCTCCCACTCGGCCGTCGTCTACGCGACCGGGGCCGCGCACGACCGTCGGCTGGGCATCGCGGGCGAGGACCTGACCGGCAGCGACACCGCGACGCGCTTCGTCGCCTGGTACAACGGCCACCCTGACCACGTCGACCACAGCTACGACCTGACCGCCGAGCGCGCGGTGGTGGTCGGCAACGGCAACGTCGCACTCGACGTGGCACGCATCCTGGCCACCGACCCCGACCGACTGGCCGCCACGGACATCAGTGACGTCGCGCTGCGGGCGCTGCGCGACAGTCAGGTGCGTGAGGTCGTGGTCCTGGCTCGACGGAGCCCTGCGGAGGCGGCGTTCACGCTGCCCGAGCTGCTCGGCCTGCTGTCCCGCTCGGACCTGGAGGTTGTCCGACACGGTCCCCCTCCCGCGCCCTATCCCGGGCCGGACGACGCGGTGGCGCAGAAGGTCGAGGCGGTACGGGCGCTGCCGTCCGACGAGCAGCCGCGGGGCGCGCGGCGGCGGATCGTCCTGCGCTTCCTCACCTCGCCGGTGGCCCTGCTGGGCGACGACCGCGTGACCGCGGCGGTCCTGGCGCAGAACGAGCTGACGGCCGGACCCGACGGCCGGCCGGTGGCCGTGCCGACGGGCGCGACCGAGGAGCTGCCGACCGGCCTGGTCCTGCGGTCGATCGGGTACCGGGGCGTCCCGGTCCCCGACCTGCCCTTCGACGACGTCCGCGGCGTCGTCCCGAACGAGGACGGGCGCGTGCTCGGCCGCGACCGCACCTACGTCGTCGGCTGGATCAAGCGCGGGCCCACCGGGTTCATCGGGACCAACAAGAGCTGTGCGCGCGACACCGTCAACCGGCTGCTCGACGACGTCAACGCCGGACGCGTCGGGCACCCTGCGAGAACCGCGAAGGAGTTCGACCGGCTGGTGCGCGAGCGCTGCCCGCACGCCACCGACGTCGACGGCTGGCGGCGCATCGACGCGGTCGAGCGCAGCCGCGGTCAGGCCCAGGGCCGGCCCCGGGTCAAGGTCACCGAGGCCACCGAGCTGGCGGCCCTGGCCCGTCAGCGCTCCACGCGGGCCCGGGTGCCCGGCTGAGCCGAGCCTCGCGGACCGTCAGCCCGTCTTGCCGAGCAGGCGGTCGAGCGCCTCCTGGGCCTGCCCGCCGAGCTCCTGCCCGAGCGCCGAGCTGACCGACGTGCTCATGGCGCGCTGGAAGGCGCTGAGGAACGCCTGCACGGCCAGCGGCTGCAGCCGCGCGTGGATGCCGATGATGCGCACCCACTCCTGCTCGGGCGTGCCGGCGTCGATGAAGTCCTTCCACACGCTGTCGCGGAACAGCGCCACGAAGCACTCGGCCACCTCCTGGGCGGACGTCGCCACCAGCCGCCCGGCTTCCAGGATGCCGTCCAGGGGCAGGCCGGCCTGAGCGCCCTCAGCACCCGCGGCGAGCAGTCCGGGGCTCACGACCCGGACCTGACCGTCGGGCGTGAGCTCCGCTCCGCCCATCTCGATGAGCGCGTCCAGGTGCTCCGGCCCGGCCTGCGGGCCGAACAGGCCGAGCAGCTCCTCGATCTCGTACACCACCGGCGGCTCGCTGCGCCACGGGGCGAGCAGACCACGGATGACGCTCAGCGTGGCCTCGCCGGCGTCCGCCGGCACACCGGCGAGGATCTGCTCGATGCTGGCGAGGCTGAACCCCGCGTCCTGCATGTCGCGGATGAAGCCGAGTCGGGCCAGGTGCGCCGGCCCGTAGTATCCGGTCCGGCCGCGGATGATGGGCGGCTGCAGCAACCCTCGCGAGGCGTGCGACCGCAGGGTGCGCACGGTCATCCCGGACTGCAGCGCCAGCTGGTCGATCGTGAGCAGATCGGTCGGCTGAGTCACCAGGCCATCCTAGAGCCCACCCCCGGCCGTCCGGGGCGTGCAGCCGGCGCGTCACAGCGGTTCGATCGCGGCGACCTTCCAGCCGGACGCGGTGTGCTCCAGGCGCATCCGGACCCGGCTCTGGTCCACCCGCGGGGCAGGCAGCTCGGTGGTCACGGTGGTCTGGTTGGCGAACAGCAGGACCGACGCCTCGTCGCGGTCGGCGCTCTCCAACGACGACGCCAGCACCTCGGCCGACACCACCGCCTTGTACTGCTCGGCCGTCGGGCGGATCGTCTTGGCGGCGAGCTCGTCGTACTCCGCGGCGAAGGCGTCGGTGAGCCGGCCCCTCGCCTGGGCGATGTCGTCGTCGAGGTCGGCGTAGTCGTAGCTGAGGACGTCCGGCAGGGCCTGCTCGGCGGCCTCCACCGCCTGCCGGCCGGCCCGCTCGTCCTGCGCGGCCGTCCACGACCGCCAGGCCAGCAGGCCGGCGGCCGCGACGAGCAGGAGGACCACCAGGACCACCGCGAGCCGACGGCCGCGCCGCGGGGCCGCGGCCGGGGCGTCCCCGGGCTGGACCGCAGGGTCCGCCTCGAGTTCGGCCTCCGGCTCGCGCGCCTCGGTCTCCGGCAGCGGTGCGTGCTCGTCCAGGGCATGCGGGTCCGTGGTCATCTCCGCCTCACACGACCGGAGTGATCTCGTCGACGCGCCAGCCGGAACTGCCGCGCTCGAGGGTCACGCGCAGCCGGAACCGCTGCAGGGCGCCGTCGGGGAACTCGGCGTTCGTGACGGTGGCGTCGGTCGCCACCAGCACGGTGGCGGTGTCCTCGTCCTGCTCGTAGCGCTCGACCCCGACTCCGAGCACCTCGCCCCGCGCGGTGGCCTTCTTCTCGGTGATGATCGGGCGCAGCTGGCCGCTGGCGGCGGTGAACTGCCGGGAGAAGTCGTCGGTCGCGAGCGCCAGCACGGCGGCGAAGCTGGTGTCGAGGTCGGCGTGGTCGTAGCTGGTGAACGCGACCGCCGCCTGCCGCGCCGTCCCGAGGAGCTCGTCCCGGTCCTCCTTACGGCTGTCCACCCCACGCAGCTGGAGCGCCGAGACGGCCAGCGCGGCGAGCGCGGCGAGCACCAGGACCGCGACGAGGGCCGTCGGCCACCGGCGGCGCCGGGGACCGGTGCTCGTCGCGACGGCCGGCGACGTCATCGTGACCCCGGGTTCGTGCCGGCCAGCACCGGCCCCACGATCAGCCACTTCCAGGCCTCGGCGCCGAACTGCGCCGCCTGGCCGCCGTCGGAGCCGACGACGGCGATCGGGCCGTCGGCGGTGCTGACCACCCCCGTCCGTGTGTCGTACGCGGCCGGCTGGACCGTCGGTGACGGCGGCGCCGCCGGCGGCGCGTCGGTCTCGTACGAGACCGACGGGACGTCGTCAGGGCCGGGCCGGCCCAGGCGCGGGTTGTCGACCTTCTGCGTCGCGGCGTCGTAGGTGTCGCCGGGCAGCTTCGGGACGTTCTGCGACCCGCGCGCCGCGGTGATGCTGTCCGGCTCCTCGGCGCAGTAGCCGTTCAGGTCGGCGCGCCGGCTCGGGTTGCCGAGCTCGGGCACCGGCTTGGCCTGCGGCGCCTTCGGGGTGCCGGCGTACCCGTCGGAGGTGCAGACGCCGGAGGAGTAGTCCATCACGAGGTTGAAGTGCACGTAGCCGTCGCCTTGCACGACGTTGAACGTGCCCTGGATCAGCCGGGGGAAGGCGACGAGGAAGACGCGGATCCCCGGCAGGCGGGCGCGCACGATGTCGCCGACCGTCACGAGGTCCTGCATGAGCAGCGGCAGCTGCTGGTCGTTGGCGAGGACGAGCTCCTCGACCTCGGGCAGCGTGCGCTGGGCCTCGTCGAGCAGCGTCCGCAGCTGGGCGTCGGAGCCCTGCAGCGTGCCGGTGAGGTCCTGCAGGTCGCGGCTCCAGCTGAGCAGCTCGTCGGAGGTGTCCCGCTGCGTGGTCAGGACGGTCTGCCCGTCGGTGAGCAGGGTGCGGGTGGCCGGCAGCGCCTCGAGAAGGGTGGTGAGCAGGCTGTCGCCCCGGTCCAGCAGCGTCTCGAGCTCCGGTCCCGTGCCGGCGAAGCCGTCACCGAGCTCGCGGACCAGCGTCTGGAGCGCGGGCCGGTCGACCGACTCGGTGAGCTCCTGCACCTGCAGCAGCACGTCCTCCAGCCGCGGCGGCACCGCCGTGCGGTCGGCCGGGATGACGTCGCCGCCCGCCAGCCACGGCGGTCCGTCGGCCGCGGGCTGGAGGTCGACGAACTGCTCGCCGATCGCCGACCGGTTGGCCACGACGGCGCGCACGTCGGCCGGCACGCGCTCACCCCGCTCGATGGCCAGGTCGACGGCCATCCCGTCGTCGGTCAGGCGCAGCTCGCGCACGCGTCCGACGGCGAGGCCGCGGTAGGTCACCTCGGCGTTCTCGAAGATGCCTCCGGAGGACGGCATCTGCAGGGTGACCGTGTACGGCTGGTTCCACAGCATGCGGTCCAGCCCGACGTACTGACCGCCCACGACGGTCGTCCCGAGCGCCGCGAGCCCGAGGAACGCCGCCAGCCGGAGCCGGGTGGCGCGGGTGATCACCGGCCCGCCTCGGCGAGCGCGTCGAGCAGCGCCGGGCCCAGCGCCGGCGCGGTCGCCGCCGGCGCAGCGGCGGGCGCGGCAGCCGGGGTCGTCGGGCCCGGCCGGCAGTTCGGGCCGTACTCACCGCAGATGATCTGCTGCGGCGGGTCCTCGTAGGACGGGCCGGGCGCGAAGGTGTCCCGCGCGAAGCTGTCCAGGTCCACCTCGAGCTCGCCGGAGAGCTGGACGTAGTCGCCGGCGATCCCGCCGTAGATGTTGCGGGCGAAGGGATAGGTGAGCAGCGTGTCGACGGTCGAGAAGAACGACGGAGCCGCCCGGGCGATCTCGGTGAGGATCGGGTCGAGCAGCTCCAGGTTGGTCACCAGGTCGTCCTTGCTGGCCGCGATGACCCGCTCGGCGACCGTGCCGAACTCCGACAGCGAGGTCAGCGCGCGGGTGAGCTGGCGCTGCTGGTCGGCCAGGGCGGCGACGCCCCCGGGCAGCGCCTCGAGCGCCACCTCGATGGTGTCGCGCTGGGCGGCGAGCGTGCCGGCGAGCCGGTCGACGCCGTCCAGTGCCCGCACGATGTCGTCGCGCCGGGCGTCGATGGCGGCCAGCAGGCCGGCCAGATCGTCGAGCAGGACGCGCACCTGGTCCTCGCGCCCGGCCAGTGCGGTGTTGAGCTCCGAGGTGACGGTCTGCAGGTGGCCGATGCCGCCGCCGTTGAGCAGGGCCGATGCAGCGCTGAGCAGCTCCTCCACCTCGACGCCCGCTCCGGTGCGCTCCAGCGGGATCAGCCCGCCGGCAACCAGTGGCGCAGCGGTGCTGCCGGACGGGGAGATGAGCTCGACGTACTTCTCGCCGAGCAGGCTCGTCTGGGAGATCCGTGCGCTGACGTCACCGGGGAGGGTCACGTCGTGCTCGACCTGGACGGTGACCTCGGCGACCAGGCCGTCGGTCAGGTCGACGTCACGGACGACGCCGACGTCCACGCCGTCGAGCTTGACGGTGGCCAGCGGGACGAGGTCGAGGGCGTCGGTGAACTGCGCCCGCACCTCGTAGCCGTCGACGCTCGACCCCGGCAGTCCCAGCTCCTGGAGCGCAGGTGCGCTGGTGCACCCGGTCAGCAGCGCCGCCACCGCGACGGCGAGTGCGGCGACCGCCGGACCGCGCCCGGTCATCGTGAGCCTCCTGGCGCCGGCGGGAAGGTGGAGAACTCCGGGCCGTCACCCAGCGGCTGGGGCAGCGAGCCCAGCAGCGGCTCCAGCGGGTCGACCACGGCGTCGACCGCCGGGCACAGCGACCCCAGTCCGTTGCTGGCGATGAGCTGGCAGAGCACCAGGCTCGGGTCGTCGGTCACGGTGCCGTTGACCGCGGCGCGGGCGGACAGCGTGGAGGTCTGCGGGTCGAAGGTGCCGATGAAGTTCTGCAGGGTGACCGGCGCCAGGTTGAGCGTCTCGCGCAGCGCCTGCTCCTGGTTCAGGACCGTGCGCGTCACGTCGAGCAGGCCGGCGACGTCCTCGGTGAGCCCGGGGCCGCTCTCCTGCACCAGGGAGCGGATCTCGGCGAGCGCGGTGCCCAAACCGTCGATCGACCCGGCCAGCGCGCCGCGCTGGGCGGCGAGGCTGTCCGCCACCGCGGTGAGGGTGCCGCTGAGCTCCCGGACGGGTTCGTCGGCCGCGGCCAGCGCCGCGGTCAGGGTCGCCAGCTGCTCCAGCGTCGCGGCGAGGTCCTCGCCGCCACCGTCGACCGTGGCGACCGCGGCGCTGAGCTGCTCCACGGCGGTGCGGATCGCGACGCCGTTGCCGTCGAGCGCGGTGGCGCCGGTGCGCACCAGCTGGTCCAGCGCACCGTCGCGGTTGGCCCCCTGCGGCCCCAGCGCGGTCGCCAGCTCGCCGACCGCGGCGAACACCTGGTCGACCTCGACCGGCACGGCGGTGCGCGCCAGGGGGATCAGGCTGCCGGGGGCCAGCTCCGGTCCGCCGTCGTACGGCGGCGTGAGCTCCAGGTGTCGGTCGCTGACCAGCGTCGGCGCCACGACGACGGCCCGCGCGCTCGCCGGGACCCGCACGTCGTCCTCGATCTCGAACGTGGCCTGGACGAGCTCCCCGCGGGCCTCCAGCCCGGTGACCTCCCCGACCCGCACGCCCAGGACGCGCACGTCCGAGCCGACGTAGAGGCCGACGGCCCGGCTGAGCTCCGCGCGGTACTGCTCGCCGCTCGCGGCCGCGGCCGGAGCGCCCAGGGCAGCCAGCACCGCGGCGGTGGCGGCTGCCGCAGCGACGGCGAGCCGGCGGGACCGGATCATCGGTCGCCCCCCGCGGCGTCGGCCGGCGGCAGCAGCTGGGGGGTCAGGCCGTACAGCGCGGCGTCGAACCAGCGGCCGTGGCCGAGGACGGTGGTGTAGTAGCGCAGCAGCGGCGCGTACAGCCGCACGCTCTCCTCCAGGTCTCCCTTGTTCTGCCGCAGCGTCGCGACGGTGGTCTGCAGCGACTCCAGGGCCGGCGCGAGGTCGCCGCGGGTCTGCTGCACGGTGGCGATCAGCTCGTCGGCGAGCTGCTCGCTGCTCACCAGGAGCGTCTCGAGGGCCTGGCGACGCGACTCGAGGACGGCGAGGAACGTGCCGGCGTCCCGCACCAGCTGCACCAGACGCTCCGAGCGGTCGGCCAGGACCCCGGTCACTTCGCGGGAGTGGACGAGCAGCTCGCGCAGCTGTGCGTCGCGGCTGGCGATGCTCGTCGAGAGCCGTGCCACGCCGTCGACGGCCGGCCGGAGCTCGGGGCCGGCCGCGTCCAGCGCCTGGGAGACGACCTGGAAGGACTCCGCCAGCCGGGCGGTGTCGATGGCCTCGACCCGCTCGGCCAGCCCACCCACCGCCTCCTGCAGGCTGAACGGAGTGGTGGTGCGCTCGACCGGCACCCGTCCGCCCGCGGGCAGCCGGTCGTCGCCGGCGCTGTCCAGCGAGACGTACTCCGTGCCGAGCAGGGTCTCGACCTTCAGCGCGGCGGTGGTGCGGTCGCCGAGCCGTACGTCGTCGTCGAGCTGCACCCTCACGGCGACGACGGTGCCGTCGAGCGAGATCCGCTCGACCGAGCCGACCTTGACGCCGGAGACCCGGACCGGGTCGCCTTCCTTGAGCCCGGCGGCATGGGCGAACTCCACCTCGTAGTCCGCCTTGCCGAACAGGCCGGCCAGCTGGCTGACCGACAGGCCGGCGACGAGCATGCCGCCGACGACGGTGAGCCCGATGGCGCCGCTGAGGACCCGCTTGCGCTCCCTCACTCCTGGCAGAGCTCCTCGTTGTTGTTCAGGCCGGGTGCGGTCACCGGCGGCAGCCCTGGCAGGGTGAGCGTCACGTCGAGGTCGCAGACGAAGAAGTTGAGGTAGGCCCCGTAGCTGCCGGCCCGGTTGAAGGCGTTGAGCTTGACCGGCAGGGTGTCGAGCAGGGACTGCAGGTCGTCCTTGGTCCTGGCGAACTCCTGGCTGGCGACCCGCAGCGACGCGACGTCGCGCACCAGCGGCGGCCGGACGTCGCGCAGCAGCCCGGCGGTCGACACCGTCAGGCTGTCGATGCCGTCCACCGCCCGCCCGATCGCCTCGCCGTCCGCGGCCAGGCCGGACGACAGCCGGGCCAGCTGGTCCACCAGGTCGGTGAGCTGCGCGTCGCGCTCGTCGACGGTCGCGAGCACGGCGTTGAGGTTGTCCACGACGCGCCCGATGACCGCGTCCCGGTCCGCGAGCGCGCCGGTCAGCGAGCTCGTGCTGGACAGCAGGGAGGCCAGCGTGCCCCCTTCGCCCTGCAGGGTGCGCACCAGCGACGCGGCGAGCTGGTTGACCTGGTCGGGCTCGAGGACGCTGAACAGCGGCTGGAAGCCGTCGAGCAGCACGGTCAGGTCGAGCGCCGGGACGGTGCGCTCGACCGGGATGGTGGCACCGGGCTCGAGCGTGCCCGGAGCCGGCCTGCCCGGGTCGTCGACCAGGCTGAGGTAGCGGCTGCCGACCAGGTCGCGGTAGCGGATCCGGGCGGTGATGCTGGCCGGCAGCTGCAGGGACCGCCGGGCCGAGAAGCGCACCAGCGCGTGCTCGTCGTCGGTGAGCTCGACCCCCTCCACGCGCCCGACGCGCACGCCGGCGATGCGCACCTCGTCGCCCTCGACCACCCGGGTGGCGTCGGTGAAGACCGCGGAGTAGCTGACCGCGTCGTCCGGCGACGAGCCGGCGATGGTGCTGAACAGGACCGACGTTGACCCGAGGGTGACCGCCAGGAAAGCGGCCATGCCGAGGACCGCCCCAGGGGGGCGACGGAGCAGCCGGGCGGCGCTCATCGGGCCTCCTCGACGACCATGCCGCGCAGCATCGGGCCGAGCAGGAGGCTGACGACCGGGTTCACCGGGGCGTCGAGCCGGCCGAGCGCGGCGGCCGCGGCGTCCTCGATCGCCTGCCGCTCGGCCAGGGACCCGGTGGGGTCGCCGAGGACCGGGACCGGCAGGGCCGGCAGGGCCGGCGGGGCCGCCAGCGCCGAGCCGGCGGCGGGCGGGTCAGCGGCGAGCTCCTCCTCCTGCTGCCGTCCGGTGTCGAGCCCGGGCACGGGCAGCCCGAGCGGACCGCGGTAGCGGCCGATGAGGACCTTGGCCGGCTCCGGGACGTCCGGACCGGGCACACCGCCGACCGGGGCAGTGGTGATCTGCGGGCAGGACGGGCCGTAGTCCTCCAGCTGGGCGACCAGCTCCCGGGCCAGCTCACCGTCCGGCCGCAAGGACGGGCTGTACACGCCGCGGGACTGCCCGAGCCGCAGCCGCCCCTTGATCTTGAACGGCCCGTCGTCCCCGCCGAAGACGTCGTAGATGCGCTGGATGGCCAGCTTGGCGCCGTTGAAGACGCAGTCGTACTCCGGCGCGTACTCGGCGAGGAGCTCGAGGGTCGGGCGCAGCGTCCTCGACAGCTGGACCAGCCGCTCCTCGTTGTCGGCGAGCAGCGCCGCCGTGCGGTCGGAGACGGCCCAGGTGTCCTCGAGCACGGCGGCCAGCACCTGCTCGCGCTCCTCCAGCGTCCGGGCGGTCGTGCTCGCGTTGCGCGCGGTGGCCAGCAGCGCCGGCGCCGCGTCGCCGTAGCGGGCCGTGACGTCGGCCAGCAGCACCAGGTCGGTCTGCAGCTGCGGCACGAGCGGCCGGAGCTCGGCGGTGTACGCCCCGAGGCGGTCCAGCGTGCCACCGAGCTGGTCGCCTCGGCCGGCAAGGGCGTCGGCGAGGCTGGACAGCGTCGCGTTGAGCTGTGCCGGCTGCACGGTGCGCAGCAGCGGTGCCAGCTCGTCGAAGACCTCCTGCAGCTGGACCGACCGCTCGCTGAGGTCCTGCGCGACGACGGCGCCCTCCTGCAGCCGGCCCGTGGCGCTGGCCGGGGAGGGCGACACCAGCTCGACGTACCGCTCCCCGAACAGCGTCTTGGGAAGGATCCGCGCCGTCACGTCGGCCGGGATGTCGGCGAGCGCGGCCGGCTCCAGCGCGAGGTCCAGCAGCACGCGGCCGGAGTCGTCCGGGGTGGAGCGCCGGACCTCCCCCACCCGCACACCCCGCACCTTGACGTCCGCGGGGACGCCGAGCTGCTCGCCGAGCTCCTCGACGACGACGGTCACCGACGCCGTCTCGGTGAAGGCCTTGCTGTAGACCGCGTAGGTCAGCCCGACGCCGGCCACCACGGCCGCCAGCGCCGCGACCCCCAGCAGCGGGTAGCCGATCCGGGACAGCCACGACGCGCTCATCCGGCCACCCGCACCGTGGTGGTGGAGCCCCAGATGGCCATGCTGAGCAGGAAGTCCACGACCACCACCACGACGATCGCCAGCCGAACGGCGCGGCCCACGGCCACCCCCACCCCTGCGGGCCCGCCGCGGGCGCTGTAGCCATACCAGCAGTGGATGAGGATCACCAGCGTCGCGAACACGAGCACCTTGAAGACCGACCACCCGATGTCGCCCGGGGGCAGGAACAGGTGGAAGTAGTGGTCGTAGGTGCCGGCCGACTGGCCGAAGACGGTGGTGACGACCGTGCGAGTGCTCAGGTAGGACGCGAGCAGCCCGACGAAGTAGAGCGGCACCACCGCCACCAGGCCGGCGAGGACGCGCGAGGCGACGAGGAACGGGATCGGCCGGACGGCCATGACCTGCAGCGCGTCGATCTCCTCGGAGATCCGCATCGCACCGAGCTGCGCGGTGAAGCCGCAGCCGACGGTCGCCGACAGCGCCACCCCCGCGACCAGGGGCGAGATCTCGCGCGTGTTGAAGTAGGCCGAGATGAACCCGGTGAGGGCGGAGGCGCCGATCTGGTCCAGCCCCTCGTAGCCCTGCAGGCCCACCTCGATACCGGTGAAGAACGACATGGCGACCACCACGCCGAAGCTGCCGCCGAAAGTGGCCAGGGCGCCCCGACCGAGCGCCACCTCGCCGAGCAGCCGGAAGGTCTCCCCCCGGTACCGGGTGACCGCGCGCGGCATCCAGGCCAGCGCCGCTGCGTAGAAGGCGATCTGGCGGCCGAGGTCGTCGAGGAACAGGCGCAGGTCCCGCCCGCGGCGGACGAGCGTGTCGGCAGCCCTGCGGCCGCCGGGGATGACGACGGTGGCCATGTCAGCCGCCCCGCGGCGGGACGAGCTCGACGTACACGACGGTGACGAGGAAGTTCACGGCGAACAGCAACAGGAACGTCAGCACGACGCTGGCGTTGACCGCGTCGCCCACGCCCTGCGCCCCGCCCTTGGCCGTGAGCCCCTTGTACGAGGCGACGACTCCGGCGAGCAGGCCGAACAGGGCCGCCTTGAAGGCGCCGACGTAGAGGTCCGCGGACTGCGCGAGCGTGGCGAACCCGGAGAAGTAGGAGCCGGCGCTGCCGTCCTGGAGGACGACGCTGAAGAAGTAGCCACCGACGATGCCGATGAAGGCGACGAAGCCGTTGAGCAGCAGCGCCACGGTGACCGCCGCCAGCACGCGCGGGACGACCAGGCGCTGGATCGGGTCGATGCCGAGCACCTCCATCGCGTCGATCTCGTCCCGGATCCGCCGCGCGCCGAGGTCGGCACAGATCGCCGTTCCGGCCGCGCCGGCGATGAGCAACGCGGTGGCGATCGGCGACGCCTCACGGATGATGGCCAGGGCGGACGCTGCGCCGGTGTAGGACTGCGCCCCCAGCTGACGGGTGAGACTGCCGAGCTGGAGGGCGATGACCGCGCCGAACGGGATGGCGACCAGTGCGGTCGGCAGACTGGTCACGCGGGCGATGAACCACACCTGCTCGACGTACTCCCGCCAGGCGAACGGCGGCCGGACGGCCGCGCGGGCGACGTCGGCGAACATGCCGAACAGGCCGCCGGCCGCGGCCAGCGGTCGGGTCAGCGTGCCCTCGAGCGCCATGGATCTCCTGTCGGTGTGACGTCAGAAGGCGTCACGGTCAGAAGTGACAGACTATGCCCAATCGTGGCGTGTGTCACTGCCCCACTGCGGCGTGCCTGAGCCGCAGGCGGGCACGACACACCGCCGTCAGGCCGGTGCCGCCAGCAGCCGGGAGCGGCGGGGCAGCAGGTCCAGGACGGCGTCCGCCACCACGGCCGGGCGCTCGGTGAGGACCATGTGCCCCGCACCCGGCACGACGACCAGTCGCGCCGAGGGCAGCGCCTCGCTCAGCCGCTGCGCGTGCGCCGGCGGGGTGAGCCGGTCGACGCCACCGACGACGATCACGCCCGGCACCTCGGCCAGCACCCTCAGACCGGCCGTGCCGTCGTGGACGAGCAGCGCCTCGTAGAACGTGGCGACGACCCCGAGCGGCGTGCGCCCGGCGACCGCCGCCATGTCGTCGACGAGCCGGGCCGGCGCGCCGGGCCCGAAGTTGAGCGCGCGCAGGAGCAGCCACATCTCCGGCGGCGTGCGGCCCGCCTCGAGCAGGCGCTCGAGCCGGCCCAGCGCCGCGACGCCGGGCCGGCCGAGCCGGCGCACGGCGGCGGCGGCTGGACGCGGCAGGCCGAGGTCGAGGTCCGCCAGCTCCCCCGCCGAGGTGCTCACCAGAGCCACCCCACGGACCCGTTCGCGCACGAACTGCGGCCGCTGCTCGGCGAGGTGCATGATCGTCATCCCGCCCATGGAGTGACCCGCCAGCACCAGGTCGCCGGTGGGAGCCAGGACGTCGATGACCGTGCCGAGGTCCGACCCGAGCTGGGCCAGGCTGCAGGCGTCGGCCGGCGCCCGGTCGGACCGACCGTGTGCCCGGTGGTCGTACACGAGCACGCGAGCGGTTCGCGCGAGCGGTGCGACGACCCTCTCCCACAGCCGACCGGACAGCGTCCAGCCGTGGGCCAGCACGATCGTGAGCGGTGCCTCCGGGTCGCCGTACTCCGCGACGTGCAGCCCGATGCCGTCCGCGGTCCGCACCCGGTGCTCCCGCGCCGGCCGGAGGTCCCGGCCCACCAGCACGTCCGGGTCGGGCGCGGTCCGGGCGGCCAGCACGGCGCGCCGGGCGGCACGGTGACCGGCAGCGGCGAGCAGTCCGGTGCCGACCACGGGGAGCAGGGGCCGGGCCGATGGCACAGCAGCGGAGGGAGCTCGCACAGCAGGTCCTCTCGGGCGAAGGGGCAGCACGGTCGTCCGACGTCCCGAACCGTGTCGCTTGTCGACGTGACGCCAGACAGTGTAAGAACATCCGGCGGTCACCGCGACGGACGTCCGAAGCGCAGCCCGCCCGGCTCCAGGAGCGCTCGTGAGCAAGAAGCTCAGCAGCACCTCGGTCCTGCCGGCCGACACCGACACCGCCTTCGCGCTCCGCACGTCGACGGAGTGGGTCGAGCAGAAGGCGGGCCGGCTGCAGGACGGCAGCCTGGTCCAGGAGCGCACGGCCGGACACGGAGGGCAGGTCGAGCTGGTCCTGCTCCGTGACATCCCGGGGGACGTGCCGGGCATGTTTCGACGCTTCGTCCCGGCGGACGGGCGGGTCACGCAGCGCGAGTCGTGGACCCCGGCGGGCGACGGCACCTACCGTGTGACCTGGTCGCTCGGCTTCGACGGTGCGCCCGGCTCGGTCTCCGGGGAGGGAGAGCTGGTCCCCGAGGGGGGGAAGGCAGCGCCCTGCACCTCGACGGCGTCGCGCAGGTGTCGGTCCCGATGATCGGCGGCAAGGCCGAGGCCTTCCTCGTGCCGCTGGTGGAGGGCATCATGCGGCAGGAGGGACAGCTCCTCGCGAGCCTGCTCGCCGACCGCACATGACGTCCTACGCCCACATCACGACCAGGGACACGGGACCGCAGCGCTACCGCACCTCTACCAGGGGCAGCCGCAGCGCCCCCGGTGCGGCGTGGGGCACCACCGATGCACGGGGTGCGACGGCTGGCAGACGCCGGTAGTCCTCCCCGACCGGCGGGCGGGCGTCGGGCTCGCCCTTGTTCGGCCACAGGGCCAACGCGCGCTCGGCCTGCGCCGTGATCGTCAGCGACGGGTTCACCCCGAGGTTGGCGGAGATGGCCGAGCCGTCGACGACGTGCAGGCCGTCGTGCCCGTAGAGCCGGTGGTAGGGGTCGATCACGCCGGTGTCCGGCGAGTCGCCGATCGCGCAGCCGCCCAGGAAGTGCGCCGTCATGGGGATGTCGAAGATCTCGCCGACGCTGCTGCCGGGGAAGCCGTCGATCTGCTCGGCGATGCGCTGGTTGGCCTCGTACGCCGCCGGGATCCACGTCGGGTTCGGCAGGCCGTGACCCTGCTTCGACGTGACCTTGACCCGACCGAGCCGCGTCCGCTTCGAGTACAGCGTGAGCGAGTTGTCCTGGGTCTGCATGACCAGGCCGATGATCGTGCGTTCGGACCAGCGGTTCAGGCCGCCGTACAGCGACAGCGCCTGACCCGGGTGCTTGGCCGCCTCGGCGAGCCAGACCAGCGGGCGCGGCCAGCGGCCGCCGCCCTTGGTCGCGACCGTCGTGAGCAGCCCCATGGCGTTGGAGCCCTTGCCGTAGCGCACCGGCTCGACGTGCGTCAGCTCGTCCGGGTGGAACGAGGAGGTGATGGCGACGCCGCGGGAAAAGTCGACCTTGTTCCGGTTGCGCCACCGCGTCGTGGCCCCGCCCAGCGCCTCGGAGTTCGTACGGGTCAGCACACCGAGCCGGTCCGACACCCGGGGCAGCACGCCGGTGGCCTTCATCCGGTGCAGCAGCTGCTGGGTCCCCCAGGTGCCGGCTGCGAGGACGACCTGGTCAGCGGTGTACGTGCGCCTCGTCGCGCCCGCGCGCCACGCCCCGGTCCGCACCGTGTCGACGGCGTAGCCACCGCGCTCCAGCGGCCGGACGGCGGTGACCGTGCGCTCGGGGTGCACCTGTGCGCCCGTCTTCTCCGCCAGGTAGAGGTAGTTCTTGACCAGCGTGTTCTTCGCGCCGTGCCGGCAGCCGGTCATGCACTCGCCGCACTCGATGCAGCCGCGGCGCGTGGGGCCGGCGCCGCCGAAGTGCGGGTCGTCGACCTCCACGCCCGGCTCCTTGTCACCGTCGCGCCCGAAGAACACGCCGACCGGCGTCAGACCGAACGTGTCGCCGACCCCCATCTGCTCGGCGACCTTCTGGATGACCTCGTCCGACGGCGTCATCGTCGGGTTCGTCACGACCCCGAGCATCCGCTTGGCCTGGTCGTAGAAGGGCGCCAGCTCGCTGCGCCAGTCGGTGATGTGCGCCCACTGCCGGTCGCGGTAGAAGTTGTCGCTCTTGGGCTCGTAGAGGGTGTTGGCGTAGTTGAGCGAGCCGCCCCCCACGCCGGCACCGGCGAGCACGAGGATGTCGGGCAGGGCGTGGATGCGCTGGATGCCCTTGCAGCCCAGCTTCGGCGCCCAGACGAACTTCTTCAGGTCCCACGACGTCTTCGGGAAGTCCTCGTCGGCCCAGCGGCGGCCGGCCTCGAGCACCCCCACGCGGTAGCCCTTCTCGGTCAGGCGCAGCGCCGTGACGCTGCCGCCGAAACCGCTGCCGACGACCAGGACGTCGTAGTGGCCGGCATGCGCGACCCACGAGACGCCGCTCACTGGACGAACGGGGTCTTCTGAAGCACCTTGGCGGCGGCCGTCATGACCTTCGCGTACCGCTCCAGCGGCATCCCCGGCATCGGCCCGACCGGCAGCAGGCGCTGCACCGCGACCGTCTGCGCCTCGGTGTACTTGAGGATGCCCTCGCGCCCGTGTCGGCGGCCGACACCGGAGTCCTTCATGCCGCCCATCGGCGCGTCGTGCGAGGCCCACGCGGCGGCGTACCCCTCGTTGACGTTCACGGTGCCAGCCTGCAGCCGCACCGCCAGCTCCTCACCGCGCGACGCGGTGGTCCAGATGCTGGCGTTGAGCCCGTAGCAGGTGTCGTTGGCCAGGCGCACCGCCTCGTCGGCGTCCTTGACGCGGTACAGCGCGACGACCGGACCGAAGGTCTCGTCGCGCATCAGCTCCATCCCCTCGTCGACGCCCTCGAGCACGGTGGGCTCGTAGAACAGCGCCCCGACATCCGGCCGCGCCCGTCCGCCGGCCAGGACGGTGGCGCCCTTGGCGACGGCGTCGTCCACGTGCCGGCTGACGACGTCGAGCTGGTCCTGGCTGATCAGCGAGCCCATCTCGGCGTCCCAGCCGAGCCCGGTGGCCAGCCCCATCCGCTTCACCCGCTCCACGAAGGCCGGGACGAACCGGTCGTAGACGGCGTCCTCGACGTACATCCGCTCGACGCTGATGCACAGCTGACCGGAGTTGGAGAAGCACGCCCGCACCGCGCCCTCGACGGTCCTGTCGAGGTCGCAGTCGGCCAGCACGAGCATCGGGTTCTTGCCGCCCAGCTCCGCCGAGAAGCCGATGAGCCGCCGGCCGCACTGCTCGGCGATGAGCCGCCCGGTCTGCGTCGAGCCGGTGAACATCAGGTAGTCGACCCGCTCAATCATCGGCGTGCCGAGCACCCGCCCCGCGCCGGTGACGACCTGGAACAGCTCGCGCGGCAGGCCCGCCTCGTACAGCAGCTCGATCGCAATGAGCGCCGTGAACGGCGTCTGCGCGTCCGGCTTGATCACCACGGCATTGCCGGCGACCAGCGCCGGCAGGGCGTCCGACACCGCGAGGGTCAGCGGGTAGTTCCACGGGCTGATGACCCCGATGACGCCCCTGGGGTGGTGGTGCTCGACCGCCTTGGTCAGCCCCGGCACCGCGCCCTGGCGCCGCGTCGGCTTGAGATGCCTGGCGGCGGTGCTGGCGTAGTAGCGCGCGGTCATCGCGGCGTCGAGGAGCTCCTCGAAGGCGCTGACGCGTGCCTTGCCGGTCTCGACCTGCGTGACGTCCAGCACCTGCTGCTGCCGCGCGAGCAGCAGATCGTGGTAGCGGCGCAGGACCGCGACGCGGTCGGCGAGCGGGCGCTGCGCCCACTCCCGCTGGGCCGTCCGCGCCCGCCGGACGGCCTGCTCGACGTCGTCCGCCGTGCAGGTCGGCACCTCGCCGACCAGCGCCCCGTCGAACGGGGAGAAGGACTGCTGGCGCGGGCGCCCGTCGGCGACCGTCACCAGCCCGGCGAGCCGCTCGACGAGGCCCGAGGGCAGAAGGGTCGTCCGCTCGGGGGCGGTGTCGAGCGTCGTCGTCATCGGAGCTCCGGTCGTGGTAGCGGGGGTGCGGGCGGTGGCGGGCCGGTCTTGCGGTCGAGATTGGCGACGTGCTGCTCGACGCGGGCCAGCGTCGCGGACAGCTCGGCGAAGAAGGCCGGCAGCTGCTGCAGCACGGCGGTCGAAGCGTTGAGCCGCTCGAGCGAGGCGGGCAGCGGTCCGGCGGTGTCAGCCAGCTGCTGCACCGGCGGGCCGAGCTCCTGCAGCGCTGCCAGGTCGGCGCCGAGGCTGTCCAGTCGCGCCTGGAGCATGGCCAGGTCGTCCCCCAGCTTGGCGAGCTCGGCGGCGCTGTCGGTCAGCGGCGCGACCCCGGTGCGAAGTCGCTCGACGTCGCCCCGCAGCGCCTCGGCGAGCTGGTTGAGCTCGGCGAGCTGGGGCGACAGCGCGGTGAGGTCCTCGGTCGCCGCGACGACCGGGGGGACGACCTTCTGGACGTTGCCGTCGATGCGCTCGACCTGCTCGAGCGTCCGCGGCGCCTGCTCGACCACCCGGACGGCGTCCGGCAGCGCCGCGCCGGCGCGGGCCAGCCGCGGGACGTAGGGCAGCAGCAGCGCCAGCCCGACCAGCACGAGCAGCAGGACCGCCGCGACCAGGCCGAGCAGCGCCCGGGGCGCCCACGCCGGCAGAGCGGAGCCGGGGCTGCTCATGCGACGGCGAAGGACAGCGCGTCGTCCCAGGTGTCTCGGCGCATGATCATCGCGCGGTACTTCATGATCTTGCCCGGTAGGTTGAGGGACAGCGCGCCGACCAGGGCATCGCCGCTGCGGTAGAGAGCCACCCACCGCTCGCCGTCGAGGTCGCCGACCACCTTGACTTCGTCGGCGTCGGTGATGCCCACCATCTGGAGCTTGTCGGTGTACCAGTCGGACCAGAAGTAGGGCACCGTCTTGTAGGGGCTGGCGTTCGACGGGTCGAGCGCGTTGCGGGCGGCCGCGGCGCCCTGCTCGGCGGCCGAGGTCCAGTGCTCCAGGCGCATGCTCCGGTCGAACTGCGGGTTGTGCCAGCGGGCGACGTCACCGGCGGCGTAGACGCCGTCGGTCGCGCGCAGCGTCTGGTCGCAGACCACGCCGTCGTCGAGCTCGAGGCCGGAGCCCTGCAGCCAGTCGGTCACGGGATCGGCGCCGACCCCGTGAC
>Ga0247718_1000093_pt1 | contig 19688 bp, 29 predicted proteins | sample 21E_DmetaG_FD_189045 | JGI IMG/M metagenome (GOLD analysis project Ga0247718, IMG submission 189045) | Soil microbial communities from hillslope of Landscape Evolution Observatory, University of Arizona, Oracle, AZ, United States - 2-1-E_D | ecosystem: Engineered > Artificial ecosystem >...
CGATGGCGCCGCCGCCCACCAGCACCGCCGGCGCGGTCACCGGGGCGTTCGCCGCGCCGGCGGTGCTGGTGGGCGGCGGCGCCATCGTGCTCGGCGCGGTCGGCCGCCGGCAGATCCGTCGCGCCGCGCCGGTCCGGCGGGTCGGCCGGGGATTCGCCGTGGCGGGCGTGGTGTGCGGGGCCGTCGGCGTCGCGCTCGCCCTGCTCGCCCTGCTCGGGGTGCTGGTGGCCGGCGTGTCCTGACCGCGGTCCGGCGGCGGGCGCGGGTCTTCGGGCGCGGACGCCCGGGCGCCACGATGACCGGGGATCCGGCGGCGGGGCCGCGAGCACCCGGGTACACTGGGTGCTCTGGAGCGCCCACCTGGGCACCCGGCCACGACGGGGACCCTCCGCGGGGGACCTCCGCCGAGTTCATCGGTGGTCCCGTTTTGACCAGCGCCCGCCCGGTGGGTACTCTTTCCCCTCGTGCCCGGGGGTGCCCGGGCTCCTCGTGTGTGCCCCCGATCGGCCATGGCAGTCGGGGCGACAGGTGACAACGACAAGCCGGGGTGCGTGCCAACGTGCTCCAGTAGTCCGCCGGTCGGCGACACGCCCGACCGCGGGGGTCGGACGAGCAATGCCGACCCGGCAGTACGGCGGGCCGCCACCGGCGGCCTCCATCTGGGACAGACGGCGGCCGCCGTGGCGGCCACGACGACGTCGCGCCACAGGCCATGGTGCGTCAGAAGAGGTAAGGGAGCGGAGAGACCCGGTGCCCACCATCCAGCAGCTGGTCCGCAAGGGCCGCCAGGCGAAGACGAGCAAGACGAAGACGCCGGCGCTGAAGGGAAGCCCTCAGCGGCGCGGTGTGTGCACCCGCGTGTACACCACCACCCCCAAGAAGCCCAACTCGGCGCTGCGCAAGGTCGCTCGTGTCAAGCTGAGCAGCCAGATCGAGGTCACCGCGTACATCCCCGGCGTCGGCCACAACCTCCAGGAGCACTCGATCGTGCTCGTCCGCGGCGGCCGGGTGAAGGACCTGCCGGGCGTCCGCTACAAGATCGTCCGTGGTTCGCTGGACACCCAGGGCGTCCGCAACCGCAAGCAGGCTCGCAGCCGCTACGGCGCCAAGAAGGAGAAGAGCTGACATGCCGCGCAAGGGGCCCGCTCCGCGCCACCCGGTGGTCGCGGACCCGGTGTACAACTCGCCGCTCGTCACCCAGCTGGTGAACAAGATCCTGCTGCACGGCAAGCGCGCGCTCGCCGAGCGCATCGTGTACGGCGCGCTGGAGGGTGCCCGCGAGAAGTCGGGCACCGACCCGGTCGTCACCCTCAAGCGGGCGATGGACAACGTCAAGCCGACGCTGGAGGTGCGCAGCCGCCGGGTGGGCGGCGCGACCTACCAGGTGCCGGTCGAGGTGCGGCCGTCCCGGGCGACCACCCTGGGCCTGCGGTGGCTCGTGCAGTACGCCAAGGCCCGCCGCGAGAAGACCATGATCGAGCGGCTCATGAACGAGCTGCTGGACGCGAGCAACGGTCTGGGCGCCGCGGTCAAGCGGCGCGAGGACACCCACAAGATGGCGGAGTCCAACAAGGCCTTCGCGCACTACCGCTGGTAATCGCACCCCGAGACGAAGTAGGGATCTGACGTGGCCGCCGCAGACGCGCTCGCCAAGGTACGCAACATCGGCATCATGGCGCACATCGACGCCGGGAAGACCACCACGACCGAGCGGATCCTGTTCTACACCGGCATCACGTACAAGATCGGTGAGGTCCACGAGGGCGCTGCCGTCATGGACTGGATGGAGCAGGAGCAGGAGCGGGGCATCACCATCACTTCCGCCGCCACCAAGTGCGAGTGGAAGGGCCACACCATCCAGATCATCGACACGCCCGGCCACGTCGACTTCACGGTCGAGGTGGAGCGGTCGCTGCGGGTGCTCGACGGCGCGGTGGCGGTCTACGACGGCGTGGCGGGCGTGGAGCCCCAGACCGAGAACGTGTGGCGGCAGGCGGACAAGTACCAGGTCCCGCGGATGTGCTTCGTCAACAAGCTGGACCGCACCGGCGCCGACTTCTTCCGCTGCGTGCAGATGATGATCGACCGGCTGAACGCCACGCCGCTGGTGCTGCAGATCCCGATCGGCGCCGAGTCCGACTTCATCGGGGTGGTCGACCTCATCGGCCAGCGGGCGCTGACCTGGCGCGGGGAGACCCAGAAGGGCGAGGACTACACGGTCGAGGAGATCCCCGCCGAGCTGGCCGACCAGGCGGCGGAGTGGCGCGACAAGCTGCTGGAGACGCTGGCCGACGTCGACGACGCCATCATGGAGAAGTACCTGGAGGGCGAGGAGCTCTCCGCCGACGAGATCGTGGCCGCCATCCGCCGCGCCACCATCGCCGGCCGGGCCAACCCGGTGCTGTGCGGCTCCGCGTTCAAGAACAAGGGCGTGCAGCCGATGCTCGACGCGGTCGTCGCGTACCTGCCCTCGCCGCTGGACATCCCGGCGATCGAGGGCACCGCGGTGGACGGCGAGACGCCGATGCAGCGCAAGCCGTCCAACGCCGAGCCGTTCTCCGCGCTGGCCTTCAAGATCCAGACGGACAAGCACCTGGGCAAGCTGACCTACGTGCGGGTCTACTCGGGCACCGTCGAGTCCGGCTCGCAGGTGGTGAACTCCACCAAGGACCGCAAGGAGCGCATCGGCAAGATCTACCAGATGCACGCCAACAAGCGGGAGGAGCGCGGCTCCGCCCAGGCGGGCGACATCATCGCGGTGCAGGGGTTGAAGCAGACCACCACCGGCGACACGCTGTGCGACCCGGCGAACCCGGTGATCCTGGAGTCGATGACCTTCCCGGAGCCGGTCATCGAGGTGGCCATCGAGCCGAAGACCAAGGCCGACCAGGAGAAGCTGAGCACCGCGATCCAGCGGCTGGCCGAGGAGGACCCGACCTTCCGCGTCAAGAACGACGAGGAGACCGGGCAGACGGTCATCGCCGGCATGGGCGAGCTGCACCTGGACATCCTGGTCGATCGGATGCGCCGCGAGTTCAACGTCGAGGCGAACATCGGCAAGCCGCAGGTGGCGTACCGGGAGACCATCCGCCGCAAGGTGGAGAAGTCCGAGTACACCCACAAGAAGCAGACCGGTGGCTCGGGCCAGTACGCGCGGGTCATCATCAGCCTGGAGCCGCTGCCGCTGGACAACGACTCCCCGACCTACGAGTTCGCCAACGCGGTGACCGGCGGCCGGATCCCCAAGGAGTTCATCCCCTCGGTGGATGCCGGCGCCCAGGACGCCATGCAGTACGGCGTGCTGGCCGGCTACCCGCTGGTCGGCCTCAAGCTGACGCTGGTCGACGGCCAGTACCACGAGGTCGACTCGTCCGAGATGGCGTTCAAGATCGCAGGTTCGATGGCGCTCAAGGAGGCCGCCCGCAAGGCGGACCCGGCGCTGCTCGAGCCGATGATGTCCGTCGAGGTCACCACTCCCGAGGAGAACATGGGGGATGTGATCGGCGACCTGAACTCCCGCCGTGGCATCATCCAGGCGATGGAGGAGCGCAGCGGCGCCCGCGTGGTCCGCGCGCTGGTGCCGCTGTCGGAGATGTTCGGCTACGTCGGCGACCTGCGGTCGAAGACCCAGGGCCGGGCGAGCTACAGCATGCAGTTCGACTCCTACGCCGAGGTACCGCAGAACGTGGCCAAGGAGATCATCGCGAAGGCGACGGGCGAGTGAGCATCGTAGGGCCGGCTACGGCCCGAGGAGCGCAGCGAGTCCGGAGTCGAGCCGGGGGGATCGCGAAGGCGACGGGCGAGTGAGCATCGGCGCCGGGGCGAGCGTCACGGCGGCGGGTGAGTGAGTTTCGGTTCGCCGAGGCGAGCTGCATGCACCGGGCCTAAGGCCGAGCGGCCGCAGACCCAAGTCGACAGAGTCCTGAGCGTCACCGACGGCGCGCGGGGCGTACGAACCATAAGTCCACAGGAGGACACCAGTGGCGAAGGCGAAGTTCGAGCGGACTAAGCCGCACGTCAACATCGGCACCATTGGTCACATCGACCACGGGAAGACGACGCTGACCGCGGCCATCACCAAGGTCCTGCACGACAAGATGCCCGACCTTAACCCGTACACGCCGTTCGACGAGATCGACAAGGCGCCCGAGGAGAAGGCGCGCGGTATCACGATCTCGATCGCACACGTCGAGTACCAGACCGAGGCGCGGCACTACGCACACGTCGACTGCCCGGGTCACGCCGACTACATCAAGAACATGATCACGGGTGCCGCGCAGATGGACGGCGCGATCCTCGTGGTGGCGGCGACCGACGGCCCGATGCCGCAGACGCGCGAGCACGTGCTGCTCGCGCGTCAGGTCGGCGTGCCCTACATCGTCGTGGCGCTCAACAAGAGCGACATGGTCGAGGACGAGGAGCTGCTGGAGCTGGTGGAGCTCGAGGTCCGCGAGCTGCTCTCGGCCCAGGAGTACCCGGGCGACGACCTGCCGGTGGTGCGGGTGTCCGCGCTGAAGGCCCTCGAGGGTGACGCCAAGTGGACCGAGGCGCTCATGGAGCTCATGAACGCCGTCGACACCGCGATCCCGCAGCCGGAGCGCGAGACCGAGAAGCCGTTCCTGATGCCGATCGAGGACGTCTTCACGATCACCGGCCGCGGCACCGTGGTGACCGGCCGCGCCGAGCGTGGCGTGCTCAAGCCGAACGAGGAGGTGGAGATCGTCGGCATCCGCGAGAAGTCGATCAAGACCACCTGCACCGGCATCGAGATGTTCCGCAAGCTGCTGGACGAGGCGCGGGCCGGCGAGAACGTCGGTCTGCTGCTGCGCGGCGTGAAGCGCGAGGACGTCGAGCGCGGCATGGTCGTCATCAAGCCGGGCACGACCACCCCGCACACGGAGTTCGAGGCGACCGTCTACATCCTCTCCAAGGAGGAGGGTGGCCGGCACACCCCGTTCTTCCAGAACTACCGGCCGCAGTTCTACTTCCGTACCACGGACGTCACCGGCGTCGTCACGCTGCCCGAGGGCACCGAGATGGTCATGCCGGGCGACAACACCACCATGACCGTGAAGCTGATCCAGCCGATCGCCATGGAGGAGAACCTCAAGTTCGCGATCCGCGAGGGCGGCCGCACCGTCGGCGCCGGTCGGGTCACGAAGATCATCAAGTGAGCTCCGGTGCGCGCCGCCGTCCTCGGCGGCGCGCACCGCTCACGTCGGCAGCACCCCGATTTCGCGGTGTCGTGCTTCGTGCGGCATAATGAATCGGTTGCTTTGCGGGTGGTCGGGCCTGCGCCTGCCGAGCTCGTCGACGCTCACGCGTCATCGAGGTCGGGGCGGGCCCGGCACCGCGTACGGCGGTGCGACGGCCCTGGCCGTCGTGCGCCCAACTCCTGCGGTTGCGGTGGGGCGGGGTGTCGCGCGGACACCGGTCCGTCCGGCTCGCGCGGGCCAGCTGGCGCTCACGGGTGTGGGCGGAGCACGGCCGTCGCACGCGACACGCCCGAGCGCGGGGGTGGGACAAGGTCGGTACTTCGGTGAGGGTCGGTTAAGCGGCGGGCTCGCCGACGAGGATCGCAACAGAGAAGGAACAGAAGCCACCATGGCGGGACAGAAGATCCGCATCCGGCTCAAGGCCTACGACCACGAGGTCGTCGACTCCTCGGCTCGGAAGATCGTCGAGACGGTGACGCGCACGGGCGCACAGGTCGCGGGCCCCGTCCCGCTGCCCACGGAGATCAACCGCTTCTGCGTGATCCGCTCGCCGCACAAGTACAAGGACTCGCGCGAGCACTTCGAGATGCGCACGCACAAGCGGCTCATCGACATCATCGACCCCACGCCGAAGACGGTCGACTCGCTCATGCGCCTCGACCTGCCGGCCGGCGTCGACATCGAGATCAAGCTGTAGGGACTGCGAACTCATGGACAGGCAAGTAAAGGGCATCCTGGGCGCCAAGCTCGGCATGACCCAGGTCTGGGACAACAACCGCGTCGTCCCGGTCACCGTGGTGCAGGCCGGCCCGTGCGTGGTGACCCAGGTCCGGACCCCGGACACCGACGGCTACGCCGCCGTGCAGCTCGCCTACGGCGCCATCGACCCGCGCAAGGCGACCAAGCCGCTGGCGGGCCACTACGCCAAGGCCGACGTCGCGCCCCGCCGCCACCTGGTGGAGCTGCGCACCACCGACGCCGGGGACTACACGCTCGGCCAGGAGGTCACGGTCGAGACGTTCGCCCCCGGTACGCCGATCGACGTCACCGGCCGCACCAAGGGCAAGGGCTTCGCCGGCGTCATGAAGCGCCACGGCTTCGGCGGCCTGCGGGCCAGCCACGGTGTCGAGCGCAAGCACCGGTCGCCCGGCTCCATCGGCGCCTGCGCCACCCCGGGCCGCGTCTTCAAGGGCGTGCGGATGGCCGGGCGCATGGGCGCCCGGCGCTTCACGGTGCAGAACCTCACCGTCCAGGCGATCGACACCGAGCAGAACCTGCTGCTGGTCAAGGGCGCCATCCCCGGCCCGAAGGGTGCGCTGGTGCTCATCCGCTCCGCGGCCAAGGCGCCGGTGAAGAAGGGTGGTGCGGCCCAGTGAGCACGCGTACCGAGACCGCGACCGCGACCGTGGACGTGCACACCGCCGACGGCGGCACCGCCGGCACGGTCCAGCTGCCCGGTGACGTCTTCGACGTCCAGGCCAACATCCCGCTGATGCACCAGGTCGTGGTGGCCCAGCTGGCCGCGGCCCGGCAGGGCACGCACAAGACCAAGCGCCGCGGCGAGGTCGCCGGCGGTGGCAAGAAGCCCTACAAGCAGAAGGGCACCGGCCGGGCCCGGCAGGGCTCGATCCGGGCGCCGCAGTTCACCGGCGGCGGCGTGGTGCACGGCCCGGTGCCGCGGGACTACTCGCAGCGCACCCCCAAGAAGATGAAGGCCGCGGCGCTGCGCGGCGCGCTCTCCGACCGGGCCCGGGCTGGCCGCCTGCACGTGGTGGACGCGTTCGTGACCGGCGGAACCCCGTCGACCAAGGCCGCGCTGACGGCGCTGCGCCGGATCACGCAGGCCCGCCGCGTGCTGGTGGTGCTCGGCGCGCAGGACGAGCTGAACTGGCTGTCGCTGCGTAACGAGGCCAGCGTCCACCTGATCGAGGCCGGTCAGCTCAACACGTACGACGTGTTGGTCGCCGACGACGTGGTGTTCACCCGGGAGGCGCTGGACGAGTTCCTCGGCGTCCCGGCGGTGGCCGGCGACGGCCCCACCGCTGACGGCGGCGCCGGCGACGGGGCCACCGGTGACGGGGGCACGACCAGCGAAGAGGTGACGGCATGACCACGATCGCCGACCCGCGCGACATCATCGTCGCGCCGGTGGTCTCCGAGAAGAGCTACGGCCTGCTGGACAGCAACTGGTACACGTTCCTGGTCCACCCGGACGCGAACAAGACCCAGATCAAGATTGCGATCCAGCAGATCTTCAACGTCCGAGTTCTCACGGTCAACACCATCAACCGGGAGGGCAAGCGCAAGCGCACCCGGACCGGTTTCGGCCAGCGCAAGGCCACCAAGCGCGCCCTGGTGAAGCTGGCTGATGGCGACCGCATCGAGGCCTTCGGCGGCCCGGTCAGCTGAGGGGTTTGACTAATGCCTATCCGTAAGTACAAGCCGACGACGCCCGGCCGCCGCGGCGCCAGCGTCGCCGACTTCGCCGAGATCACCCGGTCCACGCCGGAGAAGTCGCTGCTGACGCCGCTGCCGCGCAAGGGTGGCCGCAACGTCAACGGCCGGATCACCGCCCGGCACCAGGGCGGTGGCCACAAGCGCCAGTACCGCCTGATCGACTTCAAGCGGGTCGACAAGGACGGCGTGCCGGCCAAGGTGGCGCACATCGAGTACGACCCCAACCGCACCGCGCGCATCGCGCTGCTGCACTACGCCGACGGCGAGAAGCGCTACATCCTCGCGCCCAAGGACCTCAGGCAGGGCGACGCGGTCGAGTCGGGGCCGGGCGCGGACATCAAGCCGGGCAACAACCTGCCGCTGCGCAACATCCCCGTCGGCACCCAGGTGCACGGCGTGGAGCTGCGCCCCGGCGGCGGCGCCAAGCTGGCCCGCTCGGCCGGCTCCGGCATCCAGCTGCTGGGCCGGGAGGGCCAGTACGCCACCCTGCGGATGCCCTCCGGCGAGATCCGCCGGGTGGACGTGCGCTGCCGGGCCACGGTGGGCGAGATCGGCAACGCCGACCAGTCAAACATCAACTGGGGCAAGGCCGGGCGGATGCGCTGGAAGGGCAAGCGCCCGACCGTGCGCGGCGTGGCGATGAACCCGGTGGACCACCCGCACGGCGGCGGTGAGGGCAAGACCTCCGGCGGTCGCCACCCGGTGAACCCGAAGGGCAAGCCCGAGGGCCGCACCCGTCGCAAGGGTCAGCCGAGTGACCGGCTGATCGTCCGCCGCCGCTACGCCAGCCGTAAGCGCGGCTAGGGCCAGGAAGGTAAGAGATGCCTCGCAGTCTGAAGAAGGGCCCGTTCGTCGACGACCACCTGCTCAAGAAGGTGGAGACGCAGAACGAGAAGGGCTCCAAGGCCGTCATCAAGACCTGGTCGCGCCGCTCGACGATCATCCCCGAGATGCTCGGCCACACGATCGCGGTGCACGACGGCCGCAAGCACGTCCCGGTGTTTGTCTCCGAGGCGATGGTCGGGCACAAGCTCGGCGAGTTCGCCCTGACGCGCACGTTCAAGGGGCACGAGAAGGACGACCGCAAGAGCCGTCGGCGCTGACGACCGGGCCCGGCCGGGGTTCCGGCCGGGCGGCGACAATTCCACCGGCCGGACCGCATGCGGCCGCCGGCCTAGCTAGCCAGAGGGATCAAGGGGTTACAGCGATGCCAGTGAAGGGCGACGCTCCGGCACTTCCGGGCGCGCGGGCGATAGCGCGGCACGTGCGCATCTCGCCGAGCAAGGCGCGTCGGGTGGTCAACCTCGTCCGCGGCCTGCCCGCGAAGGAGGCGCTCACCGTGCTGCAGTTCGCGCCGCAGGCCGCGAGCGAGCAGGTCTACAAGGTGCTGGCCAGCGCGATCGCGAACGCGGAGAACAACGAGCGGCTGGACCCCGACGCGCTGCTGGTCAGCGAGGCGTACGTCGACGAGGGCCCGACGCTGAAGCGGTTCCGGCCGCGGGCGCAGGGCCGGGCGTACCGGATCCGCAAGCGCACCTGCCACATCACGATCGCGGTGGAGGCGGTGCAGGCGGCCGCCGGCGGCCGCCGCGCGGCCCGGAAGGCGGCGGCCGGCAAGGCGGCGCCGGCGAAGGCGGCGGAGCCGGCGGCCGAGACCACCGGCCCGGCCACCGCGGCGCAGCCGGAGGGTACGACGGCGGAGCAGGCGGCCGAGGGCACGCCGGCGAAGAAGACGAAGGCCGCGCAGCAGGCGGCCCCGGCGGAGCAGCCCGCCGAGGAGGGGACCGAGTAATGGGTCAGAAGGTTCACCCGCACGGGTTCCGGCTCGGCATTTCGACCGACTGGAAGTCCCGCTGGTACGCGGACAAGCTCTACAAGGACTACATCGCCGAGGACGTGAAGATCCGGCGGATGATGTCCAAGGGACTGGAGCGGGCCGGCATCTCCAAGGTGGACATCGAGCGCACCCGGGACCGGGTCCGCGTCGACATCCACACCGCCCGCCCGGGCATCGTGATCGGCCGTAAGGGCGCCGAGGCGGACCGCATCCGCGGGGAGCTGGAGAAGCTCACCGGCAAGCAGGTGCAGCTCAACATCCTCGAGGTGAAGAGCCCGGAGTCGGACGCGCAGCTGGTCGCCCAGGGCGTGGCCGAGCAGCTGTCCAGCCGGGTCAGCTTCCGGCGGGCGATGCGCAAGGCCATGCAGTCGGCGATGAAGAACCCGCTGGTGCGCGGCATCCGGGTCCAGGTGTCGGGTCGGCTCGGCGGCGCCGAGATGAGCCGCACCGAGTTCTACCGCGAGGGCCGGGTGCCGCTGCACACGCTGCGGGCCAACATCGAGTACGGCTTCTTCGAGGCGCGCACCACCTTCGGCCGCATCGGCGTGAAGGTCTGGATCTACAAGGGCGACGCGGTCCCGGGTCGGGAGACCCCGGCCGACGCCGGCCCGGCCCGGCCGCGCCGCGACCGGGGCGACCGGCCGGACCGGCCGCGCCGCGGGCGCTCCGGCTCGACCGGGACCACCGCCGGCGGCACCGAGGCCGGGCGCGCGGCGGCGGCGAACCTGTCCCAGGACGGCGACACCCCGACCGGTGAGTCGGTCGACCCCGCGGCGGTCGCCGCGGCGCCGGCCCCGGCCGAGACCCCGCAGGAGGGCTGACCCATGCTGATGCCGCGTAAGCCCCCGAAGGGCTTCCGCAAGCCGCACCACCCCGACCGCAGCGGTCAGAGCAAGGGCGGCACGCGGGTGGCGTTCGGGGAGTTCGGGATCCAGGCGCTGGAGCCGGCGTACGTGACCAACCGCCAGATCGAGTCGGCGCGTATCGCGATGACCCGGCATATCAAGCGTGGCGGCAAGGTCTGGATCACGGTCTTCCCCGACCAGGCGCTGACCAAGAAGCCGGCGGAGACCCGGATGGGCTCCGGCAAGGGCTCGCCCGAGTGGTGGGTGGCCAACGTCAAGCCGGGCCGGATCCTGTTCGAGATGTCGTTCCCGAACGAGGTGGTCGCGCGCGAGGCGATGCGCCGTGCGATCCACAAGCTCCCGATGAAGTGCCGCATCGTGACGCGCGAAGTGGGGGAAAGCTGATGGCAGCGGGCGTCCAGGCCGCTGAGCTGCGGGAACTCTCCGAAGAGGAGCTGGTCGGCCGGCTGCGCGAGGCCAAGGCCGAGCTGTTCAACCTGCGGGTGCAGGCGGCGACCGGGCAGCTGGACAACAACCGCCGGCTGCAGGTCATCCGTCGGGAGATCGCCCGGATCTACACGATCATGCGCGAGCGCGAGCTGGGGCTCTCGGCCGCGCCGACTGAGGTGACTGCGTGATGACTGAGACTGGTAGCGCCGCGGTGCGGGCCCAGCGCAAGGTGCGCGAGGGGCTCGTGGTCAGCGACAAGATGGACAAGACCGTCGTGGTCGAGGTCGAGGACCGGGTGAAGCACCCGCTCTACGGCAAGGTCATGCGCCGTACCAGCAAGCTGAAGGTGCACGACGAGCAGAACACCTGCGGCATCGGCGACCGGGTCCTGATCATGGAGACCCGCCCGCTGTCGGCCACCAAGCGGTGGCGCATCGTGGAGATCCTCGAACGGGCCAAGTAGGGCCGACCGACCGCCGCCTCGCGCGGACGTTCCGCCAAGCTCCGGCCACCTGGCCTGCGCCAGTGCCGGAGAACTGGCAGACATAGGAGACAGACGTGATTCAGCAGGAGTCGCGACTTCGGGTCGCCGACAACACCGGTGCGCGGGAGATCCTGTGCATCCGGGTGCTCGGCGGCTCGGGTCGGCGCTACGCGGGCATCGGCGACGTGATCGTCGCCACGGTGAAGGACGCGATCCCCGGTGCGGGCGTGAAGAAGGGCGACGTCGTCAAGGCGGTCGTCGTGCGCACCGCCAAGGAGCGGCGGCGGCCGGACGGCTCGTACATCCGCTTCGACGAGAACGCGGCCGTGATCATCAAGGACGGCGGCGACCCGCGGGGCACCCGCATCTTCGGCCCGGTGGGCCGCGAGCTCCGGGACAAGCGGTTCATGAAGATTATTTCGCTCGCGCCGGAGGTGCTCTAAACCGTGAAGGTCAAGAAGGGCGACACGGTCATCGTCATCGCCGGGCGGGACCGCGGCGAGAAGGGCAAGGTCATCGCGGCCTACCCGCGGCTCGGCAAGGTCCTGGTCGAGGGCGTGAACCGGGTGAAGAAGCACGAGCGGATCCGCACCACCCAGCGGGGCGCCAAGACCGGCGGCATCGTGACCCAGGAGGCGCCGATCGACGTCTCGAACGTCATGGTGGTCGACTCCGACGGCAAGCCGACCCGGGTGGGTTACCGGATCGACGACAACGGCCAGAAGGTGCGCATCTCCCGCCGCACCGGTAAGGACCTGTGATGACGGCAGCAACCGAAGCCAAGCCCCTGCCCCGGCTCAAGCAGCGCTACCGCGAGGAGATCGTGGCCAAGCTGCGCGAGCAGTTCGACTACGCCAACCCCATGCAGGTGCCGGGCCTGGTCAAGATCGTCGTCAACATGGGCGTGGGCGAGGCGGCCCGCGACGCCAAGCTGATCGAGGGCGCGGTCCGCGACCTGGCCACCATCACCGGTCAGAAGCCGCAGGTCCGCCGGGCCACCAAGTCGATCGCGCAGTTCAAGCTCCGCGAGGGCATGCCCATCGGCGCCAAGGTGACGCTGCGCGGCGACCGGATGTGGGAGTTCCTGGACCGGCTGCTGTCCATCGCGCTGCCCCGGATCCGCGACTTCCGCGGCCTCGACGGGCGCAAGCTCGACGGGCACGGCAACTACACGTTCGGGCTGACCGAGCAGTCGGTGTTCCACGAGATCGACCAGGACCGGATCGATCGGCAGCGGGGCATGGACATCACCGTGGTCACCACCGCCACGACCGACGATGAGGGCCGGGCGCTGCTGAAGCTCCTGGGCTTCCCGTTCAAGGAGCAGTGAGCAACAGATGGCGAAGAAGGCCCTGATCCTGAAGGCGGCCGCGAAGCCGAAGTTCTCGGTGCGCGCGTACACCCGCTGCCAGCGGTGCGGGCGGCCGAAGGCGGTCTACCGCAAGTTCGGCCTGTGCCGGGTCTGCATCCGGGAGATGGCCCACCGCGGTGAGCTGCCCGGCGTGTCGAAGGCTTCCTGGTAATCCGCGCATCCGCGCGACATCTTCGCCGAAGGCCCGCCGGCGTGGCCGCCGGGAACCGCGGCGAGAAAGGTTGACTTACCCATGACGATGACCGACCCGATCGCAGACATGCTGACGCGTCTGCGCAACGCCAACCAGGCGTACCACGACCGGGTGGCGATGCCCTACTCGAAGATCAAGGCGAACGTGGCGGAGGTCCTCAAGTCGGAGGGCTACATCGCCTCGTGGACCGTCGAGGAGCCCGAGGTGGGCGCCGTCGGCAAGCGCCTGGTGGTGGAGCTGAAGTACGGCCAGAACCGGGAGCGCAGCCTGGCCGGCATCCGGCGCGTGTCCAAGCCCGGCCTGCGGGTGTACGCCAAGTCGCCCGAGCTGCCCCGGGTGCTCGGCGGCCTCGGCGTGGCCATCATCTCGACGTCCCAGGGACTGCTCACCGACCGGCAGGCCCGCAAGCGAGGGGTGGGCGGGGAAGTCCTCGCCTACGTCTGGTGAGGAAGGTCTGCCATGTCGCGAATCGGACGTAAGCCGATCCCGGTGCCCTCGGGCGTCGAGGTCTCCATCGACGGACAGACCGTGTCGGTGAAGGGCCCCAAGGGCCAGCTGCAGCACACCCTGGCCGAGCCGATCACCCTCAGCCGGGCCGAGGACGGCACGCTGGAGGTGGTCCGCCCCAGCGACGAGCGCCGGGCCAAGGAGCTGCACGGGCTGAGCCGGACCCTGATCAACAACATGATCGTCGGCGTCACCGAGGGCTACAGGAAGACGCTGGAGATCAGCGGGACCGGTTACCGGGTCGCCGCCAAGGGCAGCGACCTGGAGTTCGCCCTGGGCTTCTCCCACCCGGTGCTGGTGCCGGCGCCGGCCGGCATCACCTTCACGGTGGAGAAGCCGACGCTGTTCCACGTCGCCGGCATCGACAAGCAGCAGGTCGGCGAGGTCGCCGCCAACATCCGGAAGATCCGGCCGCCGGAGCCCTACAAGGGCAAGGGCGTGAAGTACCAAGGCGAAGTGATCCGTCGGAAGGCCGGAAAGGCAGGTAAGAAGTGAGCGCCACGCTGCTCAAGCGCCGCAACGGCGGGGGCGTCGCCGCCAAGCGCGTCATCGGGCGGGCGCGGCGGCACTTCCGCATCCGCAAGCGGATCACCGGCACGGCGCAGCGCCCGCGCCTGGTGGTCACCCGCTCGCTGCGGCACATCACCGCCCAGCTCGTCGACGACACCCGGGGCCACACCCTGGCGTCGGCCTCGACCCTGGACGCCTCGCTGCGCGGCGCGGCCGGGGCCAAGAGCGAGCTGGCCGGCAAGGTGGGCGCGCTGCTCGCCGAGCGGGCCAAGGCGGCCGGCATCTCCAAGGTCGTCTTCGACCGCGGCGGCAACCGGTACGCGGGGCGGATCGCCGCGCTTGCCGACGGCGCCCGCGAAGCCGGACTCGAGTTCTAGGAAGGAAGCGTCTCATGCCAGGTCAACCGCGCAGGGGCGGCGGGTCCGGGAACACCGAGGGCGGCGGCCGCCGGGAGGGCCGGGGCCGCGACGGCGGCCGCGGCAACGCGCCCGCCGAGAAGACCCCGCACCTCGAGCGGGTCGTCGCCATCAACCGGGTCGCCAAGGTCGTCAAGGGCGGCCGGCGGTTCAGCTTCACGGCGCTGGTGATCGTCGGCGACGGCGACGGCACCGTGGGCGTCGGGTACGGCAAGGCCAAGGAGGTGCCGGCGGCGATCGCCAAGGGCGTCGAGGAGGCCAAGAAGCACTTCTTCAAGGTGCCGCGGATCGCCGCGACCATCCCGCATCCGGTGCAGGGCGAGGACGCCGCGGGCGTCGTGCTGCTCAAGCCGGCCAGCGCCGGTACGGGTGTGATCGCCGGTGGGCCGGTGCGCGCCGTGCTGGAGTGCGCCGGCATCCACGACGTGCTGTCCAAGAGCCTCGGCTCGTCCAACCCGATCAACATCGTGCACGCCACCGTGGCCGCGCTGAAGATGCTGGAGTCGCCGGAGGCCGTCGCGGCCCGCCGGGGGCTGCCGGTCGAGGACGTCGCGCCGGCCGCCATGCTGGCGGCCCGCGCCGGGGTGGGGGCATAACATGGCGCGTCTCAAGGTCACCCAGCTGCGCTCGGACATCGGCGCCAAGCGCAACCAGCGGGAGTCGCTGCGCTCCCTGGGGCTGAAGCGGATCAACGATGTGGTCGTGAAGGAGGACCGCCCGGAGATCCGCGGCATGATCTTCGCGGTGAGCCACCTCGTGAAGGTCGAGGAGGTCGAGTAATGACGATCAAGGTCCACCACCTCCGCCCGGCCCCCGGCGCCAAGACCGAGAAGACCCGGGTGGGTCGCGGTGAGGGCTCGAAGGGCAAGACCGCCGGGCGGGGCACCAAGGGCTCCAAGGCCCGCAAGAACATCTCGGCGGCGTTCGAGGGCGGGCAGATGCCCCTCCACATGCGGCTGCCCAAGATGAAGGGCTTCAAGAACCCGTTCCGGGTCAGCTACCAGGTGGTCAACCTGGACCGCCTGGCGGAGCTGTTCCCGAACGGCGGCCAGGTGGGCCCGCTCGAGCTGGTCGACGCCGGCGCGGTGCGCAAGGGTCGGCCGGTCAAGGTGCTCGGCACGGGCGACCTGGGGGGCGTGACGCTCCAGGTGTCGGCGCACGCGTTCAGCGCGTCGGCCAAGGAGAAGATCGCCGCCGCCGGCGGCTCGGCGACCGAGCTGTAGCTCATGACGACCCGGGTGCCGACCTGCCGCCGCGCCGCGGTGGCGGGTCGGTCCGGGCGGCGTCGGCCCGCGGGGCGGGCGGCGAAACGTCGGACCGCCGGTGGCGGGCCGGTGCGTCGTGGGCGACCTGACCAAACACGTGGCGGACTGTTAGAGTCCGTTGCCAGCAAGCGTATGTAGACCGTGAACCGGGGCCTCGTCCAGATCGGCGCCGGCTCGACACACCCCAGGCGCCGCCGGCCGGGCGGCCACCTTGCGCAGGAGGAAGAAGTTGCTCTCCGCCTTTCTCAGTGCGTTCCGCACGCCTGATCTGCGCAGGAAGATCCTGTTCACCATCGGGATCATCGGCATCTACCGGCTCGGCGCCACGCTGCCCAGCCCCGGCGTCTCCTTCGGCAACGTCGACAAGTGCATCAAGGCCATGGAGGACGGTGAGACCAGTGGCGTGTTCACGCTGCTGAACCTGTTCTCCGGCGGTGCGCTGCTGTCGCTGTCGGTCTTCGCGCTGGGCATCATGCCCTACATCACCGCCTCGATCATCCTCCAGCTGCTCACCGTGGTGATCCCGCGGTTGGAGCAGCTGCGCAAGGAGGGGCAGAGCGGCCAGGCCAAGATCACGCAGTACACCCGCTACCTGACGCTGGGCCTGGCGGTCCTGCAGTCGGCGGCGTTCGTGGCGCTGGCCCGCTCCGGTGCCCTGTTCGGGAACAACCCGACCTGCCGCGAGCTGCCGATCGTGCCGGACATGAGCGAGCAGGGGATGCCCATGTGGCTGACCCTGACCGTCCTGGTGATCACGATGACGGCCGGCACCGGCGTGGTGATGTGGCTGGGCGAGCTGATCACCGACCGCGGCGTCGGCAACGGCATGTCCGTCCTGATCTTCACCTCGATCGCCGCCCGGCTGCCCTCCGAGGGCTGGCAGATCCGGGTCAACAACGGCTGGCCCGAGTTCTTCCTGGTGATCGCCCTGGTGCTGGTCATCATCACCCTGGTCGTCTTCATCGAGCAGGCGCAGCGGCGGATCCCGGTGCAGTACGCCAAGCGCATGATCGGTCGGCGCATGTACGGCGGCACCTCGACCTACATCCCGCTGAAGGTCAACCAGGCCGGCGTCATCCCGGTGATCTTCGCCTCCTCGCTGCTGTACCTGCCGCAGCTGGGCCTGCAGTTCACCGACCAGAACAATCCCGGCCCGATCGCCGCCTGGGTCACGAACAACATCGCGGACCCGACCCACTGGACGTACATCGCCACGTACTTCCTGATGATCATCTTCTTCACGTACTTCTACGTCTCCATCACCTTCAACCCGACCGAGGTGGCGGAGAACATGAAGAAGTACGGCGGGTTCGTCCCGGGCATCCGGCCGGGCAAGCCGACGGCCGACTACCTCGACTTCATCCTGAGCCGGATCACCCTGCCGGGCGCGCTCTACCTCGGCGTGATCTCCGTGCTGCCGAACTTCTTCTTCATCTGGCTGAACAGCGCGCAGTACATGAACTTCCCGTTCGGCGGCACCGCGGTTCTGATCATGGTGGGCGTGGGTCTCGAAACCGTGAAGCAGATCGAGAGCCAGCTCATGCAGCGCAACTACGAAGGGTTCCTGCGGTAGTGGGCGGGCGGACCGGACGGCCGGCGCCGACCGGCGGCGCCGAGCGCGGCGAGGCGATCGCGTGAGGCTCGTGCTGGTGGGTCCTCCAGGCGCGGGCAAGGGCACCCAGGCCGAGTTCATCGCCGCGCACCTCGCCGTACCGAAGATCTCCACCGGTGAGATCTTCCGGGCCAACGTGGCGCAGGGCACCCCGCTGGGCGTGCAGGCCAAGCAGTACATGGACGCCGGGCAGCTGGTGCCGGACGAGGTCACCATCAACATGGTGCGGGACCGGCTGGCCGAGAGCGACGCGGCGGACGGCTTCCTGCTCGACGGGTTCCCGCGGACCACCCCGCAGGCCGCTGCCCTGGACAAGCTCCTGGCCGACCTCGGCAACGGGCTCGACCTGGTGCTGGAGCTGGTCGTGGACGACGACGAGGTGATCCGCCGGCTCTCCGGCCGGCGCACCTGCCGGGGCTGCGGCAAGATCTGGCATGTGGAGTTCGACCCGCCCGGCCGCGAGGGGGTCTGCGACCGCTGCGGCGGCGACCTGTTCCAGCGCGACGACGACAAGGCCGAGACGATCGGCGAGCGGCTGCGGGTCTACGCCCGGGACACGGCCCCGCTCGTCGACTACTACGGAGCCCAGGGCAAGCTCGTCGGGATCGACGCGACCGGGCCCGTGGAGGACGTCACGGTGCGGGCGATCGACGCGCTGCGCTCCTACGGCGGCTAGGCGTCCGGCATGCGGCGACAGCAGCTGGACATCCAGCTGAAGACCCCCGAGCAGGTCGACCGGATGCGGGCGGCCGGGCTCGTGGTGGCGGCCGCGCTGGCGCGGATGCGCGAGGCCGTCGCCCCCGGGGTCAGCACCGCCGACCTCGACGCGATCGCCGAGTCGGTCATCCGGGACGCCGGCGCCGTGCCGTCGTTCAAGGGCTACCACGGCTTCCCCGCGTCGATCTGCGCCTCGGTCAACGAGCAGATCGTGCACGGCATCCCGAGCGCCGGCCAGGTGCTGCGCGCCGGGGACCTGGTCTCGCTGGACTGCGGCGCGATCCTGGACGGCTGGCACGGCGACGCCGCGATCACCGTGCCGGTGGGCGAGGTGGACCCGGCGCTGCTGCGCCTGGCGCGGGTCGCGGAGGACGCCATGTGGGCGGGCATCGCGGCCGCCGCCCGCGGGGCGGCGTCCGGGCGCGGCCGGCTCACCGACATCTCGTTCGCCATCGAGCGGTCGATCCGGCAGGCGGGCCGGTACGGCATCGTGGAGGGCTACGGCGGCCACGGCATCGGCACCGAGATGCACCAGGACCCGCACGTGCTCAACCACGGCCGCCCCGGCAAGGGTCCCCGGCTGGTGCCCGGCCTGGCGCTGGCCATCGAGCCCATGGTGACCATGGGGTCGCCGCGCACCGTGGAGCTGTCGGACGGCTGGACCGTGGTCACCCGGGACGGCTCGGTGGCCGCCCACGTGGAGCACACCATGGCGCTGCTGCCCGACGGCGTGTGGGTGCTGACCGCCGTCGACGGCGGCCGGGAGCGGCTCGGCGACCTGGTGACCGCGCGGGCGACGGTGGGGCCCGACGGGCGTCCGACACACCCGAGCGCGGGTTAGGGGCACCTCGGTTTGCCGCGCCCGCGGCCGCGGGCGTAGAGTGACACTTCGGCGCACAGCGTCCCCTCTGCCGTGTCATCCCCGCGCTTCGGTGACCCGGCGGAGCCGCGGCTGGCTCGGCCGGTGGCACCGACGGTGCCGGCGGCCGTGAAGGGCGACGTGGGCCGTTCCCAGAAACCGACTTCAGGTAGTGGAGGACATGCCGAAGAAAGACGGAGCCATCGAGATCGAAGGCCGGGTGATCGAGCCGCTCCCGAACGCGATGTTCCGGGTCGAGCTCGCCAACGGCCACAAGGTTCTGGCTCACATCAGCGGCAAGATGCGGCAGCACTACATTCGCATCCTGCCCGAGGACCGGGTCGTGGTGGAGCTCTCGCCGTACGACCTCACCCGCGGGCGGATCGTCTACCGCTACAAGTAGTCGGGGTCATCGCCGACCGCCCGGCGCCGCGCGCACCGCGGGCCGGGCCCGGACCGGAAGCAAAGGCACACCGTGAAGGTCAAGCCGAGCGTCAAGAAGATCTGCAACAAGTGCCGGGTGATCCGCCGGCACGGCCGGATTATGATCATCTGTGACGATCCGCGCCACAAGCAGCGCCAGGGCTGAGCCCCGGCGCTGAGGTTCCAGCGCCCGGGGTCACGTCGCCGCGCCGGCCGGTCCGCCGACCGTCGCGACCGGCGTCGCCAGCAGGTCACCGCACAACCTAAGCTCGCCCCAGCCGTCGAGTGGTGAAGCGCAGTCGCGCCTCGCGGACTCCCGGCTGACCCCCGGATGGAGGCCGGGGCCCGCCTGGGCAGCGACCGTCCACCGGACGGTCGTGGTCGGGACGGGGCGGGCCCAGACCTCCATGACAGCAGTTGAGGAGTACGCCCGCACATGGCACGTCTAGTCGGCGTGGACCTCCCCCGCGAGAAGCGGTTGGAGATCGCGCTCACCTACATCTTCGGGTCCGGCCGACCCCGAAG
>Ga0247718_1000095_pt1 | contig 19579 bp, 25 predicted proteins | sample 21E_DmetaG_FD_189045 | JGI IMG/M metagenome (GOLD analysis project Ga0247718, IMG submission 189045) | Soil microbial communities from hillslope of Landscape Evolution Observatory, University of Arizona, Oracle, AZ, United States - 2-1-E_D | ecosystem: Engineered > Artificial ecosystem >...
CGCTCAGGCGTCTCGCTTTCCGATTTCGATATCCAAGGCAGCGCGACCGATACGAACGACGCTGCCGCCGCAGGCGCAGCCCCGGGAGCCATGCCGGCCGATCCGGCAATGACGGCAGCCTCAAGCGCGTCGTCGGTGCTCGGTGCCAATCTCGTCGAACCGGTCGACACGCTCGAGCTTTCGGTCGCGGCTACGGGCAGCTACGCGGCGTTCCGCACCTTCCTTGCGGGCGTCGAGCAGAGCCTGCGCCCGCTCGATATCGTGGAGCTCTCGGTTGATGACTCCGCTACCGGCGTCTATACGTACGATATAACGTTCCGCCTTTACTGGCTCCGCTAATCTCAAGGACTATGGCACTTTCCAAGAAGACCTCCGTCACCGTAGCAGTAGTCGTTGTCGTGCTTGGCATCGCGGCGTACTTCCTGTGGATGCGGACGCCGGCGGAGCCGAATGTCACCATCTCTGACGCGGGCGCAGCGAGCGTCGCGCAGGCGACATTCCTTACGCTTGCGGCCCGCCTCGAACCGGTCGCTTTCGATGCAAGCATCCTTTCGGATGCGCGCTTCCTCTCGCTCATCGATATCAAGACCGCGATTCTTCCCGAAGAGTCAGGCAGGAACGATCCGTTCGCGCCCTTGCCCGGTGTCGCAGCTGAATAGCACTCCACACGCGCATCTCTCTTCGATGCGCGTGTTGCGTAGTACACTCTACGTATAAAGCAGGGCACCGCCTCACGCATGAACCTTCTTACGCTACTCATCGATCGCGGCATACTCACCAAGGAAGACGCCATCGGCGTCGAGGAGGAGATGCGTACCAAGGGAAGCTCCATCGACGCGGCGCTCGAGTCGCGCAACATCCCACTTGAAAAGGCGTACGGCGCAGCGAGCGAGCAGTACGGCATTCCGTACCGCAAGCTTCCGCAGGAGCTCGGGGATCAGCGCTCGCTCGCATACATACCGCAGGAATCCGCGGAGCACTACGAGTTCGTGCCGCTTGCGGTCGAGGACGGCGCGCTTTCCGTGGGCGTGGTGGATCCTGATAACATCGAGGCGCTCGATGCGCTGCAGTTCATCTCGACCCGCGTCGGGATGCCGTACAAGCTCTTCCTCATCTCGCGCAGCGATTTCGCGCGCATGATCAAGGAGTACGAGAACCTCTCCGGGGAGGTGGGCGAGGCGCTCTCCGAGATCGAGGGTGCGGCGCTCCCTACCGAGGGCGACGAGAAGCCGGCGGTTAAGGTGGAAGAGGCCGATACGAACATCAAGGCGGATGCGCCGGTCACGAAGATCGTCGCCACCATCCTCCGCTACGCCGTGGAAGGAGGCGCGTCCGACATCCATATCGAGCCGTCCCCCGAGAAGACGCGCGTGCGCTTCCGCATGGACGGCGAGCTGCATACGTCGCTCGAGCTTCCGGCGAAGGTGCATGCTGCGGTCGTGGCGCGCATCAAGATCCTTTCGCAGATGCGGCTTGATGAGAAGCGGAAGCCGCAGGACGGCAGGTTCTCAGCGACCGTGGAGAACCGGCGCATCGACTTCCGCGTCTCGACCTTCCCGACCCAGGGCGGCGAGAAGGTGGTGATGCGTATTCTCGACAGCGCGAAGTCGGTGGCGACGCTCGAGACCATCGGCCTATCGGCGCGCGACCTCGCGCAGGTGCGCGACATCATCCGTCAGCCGTACGGCATCGTGCTCATCGCGGGCCCTACCGGCTCCGGTAAGTCGACGACGCTCTTCTCCATGCTCTCGGAGCTCGATCGCGAGACGGCGAACGTCGTGTCGATTGAGGACCCGGTGGAGTATGAGATCAAGGGCGTTGCGCAGTCGCAGGTGCGTCCGGAGATCGGGTACACGTTCGCCTCGGGCCTCCGCTCCATCCTCCGCCAGGACCCGGACATCATCATGGTGGGAGAGATCCGCGACAAGGAGACCGCGCAGCTCGCGATCCAGGCGGCGCTCACCGGTCACCTCGTGTTCTCCACGATCCACACGAATACGGCTGCCGGTGTCATCCCGCGCCTCGTCGATATGGGCGTGGATCCCTACCTCATCGCGCCGACCTTGATCGCGGCGATCGGCCAGCGCCTCGTCAGAAAGCTCTGTCCCGGGGCAGGGCAGCCGATCCCGCTCTCAGAGAGCATGCGCGGATTGCTCGAGCGCCAGTTCGCGGACCTTCCCGAAGCGAACAAGAAGGAGCTCCCGCCGTTTAAGGAGTTCTACCGCGCCTCGCCGACCGCGGACTGCCCGAACGGCACGCGCGGCCGCCTCGCCGTGTTCGAGTTCCTGCGCATGGACGAGGACCTGGAGCACGTGGTGCTGACGAATCCCACCGAGGAGAGCGTGTATGCCGCCGCGCGCGCTAAGGGCATGTTGACCATGCGCGAGGATGCTATCATGAAGGCGTTAGCAGGAGAGATTCCGTTCGAGGAAGTCAACAGCCTCGGCGGCCAAGCGCTCGTCGAGGAAGAGCCTGCGTAACCTAGATTCCTATGCCTACATCCCCATATCGCCTGTATCTCGTCGATGATGATCGTTTTCTTCTCGACATGTACGCCGTTAAGTTCAAGGCGGGCGGGCATGAGGTCACCGCGTTTGCAGGCGGGGAAGAGGTGCTGAAGACGCTCCGCGAAGGCGAGCAGCCTGATGCGCTCCTCCTTGATATCGTCATGCCGGGCATGACCGGCTTCGAGGTCCTTGAGGCGATCAAGCGCGAAGGGCTCAAGAAGACCATGAAGGTGATCGTGCTCTCGAATCAGGGCCAGGAGTCCGATATCGCGCAGGCGAAGGAGCTCGGCGCCGACGGCTACATCATCAAGGCGTCCGCGATCCCGTCTGAGGTGTTCGCCGAGACTATCAAGATCATCGAAGCAGGCGCATGAACGGCGACGTCGTAGCGGGCCTCAATACGCTCCTTGAGACGGTGGTCGCCGAAGGCGCATCGGACCTCCATCTTTCCGTAGGCAACAATCCGATCCTCCGCATCTCCGGATCGCTCGTGCCGCTGCTCCAGCACCCGGTGCTTACTCCGGAGCAGACGGCCGCGATGCTGAAGGCGATCGCGCCGCAGAACCGCTACGAGAAGTTCGCTACTGCGCAGGCCATCGACTTCTCCTACGCCCATGGTCCGAAGAGCCGCTTCCGCGTGAACGGCTACACGGTGCAGGGAAACGTGGCGATTGCCATGCGCCGCATCTCCAACGAGATTCGTTCGTTCGAGCAGCTCAACCTGCCGCCGATCCTCGAGGTGTTCAGTCAGCGCTCCCAGGGCTTCTTCCTCGTGGTGGGTCCGGTGGGCCAGGGTAAGTCGACGACGCTCGCGACCATCATCGACCGTATCAACGAGACGCGCGCGGAGCACATCGTGACAATCGAGGACCCGATTGAGTACATCTTCGAGCAGAAGAAGTCCCTCATTCATCAGCGCGAGGTGCATATCGATACGCCGGACTTCCACTCTGCGCTCAACTCCGCATTCCGCGAGGATGTGAACGTGATCATGGTGGGCGAGATGCGCAACCAGGAGACGATCTCAAGCGCTGTGACGGCTGCCGAGACCGGACATCTCGTGCTCTCGACGCTCCACACCAACAATGCGGCGCAGACCATCGACCGCATCATCGACATGTTCCCGCCGAACCAGCAGGATCAGGTGCGCGTGCAGCTCGCAGGGTCCCTTGCCGGCATCTTTAGCCAGCGCCTTATCCCGCGCGTCTCCGGCGGCCAGCTTCCTGCATACGAGCTTCTCATTAATAACAGCGCGATCGCGAACCTCATCCGCGAGGGACGCACGCACGAGATCACGACCGTGATCCAGACCAGCTCCCAAGAGGGCATGATCGACATGGACCGCTCGCTCGCTGAGCTCGTGCGCCGCGGCGAGGTGACGATCGAGCATGCGTACGAGCGCGCGAACGATCCGAAGACCTTCGAGCGCTACCTCTAGAATCCCCTGGGGGCGCTATCGGTAACGGTCAGGGTGCGCTACCCTTAATGTATCCATGCTGTTCTCATATCACGCACTCGATAAGGACGGACACGAGCGGGCTGGTACCGTGGAGGCGCTTTCCGTAGATGTCGCGGTCTCGACGCTCCAGCGCCGCGGCCTCATCGTCTCCTCGATCGAGCCGATCGCGAAGAAGGGCGTGCTCGATATTGAGATCGGGCTTTTGAAGAGGGTCTCCAACAAGGAGATCGTGATCCTCTCGCGGCAGATCGCGACCCTTTTCGAGGCGCAGGTCTCGGCGCTTCGCATCTTCCGCTTGCTCGCGGCTGAGGTGGAGAACAAGTACCTCTCCGAGATCATGACGCAGATCGCGGATGACCTGCAGGGCGGCAGCCCCATCTCCAAGGCGCTCGCGCGGCATCCGAAGGTCTTTTCCGGGTTCTACGTGAACATGGTGCGTTCGGGCGAGGAGGCCGGAAAGCTCTCTGAGACGTTCGGGTACCTCGCTGACTACCTCGACCGCACGTACGAGGTGATGAGCAAGGCGCAGAATGCGCTCATCTACCCGGCGTTCGTCATCGGCGTGTTCGTGATCGTGATGGCGCTCATGCTCACTCTCGTGATCCCGAAGATCGCGGGCATTCTCAAGGATTCGGGCCAGGAGATCCCGATCTACACGCAGATTGTCATTACGCTCTCAGACATCCTCGTGAAGTACGGCTTCCTCGTCATCATCGCGCTCGGTATCGGTGCCTTCTTCGTGTACCGCTCGCTCCAGACCGATTCGGGCAAGCTCTTTTTCGACAAGCTCAAGCTCGAGGTCCCGTATGTCGGCGACCTGTACCAGAAGCTCTATCTCTCGCGCATCGCGGACAACTTCGCGACCATGCTTGTCTCCGGCGTGCCGGTGGTGGAGGCGGTGGAGATCACCGCGTCCGTGGTGGGAAGCCAGACGTACGCCGGCGTGCTTACGGACGTTGGCGAGGCCGTGAAGGGCGGCTCCTCCATCTCTGACGCGCTCGGCCAGCATGCGGAGATTCCCGGCATCATGACCGCCATGGTGAAGGTGGGCGAGGAGACCGGCGAGCTCGGCAACATCCTCACGACGCTCGCGAAGTTCTATCAGCGCGAGGTGACCACGGCCGTCGATACGCTCGTCGACCTCATCGAGCCGATGATGATCGTGCTCCTCGGCCTTGGCGTGGGTACGCTTCTTGCGTCCGTGCTCATCCCGATCTACAACCTCGCGGGCTCCATTTCATAGAAACCTCAGTGTTATCCACATTCCTGGACCTTTCGGGAAGTGCGTGGCGTACAATTGAGGGTAGCGATAGGTATCCTTCCTGCGCCAATTAACCCAACTATCCATAGCTATGACTCTTGGACATATCAAGACTGATCGCGGCTTTACGCTCATCGAGCTTCTCGTCGTGATCGCAATCATCGGCATCCTCTCGTCCGTGGTGCTCGCGTCCCTCAACACGGCGCGTAACCGCGGCGCGGACGCTAACATCAAGGCGAACCTCGCGAACATCCGCGCGCAGGCTGAGCTTATCTACGACACCGACGGTGACTACGATGCTGTCTGTGGTGCGAACTCGACTACGCAGAACGCGCAGATCGCAAGCATGATTGCGAGCGTTAACACGCAGGGCGGTTCTGCTGTGTGCGGTCGCCCGGCTTCCGGCGCGGCTACCGCATGGGCAGCAGCAGGCACTCTTAAGACTCAGAACCAGTTCAGCTCGAGCTCCGGCGTAGACTACTTCTGCGTTGACTCGGTAGGTGCGTCGAAGGTAATCGACAGCGCACTCGGTGCGAACACCACGGCCTGCCCGTAATCAGGCATGGTTAAGAGAGAGCAGGTCGCATAAGCGGCCTGTTTTCTATTTGGGGAGCTATACTTCTACCTATGGATACCCTCATCGGTCTCGCGCTCTTCTCGCTCGGCGCGGTTCTCGCGAGCTTCCTTGCGGTCGTTGCGGAGCGCCTCTATACCGGCGAATCCTGGGTGAAGGGACGCTCGCGCTGCAACTCCTGCGCGGAGCATCTAACGGGTCGCGACCTGGTGCCGGTATTCTCGTGGATCGCCTCAGGGGGCAGGTGCCGGACGTGCGGCTCGCAGGTGCCTATAAGCTACATGGTGGGAGAGGCGACCCTGGGGTCGGTGTTCCTGCTCGGGTACCTGTCGCTCGGGTTTTCACTGTTGCTGCCGCTCTTTCTTCTTATCGTGTCGGTGCTCGCGTTCATCGTTCTCTACGACCTGCGGCATACCGTGGTGCCGGTGTTCGCATCGCGCACGCTTGTTGTCCTGTCGCTCCTGTACGCATTCCTCGCCTCGCCTGACCTGCAGGCGCTCGGCCTCACGCTCCTTACGGCAGGCATGGTCTCGCTGTTCTTCTTCCTGGCGTATGCGATCTCGCGCGGGCGGGCGATGGGTCTTGGGGACGCGCCCGTAGCGCTCGCGCTCTGCCTTTTGGTTGGCGGGCCGTTCGCGCTCCCGGGATTCCTTTTCTCGTTCTGGATCGGCGGCATCGTGGGCATAGCGATATTGGTAAGCCGTCCCAAGGGCCGTAGAATGGGAATAGAAGTGCCCTTCGTGCCATTTCTCGCAGCAGGTTACCTGCTCGCGTTCTTCACTCAATGGAATCCACTCCTCATGCCGATTATGTAGCGCAGCGCGGCTTCACGCTCGTCGAGATGATGGTCGTGCTCGCGATCATCGTCATCGTGACGGTGATCGCGCTTCTCGGGCAGTCTTCGTTCAACCGCTCGCTGGTCCTTACGGAGACCGCGTACACCATCGCGTTCTCGATTCGCCAGGCGCAGTTCCTGGGCATTTCAGGCCGCACGACCGCAGGTACCTCTGATGCCGGCTACGGCATCTACTTCGAGAACGGCCAGACAGGGAACTACCGCCTCTTTGCCGATATGAGCCCTACGCGCACGAACAATATCCAGAACAGTGGCGTATGTCCGGGACGTTCGGTGGCAACCGGCCAGGAAGCGAAACCTGGCGACTGCATCCGGAACAACCAGAACGAGGACGTTACCACCTATACGCTTAATAACGGATTCAAGATCGCGAAGTTCTGCGGCATAAACAGCAACGGCACAGAAGTCTGCAGTGGCGATATCACGAGCCTTAATATCTCGTACCTGCGCCCGAACACCCAGTCCATCATCGTCGGCACGCGCGGCGGCCTGCGGTACCTCTACTCCGGCGCGCGCATCCACGTGACGTCGCCGGACGGCGTCGCCGAGCGGTGTATAACCGTCTCGAAAGCGGGCCACGTCGCGGTACATATGAAAGGAGAGACCTCTTGCCCATGAGTACGCACCGAACCCAGCGCGGCTATACGCTTCTCGAGCTCATCGTATCGCTCGGCATCTTCAGCGTGGTTATCCTCGTCGTGATGGGAGCGTACCTGACGCTCATCAGTCTCGACCGTCAGGCACGTGCCAACAGCCAGCTCGCGACCTCGCTCTCGTTCGCGATTGAGAGCATGGCGCGCTCCTTGAGAACCGGAAGCGAATTCGTCTGCAATGGCAATACGAATTCACCCAACTGTACGGCAGGGGGTTCGAGCATCTCGTTCTGCTTGGATGGTCGCACCTGTAGGGATGGCGATTCTGACGAGCAGTACCTCACCACGTACTTCCTCCGCTCGAATGGCACCATCGGCCAGTGCTCCGGACGGCTCTGCACCGATTCTGCGTCCGAGCCGCTCACCGACAGCCGCATTAAGATCGAGTCTCTCCGGTTCTATGTGCGCGGCGTGGGATCGGGTGACGGACAGCAGCCGCAGGTTACGTTCGTGCTCGCCGGTTCCATGACCACCGACCAGGGAGAGGAGACAGATTTCAATATCCAGACCAGCGCAACCCAGCGCCTGCTTGAGCTATGATGTACGACCAGAACCAGCGCGGCTTCACACTCGTCGAGACCCTGGTCGCGATCACGATCATCGCGCTTGCGATGGTGGGTCCTCTGTATGCGGTGCAACAGTCCCTGAATGCGTCGCGCAGCGCGCGCGACCAGCTCGTGGCGTCCTCGCTCGCGCAGGAGGGCATCGAGTATGTGCGCAGCATCCGCGATGCGAATTACCTCGCTGTCCTCGGCGGCGGGACGCGTTCCTGGCTTTACGGCCTAAATGGCTCGAACGGCTCCACTAACTGCACGTCGCCCTGCGTCGTAGACCCGGTGCGTGGCACCATTTCGAATACGATTACGCCGCTTCGTCTCAATAACCAGAACCTTTACACGCAGCAGAACGGCTTCCCGGATACGCCGTATACGAGAACGGTGCAGATCGCTGCGGTGCCCGGAAGCACGACCGAGGTGGTGGTCACGGTGACGGTCTCGTGGAGCACGAACAACAAGCCCTATACAGTGACGCTCACGGAACGCTTACATAATTGGCTATGATCCCTCACACACCACAGCGCGGGTTCACCCTCCTTATCGCAGTTGTTCTTACGGCGGTCCTTCTGTCGGTCGGCTTTGCGCTCCTGGATATCGCCTACAAGCAGATCGTCCTCTCCTCGACGGCACGCAACTCGCAGTACGCGTTCTACGCAGCTGATTCCGCGATGGAGTGCGCGCTGTACTGGGACCAGCAGCACAACGCCTTCAGCGCCGCGAGCGCGCTTGCAAGCATACGCTGCAGCGGCTACGACATTCCGGTGACCTCCAGTACGGCAGGCGGCATCCGTACGAGCACCTTCTCTATTCCGTGCCCCGGAAGCGGCTCTTCCGCTTCGGTTGAGGTGCAGAAGGGCGGGGTCTGCAGCGGCTCCGCGACGAGCTGCCTGTATACGCGCGGCTACAATAGCTGCAACGCCGCAGACCAGCGCCGTGTCGAGCGCGCGCTTAAGGTTACGTACTAGGTTTTACGAGCGTTCCTGCTGGGGTAGAGTAGGGGCATGGCTACGGGGGTTCCGGAAGAGGCGCGCGAACGCGCTGCAAAACTGAGGGACGCGATACGCGCCTACCGGGCGGCATACCATGAGCGGGATGAGTCCTCGATATCGCCCGAAGCGCTCGACTCCCTGAAGCACGAGCTCGTGCTGCTCGAGAAGCAGTACCCATCCCTCGTTACCGCGGACTCCCCGACACAGACCGTCGCGGGGAAGCCGCTCCCGGGGCTCAAGAAGGTGGCGCATGCGGTCCCGCAGTGGTCGCTCGATGACGCGTTTGACGAGGCGGAGATCCGCGCGTTCGACGAGCGCGTGCGGCGCATGCTTGCGAAGTCCTTGCCGAAGAACGCGCAGCCTACTTATGTATGCGAGCTCAAGATCGACGGCGCGCACATCATCCTGACGTATGAGAAGGGGTCGCTTACGGTTGCGGCGACGCGCGGGGACGGTGTGGTGGGCGAGGACGTGACCCACACCGTCTCAACCATCGCTTCGATTCCGAAGGAGCTCACGCGCCCCGTCGATCTTATCGTCGAGGGAGAGATCTACATGAGCCGCAAGGGCTTCGCGCTTCTCAACAAGGAGCAGGAGAAGGCCGGCAAGCCGCTGTTCGCGAATCCGCGCAATATTGTCGCTGGATCGCTCCGGCAGCTCGACCCGGCCGCAGCGGCCGCCCGCCCGCTCGGCGCGTTCCTATATGACATCGAAGGGTTCTCCGAGCCGGTGCCCGGGTCGCAGTTCTTGGAGCTTGCGGCGCTGCGCGACCTCGGTCTTCCGGTGAATCCGCATGAGGTGCGTGCGACCACTATCGAAGAAGTGATCGCCTACTGGAAGAAGTGGCAGGGGCGCGCGCGCGACCGCGAGGACTACCAGATCGACGGCATCGTCGTGAAGGTGGAGGATCGCGCGCAGCAGCAGGCGCTCGGGCACACCGGAAAGGGACCGCGCTACGCTATCGCGTTCAAGTTCCCGGCCGAGCAGGTGACGACCGTCGTCGAGGACATCAGCCTTCAGGTCGGGAGGACCGGGGTGCTCACGCCGGTCGCGCACCTGCGCCCGGTCGCGGTCGCGGGCACCATGGTCGCGCGGGCAACGCTTCATAATGAGGACTTCATTAAGGAGAAGGACATCCGCATCGGCGACACCGTAATCCTCCAGAAAGCGGGCGACATCATTCCGGAGATCGTGCAGGTGTTGCCGGAGTTCCGGAACGGGAAGGAGAAGCGGTGGGCATTCCCGAAATCGTCGCCGCTGTGCGGCGGGGACGGGGAGATAGAGCGCGTGCCGGGAACCGCTGCGTGGCGCTGCAAGATCGCCGGCTCGTTCGATCAGCAACTCCGGAAGCTCGCGCATTTTGCGGGGAAGAGCGCGCTTGATATCGATGGACTCGGCGCCAAGACCGTGAAGCTCCTGATGGAGCACGAGCTCGTCGCGAACCCGGACGACTTCTTCGACCTCACCAAGGACGAGCTTCTCGGGCTCCCGGGCTTCAAGGAGAAGTCTGCGCAGAACCTCATCGATGCGCTCGCGGCGCGCAGGAGCATTCCGCTTGACCGGCTTCTCGTGGGGCTCTCGATTCCGCATGTAGGAGAAGAGACCGCGCGGAGCATCGCCATGCACTTCGGATCGCTTTCGGCGCTCCGTGCGGCAAAGCCCGCGGAGTTCTCCGCCATGCATGGCATTGGCGACGTGGTTGCGGACGCGTGTACCCGCTGGTTCGCCGACCCTGAGAACCGCGCGCTGCTTGAGCGGCTTGCGGCGCATCTCTCGGTTATGGATGTGAAGCGCGAGGGCGGCGGCGGACCGCTTGCTGGCGTTACGGTTGTTATTACCGGTTCCTTCGAGTCGTTCTCGCGCGAGGAGGCAGAGGCGCTGGTACGCAAGGCTGGCGGGAAGCCGGCAGGCTCGGTCTCGAAGAAGACCGGATTCGTGCTCGCGGGGGAGAAGCCCGGCTCGAAGCTCCAGGCCGCGCAGGAGCTCGGGATCCCGGTCGTCGATGAGGCGGAGTTTCTGCGAAGGGTGAACCCGTGATATACCTTTGAGTAATGGCAAACGCAACTCCAGAGGACGTGGTCCGGCTTGCAGGACTCGCGCGCGTCGAGGTGCCTGAGGCGGATCTTCCGCGATTTGCGCGGGAGTTCGATGCGGTGCTTGCCTACGTGGGCAAGCTCGACGAGCTCGTCATTCCGGACCTCGAGCGCACGGTGCCTCCCGTGCGTAACGTGTTCCGCGCGGATCTCGTAACGAACGAGACCGGGAGCCATACCGAGAAGCTCGTCGCGCAGTTCCCGCAGCGCGAGGGCGACAGCCTTTCCGTGAAGCAGATCATCAGTCATGACTAAGCCGCTCAACGAGTATTCGATCACCGAGGCGGCAGCGATGCTGCGCCGCAAGGAGTGCACGGTACGCGAGCTCTGGGACGCGACGAGCGCGGCGGCGCATGCGCGCAACGCCGAACTCAATGCGTACCTCGAGCTCTTCGAGGCGGACGAGGAAGCCATCGCGCGCGCGCAGGAACGCATCGACCGGGAGGGCGATGCAGCGCCGATCCTCTGCGGCATCCCGCTTGCGATGAAGGACAACATCCTCATCGAAGGGAAGGTCGCGAGCGCGGCCTCGAAGATGCTCGCGAATTACCGCGCGACCTATGACGCGACCGTCACCAAGAAGCTCAAGGAGGCGGGCGCGCTTTTCGTGGGGCGCACGAACATGGACGAGTTCGCGATGGGTTCGTCCACCGAGCACTCCGCATACGGCCCGTCCCGAAACCCCATCGATCCCTCGCGCGTGCCCGGTGGCTCTTCCGGCGGCTCTTCGGCTGCGGTCGCGGGGCATATGGCGCTCGGCGGGCTCGGCACCGATACGGGCGGCTCTATCCGCCAGCCGGCAGCGCATACGGGCCTCATAGGGCTCAAGCCGACCTACGGCGCGGTCTCACGCTCCGGTCTCATCGCGCTCGGCAGCAGCCTCGACCAGGCAGGGCCGCTCGCAAAGACCGTGGCGGACGCAAAGGCGATCTTCGATACCCTGAAGGGGCAGGACCCGCTCGATGCGACCACCATTGCAGACACCACCTACCAAGTGCCGGAGGCAGGAAAGAGCCTTCGAATCGGCGTCCCGCGCCATCTGCTCGAAGAGGGGCTCGACCCTGATGTGCGCGAGCGGTTCGACGAGACGCTCCGTGCGCTCGAGGCGAGAGGGCACACGCTCGTCGACGTGTCGCTCCCCACGAGCGGCTACGCGCTCCCGGCGTACTACGTGATCATGCCGGCAGAGGCGTCGACCAACCTCGCGCGCTTCGATGGCGTGCGCTACGGACTCGCTGAGCGCGGCAAGACCCTGCTTGAGGACTACGTACAGAGCAAGACCGCGGGATTCGGTCCGGAGACCGTTCGCCGCATCCTCCTTGGCACCTTCGTGCTCTCCTCAGGCTATATCGATGCGTATTACCGCAAGGCCGAGGGCGCGCGTACGGTGCTGCGCGCCGAGTACGATGCGGCCTTCGAGAGCTGCGATGTGATCGCGTTCCCGACGACGCCGTCCCCGGCGTTCCGCTTTGGCGAGAAGTCCGACCCGGTCTCGATGTACCTGGAGGACGTATTCACCGTTACGGCAGACCTTACCGGCATGCCGGCGCTCTCGGTGCCCATGGGCACGGTTGAGCGCGACAGCGTAGCACTTCCGGTTGGTATCCATTTCACCGCACCGCTCGGCGCGGACGATCTCCTGTTTAGAATCGGCGCAGATGTCACGGGAGAGACGGTATAATCCTTCTAATGGGGACCACGTCAGAACCTTCGATCAACTTCCTTAACGTCGAGTACTTCTTCCGGCTCTTCTACGAGCTCATCACGTCTCCGGGCGGGATGTCGCTCGAGCTTGCCGGGCTCATGGCGCTTGCCGCAAACCTGTGGCTCCTGGTTACCGGCATTTCCATACTCGTGTCGATTGGCCTTTTGGCGGTCTTCATCCACGCGACCATCCGCTACCACGAGACCCGTCGCGAGGAGGTGCCGAAGTTCGCGACGGTGCATGCGGCGCATGCAGAAGAGGAGCGCGACCACAGCCGTTGGGCGCACGTGGTGTCGCTCATCTCGAGTCCTCATGAGAGCGACTGGCGCCAGGCCATCATCGAGGCGGATATCATGCTCGACGATCTTCTGTCGCAGCTTGGGTATGTAGGAGAGTCCGTGGGCGAGAAGCTCAAGGCCGTGGATCCAGATCGCTTCCATACGCTCCAGAACGCCTGGGACGCTCATAAGGTGCGCAACGAGATCGCGCACTCAGGGTCCGCGTTCCGGCTCGAGGAGCACACCGCGCACCGTACCATCGCCCTGTATGAGAGCGTGATGCGGGAGCACGGCGAGATTTAAATTTAGGAAACCCTTTCTCGAAACGTTCTTTTGCGGTGACAGTTTGCACATACGAGCTCGCACTTTTCGATCTCTTTCCGTATAGCTTCAATGCTGAGAACCTTTCTAGACCAGCTACCAATAGTGAAGCTCTTTAGCCCGGGGTCCGCATGATCGAAGTCAAGAACAAACGGGAATTCTTTCCCGGGGAACCCGCAGTCTACACATGCGTGCTCTCTTTTATACTCGTCAAGAAACCGGGCGACCCTCAACTTGTTAGACCGCACATAGGATAGATGCTTCTCTTTGTTTCTCGGGTACCACACCTCTTTCATGTAGCGGGCGTGATACTCCTTCCGCTGGTCAGGGTCCTTCCGAGGCATAGTGAAAGAATAGCATCTATATAAGTGCTCGGTTATGAATCTCGGGGCCAGCTAGGTGCGCCCGAAGCGAATCAGTACGTTGCGTCAGACCGGTATCGGTGGTATGGTATGCGCACGCTTCATTGAGAAGCATTTGACATAGCGGGGTAGAGGAGAGGTACCTCGGGAGGCTCATGTGAATAACGTGACCCTATCCGGCAACGGATAGCGGAAAAACTCTCTAAACTGCTGGAACACCGTGAGAGCTTCTTGTGCTACAGCGTGATCCGAAAGGATGAGCGCGAATGCTGAAAAACAAGAGGATTCGGCAATCAGCAGCCAAGTCTCGGAGCAATCCGGGAAAGGTTCAGAGACTATAATGGGAGGATCCCCACGGGATCATGGGATAGTCCATTCCTTCTGGAAACAGTAGGTGTAAAAGAACCTCCAGACGCCGGTTCGATTCCGGCCCCCGCAACCACGATATGTTTTTGGGAGAGCAGAGAAGACCGCCCTACAGGGCGGTCTTCTCGCGTCTGCCCTTGACACGGGTGGTACCATTAATGGTATGGAGCCTGCATCGCCAGAAGCAAAGAACGAGGCGCTCTCATTTCTCGCAAACCACGAGGCGGGCGTGCTTGCGACGCTCTCGACGCAGCAAGAGGTTCGTGCACGACTCGTGTACTACGCAGCCGATGATGCTTTCAATATCTATTTCCTCACGCTCAACGATACGCGTAAGGTGGCCGACCTGCGCACGCACTCGCGCGCTGCGTTCGTGGTCTCAAGCACTGAGCCGCCGCGGACGCTTCAGATTGAAGGAGAGGTCGCCGACCTCACCGACTCCGCTACCCTCGACCCCTTCCTGAGCGAGTTCGTGCACAAGCTCATGGCCCATGAGAAGTACGGCATACCGCTCTCGCACCTGGATGCAAGCACAATACGCTTCTACCGGCTCACGCCTACGTGGGTGCGCTGGGGTGACTTCACCGAGGGTCCCGGAAGCGACAAGGTCTTCGCCGAGATCAGCCTTGCGCAACCGCATCAATAGCTTCTATGCCTATGCACCGGATTCCTTGTCAGCGAGCATGTGAGAGAGGGAAATGGTGCACGCAGAACCGTCAGCGCTTCCGACGCTCGGGCGGTTGTCCGGCGCGGCGCGGCAATCGATACGCGAATACGCCAATTACATAATTCATGGGTATCTCTATGGCTACGAAAAAACAGGTGACGGCAGCGAAGAAGAACGTGAAGAAAGCACAGGCAGCGTGGAAGGGGATGACGCCGCGGCAGCGCGCGCTCGCGCAGCCGCAGGGTCGTGATCGCCAAAAGCCGGGTACCGGTTCGGCTGCCCGGTACTATCGGGTCGAGTTGCGTCCGGCACGCGATTTCACCTCGTTCCGCACGCAGGACGTAGGCAAGAAGGGCGGGCTACAGCGCGTAGCGGGACACCGCGCAAGCGGTAGCTGGGCGACCCAGGCATGGCTCATCAGCAAGGATCATGCGCACATCGCAAAGAATGGCGAGCTCATCGTGGACGACGCCACGGAGCGCGCGGCGCTCAAGAAGGCGGTGCGCGGCAAGATCATGCACGTAAAGGGCAGCATCTGTGAAGCGCATCCAGCCAAGAACGTGCCAGAGAAGGCAAAGCCCACGCCCGCAATGCGCAAGGCGCAGGCAGCGCGCAGGAAGGTATGAGTGTATACGCGCTCAACCTAGCGGAAGCGGCGCTCGAGAACGATACGTATAGGCGCGTATTGCATACCGGAGAGCATCTGCAGCTCGTGCTCATGTGCCTTGCGCCCGGGCAGGATATCGGAGAGGAAGTGCACCCCATTGACCAGTTCATCCGAGTGGAAGAGGGGCAGGGAGTGGCGATTGCCGAAGGCAAGGAGACCCCGCTGTCAGACGGATCAGCGGTGTTCGTGCCCGCGGGCGTCCGGCATAACATTCGCAACGTATCGGAAAGCGACTCGCTGCGGCTCTATACGCTCTATGCGCCGCCCAACCATCCTCCGGGGCTGCTTCAGCAGACAAAGCCCGCAGGCGCCTTTGAAGGAGGCTATACTCAGGGAGATGCCGATTACGACCCGCGCCATGAATGCTCATAACGATTCGCCGATAGCCTACAAAGACCGTCTCGCTCGCGACCTCAAGGTCTTCGGCGTCGCGTCCTTTTTCTTCTTCGCTATCGGCGTCATCACCATGTTCGGCATGGAATGGTACGGAAGCCTCGCGGTGCCCTCGTGGATGCCGCCAGAGCAGATTATCGCAGCAATCTGGGGCACGCTCTTCGTGACGACCGCCGTATCGCTCATCGTGCTGTTCGACGCCGAGAGGACAGCGACGGTGCGCCTCCGGACCATCGTGCTCCTGTACCTGGGGAACGCGCTCCTGGTGCTTCTATGGAACTACCTGTTCTTCGGGGTGCATCAGCTTGCGCTTGCGATCGGTGCGTCGGTGGCGGTGGGCATCTCGGTGCTCGTGCTCATGTACTTGGTCAAGGGATCGTCGCGTACCGCAGCATGGCTGCTCGCGCCGTATGTGGCGTGGGTGGGGTTTGCGATCGCCGCAAGTTATTCAGTAATGCTTCTAAACTAACGTATGGAGTACGAGACAGCAGGGCGCGACTCGATACCGCACTATCATGGAGACAAGGTACGTATCCTGTTTCTTGCGACTGCGGCGATAGGCGCGGTAGGCATTCCGTTCTGGGGGCATCTCGTGCCGTACGGCACCCTGTTCGAGGTGCTCGGAGGCATCGTTTTGATAGTGCTCGCAGGGCTCGCTAATCCGCGCAGCAGGTGGGTCATGGTGCTGAGCATCATCGTTGCGGCGTTCGGCGTCTTCCTGCTTGAGGCATCGGCGATCGCGTTCCATACGCGTGATCCGTTCGAGCTGCTAGTCGCGCGCGAAGTCACGGCGCTCCTCCTCGGCGCCGCGCTCTACTTCAGCGTCAAGACGCTCCGGGCCATGGTGCAGGGCAGGATCGGGGAGCGGCCTACGCCCTGGGAGTTCGAGAAGCCAGAGACGCATGAATAAGATACTTATATCCTCTCCGTACCTCCGAGCAGCGGCGTTGCTCGGGATCCTTATCGTGGTGGCGACGCTCGGGTTCCTTATCGGGGAGATTAGGGAAGGCGAGGGCGACGTGTCGTGGGTTCCGGTAGCCCCGCGCACCTTTACGAGTGATGCTATCGGTATCGCGTTTGAATATTCGCTTCGCAACGAGCTGGTTGAGGAGGTGTTGGAGCGCGGAGAATGCCCGGAGGGTGCCGCGACCGCAGCCGATGCTTGCGATCATCGCTATCTCGGGTTTACGGATGGAGACAGCACGCTCTGGTTCCTCTCTGCGGAGAGCGCGCTGTTTGCGAAGTATCCGCTCCCGCGCGAAGGCTCGCGCGAGGATACGCTGCGCACCTGGGATATAACCGAGTACTGTACACAGGGTCTCTATCCGCTCTCGTGCGTCGAGAGCACGAACGCTAACGGGCTGCGCGTGGTGGAGGTGGGGTATGCGCCTGCGTGCAACGAGCTCGAATCGTGCAGCGACGAGGCGTTCAGCGTGTTCTTCGTGGAGACGCAGAATCCAGCCTACCCGATCGTCGCGCTCTGGCGTGACCGCTCCGTGCACCGTTTCGTTCCAGACGAGGTGATCGCAGAGATCATCGGGTCCCTGCGCCCGCTCGAGTAAACACAAAAGCACCCGGCGAACGCCGGGTGCTTTTGTGCGTCTGAGAATTAGCGCTTTGCTGCTGAGATAGCGAGCCAGAGCGCAGAGAGGCCGACGAGGATGTAGACGATCCACTCTACCTGCGGCCAGGAACCAAGGAGCAGGTTCACGAGATTCAGGTTGGTTCCCATGAACCCGCCGAGGCCGACGAGACCCCAGTTGAGGCCGCCGATGATGGTAAGTACGAACGCAAGCTTCTTAAGCATGGTCATATCCTACGGTGGGTTAGTAATTCACCGTATCACTTATAAGTATGCGCCTTGGAGGGTGCTGAAATTGCACCGCTGTGCATAAGCGCTACTTCGCGCAGTCGGTACAGACACCGAAGAGCTCGAGGGAATAGCGCTCGATGCGCGCGAATCCGGGCACGCGCTTCTCCGGGAAGTGCTCGTGTGCGAGGTCGATGTCGGCGATATGGCCGCAGCTACGGCAGATCGCGTGGTGGTGGTGCGGCCGCCCGACCGCGAGCTCGTAGTGCGCATGATCATGCTCGAGATTCACGCGCGATACGATGCCTGTGGCGGCAAGCGCCTCAAGCGCGCGATACAGCGTCACCTGATTCATCGCGCCCTTAAGACTGCGTTCGATCTGCTGCACCGATACCGGCTTCGTTTCGTGCGCGAGCGCTTGGATGAGCGCAACACGCCCCGGTGTCGCCCGAAGCCCGGCGTCCTTGAGGATAGCTACAGGATTAAGGTTAGTGCGCATGCGGCTGAGACGGCGTGCGGTCGAAGAGCAGCGACTTAAGCAGGAGAAGTGCGCGGAGGATGAGGAGCGCGCCGATCACGAGCGCAGCCCAGAGATCCGTACTCTCCGGAAGGATGGAGAACGCGATGCCAAGACCGAGTACGGGAAGAACCAGGTTCTTCACGAAGTCCATGAGGACATGGAAGTGTAGGCCCTTGTGCGCGCCATGGTGGTGCACTGGATCGATCTTCGAGAGGAGGCGATGCTGGAAGAGGTTCGCGATCGCCGCCGCACCCGAGAATACGAAGAGCAGGATGCCATCCACTTCATGCTCATGGTGGTCGCCCTCAGACAGTACCTCCCACGCTTCGCTACCTACGTGAAAGCCAATCGCGATTAGGATCGCGACGGCGGCGAGCGTGCTCAGGAACGCAATGCGACGGGAATTAAGCCCGACGCGGATAAGGAGCGCCGCGGTGAGCGGCACGAGCGCGAGCATGGTGTCGCTCAGTACGTGGCCCACGTCCGCAAGGAGCGCGCGGCTCCCCGAGAGCCAGGAGCCTACGAGCTCAAGCGAGACGATGAACACGCTGAGGACCCAGACCAGCGCGTAGATCCAGAGGTGGGTATTGGATGTTGCTTTCATGCGTACTAGCGTACGCTGCCTCCGTGATAAATGCAAGTAAGTTGCGTTTAGTGCCGGTGGCCGTGCGAGGTGGCACGAGCGCCCTTCAGCATGAAGGTCGCGATGAGGGTGGTGAGCGGGACGGCGAGGATGATGCCGATGCTGCTCATGAGGATGCGGATGATCTCGGTAGCGAAGAGCTCGCCATTCAATATATAGAGCGGGCTCGCAGTCGATTGTTTCAAGAGGAGCAGCAGCGGCAGGGAGGCGCCTACGTACGCGATAGCGAGCGTATTCACGAGCGCGCCGATGTGCTCGCGCCCGATCCTGATGCCGCGCGCGTAGACCTGGGCTCGCGTGTAATCCTTGCCGGCGGTGTAGAGCTCCTCTACAGCCACGGCCTGCCCGATAGCGCTGTCATACAAGACGCCGAGAAGACCGATCATGATGCCGCCGAAGAGAAGGCCTACCATGTCGATAGAGCCGCCGGTCGCGAAGTTGAGGTACGCGTTCTCCTCGGAGGTGAACCCGGAGAGGTTCGCGAGATCAATCGCGAAGTAGGTCGCGATGCCGGTGAGGATGATGGTCGCGAGCATGCCGAGCATGGCGGCAGTGGTGGTACGCGTGAATCCGTGCGTTACGTACGAACCGATGAAGATGATCAGAGACGCCACGCCAAGCGACACGAGGATAGGAGAGGTACCGCCGTGGATCCCCGGAAGGAGAAGGTAGAACACCAGCACGAGGCTGCCGGCGAGCGAGGCGAGGCCGCGGATGCCCTGCCACCCGCCGAACAGGAAGACGAGCGCAAGGAACGCGATGCCGATCCAGAGCAGGACATCGAGCCGGTAGGGATCGGAGACGGCCCAGGTCTCAAGGTCGAAGCCGCCCACGATATGGCGGACATAGAATATGTCTCCGGCGTTAAGCTGCGTGAAGTCGTTCTCGAACGTAACCA
>Ga0247718_1000096_pt1 | contig 19576 bp, 20 predicted proteins | sample 21E_DmetaG_FD_189045 | JGI IMG/M metagenome (GOLD analysis project Ga0247718, IMG submission 189045) | Soil microbial communities from hillslope of Landscape Evolution Observatory, University of Arizona, Oracle, AZ, United States - 2-1-E_D | ecosystem: Engineered > Artificial ecosystem >...
GAATGCCGGTCGATTGCGTATTCGGCTTGCTTTCGCCCGAACAGGCCGGTGCAACGCACCTGCAGGCCCTCGCGGCGATCTCCCGGCTGATGCGCGATGAACGCATGCACGAGCGCCTGATCGCCGCGCCCGATGCCGATGCGATCTACGCATTGCTCGTCAATGTCATCGACCGCGACGCCGCCTGACCACTTGGTCCCGCGCGTGAAATGAGCGGAAGCCGCCTTCCGGCCGCTCTTGAAGTGACAGCCCTGATTCGCCTTGTCGAAGCCAAAGGCGGCTTCGGCGTTGTCGTGCATCGCGGCGAGCTGGACAGCGGCACGATCTTGATTGTTATTGTCATCAATCAAGGGTTTGGTCAGTCAAGTGCGCAGGTCTATGAGCGCTTGCCAAAGCCGGATGGCACTCTAGGCTGGACCCTTTCGAAAGCCCAAGATCCTCAAGATAAAGCGGAGTTCGATCAGTATCTGAGCCGCCGAGCTGCGCAGGACCGCGACTTGTGGATTGTCGAACTGGCCATCGCGGACGGCGAACAGTTCATCCGGAATCTTGAGGAAATTGAGAACAAACACGGATTCATGGGTTGACTCACTGAGTACATTCCTTAGGGCGCCCGCTCTCGACCACGCGTAGGCAGCGATGAGACGGCAAGAAAGCCTCCACGCCAGCACGCAGACGGGGGGCAGACGCCAGAGCCTTCGAGCGGCATCAGTCTTGCAGCCAAGTCCTGCTTTGACTGAACCGATCGCGCTTTGTGCCGACGTTCACCGCCCAATGACGAAGTTGCATGAGCCGCCAGTTCCGTGTCGCCAGTGCCGTGTGCATTGCTGCAAGTCTTGCCACTATCCTGTTCAGCACCGGCGGTTCCGGTGCGAAAGCACAGGACATCCAGATCCCGGTCGCTGAAGCACCCGGATCCTCGGCCATAACCGTTGAACCCCGCACGAGTGTGTTCCGGCCGGTCGAACAGCCCCTTCCCCAGCCCGAACGGACTGAGCCTGATAGCGCGGACGCCTTGCCGTCTGCCTCTACTCTGGCCGATCTGGTTGAGCGTACGCCGCTCCCCGCATCGCTTTCGCGCGAGATGGAATGCCTTGCCGGCGCTGTCTACTTCGAGGCGCGCAGCGAAACCCTTGCCGGCCAGCTGGCGGTTGGGCGTGTGATCGTCACCCGCGCAGCCTCAGGCCGTTTCCCGAGCTCCTATTGCGGGGTCGTCTACCAGCCCTCGCAGTTCTCGTTCGTCCGCGCCAATGCGATGCCGTGGGTTGATCACGATAGTGCCAAGTGGCAGCAGGCCGTGAAGATCGCCGTAATTGCCGACAGCGGCGCCTGGAAAAGCCCGGTGGAAGGCGCGATGTTCTTCCACGCGGCGCATATCGCGCCGTCCTGGGGCAAGACCCGCATGGCGCGGGTGGATAACCACGTCTTCTATCGCTGATCGCGTCTGATCGGATTCTTGCAGCCCTGGCCTCAGGCCATGGCTGCAAGCGCCGTCCGCAACGTCGAGAAGTGCGATTGGCGCGCAAGCAAGTGGAGCGCGTGAACGTTGGGAAGGCGCTGAGCCATGGACTGCGCCATTTCAGGCGGAGTCCAATTGTCGGCGCTGCCCTGCCAGATTGTGACAGGATGTATCACGTCTGACAGCAGTCCCGCCCACGGCCGGACATAGGCCTCGATTTCCGCCTTGTAGCTTGGAAGTCCTCCAATCAGGCATGATTGCAGCACCTGGCGGTAGGGACCGACAAACTGCGCATCAGCTTTCAGTTCACGATCATCGCCTTGCGCGGTCGCAAACAGAAAGTGGGTAAGCAGGTGCGGCAGTCGCGCTGCGCAAAATGACTGCGCCCCCGCCAAGGCAGCGAACAACCGCGGTCGCTGCATCGCTGCCCGGAAGATCGGCGCGCCAGCCATTTTGCCAAGAAAGTTGCCAATTTCGAGCGGTCCCGCCGGGGAGACCAGCTGCAGAGTCAGATCAGCGGCGGGTATTCGCGCTGCGACTTGAAGCGCGACATGCGCCCCCGCCGAGAAGCCGACGAGGCGCACAGGCCCTACGGCGCCAAGCTCAGAGATGCTCGCAACCAATTGCCCGATGCGGGATTCCGGTTCAAGCGGCAGCGCAGCCCGATCCAGCGCAATCCATGATCGGACGGCTTCACCACCCAAAAGTGCCAGTTCGGCTGGAGCGCCGGGATTGCCGTGAAAATAGATAGTTCTCACGGCAATCTCCATACAGCCGTCAATGCCGGAAGTGACGCATTCCCGTGAAGACCATCGCGAGACCGGCAGCATCGGCCGCTGCGATCACTTCGTCGTCCCTGATCGAGCCGCCAGGTTGGATGACAGCCGTAGCGCCCGCTTCCACGGCAGCCAGCAGACCGTCGGCGAACGGAAAGAAGGCGTCCGACGCGACCGCAGAGCCGACGGTGCGCGGTGCGTCCCAGCCATAAGTCTCCGCGGCTTCCTGCGCCTTCGCGCCGGCGATCCGCGCGCTGTCGCGACGATTCATCTGGCCTGCGCCGATGCCCGCCGTCACCCCATCCCGCGCATAGACGATGGCATTGGATTTGACGTGCTTGGCGACAGTCCAGGCGAAGCGGCAATCGGCAAGCTCCTGCGCGGTCGGCTGGCGCTTGGTCACCACCTGCAGCATGTCGTCGGTCAGCTCGCCATTGTCGCGATCCTGTACAAGCAGACCGCCAGCGATGGGCACGGTGACCAGCCCGGCGCGGCTTGCAGAGGGCATTTCATCAAGGAGCAACAGGCGAAGGTTCTTCTTGCGGGCGAACGCAGCCAGCGCAGCTTCGTCGGCGCCGGGTGCAACCACGACTTCCGTGAAAATCTCGCAGATCGCTTCGGCGGTGGCACCATCAAGCGGGGTGTTGAGCGCGACGATGCCCCCGAATGCGGAGACCGAATCGCAGGCGAGCGCTGCTTTCCACGCCTCAAGCGGGGTCGCCGCGACGGCCACACCGCAGGGATTGGCATGCTTGACGATGACCACGGCGGGCTTGTCCGCTCCGAACTCCGCGATCAGTTCGAGTGCCGCATTGGCGTCATTGTAATTGTTGTAGGACAGTTCCTTGCCCTGCAATTGCCGTGCCTGCGGCAGACCCTTCACAGGGCCGCCCTGCGCTGGCACATAGAGCGCGGCGCTTTGATGCGGGTTCTCGCCGTAGCGCAGCGTCGAGACCAGCTTGCTTGCCGAGAGCAAGGTTTGCGGGAAGTGCTGCTGCTGGTCGGTGACGGCAAACCACTGCGCGATCGCCGCGTCGTAGGATGCGGTCGCGGCGAAGGCCTTGGCGGCCATCGCCTTGCGGAATTCGAGGCTGGTGGCACCGCCGGTCGCTTCCAGCGCTGCGATCAGCACGGCATAGTCCGCGGGATCGGTCACGATGGTCACGTAGTGGTGGTTCTTGGCCGCCGATCGCACCATCGACGGCCCGCCGATGTCGATGTTCTCGATCACTTCCTCGCGGCCTGCGCCCTTGGCGACGGTGGCGGCGAAGGGATAGAGGTTGACCACAACAAGGTCGATCGCCCCGATTTCATGTTCGGCCATCGAGGCGGCATGGGCCGGATCGTCGCGAACTGCCAGCAGCCCGCCGTGAACCTTCGGGTGCAGTGTCTTGACGCGGCCGTCCATCATTTCAGGAAAACCGGTGAGGTCCGAGATGTCGCGCACGGTCAGGCCTGCATCACGCAGCGCTGCAGCGGTCCCGCCAGTCGACACCAGCTCGACTCCATGGGCCGCAAGGGCGCGGCCGAGGTCGGCAAGGCCGGATTTGTCGGACACTGAAAGCAGCGCCCGCTTGATCGTCACGTCGGTCACAATGGAATGTCCTGTCTAGCGCATCTTCTTGAGCAGCCACGAGAACGACTCGCCGCTGCGCGGAATCTTGGCCGAGATCACCAGCTGCCGTGTGGCAAGCGGCCGTCCCATGCCGTCAGACCAGATGCTTTCTTCAAGCGTGACCGGATCGCGGCCGGAACGGAACTGCCATAGGCTGCCGTCGGGCAAGGCCAACGTGACGCCAAGACCGTCACGCCCTTGCGCCAGCTCGATATGAGGGCCGAGGTGGAAGCGCAAGGCCACACCGATCATTCCGCGCTTGCCGCGGCGGCCGGTCGGCACCAGCAAGTCCTCACCGCGCAGTTCGCTACCATCGTCGCGCATGATCAGAATGCGGCGATGCGTGAGGCCATAGCGGCTGACATAGCCGTTATGGCTCGCTTCGATCCGCGTGGCGCCAGCACCTTCGCCGGTGAGGATGCGGCGATCTACTTCGACCTCCGAAACGCCGGGCCCAAGCTTGCCGTTGATAAGCACCGCGGTGGAATTGAAATCGTCGATCGCCAGCGTCGAATGTGCGGCCGTAGCGCGCAGGCCCTGCGCCAGCCGCAGCGGGATCTGGCCTCCAGCAAAGGCCGCACCGCCGCAGTTGACGATCAGGCGTTCCTTGCCGTGGCTGAATTCGAACGCCAGCGTCGATGCACAGCCGTCACGCGCATGGCGCGCCACGGGGGGTGGTGCAGCATCGAACTGCAGAACAGACTTGCCCGCTGCGACGCGCTGATAACCCCAATGGCGCGCATCGCGCAGCGGACGTGTACGCACGCCGCTTGCCTTGATCAGCGCGGCAATACGTTCCGGCGATACCGCACCGGCGCCTTGCCACGAGCCAAGCCCACCGTCGCCATGAAGCAAGGTGAGCAGCGGCGGAACCAGCATCTCGAGGATCGCGTCGAGCTGAGGCGGCGGGGTGCTGCGAACGGCCGCATAGCAGGCGCGCAGTTCGATCAGCAGTTCGATCACCTCGATCTGGCCGAGCGGGCTGCGTGAAAGCACCCCGCCATCATCGCACACGAGATTGCCCAGTGCCCTGACCAGCCCGCCTTCGCCGTAGAGCTTGCGCGCACGGCCATCGTCGAGCAGCAAGCCGGCGGCGGTGATGGCGGTCCAACCGGCGACTTCGGCGAGCGTATCCTCGGCCCGTCCAACGTGGCGGTCCAGCCAGCGCGCGGTCTCGTCAAAGGTAGTCAGCACCCGGGCACGCAGCTTGCGATCCTGGCTCGAGAGCAGCAGCGGAGCATGGATCAGCCACGACAGGAGCCGGTGCCCGGCGTTTCCGACGGCCCAGGCAGGACCGGCTCCCGGGCGCGGATTGGCCGCGAGCCATGCCGCAAAAATCCGTTCGGCCACTGGTGCGCACTGTGGCCGCGTGGCGCAGCTTGCCAGATCGCCGAGCCAGCTGAAGCCGTGGACCACACGCTCGAACGGCGGGGAGAGCCGAGGACCGCTGAATTCGGTATCGGCGATAGGGAGTTTGACGCCATGGAGCAGGAAATGCCCTGCACGCAGCGCCGTTCCGGATGCCGGGTCACCGGGCAGCATGCTGGCAACGGTGGCCGTAAGTCGCGGCCGTGCGCGCTTGCGGAAGGGATTGAGCGCTGAGGGCGGCAGGCCCAGCCCATAGGCCAGCCGGATCAGCCGCTCGCCCGCGCTGACCTGCGGCGGTGAGAAATCGGCTACGGTAAGAGCCCGGCCCGATTCGAGAGGCGCAATCTTGCCAACATCGGTGGCGACAGGAGGATTGCTCTCTGCTGCGATCGGCCGCGACTTTGTCGGCGCAATGACCAGCGGCTCCGGGTCGGGACCAAGCGGCAGTGCTGGGCGCCGGGTATCGCTGTCGAGCGCGGTATCTGGCTCCGGTTCGCGCGCAATGCCCTGGTCAGAGGCTTCACGGATTCCGGAGAATAGGCGCGCCATGGCGTCAGTCAGCGCCCTTTAGCGCGGCGATGTTGGCGGCATAGCAGGTGGGACCGCCCTTGAACGTGGCTGTCCCTGCTACCAGCACATCAGCGCCGGCGTCCATGCACTGCCGTGCTGTCATAACATCGATCCCGCCGTCGACTTCAAGGTGGATCGGCTTTCCGGTCTTGTCGATCATCTTGCGCACGGCTTCGATCTTGCGAAGCTGGCTGGCGATGAAGCTCTGGCCGCCAAAGCCGGGATTGACGCTCATGACGAGGACCAGATCGATCTCGTCAATCAGGTAGTCCAGCATCTTGGCCGGTGTGCCCGGATTGAGCGCAATGCCGGCTTTCTTGCCCAGCCCGCGAATGGCCTGAACGGTACGGTGGATATGCGGGCCCGCCTCAGGATGGACGGTGATGATATCCGCACCTGCGGTGGCAAAGGCTTCAAGGTAGAGATCGATCGGCGCGATCATTAGATGGACGTCGAACGGCTTTGCACTGTGGGGGCGCAGAGCCTTCACCACGCCGGGCCCGATAGTGATATTGGGCACGAAATGGCCGTCCATCACATCGACATGGATCCAGTCTGCACCAGCGGAGTCGATCGCCCGCACTTCCTCCCCCAGCCGTGCGAAATCGGCTGAGAGGATCGATGGGGAAATCAGCGGCGCGGCCATCACGAAAACTCGCAAACAGGAACTGGCTATACGCGGCACTTCTGCGCCCGGCGGCCATCACCAAAAGCGATTACCGGTGGCGAATCGGCGGAACAAGCGTGGATACCTCCCTTTTCCACACGGATTATCCCTATTTGCCGCCGATTCGGCGCAAACACGACTGGCGTCTGCCAGGACCAGTTCGGCCCAAGGCAAATGTTTGCGACAATGTTCACCTTGCCGAACCGTGCAAAGCCTGCCTATGGCGCCGCCGGGTCCGCGCTCCCTCGTTCAGAAGCGCTGGTTTTGGGATGATGTCATGACTCTGCCGAAGTGGCGTACTGCCATGGCAACCGTGCTGGGATTGATCACTGCGCCCCTGGGGCTGCATGTGGACGCGGCTAAGGCGGCCCCTGCATGCATTGGTCCGGCGAGTGAGACGTGGATCAACATCACAGTTGACCGCGTGCGCAACAGCAAGGGCCTGATCACGGCGACGCTCTACACGAATGAACCCAAGCGCTTCCTCGTCAAGAACGGATCGCTTTACGTCGCGAGCACGCCGGCCACGGTTGGCCAGACCCGGTTCTGCCTGTTTGTGCCGCATCCGGGGACTTACGCTATCGCGATCTATCATGACGAGGATTCGTCCGGGACGATCAATCGCGGCGGTTTGTTTGGCATCCCCAGCGAAGCAGTGGGCTTCTCCAACAACCCGACGATCTTTCTCGGGCCGCCATCGCTGCGCTCGACGCTGGTAACGATCGAACATCCAAATCAGTCGATCACCATCAACGTGAAAAAATTCTGATCGGCCCGATCAACCCGCCGCGAAAGCTGCCGTAAGGTAGCGCGGCGCGAGCTCCTCGGCCAGAGAGAGTGCGCGCGGATCATCGACGTCCATCCACCAGGCGTTGCCGATGTCGCAGGTCGCAGCCCGCCCGCGGTCTGCCAGCCACTGCATACCATCGGACAGGCTGCCGGACTTTCCAACATCAATCGCCGCTGCAATCGCCTCGGCCAGGCGAGGCGTGGCGAGGAATGCGCCGCAGTCAACCGCATCCCACTCGGGGATAGTCTTGCCGATGGCGCTGATGAAGCCGTTTGCTTCGGTCTTGACCCAAGTCGCATCGTCCGGATCGATCAGCGGGCTTTCAGTCTGCCGGTCGATCCCGAGCGTGACGTCGCGCGTTTCGCTGCCCACTTTGCTCAGGGCACCGAGAATGGCACTGTCGAACATATGGTCCGCCATCATCAGCAGGTAATCGCCTGCGCATCGCGAAGCGCCTGCCATGACGGAATAGCCGTTTGGCTTGCTCCAGTCGGCCACTCGCACAGGCTCGATCGCAACAGCTACACGCCGGGACAGGTCGGCCAGGAATGCCTCGACATCGTCCGCCTTGTGGCCCGTAACGACCACAACGCGAGTGATCCCCGCCGCGGCCGCCTGCCGGATACCGATCTCGATCAGCGGGACACCACAGACAGGTGTCAGCGGCTTTGATGGCGACAGGGAAGCGAGCCGGCTGCCATAGCCGGCGGCAATGATCACGGCGTCCATCAGGTCGGTCCTCTCTTCCGCGCCGGGGCCAATAACGCAGACGGCGCCGATCCTGCATCAGGACCGGCGCCGCTAGTGTTGTGCGAGCTGGAAGCTTACTCGGCAGCCAGTGCAGTTTCCGAGATGTATTCGTCGACCAGCTGGGCGGCGACATCATCGTTGAATTGCTGCGGCGGGTGCTTGCAGAAATAGGCCGAAGGGCCGATCAGCGCGCCGCCTTCGCCGCGCTCCAGCGCGACCTTGCAGCAACGAATCGCGTCCATGACGCAGGCGGCCGAATTCGGGCTGTCCTCGACCGAGAGGCGCAGCTCAAGATTCATCGGGACGTTGCCCCACTGCGTACCTTCAAGGCGAAGGAAGCACAGCTTGTTGTCGTTCTGCCACGGAACATAGTCCGACGGGCCGACGTGAATGTTCTCGTCGGCGAGGCGCTGAGCGAGCATGGCCTGCACCGCTTCGGTCTTCGATTCCTTCTTCGAACCGAGGCGCTGACGATCGAGCATGTTCATGAAGTCGGTATTGCCACCGGTGTTGAGCTGGTAGGTCTTCTCGACCGTAACGCCGCGGGCGCCGAACAGGCTCGACAGGACGCGGTGGACGATCGTCGCGCCGACCTGGGCCTTGATGTCGTCACCCACGATCGGGATGCGCTTGGCGCGGAACTTCGCCTCCCACTCGGGACGGCTGGCAATGAACACCGGCATGCAGTTGACGACTGCAACGCCCGCTTCGAGCGCGCATTCCATGTAGAATTCGGTTGCCGTTTCCGAACCGACTGGCAGGAAGTTCAGGAGGACTTCCGCGCCGGAATCGCGCAGCGCAGCGACGATCGATTCGTGCGTGGCTTCCGGAGCATCCGCGAGGATGAAGCCGCGCTCGCCCATGCCGGTCATATGATCGGCAACACCGTCGAGGATCTTGCCCATCATCACCTTGGCGCCGGTCGCGGGGACCTGCGGCTGGAAAACGGCGGTGCAGTTGGGGGCGGCGAAGATGGCTTCGGCAATGTCCTTGCCGACCTTGCGGGCATCGACGTCCACGCCCATCACGAACTCGACGTCGCCGGCGCCATAGCCGCCAATCCGCTCATGAATCAGGCCCGCAGCCGAATTGGTGTTGCGGTAGAACTCTACACCCTGCACCAGCGAGCTTGCGCAGTTGCCTACGCCGATCACTGCGACCTTGATTGGCTTCATTTTAACCAGATCCCCTTGGGCAATCGGAATGCCGTTGTAACTAAACTCCCTCACTCCACACAAAAGCTCCAGATTGCAAGGAGATTTCCGCAGCGTCATGCAAGCGGCCGCGAGGTGGTGGCCACCTTGCCACCCGGTCCTTCTTTTGCACTTGCGAAAGTTGAAGCTCGCGCAGCCATTCTGGTGTGATCCCGATCTGACCAAGTCATCAGAAAGGCCCAGTTATCTGGTCGAATCGATTGACCGCCATGCGCCTATCGCAATGCAGCAATTGGTGGCTGCGAAATGCACGATTGGGCCGATTCGGCGGGGGCCAAACGTCCGAAACAAGCTGCGCGTTGGTCACGAATCAACGGGATTTGGTCTCGCCGAGCCTGCCCAGCAGCAGCGCTGCCGCGATCAGAGCCATTCCGATCGCGTCAAGCGGACCCATCGTCTCTCCGAAAACCAGCCACCCGATAAGGATCGAGACTGCCGGCTGGGTCAGCAGGACCACGCCGATGATGAGCGCCGAGAAGTGCCGCAGGGCGAAGACGATCAGGCCTTGCCCGACAACCTGACTGCAGAATGCGAGCGCCACCAGTGGCCACCATACGTGCGGCCAAACCGGTTCGCCCAGCCATAGCGCGATGGCCAGCATGACCGGTGCGCTCGCCAGCGTCGAGGTGAACAGCAACTCCCAGCTCTCGAACCGGTCGCGCGCACCCTGCAGCAGCATGATATAGAAGAAGTAGAACACACCGGCGAGAATGCAGAACAGGTCGCCGATAAGGGTGACATGGTCGATCTCCAGCGAACGGCCGAGCAGGATTGCCGCACCGCTGATGGCCGCTACGATCGCCGTCAGCTCGATGGGGCGCGGTAAGCGCCGCGCCGCGATCAGGCCCCAGACCATCAGGATCAGGCTGCCGGAATTTCCGAACAAAGAGGCGTTGCCGAGCCGAGTATAGGCTATGCCAATATGCCAGCTTGCCAGATCGAGCGCGAAGGCCACGCCCGCGATCGCAATCAGCAGCCAAGCGCTCAGCGGCGCGACCGCCCGGACTGGACCGCGTTGGCGCACGGCAAGGATCGCGAGCACCGGCAGTGGCAGGAACAAGCGCCAGAACCCGGCGGAAACCGGGCCTGAGTCCGCCATCCGGACGAACCAAGGCCCCAGCGCGAGGGCGAAGTTCCCGCCAAGCAGGGCGACGAAATGCCAGGGATTGGGGCGCGGCAAGCCGCGCCGGTCGTCAATGCCTTTCATGGTCCGCTGGTCAACTCGAGCTTGTCATGCAGACACCGGCATCCTAGCTGGGTTTTAAATGGAAACTCTGCCGGGCGCAGCAGGGTCTGGCTATCAGGTTAGGGGGCTGACGCCGATCGGGCGAAGCTTCACTGTGAGCCGGTCCATAAAGCGCCCGCCCTGATTTCCCAAGCCCCACTTCTGCAGGTTCCCCGCGTGCCAGCCCCAGCAGTGTTACCCCGAGAAGGACTTCCGTCGATGCATGAATCGCTTTTCCGGCCGATCCAGCTTGGTGCCATCGCCGCGCCAAACCGCATCCTCATGGCACCGCTGACGCGCGGCCGGGCAGGACCGGATGCCGTCCCGACCGAGATCATGCAGACCTACTATCGCCAGCGCGCAGACGCGGGCCTGATCATCAGCGAAGCGACCGGGATCAGCCGCGAAGGCTCCGGATGGCCCAGTGCGCCGGGCATCTGGAGCGATGCGCAGGTCGAAGCATGGAAGCCGGTCACCGAAGCGGTGCACCAGGCGGGGGGCCGTATCATCCTGCAGCTCTGGCATATGGGCCGCGTCGTTCATCCCTATTTCCTCGGCGGCGAACTGCCGGTGTCCGCATCCGCGACCCGCGCGCCGGGCCACGCGCATACGCCGGAAGGCCGGATGGAGAATGTCGAAGCGCGCCCGCTTCGGCTCGACGAGATGCCGCGCATCGTTGACGACTATGGCCATGCCGCTGAGAACGCGAAGCGCGCCGGGTTCGACGGTGTCCAGCTTCACGGTGCGAACGGCTACCTGATCGACCAGTTCCTGCGCAATTCCTCTAACCTCCGCGATGATGACTACGGCGGCAGCCCGGAAAATCGCGTGCGGCTGATGCGTGAGGTGATGGAGCGCCTTGTTTTGATCTGGGGCGCCGACCGCGTTTCGATCCGCCTTTCGCCCAATGGAGACAGCCAGGGCGTTGACGACAGCGATCCCGCTACGCTCTTCGCCGAAGCGGCGCGGGTGCTCGAAGCGCTCAAGGTCTCGTTCGTCGAGCTGCGTCAGCCCGGGCCGGAAGGCACGTTCGGCGCGACCACCGTGCCGCCGCAGGATCACGTGATCCGCGGGCACTATTCGGGGCCGCTGGTGCTCAACAGCGACTACACGCCCGAGGCTGCCGCCGCCGACGTGGCGTCCGGCCGTGCCGATGCGATCAGCTTTGGTCGGCCCTACATCTCGAACCCGGATCTGGTGGAGCGCATTCGCCTCGGGGCCGAACTCGCGCCGAATGTAGGCGTGCCGCAGACGTGGTATTTCCCAGGTGAAGCAGGGTATATCGACTACCCGACGCTTGCCGAGGAGCGGGCGCGCGCTAAGGCCTGAGCGGAGGTAGTCCAGCAGCCGGTCCTTAGGAGCAAAAGATGCGTACGATCCCGCGGTCCTGGCTGTTCGTTCCCGGAGACAGCGAAAAGAAGCTGCTCAAGACGCCGGAAACCGGCGCTCATGCGCTGATTGTCGATCTTGAGGATGCGGTTTCCCTCTCGGCCAAGCCCGATGCGCGGCGAATGACGCGCGACTGGCTGGAAGCGCACCGGCGCCAGATCACGATGCGCAAACAGGCACGGTGGGTACGGATCAATGCCGTCGAGACCGGCCTTTGGCGCGAGGATCTGGCAGCCGTCATGGTCGGCGCGCCTGAAGGCATCATGCTGCCCAAGGCCGAAGGCCCTGAGCAGATCAGGCAGGTCGCCGCCGAAATCTACGAACTTGAACAGCGGCACGGCATTCCCAACGGCCAGACTCGCCTGCTGCCGCTGGTCAGCGAAACCCCGCGCGCTGCCCTGACCATCACGGCCTACATGGACGCATCGATGCCGCGGCTGGCAGGCCTGACCTGGGGGGCGGAGGACCTCTCCGCAGAGTTGGGCGCAGCGCGCAAGCGCGATGCCGATGGGCAGTGGACCGATGCATTCCGTTTCGTTCGCGCGCAGACCTTGCTGGTTGCTCATGCACGCGGCGTCTGGGCGATCGATACGCTCTATGCTGATTTTCGCGATGTCGAGGGTACCAGACGCGCGGCAGAAGCGGCTCGGGCGGACGGGTTTTCCGGCATGCTGGCGATCCATCCCTCGCAGGTGCCGCTGATCAACGCAGCCTTCACGCCCGGCGAGGAAGAGCTTGCCAATGCCCGCGCGATTGTCGACGCGTTTGCGGCCAATCCGGGCGTCGGAGCACTGCAGTTGCAGGGCCGGATGCTTGATCAGCCGCATCTGCGGCAAGCCAAGGCGCTGCTCGGGATCGACTAGCCGCGGTCTGGGCTCAGGGGTTCGCAGGCTTTGCGCTGGCGGTGACCTTTGGTGAAGCGGGGGCTGCATCATCGGGTCCGGCATCGGCATTGGCTGCTGCATCGCCAGCCGTGTCCGAAGCTTCGACAGCCATGCTCGCATCACCTTTGGCTACGGCGCTGCGCGCAGCGGGTGCTAGCGGGGCTTGTGCCTGCGTCCGATCCGTCTCCAGCATCGCATCGCTGACCGAACCGGGCAGGATCTCACCGCTCGCTGTCGACGCCGCCTGCGGCGCTGAAGATTGTCCGCAGCCACCAAGCAGCAGTACCGGGGCCAGCGAGACAGCCAGCAATCGAGATGGCAACAGACGATTCATGCGGGATCCTTGATGGCAGGATTTGCCGTATCACGGGGTTCAAGCAGGCCCAGAAAGCTTTCGCACCGCGCGAGCAATGCCCTATCCCACTCTTCCGGCGCAACCGAAATGCCCAGTGCAGCCAAGCTGGTAACGCCGAACTCTTCGATCCCGCAGGGCACGATCCCGCCGAAGTGCGTCAGGTCCGGCGCGAGGTTGACCGAAAACCCGTGCATTGTCACCCAGCGCCGGATGCGGATACCGATGGCGCCGATCTTGGCTTCCCCGGCATCGGCACCGCGGGTCCAGATCCCGACTCGTCCTTCGGCACGCCAAGCGTCGACGCCGAAATCGCCCAAAGTATCGATGACCCAGCCTTCGACCGCGTGGACAAACCCGCGCACATCCCGCGCGCGTTTGCCGAGATCGAGGACCAGATAGCCGACGCGCTGGCCCGGCCCGTGATAGGTATAGCGCCCGCCCCGTCCTGCCTCGACCACATCGAAGCGCGGATCGAGCAATTCGTCTGCGGCGGCGCTCGTTCCCGCCGTGTAGACTGGCGGATGTTCGAGCAGCCAGATCAGTTCGCGCGCCTTGCCTTCCTGCACAGCGGCGTTGCGCGCTGTCATGGTATCCAGCGCCTCGCGATAGGGCACAAGATCCTGCCCCTGAAGGATCTCGATTTCACCGGGAACGTTCATGCCGGCAGCGCATGAACCTCCCCGGCCGCGCTGGCAAGACCGGTCAGGGTTGATTGCACCGCACGGGGGGTGCGCATCTGTTCCGGTCCTGCTAGGGCTGCGGCGGAAAGGGACATGAGTGCCGTGACAACCTTGGACAGCAGTGCGGCCTGGGCCAGCGCCACCCGCATGGTCGCCGCCAACCGTGACCTTCTCGTGGCGATTGCCGGTGTCTTCTATGTGCTGCCGGGTCTGGCAGGTGCCGTTTTCGTGCCTTCACCGGCGATGACGCCCGAGATGTCCGAGGCGCAGATGCTGGCGGTGATGCAGGACTATTACGCCAACTCGCTGCCGGTTCTGCTTATCCTGTCCCTGCTCCCAATGGCCGGAATGCTGACGATGCTGGTTGCCATGCTTGATACGGCGAGGCCGACCGTAGGACAGGCGATCCGGCACAGTGTCCGCGCGCTGCCGACCTACTTCGCTGCCCAGTTGCTGATCGCACTCGGCATACTTCCCGTATCGATCGCACTGGCCAGCGTGTTGGCCTTGCTCTTGGGAGATAAACTGGCGGTTCCGATCGCTCTAGGCCTGCTGCTCTATCCGATCATGCGGACCATGCTGGTCGGACCAGTGGTAGCGGGAGAGGGTGTTCGCAATCCGGTCACCGCCATCCGCGAAAGTTTCGAGCGCACCCGGCACAATGCAGGGCGGATCCTGCTATTCATCGGCATGGCCGCCTTCGTGTTTCTGGTCGTCTACGGCCTCGTCATGATGTTCGTTGGTGTGGTGCTGGTCCTCACGTTCAAGGGCGAGCCGCAGCGCCTGCTGGGTGAGGGCGTTGCCGGCGTGCTGCTTGCCGTCGGCTATACCTACTTCGTCGCGATGCTCGCCGCGATCTACCGTCAGCTTGCGGGCGATGCGGCTGGCCCTGCCGAACGGTAACCGCGATGGACGAAGCGAATGTGCAGCTGCCGCGGAGCCGCATGGCGCTGCTGTTCATGGTCATGCTGGTCACGGCGGCAGGCAACACGGCCATGCAGTCGGTCATGCCGTCGATCGGCACGCATCTGCATATCGCCGATGTCTGGGTAAGCCTCGCCTATAGTTGGTCGGCGCTGCTTTGGATGCTGCTGGCGCCGTTCTGGGCGCGCCGGTCCGACAGGCGCGGGCGCAAGGCGATGATGGCGCTGGGGCTTGTCGGGTTCGCTGTCTCGTTCGGCCTGTGTGGGGCAGCGCTCCATTTTGGCCTGAACGGCACCATTGATGGCCTTACCGCCATTCTGCTCTTTGCCGCCGCGCGCTCCCTCTACGGAACGTTCGGTTCAGCCGCCCCGCCGGCGGTGCAGGCTTATGTCGCCAGCCGGACCAGCCGGGCCGAGAGAACGCAGGCGCTTTCGATGGTCTCCTCCAGTTTCGGACTGGGAACTGTGCTTGGCCCCGCGCTCGCGCCACTGCTGATTCTTCCGGGTCTTGGTCTGATCGGGCCCTTTGCTGCGTTCACTCTGGCCGCGGTCGTTGTCCTCGTCCTGCTACGGCTGCGCCTGCCTGATGATGACCCGCGTTTCTCCGGCCGCGGCGAGATTCTGGGCGAGCCGATGAGCGCTTCTTCGAACCCTCGCATGGGCGGCGCGACTCAAGCAGCGGACGATCATCTCCACGGTGCTGTGGAGCTGGACCACCATTCCGTGGACTCGAAGGCCGGGAGGCTGCGCTGGCTCGATCCCCGGCTCAGGGCGTGGCTCGCCGCCGGGACGCTGGGCGGACAGGCACAATCGATCCTGCTCGGAGTCGTCGGCTTTCTCCTGCTCGACCGGCTCGGCCTGCGCCATCAGCCTGATGCGGCGGCCGGGCCGATCGGCCTCGTGCTGATGTGCGGCGCAGTCGCCACACTGCTTGCGCAGTGGGGGCTCATTCCGATGATGAAGCTTGGCCCCCGGACATCCACCCTGTGGGGGATGGGCCTTGTTGCGATCGGGACGCTCGGCATGGCGGCTGGTCGCGATCTGCATGCCATCGCAACCGGATTTGCGATTTGCTCGCTGGGCTTCGGTCTGTTTCGCCCTGGCTTCACGTCTGGCGCGAGCCTTGCGGTCACACCCGCTGAACAGGGACAATCGGCGGGCATTGTCGCGGCGGTAAACGGCTCGGCCTATATCATCTCGCCAGCCATCGGTGTGTGGCTTTACAACCACTCGAACTGGCTGGCCTGGGGCGTTGTCGAGCTGCTTGCCGTGTCGGTCATTCTGATCTGCGTCTTCGGCATGCGCCGTGAGGCGGCTGCCTGACGCGGATCAGGGCAGTTCCAGCCGGGACACGACGCGCCCGGCTGCAGCATCGTGCAGCCGTACCGAGAGCATCAGCAACAGGTTCAGGCCGATTGAAAGATAAAGGAAGTACCACAGCGGACTTCCGGCGATCATCGCAAAGCCAAGCAGGATCGCGCGCGGATTGGGGCCAAGATAGCGCAGCATGACGAGCAGGGGTCGCTGTTCGCGCTGAACTTCCGCTCTGATCTGGGCAAGTCGCACCGGTTCATTGGCCATCGCCTGCGTCACCGCCGCATCGATCCGCAGCGCATTCGGGCTCATACCGGCGGCCAGGCGCAAGTAACCCGCCACGAACGCCCGCAGCAGCCAGCCAACGCCGCCCTTGTCGCGGAACAGCTCGCGGTTGTTGCCGCTCGAATTGTGCAACCACGGCGTACCATAGGTCCAGTGCTGGTAGAACCGCCGCTGCACTTCGACATGATTGGCTTGGACTATATGACTGGCACCAGCGGACAGCGTCCAGAACCACGCCCAACCGGTGCCCATCGTGCGGGTCAGCACGATTGCCAAAAAGACATAGAGAACGATGTGACTCGCATAGTCGCAGATGCCGTCGACCAGTTCGCCCAGCGGGCTGGACCGGCCCGTAATGCGCGCAAGATCGCCATCTGCGCCGTCAACGATGTGCCAGGACATGTGGAGCAACATGCCGAGCATGGCCCAGAGCGGGCCCGTCGTGTCCCAGTAGACGACACCCGCTGCGACAACCAACAACCCGCCGAACACCGAGACCATGTTCGGGGTGATCGGCGTGGGCGCCAGCAATCGTGCGAGCTGCCATGCCAGCGGATGGTAGAGGTAGTGATTGAGCGCATCCTGCAATTCCCGCGCTCGCGCGGGACGTTTCACCGCAGCGGGCCGGATTGTGGTCGGGGATGTGCTCATGCCGCCTGCCTCGCTTTATTTGCGCGCGCCGAGATCGCCTTGGCCGACCGTCCCGCTCGCCATCGTCAGCATGGCATCAAGGCTCTTCTTGGCGCCGAGCCGCAGAGTCTCTTCGATCTCGATCCTCGGCTCCAGATCTCGCAGGGCGAGGTAGAGCTTCTCGAGCGTGTTGAGTGCCATGTAGGGGCAAATGTTGCAGTTGCAGTTGCCGTCCGCACCGGGAGCACCGATGAAAGTCTTTTCCGGGAGCGCCAGCTGCATCTGGTGAATGATATGCGGCTCGGTCGCGACGATCAGCGTGTCGCCGGGGAAGGTGCGCGCGAACTGCAAGATGCCGCTGGTCGAACCGACGTACTCGGCATGATCGACGATATGCGGCGGGCATTCCGGATGCGCCGCGACCGGTGCGCCGGGGTGCTGGGCCATCAGCTTCAGCAACTCGGTTTCCGAAAAGGCCTCGTGCACGATGCACACACCGGGCCACAGCAGCATTTCGCGCCTGAACTTGCGGTTGAGATAGCCGCCGAGATGCCGGTCGGGGCCGAAGATGATCTTCTGTTCGGGCGGGATCTGCGCGAGGATCGTCTCCGCACTTGACGACGTAACGATCACATCGCTGAGCGCTTTCACTTCGGTCGAGCAGTTGATGTAGGTAAGCGCGATGTGGTCCGGATGCGCTTCACGGAAGGCGCGAAACTTCTCGGGCGGGCAGGAATCCTCGAGGCTGCATCCGGCATCCATGTCCGGCAGCACCACGATCTTCTCTGGGCTCAGGATCTTCGCCGTTTCCGCCATGAACTTCACGCCGCAAAAGGCGATGACTTCGGCGTCGGTCGCCGCAGCCTTGCGAGACAGTTCAAGAGAGTCGCCGACGAAATCGGCCAGATCCTGTATCTCGGGCTTCTGGTAGTAATGCGCCAGGATCACCGCCTTGCGGTCCTTGCGCAGCCGGTCGATCTCGGCACGCAGATCAAGGCCGGAAAGATTGGCGGGCTGGGCTGTCATGGCTTGAAATCCCCTGGGTCGGGAGAAAGCCGATGCCCTCTCCGTGTTACCCGGCACTTAGGCACCGCTGCTGCTACGGGCAATAGCCTCTGCGTACGCAGCCACAGCCGGCATCCCGGCCACCACCTGGATAAGGCCGTGTACGATCACGACCAGCGTCATTCCGGCAATCGTGGCCGGGTGCACGCGGCCCTGAACCTTGGCGTCATGACGTGCGACAATTCCAAGGAAGCCAACCTGCAATACCGCTTCAAGCCAGCCACCGCCTATCTGGCCCAGCAGTGGCATGGGCAGCAGCCGCCCCAATGCCGGTTCCATGAGGATTACGGTCGCCGCGAGCATCAGCCGCCGATGCCACTGTGTCTGGCGGCGCAGCGCGATCGCCGTCACGACGGTCAGCGCGAAGATGACCACCTCGATATGCGTGAGCGCAAGAAAGTATCCGTCGGTGAAGAAGGGCGGCACCCGATGCATCGCCAGCGCCATGCGACCGGCGTAGGTACCGAGCAGCACGATTGCGAGGACGAGCCCGAGGCTGGCCCAGCCCAGTTTGCGGTGTAGAGAAAGATTGCCGCTCCCCGCCAGACTGTTCTGGACGATGATAGTGCCAAGCCAGCCAAGCATGGCGATGCCATGGGCGTGGATCCAGACCGGCGTCCGGAGCGGATCGACAAACCCGCGCAACGCCCATTGCAGGAAGCCGAATACGATCACGCCGGCCAGAACCTGCGCCAGCCGCGTGAAGAAGCGTTGGTCGGATAGATACGAAGCGTCCGCTCGCGCTGCTGCAAAGTCCATATTCCCACTCCCGCGATCAGCCCGTGGCTTTTGCCAGTCAGGGCAAGGTCGTCCCGTAACGGCAGGTTATGGCTTTGCAGGCTCTCCATCAATCGAAACCGACACTTTGACGTCGCCAAATCCCGCTACTTGCAACGGGATAGCCAAGTTCTGGCGAATGGCATCCTTTGCCGCAGAGCGCGCCAGACCAAGGAGTACCGGATTGGCGGCCTGCTGCACTGCCAACTGTTCTGCCAGCTTCGTGTTGTCACGCGTCAGCTTGTCCTGCGCGGCTCGCGTGATCCACACCCCTTCGCGCAGGTACTGCGCCCGCCCTTCGTCAAGGTTTGGGCGGGTGACTTCAAGCGCTGGCAGACGCACCGAAAGTGTCTTGCTCGCCTGGTCCCAGCGCATGCGGTCGCGGCCGACTTTCCCGAGTTCAATGGCATAGTCGACCCGCGCCGGAATGACCGCGACCTGCCGGGAGGTGACGAGGCCGAACAGGCGGCTGTCATTGCTGGCCACGACCGGGGCAAGTTCTGCACTGAACACCGTCAGGCGATCCTGCTTGTCGAAGGCGATCAGGCTGGTCGCCAGAGGATCTCCGATAGGGACTGGCTTCCACAGCTGCCAAGCGAGGAAAGCAGCCGCTGCCGCTGCGGCAACGAAAAGCAGCCATGGCAGAGCTGCCCCGCGCGCCCGGACCGGTATGCTGGCTCTTGCCGATCCGGACTGCGGGTTCAGGCGGTCAAGGTCCATTTCGGCTCCGGCACCTGCGGCCCGCGTGCAACGCGGCCTTGCGTCTCGAGATCGATGAGATGCGCGAGTACCGAGCGCCCCGCCGCCCCGTTGAGGCGAGGATCGAGGCCCTTGTACATC